>JGI24770J26754_10002926_pt1 | contig 11552 bp, 8 predicted proteins | sample LakOneMetagenome_FD_26754 | JGI IMG/M metagenome (IMG submission 26754) | reverse complement strand
ACATTGGCAAATGTATTATGGTACATATCGCCATCCAGCAGTTTTACTTTTGTTGTTTCCTTCATCAGGATCATATCATGCGGATTAAGCCCTCCGCAATAAGCATAGCGCTTATCAAAAAGCCGCAGTTTGCGGTCGGGATACCAAAGCCCGTGCCTGATATAACTGCCCCTGAAAATATTACAGCGCTTCATACTGTAAGCCCTGAAAGCAAAATTTTCTTTTTCTTTTAAAACTGATGATGCCAGTTCTTCACTTAAAAACTCATCTGCATCCAGCAGCAAAACATAGTTGTTGGATGCTTCGTTAATGGCTTTGTTCTTCTGGTTAATATATCCGTCAAAGGGAGATTGCTTTACAGTTGCTCCCATCGACCGGGCTATCTCTACAGTTCTGTCGTGTGAAAATGAATCGATCACGACCACTTCATCAGCCACGGTTTTAACAGATGCAATACAGCGCCCGATATTCTTCTCTTCGTTAAAGGTTATAATTACAACAGAAAGGGCATTCATCAGCTTCATTTTTCTTCTTATTAAACGGATACAGGCTCTTGCAGGTTGCCTGTATCATCCATAAATACCGGCCCGTTTTTACCGGGGCCTGTTTGCGGAAACAACAGCAGCATGGAAAAGAAGAACCCGTAAAAAAATATACCCTTGTTCAGGTCCAGTATATTTTCGCTGAGCGAAACAACCGAGATCATGATCATAAAAGCCAGCAAAAGCAGGTCTTTTCTTTTGATGGCTGCCGCGTAGCCGTAGTACAGTATACAAAGAAAAAGCAGCAACCCAACTATACCCGTTTTAAGCAATACCGCCAGGTACTGGTTATGGGTATTAAATTCGTTGAGGTAAGAAATGTACAGGCCCTTTTTAAAATACCTGTCTTTCAGCAGGTCTGTTTCGGAACCGCTTCCATAACCAACAACAGGTGATTGTTTAACCAGTTCCAGTATCAATTCCCAGCGGGCAAGCCTGGGTTCGGTATTTTCAATGATTTTCACTTTGTCGGTCAGATCTGTTCTCAGTTCACTTACATACCTGGTTTTAAATGCATCAACACTAAAAATAAGCAGCAATACCGCCACCGATATACAGGCGGTTACCAAAAAGAACCGCACCCTTTTTTTACCTTCAAAAACAAACCGGGGAAATGCCAGGTTCATGATGAGCAGAAAAGCAATAAATACTGCCCTGGATGAAAGCTGGATAAGGCCTGCAAATAAAACCAGGCAGGCGATGATGACCATCCACCGGGGCATGGCAGCTTGTTTTTTTATCATCAGCCATAACAAAGCGATGATAGAAAAAGCGAGGTACATCGACAGGTAGGTAGCATGAATACCAATGGGCAGGGCAAAATTATGGTTCATAAAATTTACCGTGAACATGGATGAGAACGGCAGGTGAAAAACTACCATGGTTCTCAGTGCATCCACATACAGGTAAATAACGGTAACCATACAGGCCAATGCAAATACCTGCAGCAATTGTGTACGGTACCTGGCCAGGTCAAGATGGGTAAGAGAGAAAAACAGTGGGAACAGCAGGATACCCAGTTGTCGCACCGCCAGGTTCAACCCTTCGGGTTTATTGCTGCTGTACAATATGGCCAGCAGGTTCAGCAGGTATAAGGAAATAAGCAATAAGAAGGGCTTCTTTACCAATTTAGACAGGTCTTCTTTTTGTATATGAATACAGGTATGGATACCAAAGCTTATCAATACCAGCTGGCTGTAAAAAAAATCATAGGGCAATACCACTAAAAACAAAGCCAGGTGGTAAAAGCTTATTTTATTTTCTGCCGTATCATTTATAAAAAACAGCTGCTTCATTATTTGGTTTTAAGGCATTTTATCATCGTGGTTTCATAGGCATCCACTATGGCCGCCCAGTTGTATTGTTCCTTTATTTTAGTAAGATTATTTTGCTGCATGGCTGCTCCGTTTAAAACCGCCCCGGTATTGATGATCTGCATCACTTCATCCGCATGATTAAAATACAACGCATCTTCCTGCAGCACAGCCCGGTTAAATTCATTATCATGCGCTGCTATCAAAGCCTCACTGGCCATGGCTTCCAGCAGGGAGGGATTGGTACCGCCCACACTGTGCCCGTGAAAATAAATTTTGCAGTATTGCCGCAAGGCATGAATGGTTTCCTGGTTAAAGATGGCGCCTGTAAAATGTACCCGATCGTCATCCCGGTATTTTGCTGCCATTTTTTTTCCAAAGTCATTAGCCGTATTACCAACCACGATGAACCGATCAGTGGAACTTGTTTTACAAAAGCCATCCAGTATCATCTCAATATTATTCTCCGGTTCCATTCTTGCCATCAGCATATAATATCCCTGTTTCAGCAGCCCGTATGTTTGCAGAGCCGCTTCATTGGCCCCTTCATGAATTACCGCACCATAAGGAATATAGCTGCTACGCAACTGGTATCTGGCATCCAGGTATTGCTGCACGGCAGTTGAATCGGCTACCAGCTGATCGCTGTGCTTAACAGCCAGTTTTTCGGCATAGCGTAAAAATCGTTTTACCGGCCCTTTGTATTTGCTGCGTTTCCATTCCATCCCATCCATATTGCTGATGATAACAGCACGGCTTGGAAACAAGCGGCCCCATACCGAGCTGCTTGTATATCCTAAGAACAGGATCACATCAAAATCTTTTTTTCGGGCATTGCGGATGCAGTTTAAATCGTAAATGAATTGTCCTGCAGTACCAATAAACTGCTCCCCATCGTAACAGTGAATAATTTCTACTCCGTTCCATGTTGCTTGTTTATAAGGATGATTACTGGAATTATACACGGTAACCCGGTGCCCCTTTTGCACAAGTCCTTCCGACAGGTATTGCGCCACCTGTTCAAAGCCGCCGTAGTGGTTTGGTATGCCCCTCGTGCCTATAATGGCAATGTTCAGTGGCTGCATTGCTCAATAAATTTTTTATACACAGAAAATGTTTTTTCAGCAGTCTTTTGCCAGTTGTATTTTTCCATGGCATTATCAATAAGCCTGGTATTTATCTCCATGGAAGCGGCTTTCTCCACCGCTTCCCTGATAGATATTACAGATTCAGGCTTGCAATAAATAAACTCACTAGCATCAAAATAATCCCGCGTATCTCCATATTGCGTTATCACGATATTGCATCCGCAAAACAATGCTTCCAGCGATGCAAGCCCGGTAGTTTCGAACCAACTAGGCAAAATATGCACCTTGGCTTTCTTATAATACTGCACCAATTCTTCCTGCGCAATGGCTTCAATGAAATGTATATTAGACTTGCTAACCCTTTTGCATTCGCTGTAATAACCGGTATGATTTGGGGCCGGGCTGCCGATAAGGTATAATTGAAAATCAGTATCATTGAGGGCTTTGATCAGATTGAGCTGATTTTTTCTTTGCTCAATTCTGGCCACACAAATAACCATATTATTATCCTTTAGTTTTATTTCTTCCTGCCTGTAATTGAATATCTCAGTATCGGCTGCATTTGGAATTACGGTATACATTTTTTCAACTGCATAAGCATCCAGCAACCTTTTATATTCATTTTCAGAATTGGGCAAAAGTGCTGCGGCATTTTCAAGTGTCCATTTTACCGATCTTTTATGCAGTTTCCAGATATAACCTTTTGATATTATTTTCTCCCGGCGCAGTATGGCTTTAGCGATCGTCTTTATATATTCCTGTGCGTCACTCGAAAATAAGTTCAGTATCCTGTCTCTTGCTCCTGCTGCTTTTTGTGCATTTGGTTTAGCGTAATCAACATAAATAGTGGATACTACATAAGGCAAGCTGCTTTTTTTTATATGCAGCATCATGTCGGCCGGGCGTATATTGAAAAAATGAATGAGAGCATATTCAGCGTAGTGAATATTCTTTTCATTACAGAGTTTAATATCAACACCAATATCATATTGCCGCAGCGCTTCCGCAGTTTTTAAAACCTGTATGGTATCTCCTCCTTTTACAGTAAAGAGAGAAGCTCTGGAAAGAAATAATATTTTTACGTTTTCATTCATTTGCAGCGTATTACTATTGGCTGTATAGGTGTTTTACAAAAACATTGTTCAGGTTTTCTCAAGGCGTTTTGCGTAAAGCCAGTTAATAAAAGATTTTGGGCAATAACTTAGAAGCATGATAGCATAGCTGTCCAGCCTTGTTGGATTATTAATTATCGCTTTCCGTAAATTATTCCTTGCTTTTTCAGGCTGGTGGTTATTCCATAAATATTTTTTTCCCAGTAACAAATAGTAGGCTCCCACTTTTACCTTCTTATTATTCTGTTTTTTTAAAATTTCAAGTAATTCAATCCCGTTCTTTTCCGTTATGGCGGCTTTTTGCAAAGCTTCAGACTTTATTTCTCTGAATCGCTTTGTTCTCCAGCGCTCATCTATGGTTATAGAATCAGGGTTGTAGCGGTATCTGATAAGGCATTCATTAATATTATGTACTTTTCCAAGTCGTATGATCCTTCGCCACAATAAATGATCTTCAAAACTGTGGGCATTCAGGTCATACATGCCCGCTTCAATAATTGCATGTTTTCTATATGCTACTGTCGGGTGATAAAAGGGGCAGACAGAATAAGGCAGGTTTCTTATTTCGTTATCCTTATACCCCGCCAATACCGACTTAAAAACAAATTCCCCGTTTTCATCAATATACTCGGCATCAGTTCCTGTCAATACATAGTCCTTATGCTGTTCTAAAAACAAGTATTGCTTTTCAAGTCTTTCCGGGTAGCAAATATCATCTGCATCAAAGCGTGCAATAATACCGGCCTTGGCATTTAGCAAGCCGATGTTCAATGCGGCTGAAATTCCCTGGTTTGTTTGGTTAATCAGCCTGATACGTTCATCCGGAAAACTTTCAATTATTTTTTGAGTACTATCTGTAGATCCATCATTAATGATTAGTAATTCAAAATCGGTAAATGTCTGACTTAAAACAGAAGCAATGGCTTCGGCAATAAATTTTTCCGCATTATAAGCCGGCATCAATACCGTTATCAGTGGATTTTTCATACCGGCAGCTCCTCCCTGCGCCTGTCTTTCATTTCTACAAACATCAACAACTCAAATAAAACCACAATAGAAAACTGTTCAAACCAGTATTCTGCAAAAAAAGCACCGGCCAGAAGGAGAAGCAAGGGTAGCCCAAAGCTTTGCCTGCTTACACGGCGGATGAAGAATCCAACATATAAAAATCCCAACATAAGCAGGCCGGCTACACCATACTCGCCAGCTACCTGAAAATAAACAGCATCCGGTGTATTGGAAGCTTCATGATTACTTTGCTCCTGCGAATGAAAATAGAGATATACATAAAGATGGTTAACCAGAAAATCCGGATTTATATATTTAAAGCTACCAGGATACTGGCCAGCCATATTTAACATGGTAGCCTTAAAAGCAAGCCTGGATGAAAAATTAGCAATACCATCTCCGAGTAATATTTTAGAATGCCGGCTTTTATAAAAATCAATCAATTGCTCTGCAGCGATCCATTTACCAGGCCGTTTCCAATTATATGCATGTCGCATGCTGTCCCGGAGCCTCGCTGTATACGCCTGGTTCAAAAATTCAGCATAGCGGTTTATTTTTTTCTCTACGGTCTCGCTTTGCTGAAATTTATAAAAAGATGAATCAGTTGATCTCTTTACAGTGTCCGGCACTGATTTTTTTGCCAGTATATTTTCGGGTTCCTGATAATCATTGCCCAGCCTTATCGTATTCATGCTGTCAATAAAGTTCCGGGCATATTTTTTTCTTTGTTCTTCGGGCGTAAGCAGGCTGTCGGGCGCTTTTTTTAATTCGTCGAGCGTAAATACCTTAACAGGTGGCAGATCATATGGTTTATCAATGATCTGGTAGAATATTCTGCCAACATGCTCATTATTCTTTTTCGAAATTTTAGCCATGAAAACAATAAGCATAACTACACAAATAAGGATAACGCTTTTTTGTATCCTGCTGCTCCAGAAGACAAAAGCAAAAACAAAAACAGCCACCAATACCAGGTTTGCAAAATTACTGGCCATTATCAGCAACGCTGCCATACTGGCAAGCGATAACAGAAATTGTTTGCGATACAGGAAGTAGAGGATACCAAAGGCACAGATAAATGCGGTAGTTACTGGTGCATCAAAAGTTATACCCGTAATAAAATCGCCGGTACTCATGTAATATTTCTGGTTTAATCCCTTGTACGTATATGGATTAACAGAACCTGTTTCGAATACAATTTGTAAAAAATTAAGAAAAACAACCACCATGTGCAATACAAAAAAAACACTGATCGTGTAGTGAATTTTTTCTGTACTTTCTTTCTGCACCATAATAAAAAACTGGTAAGCAATAACGGCACTCATCATCCAGAATGCCAGGCCAATGGTTGCCGTTCCCATATAAGCCCTGTTAATATGTTTATATTGCAGCAACAGGTTTATAAGCCCGATGCAGACCAGGCCAAAATAAAAAAACAGGTAGCGCTGCAGGAAAAAATTTTTAATTGAAATGCTGTTTCGGTTTACGATACAGATGATAAGGATCGCTGAAACTTTTAAAATCAGCTTTACATTCAGTACCAGCAACAGGAAAATTAACAGGGGCCAGTTTATCAGCCTCGTCCTGTCTTTCACATAGTTAATTATCTGGTTTAGCATACTGAAAAGCCTGGTTTTAAATATAAGCAGGTTGTTTTTTATAAAGCCATTCCCTGATCATCTGCATATCATCCCTTTTAATTTGCTTTGTTACCAGTAGCAGTATAAAATAAATGGCAGCGGCTAAAAGCAACTGTATTAAAACAATATCAGTAATGTAGTTAACTGCAAAACCGCTGAGTAACAAAATAGCGGTACAAAAAAATAATGATTGCCAGCTTTCCCTGATCCGGCCAATAATTGATACACGTAAATAGATCAGGCACTCTGTAATTGTTGCCAAAAGGTAAACAATAGCGGCTCCCCTTGCATTCAGTAAAGGGATCATAAACAGATCGCCGGCTACAATTACCAGGCAGGTAACAGCAGTTATTTTAAAAATCCGTTTAAGGCGGTTCTGTGCAAACTCTACCGTCCATAAAAGGTTATTCATGTATTGAAAAGGGAGGCAAAGCGAAAGCAACAGGAAATTGGTTTTATTTACAGCCCCGTATTTGTTATTTGTGATCATGTCGATCAGGGGCGACCACAAAATATTTAACACAAGTGGAATACAGGTTGCAGCTATCATCTGGCAACGAATAAGAAAGCCAATTTCTTTTTTCTTATTCAATAATGTTGCTTCGTTGTTTTGGCTGAAGTATTTTGAAAATCTGCTCAATAAAACAGGCCCCAGTATTAACAAAGGAACAGGACAAAGCTCAAATACCCTGTATGCAAAACTATATTCAGCTGTAATGACAGTACCTGAAAAAATACCAAGTAATATCCAGTCTATACGGGCTATACAGGCATTTAAAAAAACAGACCCGATTTGCGGTAACGATTCGCCAAGCAGTAAAAAGTAGTCTTTGATGATGAACCTGCCGGCAGCTATCTTCAGCCGGTACTGTACAATATAAAAATTAACTACCAATTCTGCCAGTGCAGAAACAATGTATATAGTGAGCACCTTCTGAACCGTCAAATCCGAAAAAAATATTACCAACAATAACCAGACAGCCCTTATCAGATTTGAAACAGATGACATCACTGCCAGCAGCCTGAAAAGTTCTTTACCGTTTGCAATTTGCTTAAAAGGCAATGAGATAAAACTGATCAACTGGCTGATGGCCAGTATCAACAATAGCTGGTGCCTTTCGAAAAAAGAAGGGAAAGCCAGGGATGACAAAAAAAGAAAAGTATAAAAAGCAATGCCTGAAAAAAAAGTGTGGCCTGCAAATAATGTAAGCATTTTTGCCGCATCGCCCCCGGCTGCAACTTTCCTTACCACAATTTGTTCGAGCCTCAGGCTAAGGAGTGTAATTGTAAATGTAAGTATGGCAAGCGACCAGTTTAATTCACCATATTCGGCCTTATTGAGATAACGGGAAATGATAATAAATGCCAGAAGTCCAAGCGACTGGTTAAGCACTATCTGTATCGTACTGGCCGAAATATCTTTAAACAGGTCTTTTTTCATGTAAAACGATGATACCTACCCCGGGAATTTATGTACTTATCGTAATCCCCCACCGGATGGAAGCCTCCGCATCATTTTTTACAGACCTATTTCAACAGATTTTTTATTTTTCTTAATAACCTGTCTGGAACAGGTTTCAGATGGATTTGTTTTTTTTCAGTTGGTTTTGTATTCCGTAACACTGCTGCTGCAGCAGCTAAGGGCTGATACTTATTTAAAACCAGTTCCCTGGCCTCCTGCAATGCACTTAGCCTTTCCCGCCAATCGTCATTTTCTGTTATTTCCCTGATCGTTCGAATGGCTTTCCTTGGGTCCTGAATATCAATATTGATAAAAGATCTTTCGGGAAAATATTTTCCAATGTTTGTGCAGCCATAATAAACAGGCACGGTATAAGCAAGGAGACAATCTGTAATTTTTTCAGTGAAATAATATGGTTCTGAAGTATTTTCAATAGCAATACTGTAACGATAAGGCAATAAACCATCCATCTTATCTGCAATATAATTGCTGCCTTTCCCAAAAAAATCAATAAAAGAAGTTTCCTTTTGAAGGGTATTTATAAAATTATAGCGCAGCCGGTGCCCTTTAAATTGCTGAAGCTTGGATGCAATGCACGACATGACCGCTGTCTTTTCCGGAACTGCAAGCATGGATAATTCTGACCAGTTTGGTAATACATGCCAGCCTAAAAAACCATGCGAAAGAATTGTATTGGCAGCATTTTTGAGCGGTGAATAAACACATGCATACTGCTGCAATCCTTTAAACATCCATGGATTTTCACTGTAAACCCCCGGCTCCATCATAAAAGCAATTACATTTTCAGGAAAACAAATTGTGTTTATTCTTTCAGATGGGTTATTGAATACCAGCAATGCGTCACACTCAGGCAGCCTGTCGGTAGAAAATGCAAACTCATCCCAATATACAAACCGGTCATCGCTATGCTTTGCATATCTTTTTAGCCATTCAAATAAAGATGCTCCCTGTTCAAACGATGCATTTACCAGAACACGTATTTTATTATTCTCCATCCGGGAAAAGTTATTTATAAAATCATATAGGCAAATGTACAGTTTAAACAAATTGTGGCTATGTGCTTTTATATTTAGACGATTTCAGATAAAAAAAGCAGAGCGACTAGAAAAGCGCTCTGCGGAAGAGAAATTATTTGATAATCTTTTTATTTGGTAATAACCATCTCTTTGGTATCTACCTTATTCCCGTTTAATATTAAACTATAAAAATAAATGCCTGGTGTCAATTCTCTGCTACTGATAATTACTTCACCGTTTTCCTTGCCTTTTAATAAAACTGTTTTCAGTACTTGTCCATTAACATTAGTTATGACTAAACTTGAATTGCCTGATGCTGTGGAAAGAAAGTATCGAATTTTAGTATCAACATTAAAGGGGTTTGGCGAGTTCTGTTCTAAGTGAGATTCAGCAACACTTATTGATTTTAGTTGACCTTGATCTAAAGATTTATCTTTTAAAATACGATCAATTTGTGACTGAAGATGATCAACTTTTTGGTTTAAATCAGCAATAATTGCTTCTTTTTTATCATTCTGAGTTGAAAGTTCCTGAACTGCTTTTACCAAGGGCACCACAAATTCTGAATAACGCAACCCATAGAGATCTTTATCGTTCTTTGGTACATCTACACCACTAAAATCATAGCCTATTGATTTTGCAGCGCTTTCAACTTCCTGCGCAATAAATCCTGTATAAGTGATTTGCTCTTTTTGTTTTCTTGCAGTCAATTCTTCATTTGAAATCTGAACTGCTTTTCCATTTTTGTCCTTAAGAATACGAGGTTGAATAACTGCATCTGCAGCATTTAAATCAAGATTGTAAGTAACCGGGCTAAGTTTATTTATAAAATCTAACCCCGGCACATTTGTCTGAATATTTCGCTTTACTCTTTTATCAGAAATATTCGTCCAGTTAGCATATCCTCCTATACTGGTAATCAAATTACTTCCTACACGAACCATATTACTACCGGTTCCCACAGCTCCTTCACCAAGCATTGTTGTAAATGAATAATTTGGCGCATTTACATCTGCATTAATACCAAGAGCTGTATTTTTTATTCCAGTTGTATTATTTGTTAATGTTGACGAACCTACAGCAGTATTTTCTACTCCGGTAGTGTTATTCCATAGAGATATTAATCCCATTGCAGTATTTGCTTTCCCTGTTGTATTTGCATAAAGTGCAAGCTGACCAACTGCGACGTTGTCGCCGTCCCCTGTATTTGTGTTATTATAGAGAGCTTCATAACCAACAGCGATATTATTTCCCCCTGTTGTATTGTTAAAAAGGCTATAGCTACCAATTGCAAGATTCCATTCGCCTGAAGTATTGTTTTTCAATGCCCAATGCCCATTAGCAACATTATAAGAACCAGTACTGCTTGAAGAAAGTGCCTCATAACCATTTGCAGTATTCCCGGAACCTGAACTATTTGAATAAAGTGCATTATAACCAGTAGCTGTATTATTGGTACCGATACTGTTGGAATAAAGAGCCTGATAACCAATAGCAGTAGCTCCCGAAGCCGTATTGGAATAAAGAGTTTTATAACCAGCAGATGTATTAAAATTCCCGGTGGTATTGGAATAAAGTGCTCTGTATCCTATAGCGCAATTTTGGCTTCCACTCGAATTGGCAGTAAGTGATGATGTTCCTACAGCAGTATTTTCATTTCCCAATGAAGCCGTTAAGGCATAAGCCCCAAAGGCCGAATTGTTCCAACCCCGTTGGTTGGAAGTGAGTGCATAGGTACCCACAGCTGTATTGGCACCACCACTGGTATTTGCATAAAGCGCAGCAAATCCCAGACCCGAATTATGGATACCAGTTGAAAGTGAGATCAGGGATTGATGTCCAAGCACGGTATTTGCTTTATTGGCATCATAATCTATAAGGCCTGAAAAAAGATTGTTTACTTTAAACACCAACGGTTGCTGATCGGTAGTTCCCAAAAAATTAGTTGGAGGATTAGTTCCGGCATTGCCCGTTAAATTCCATTGCCCGTAAACTACAACATAATTTAAAGCAGCAGCTAATAGCAACGTTACAATTTTAATTTTTTTCATAAATAATTAGTGTTTTTGTAATCTCAAAAAACAATAAAAACTTTGGTTATAAAATTTGTTATAGCCTTTAATGGGTTGTAAAAAAACACCGGGATGGGGAATCTAAAAGGGGAAAACAAAATATAAGAAACTTTATTTATGCAAAAACTGAGCCAAAAATTAAAACTTATTGATATTTCAACGAAGAAGGAATCTTTTCGTCAAGGCTCGAGTTTACAACAGAAGCATGGCAGATATTAAATCTCTTGTATGATTCACTTTTCTTTCCATTTTATGCAACTGAAAGGCTTTTTTTTTTT
>JGI24770J26754_10002923_pt1 | contig 11557 bp, 6 predicted proteins | sample LakOneMetagenome_FD_26754 | JGI IMG/M metagenome (IMG submission 26754) | reverse complement strand
GCCATTCCATCGCCATCGGTACTTGAATCGCCAATTTTTTGTTGTTGGTAATTGTATAAGGTTACGGTAGCGCCAGAAACAGGATCGGTAGAAACGATATCGCTTACAGCAACTACAACCGATTTGTCGGTACCTCTTTTGGCAATTACACCCAAATCGGAAGCTAGAATGTTGGTTCCAACTCTGGTGTTATAAAAATAGTAATTGGTGCATGGATCTTGACTGTCTCTGTAGTCATAATCTTCTTCATAGTAGTAATCATCGTAGTTTTCTCCGCTGTAATTCACGTCATTTTCATCGACTTCTTCTTCGTCATCTTCAGATGCATTGTCGTCAGTATTATCAGAAGAAGTGCATTTGTAAAGTGAATATTTTTTCTTGAACGAAAATTCTACGCGATAAATAGCACCAGGTTCTGGCTTGATGATTTTAGAAAGATCTAAGGCGTAAGTATTCCATTTGCTGTAATTAAGCAAGTTATTTTGCTTTAATTCGATTGTGGTTTTGGCGATAGCCTGACTCACTTGTTTTAGATTTCGAGTGCCATTAATTTCATTATCTTGAAGAAATTGCATGATGTTGTTTTTGTAAATTTTATACACTTTTACATCCACAGCATTCAAGTTGGCTACTTCAAAATTCAGTTTCAAATTGTTGGAACTCGGCATAATGGTGCCGCTTTTAACCAATTTAACGCCTGGTTTNATTTGGTCAAACAGTAATTTTTCGGAATAATTATTTTTCATTTTATAGCCGTAGTCGTTTTCAATTCCTTGAAAGACTTCTACCAATTTGGTTCCGGCAAAAGATTGTTCGGAGGACGAAACCTCTTCAACTGGTTCAACCACAGCATCAGAGATATCATCAACCACAGCAACAGCAGTATCTGTAGCTACAGCGGCAGTATCAACAATTGCTTCAACCGCTACGGCTGTATTGGATGTGCCTTTGTCTACTTCTCCATTTTTGACTTCGTTGCTAAAAAACACTTTTAAAACGTTGCCCATTGTGGCAAATTTCAAATTTTTAGTATTTTCAATGGCAATCAAACCTTTAAAATCTTGGTCGCGTTTTAATGGGTCGGAGAAATTGATGAGTAACGACTGGTTGTTTTCGTCACCAATTTTTATATCGAGTACTTTGAATTGGTTTTTACCCGGAATAGGGAATTTTACTTCACCTTTTTGGTCGATATCGACATCGTCACCATCCCAAGCAATGGTAATTTCGCTATCGTCATCAAAGCGTTTTATTTTTTCAATGGTAAATTTAAATTCTGTTGAAGTGCTGGTGGCTTTATCAAAAGTTACTTTTAAATCTTCATCATTTTGGGTAACTTGAAGTAGTTTTTGAGCGTCTTCAAAACTTAAATTATCTGCGGTTTTTATAGTTCCGTTTAAGTAATATGTGTCTTTGTCGTACGATTGTAAATCTAATGTATTGACAATAAAATCTTGTTTGATAGTTTTAACCGAGAAGTTAAAATCGGCTAACTCTTTTGGAGTTTTACTGTTAATTTGCGAAAGATGTAGTGTAATTTGATACAAGGTATTTTGTTCCAATTTTTCTTTTGGAATGAATGCGATGGTATTACTAGAAAGCGCTACGACTTTTCCGCTTACGCTTGGTGAGATGTCGAATAAATCTTCATCTAAAANAGCATCTTTTTTCCAATCACTTTTGTTGAAGGCCAATTGTACCCGAAAATCAGAGTTTACAGGAACNAATCCAGAAGAGAAACTCGAGATGTAATCCTTATACAATGAAAAGTCAGAATCAAAATCGGCAGCCGATTTTTTGGAACAAGAATGCAATACAAAGATTGCTAAAAACAAACCGATTAACTTAATGGTCTTCATAGTTTTTAAAGGATTATTGGTTAGAACTTTTTCTTGAAAATAAGGTTAAAATTGGGTCTTCAATTAATGGCATAACTCCAAAAGATATTGAATTATTGTAGTAAAGTTAAAATAAATTTTTGGACTATTTTTCTTGTAAAAAAATACTAAGGCTATTTTCTTTTAGAAGCAAAAAAAAGTTTCATTAAGTTGGAAGCTTCTTCGGCTAGAACTCCTTGAATTACTTGGGTTTTTGGATGAAGTTTTGTGCCCAAAGTTAAAAATCCACGTTGTTCATCTCGAGCGCCAAAAACAATTTTTGAAATCTGACTCCAATATAAAGCACCGGCACACATTTGGCAAGGTTCAAGAGTTACGTATAAGGTGCAGTCTTTTAAATATTTTCCACCGATAAAATTGGCTGCGGCAGTTATGGATTGCATTTCGGCATGAGCCGTAACGTCGTTTAGTAATTCGGTTAAATTATGACTTCGTGCAATAACCTTATTGTCGATTACTACAATTGCACCCACGGGAATTTCGCCTTTATCAAAAGCCATTTCAGCTTCTTGTAATGCTTTTTTCATGAAGTATTCGTCGGTGAAAATGTTTTCCATAAAGCAAAAATAGGAATTCAATTCGTACCTTTGCTACATGTTAGAAAATTTACTTCAAAACATCAACAACCCAACCGATTTGCGAAAATTGGAAACCTCGCAATTACCACAATTGGCAGGAGAATTGCGTGATTTTATTATTGATGTAGTTTCGGCAAAAGAAGGACATTTAGGTGCTAGTTTGGGTGTTGTTGAATTAACAATTGCGTTGCATTATGTGTTTAACACGCCAAATGATTTATTGGTTTGGGATGTAGGACATCAAGCTTATGGGCATAAAATTTTAACCGAAAGAAAAGATATCTTTCATACCAATAGACAATTGGGTGGGATTTCGGGTTTTCCCAAACGAAGTGAAAGTGTATACGATACTTTCGGAGTGGGACATTCTTCAACTTCAATATCTGCTGCGTTAGGGATGGCGATTGCTTCGCGATTGAAAGGCGAAAACAAACACCATATTGCTGTGATTGGNGATGCCTCGATTGCCAGCGGAATGGCCTTTGAAGGCTTGAATCATGCTGGAGTGACTGATGCCAACTTGTTGGTGATTTTAAACGATAATGCTATCGGAATTGATCCTAGTGTAGGCGCTTTAAAAAACTACTTGACTTCGGTTAAGGAAGGAAAAAATCCGAAACAGAATAACATGATTAAGTCTTTGAATTTTGATTATTCGGGACCCATTGACGGACATGATTTGGACGCTTTGATATCCGAATTGAACCGTTTGAAAAAAGTAAAAGGGCCAAAATTTTTACATATTATTACCACTAAAGGGAAAGGGTTACAACTTGCCGAAGAAGATCAGGTAAAATATCATGCGCCTGGAAAATTTGACAAGACTACTGGCGAAATTCACTCGAAATCGGAGGCTAATTTACCACCTAAATTTCAAGATGTTTTTGGAAAANCACTAGTTGAATTGGCATCTTCAAATCCNAAAATAATTGGGATAACACCGGCAATGCCTACAGGAAGTTCGTTAAAATTTATGATGGATGCTTTTCCAGAACGGGCTTTTGATGTGGGTATTGCCGAACAGCATGCAGTGACGTTAGCCGCTGGTATGGCCACACAAGGCATGGTGGTTTTTTGCACTATTTACTCCACTTTTTTGCAACGGGCCTACGACCAAGTGATTCATGATGTGGCGTTACAGAATTTACCTGTAATTTTTTGTTTGGATCGAGCTGGATTGGTGGGTGAAGATGGCGCTACACATCATGGCGTTTTTGATTTGGCGTATTTGCGATGCATTCCCAATTTAATCATATACGCTCCAAAAGATGAAATCGATTTGCGAAATATGTTGTATACGGCTTCATTAGGATTGAATCATCCAATTGCAATTCGATATCCAAGAGGAAGAGGAAAATATTCAGATTATGATTTGCGAATTGCAACTCATGATTTTCAAAAAGTAGCAATAGGGAAGGCTCATTTGTTAAAAAAAGGCACTAAAGCAGCGGTTTTATCAACAGGTTTTATTGGGACTAATGTTACGATGGCTTTAGATCAAATTTCAAATGCAAACGAAATTGCTCATTATGATTTTGGATTTGTAAAACCTTTAGATGAAACTCTTTTGCATGAAATATTTCAATCTTTTGAAAAAATAATTACAATTGAAGACGGCGCTATAAAAGGAGGTTTCGGTAGTGCAATTATTGAATTTGCCGCAGCTAACAATTATACCGTTCCGATAAAAATGCTTGGCGTTCCAGATGTGTTTATTGAACATGGAACGGTAGTGGAACTTCAAAAGATATGTGGAATTGCTGTTGAAGGTATTGTAAAAGTTTTATCAGAATAGTTTACTAAAAAAAGGCATAAAAAAAGCGGCTTAAATTTTAAGCCGCTTTTCTATTACTAAACTAATTACTAGTTTTTCATTATTTTTTGAGTAAAGTTCAAAGCGTCTCCGCTTACTTTAAGAACATACATTCCGGTTTGAAGATTGTTTAAGTTTAACGATTTTTCAATGTTGAAGTCTTCGTTTTTGTACTCACTTACAATTCTTCCGTTGATGTCAATTACTTGGATGTTTACTTTTCCAACGTAGTTGTTGATTCTTACATTAAGGAATCCATTAGTTGGGTTAGGGTATATTCTAAATAACTCTTGGTTCTCAAAATAGTTTACACTTAAAGTACAGTTAGAACCTGTTGCAGGTGTTGCTCCTGGAGTTGGAACCGTGAAATCTTCAATTTCATCAATGGATGAATTTGTACTTCCAGAATCAGCATTTAATCCTAATCCTCTTCTTGCAAAAGTTTCCCATATTAAGCAGTAATCTTGTCCGTTTGTAGTGGCTAAATCTGCTGCTAAAATAGCATCACGAGCTTGAACGAATGATGGACTACATGGCTGTAATTTAATAGCGTCTAATACCAAACGCATTACTTTGTTGTTTCCGCCAGTTCCAGTATATTTATTATCGTCATATCCATATTTATTTACATAAGCCCAAGTTAAATCCCAAAGCATGGTAGCCCAAACTTCACCTACATTGTGGGTTTCCGTAACCATGTTTCCATTTCCATCATCAACCTGATTAAGATTTACAGTGTTGAATGTTTCAGGATTAACCGTCATATCGGTAGAATAGGGATAATTTCTTAAACCACTTCCTGTAGGATCTTGATTAATAACAAATGTAGCCATTCCTCTAGCAGTGGTACCAACATCACCAGGATGCATAGTCAACATCAATGCGAACCAGTCAGACCATCCCTCACCCATTTCTTCTTCGTTTTGAAGGCAACTAGAATTTAATCGACCACCTGCTAAACGAGTTGAGATACCATGACCAAATTCGTGAGCGATAACGCCATTGTCTAAATCTCCATCAGTATTTACAAATAAATCCAATTGTGAAGCCGCTTGAATTTTAGCATTAACGGTTTGACCTAATTTTAGTTTTGAAATGATTGCCTCACCATTGTTTAAAGAAACACTAAGAACCGGTATTGTAATTGCTCCATCGGCTCCAGACATTCCAATGCTTGAATCGGGTGCTGTTGCATCATTATTTACGATTATTAAAGCGGTTGCTCCTGCATTCGTTGCATTTACAGCTTTAGCAGCAAACGTACATGGATTACCACCATTAGCTACTGATGTTGATCGTCTAATAATGGCAATGTGACCGTTAATGGCTGCAGCATTTACAGCAGCATTACATCCATCTGCATTATCTGTTTGACCCACATCTGGAGTACCATCGTCGTATAAAACAATATCCGATTGAATCATCGCTGGTGCTACAGGTACATTTACGTGACCCGGATTGAATCCATTATCACTAGTGTATTTTGGTCCTGCAATGTCAGTAGGTGAATTAACCGTTAACAATTGTGTTACTCTTCTGTAACTCCACAAATACATTTGCATTCTTGGTTTTGAACCATCAATTGGAGTAGAAAAATTAGCGTTATTTAAAGTTGGTGTTGTAGCTGTTGATCCATCTTGAGCATCTCCCCAAACAGCATCAGCAGCACTTCCTCCACTAACGTAGTTGGTTTGTTGGAAGTTTCCATTAGGCTCGTTGAAACCATATTGGAACCAGATATCGTGCAGCACATTATTCATGTAGAATAGATTGGTTGTAGCAGCGTCAATATAGGTATTAGCAGCAACAGAAGTACCCGGATAGGTATAATCAAAAGTCAAACTAGCATTCGTTGGAGAATATCCATTAGCCGTTGAAGTAGTTGAAGTAGCAGTTGGATTTCCATTGGTGTAATCAGCTCTTGTCCATGTGTTATTTCCTCTTAAATAAGTATATCTAAGTGAAGCTGTTGTACCAGATAAAGTGTTGGTGTCGTGCCATCCTTTAGGTGATGCCGTTGCATTTTCTGGGTTTGTAAGCAAATCTCTACTGTGGTGGTTTGGACTTTCATAGTTGAAAGGGATAACTCTGTATGATCCTCCTTGAACTTGAGCAGCAGGTAAAGCACTTTCTTCTTTGAAAGCATTTCTGTAAAATGAAAACCCAGCATTTGCAGAAGCGTTATGGTTATCAAAATTACAAGAAATAACTTGGTCGTGTTTTTCTAACAACGTTCCATTTGTAGCATCAATTCTGATACTCCATAAATGATTGTGATCTTGAGTGTAAAATGTAAAGTCCCAAGCCAATTTTAACGATGTGCCATTGGGTTGGTAAACTAATTCTGCGGTAATAGGTTCATCACCTAATATTCCATTAGAAATTTTGTATTCTCTATCGTTTTTATTTTCAAGCACTTGACCGTTAACATCAATAGCATTAACCGCAATAAATCCTTTTTGCAAAGCATTTAAAACGCCTAAACTTGGAGAAGTGGTGTTGATTTTTTGACCGATATTTGAAATAAATCCGTTTTGAACATTGATTACTTCTTCATTTTTAATCCATACATTCGATACTGCATTAAAGATTTCAATGCCTTGGTAACGTTGTTTGATCCAATACGTGTCAATTTTTGTCGACTCAGAAGTACCAATACTTTCAATAAACCAATCAGAAATATCTTGGCTTGATAAGTTTAATTTAGCTTTGTTTTGTTCTAAATAGGTTTGAATTTTTCCTTTATTATCTTGGGAAAAACCTAAAACTGTGAACAAAATCATTACTAGAGAGGTAATTTTTCTCATAATTTTAATTTGTAGTTTTTTAATAGATGGACAAACTTAATTTATTTTTGATGTAAATGCAATTATTTTAGTTGAAAATCAAAAAATTAACAATTTTTAAGATGAAATTATCTGATTAAATAACAATGCTTTACCATCGGTTAGCATCGAAATAAAATGACAAATGTGTAAAAGACGGTCGTACAAACTTTCTTTTTCAATATCGTGTTTCTCAGGAAGAATTTTCAATAATAGTTTATCGTAATTCGTAGCTTTCCCTTCGTGTTTGTTGTTGTATGCCGTGATGAATTTATCTAACAAGTTGTTAATCATTTGGTAACCCGAAAGTTCTTTTTCAATTACTTCACGACTTTGATAAATGTTTTTGACACTCAATTTGATGATGTCGTCAATTTGTGCTTTATATTTGCTCTTGTCGGTTAAGGCGTATGGGAATTTTCCTTTTAAAATAGCTTCTTCATTTTCAATAAAAATCCGTACCGCATCATTAATCAGATTTCCTATCGCTAATGCACGTAAATAACTTATACGATCTTCTTTAGTGGTTAAGGTTTGGTATTTGTTGGTGTCGATGGTATCTTTCACCAATTTGATTAAATATTCTAAGGCAAAATCTTCGGAAACTAATCCCAAATTGATGCCGTCTTCAAAGTCGATAATCGTGTAACAAATGTCATCGGCAGCTTCTACCAAATACGCAAGTGGATGGCGTTCATAACCAATATCATCACCCGATTTATTAGGAATTAAACCCAATTCATCGGCAACTTCTTTAAAAAAAGCTTTGTCTGATTGGAAGAAACCATATTTTTTATCGGCAATATTAGCAGTTGGTTTTTTAGGCAAACTTTCTTTTGGATATTTCATAAAAGCGCCCAAAACGGCATAAGTCAAACGTATGCTACCTTCAATTCCGGGACGCGAACTCGTCAAAACTGAGAATCCATTGGCATTTCCTTCAAAATCAATCAAATCTTGCCATTCTTTATCGGTCAATTCGCTTTTGAATTTTTGCCCTTTTCCAATCGAAAAATATTCACCAATAGCTTTTTCGCCCGAATGTCCGAAAGGTGGATTTCCAATATCGTGTGCCAAGGATGCTGCGGCTACAATAGCACCAAAATCGTTGGCTTGAAAACCGTGAACTTCTTTTAAATGAGGGTATTTTTCTATGATTTTTTTTCCAACCAGCCTTCCTATAGAACGGCCTACTACGGATACTTCCAAACTGTGTGTCAATCGCGTATGTACAAAGTCGGTTTTAGAAAGCGGAATTACTTGCGTTTTATCTTGCAAACTGCGAAATGCTGAAGAAAAGATAATACGGTCGTAATCGACTTCAAAGCCTAAGCGCGTATCGTCTTGTTCAATTCGCAGTCGTTTTCCTTTGTCGCCTTGACGTTTTAAGGATAAAAGTTGTTCCCAGTTCATCATGGAATATGAAATATTAGATATTAAATTTTAGAGATATTCAAAAGAGTTTTCTTCATACAAATACTATTTTCAACCCCTATATATTGACCGTAGTTTTCGATTATAACATACCCTAGTTTTTGATACAATGAAATGGCTTCTTTTTGCATAAATCCTGTTTCAAGAACAGCATTTGTGTACTTTTCTTCTTTAGCCCACGTTTCCAATTCGGTTAAAATTTTGGATGCAATTCCTTTACCGCGATGTTCGGGCACCGTGTACATTCGTTTCATTTCAACTGTTTCTGTATCGTATTCTTTGTAGGCGCCGATTCCTGCTATAACTTCATTTTCATAGGCAATTATTGCATTTTTTAGCAAATTCGTTTTATTGAATTGCGCATAAAAAGCATGATCATCGCCGTCTAGAATGGCTAAATACCTATCGAGTGCGACCACTAATTTTTCAAAATCAGGATGGTCAGAAGTCGTTCTTTTAAGCGTAATCATCGGGTTTACTTTTTATCGTTAGCCAAAAAGAAATTTCTCGATTTCTTCGGATATTGATTGTAGCTTTTGTCACTTGGGTTGGCAATAACACTTTTAATATTAATTTCATCGCCCAATTTAAAACTCGCTTCGGTATATTGGTAATCCAATAAATATNCGCCNCAAAAATAATTGCCGTTTTCGTCTTTTTCTATAATTCCAGTGTAGACTCCTTTTTCTTTTGCCATGGTGTTTAATTTGATTTCAAAGATAATTAAAAAACAAAACAGCCATCGTGTGACGGCTGTTTTTATATTTTAAATCTAATATCTAGAATTTGATATTAACTTCCACACATCTCACAATCATCACCACCGTTTCCTGCGGCGTTGCGAGCGCGTTCTACCATAGCGGCAAAGTCTTCGGCAGTCATTTCTCCGTTTTCAACTGGAGCCACAACTTCAACAGCCACTGCGGCTTGTTTTTCAACGATAGATGGTTCTGCTTTTTTGTCGTTGTTTAGTGTAAACTTAATCGCGTCTACCGCTGATTTCGTTCTCAAATAGTACATACCTGTTTTCAAACCGCTTTTCCAAGCATAAAAATGCATCGAAGTTAGTTTGGCATAATTGGCATCTTGCATGAACAAGTTCAATGATTGCGATTGATCAATAAAATAACCTCTGTGACGGCTCATATCGATGATGTCTTTCATAGACATTTCCCAAACGGTTTTGTACAATTCTTTCAAGTCTTCTGGAATTTCCAAATCTTGTACCGAACCATTGTTACGCATTAATTCTTGTTTCAACGTTTCGTTCCACAAACCTCTTTCTACTAAATCGTTTAATAGGTGTTTGTTCACTACGATGAATTCTCCAGAAAGTACTCTTCGTGTATAAATGTTAGAAGTATACGGTTCAAAAGCCTCGTTGTTTCCAAGAATTTGTGAGGTAGAAGCCGTTGGCATTGGCGCTACTAATAACGAGTTTCTAACACCGTGTTCCATCACTTCTTTTCTCAAACTTGCCCAGTCCCAACGACCTGAAAGTTCTTCNTCTTTNATGTTCCAAAGNTTGTGTTGGAATTGCCCTTCCGAAATNGGAGAACCTTTGAAAGACGAATACGCACCTTCTTCTTTAGCCATTTCCATTGAAGCGGTTACAGCAGCAAAGTATAAGGTCTCAAAAATATCTTGGTTCACTTGTTTGGCTTCGTCACTAGTAAATGGCATGCGCATCATAATGAATGCATCGGCCAAACCTTGCACACCCAATCCTACTGGACGGTGGCGCATGTTAGAATTTTCTGCTTCTTTAACAGGGTAGTAATTTCTGTCGATTACTTTATTTAAGTTACGAGTGACACGTTTGGTTACGTTAAACAACAACTCGTGATCAAATTTTCCATTCTCCACAAACATTGGTAACGAAATCGATGCCAAGTTACATACTGCAATTTCATCTTCCGACGTGTATTCCATAATTTCGGTACACAAGTTAGATGATCGAATCGTTCCCAAATTCTTTTGGTTCGATTTTCTGTTTGCAGCATCTTTGTACAACATATACGGTGTACCTGTTTCAATTTGTGATTCTAAGATTTTCTCCCAAAGTTCACGTGCTTTAACTGTTTTTCTTCCTTTTCCAGCGGCTTCGTATGATGTGTACAACGCTTCAAATTCGTCCCCATACACATCGCACAATCCAGCGCATTCATTCGGACACATCAATGTCCAAAAACTGTCTTCTTCTACACGTTTCATAAATAAGTCAGAAGTCCACATTGCAAAGAACAAGTCTCTTGCACGCATTTCTTCTTTACCGGTATTCTTTTTCAAATCTAAAAATTCGAAAATATCAGCATGCCAAGTTTCCAAATAAATAGCAAAACTTCCTTTACGTTTTCCACCACCTTGATCTACATAACGAGCTGTGTCGTTAAACACTCGTAACATTGGAACAATTCCGTTAGACGTTCCGTTTGTACCACGAATGTATGATCCTGTCGCACGTACATTGTGAATTGATAATCCAATACCACCAGCCGATTGCGAGATTTTTGCCGTTTGTTTTAACGTGTCATAAATACCATCGATACTGTCGTCTTTCATTGTCAATAAGAAACAAGAAGACATTTGAGGTTTTGGAGTTCCAGCATTGAATAGAGTTGGCGTTGCGTGTGTAAAGAACTTTTTCGACATTAATTCGTAGGTTTCTATTACAGCATCCAAATCGTTTAGGTGAATTCCAACCGAAACGCGCATCAACATGTGTTGTGGGCGCTCTACAATTTTACCATTGATTTTCAACAAATACGAACGTTCTAACGTTTTAAAACCAAAATAATCGTAGTTGAAATCGCGGTTGTATATAATATGAGAATTTAAAAATTCAGCATTTTCTTGAATTACAGTATGTACTTCTTCTGATAATAATGGCGCTAATTGACCATTTCTCGGATTTACATAATGGTACATTTCATTCATCGTTTCTGAGAATGATTTGTTGGTGTTTTTGTGCAAGTTAGAAACCGCAATACGAGCCGCCAATTGTGCATA
>JGI24770J26754_10002914_pt1 | contig 11585 bp, 12 predicted proteins | sample LakOneMetagenome_FD_26754 | JGI IMG/M metagenome (IMG submission 26754) | reverse complement strand
GACTATTGTTTTGTAAATATGGCATCGCTTAAAGCATCGCTGCAATCCCATCCGCATAAATACACCGAGTGGTTTAAAATTGCTTTTCCAAAATTGGAAAGCTATCTTGCAGGCATAAGCCAAAGTTAATTGTGATGAAATCTCCCCAAGCCATTGTAATCGGGTCCGGCGTGGCCGGCATGGCAACTGCCATAAGGCTGNCCGTACAGGGTTTTGCTGTACAGGTNTTTGAAAAAAACAATTATCCCGGCGGAAAATTATCCGCTTTTGAAAAAGAGGGCTTTCATTTTGATGCAGGACCTTCTTTATTTACCCAGCCGCAAAACATTGAAGAATTATTTGAACTGGCCGGCGAGCCCATTGAAGATTATTTTAAGTATATCCCCATTGATATTGTTTGCAAATATTTTTATGAAAACGGTAAAGTGCTGGAAGCTGCTGCAGACCCTGCTGTTTTTACAGCTGCCTTAAGCCGTGAGCTGGGCGAATCTGAAAAAGCGGTGGAAGCCTATCTTAAAGAAGCGGGAAAAATATATACCAGCATCGGCACTGTTTTTTTAAACCACTCCCTGCACAAAAGAAAAACATGGTTTAACAAAAGGGTTTTTAAGGCACTGGGTGCAGTACAATACGGGTATCTTTTCAGTACCCTGCATAAGTATAACAGCAAAAGGTTACAATCTGCCGAAGCCATACAGTTATTTAACCGTTATGCCACTTATAATGGCAGCAACCCTTATAAAGCGCCGGGTATGCTGGGCCTTATCCCACACCTGGAATATAATGAAGGAAGCTTTTACCCGAAGGGCGGTATGATAAGCATTACCAATGCCCTCTATAACCTGGCCGTAAAAAAAGGGGTACAGTTTCATTTTAATACACCCGTACAAAAAATAATTCATCACGAAACCACGGCAAGGGGCGTGGTGGTTAATGACGAAAACATAATGGCAGACATTGTAGTGAGTAATATGGATGTGTATTTTACGTACAGCCAGCTGATGAATAATGCCGGCAGGGCAAAAAAAATACTGCAACAGGAAAGGAGCAGCAGTGCACTGGTTTTTTACTGGGGAATAAAAAAAGAAATGACAGCACTGCAACTGCATAATATTTTCTTCAGCAATAATTATGCAGCAGAGTTTGATTGCTTATTCAGGCGCAAAACAGTGTACGAGGACCCTACCGTGTATATCAATATCACTGCTAAAATGGAAAAGGGCCTGGCACCTGCCGGAAAAGAAAACTGGTTTGTAATGATCAATGCGCCGGCTAATACAGGGCAGGACTGGGAAACCATTAAGCAGGAGGCAAGGAAAAAAATAATAGAAAAGCTTAACCGCATTTTACAAACTGATATTGAAGCATTGATTGAAACGGAGGAGCAGTTAGACCCTGTTGCTATAGAAGAAAGGACGGCTTCTTACCAGGGCTCGCTTTATGGAACCAGCTCCAATTCCAAATGGGCGGCATTTATGAGGCACCCTAATTTTACAGGGACTACAAAAAATTTATATTTCTGTGGTGGCAGCGTGCACCCCGGTGGTGGCATACCCCTATGTTTAAAAAGCGCCAAAATTGTAAGCGACTTAATTAAAACCGATTTCCGTGCCCACTAAATTTTCAAAACAACAAATAGCCACAGCCATTGCCATCCTGTTTCATGCCATTGGCCTTGCGGGCATTTTGATTTTTAAAAGTGAATTCATCATCCGCTCCACACCGGTTAACCTGTTGCTGATGTTTGCCCTGCTGGTATGGACCCAGGCCGAAAAAAATTTTTACTTTTTTCTTTTTTTACTGGCAACAATGGCTGTTGGCATCCTGGTGGAAATAATTGGCGTAAATACACAAATGCTTTTTGGCAATTATACATACGGTGCCGTACTGGGTATACAAATTAAGAATGTACCCCTGGTGATTGGTATTAACTGGTTCATCATTATTTACTGCTGCGGTATCAGCATCCATACTTTTTTAAGGCGGGCCATAAATAAAATTTCAGCAGAAACACAAGCGCCGCCCATGGCCATGAAAGCCTTATCTATAATTGTTGATGGTGCCACCCTGGCAGTTTTTTTCGACTGGCTGATGGAACCTGTGGCGATACAGCTCGGCTTCTGGAAATGGGAGGGTGGCATACCGATGTACAATTATATCTGCTGGTTTATAGTAAGCATGCTGCTGCTGGCACTGTTTCATTTTTGTACATTCAGCAAGCAGAACAAATTCGCCGTACATTTGTTATTGATACAGCTGATGTTTTTTTTATTACTGCGTACATTTTTACCTCAATCATAATGAACGGTTTAATTTTTATAAGTATAGTTTTAATTACTTTTTTTTTAATGGAAGGTATTACCTGGCTTACCCACCGCTATGTAATGCACGGTTTTTTGTGGTACCTGCATCGAGACCATCATCAGCCCACGGGGCACAAGCTCGAAAAAAATGATGCCTTCTTTTTAATATTTGCCATACCCAGCTGGCTCTGCATCATGCTGGGCCTGCAGCATAAAGTATACTGGGTGGCTGCCATAGGCTTTGGTATTGCACTGTACGGGCTGGCTTATTTTATTGTACATGAAGTGATCATTCACCAGCGGTTTAAATGGTTTACCCGCAGTAACAACACCTATGTACGTACCATACGCTGGGCACATAAGATGCACCACAAACACCTGGATAAAGAAGCCGGCGAAAGTTTTGGTATGCTGATGGTGGCAAAAAAATACTGGGATAAAGTGAGGGAAGAAAAGAAAAAATTTCCCCCAAAATAATTTAACGGATATAATGCTGTATGCCAAATCCAAAACTGGCTGAAGCAGTAGTACGAAAATCATTAACACTGTTCCTGGCTGTATTAAAATTGCTGTTTACATTGGCAAACAGCCTGGTATNATAACTGATAAAATAATTGCCGGAAAACGACAGCCCTGTATTATTATTGAATTCGCTATACTGGTAACCCCATTGAAAATTATTTGTCAGTGTTGTAATGATACTGGTCCTGGTATTGGGAAAATATCCCCACTCTAAATACCCCAATAAACTGCTGAATATATTTGAAGCAGAGAATTCATTAATTACAGTATTGCTGGTTTGCTTATCCCGGCTGTATCCATAAGATGTAATTAATGACAGCCCTTTATTAAACTGTCTTTTTAAACTTATAGCCCTGGCATTATCAATACCCAGTGTAAGTGTTACAACGGCAAATTTTGAAAATGACCTGAAACTGCTGTCTGCAGGTAAGGTGTTAAAAATTGTTTTTTTGTCGTCAATGCCCAATAAAGGAGTGAGGGTGATAAATCTTTCTTTACCATGTCTTCTTAAAGGATTGAACGCATAAAACCAGTTGTCATTAACAGTAGTGAAATAATCAATATTCTTTTCTTTTACCAGGCCTTTTGCACTTAAGAAGGAGTCGATCTGTTTCAGTTCAAAAANATGTTTCCGCCTGAAATCGAACAGCCGGGTGGTATTTATCCCGGTTATGGTTCTGGCTAACCCATTAATTTCGTCAGCGGTAAAATCTCTGGTAAGTAAATTGTTCTTCTTCAGATCAAGCAGGATATTATCAGCCATTTGTGCATCAGTAACATTTTCAATTCTGCCCCTGCCAACCCCAATGGTATAAGATACGTTTGAAAATGCAGCATTGTCTTTTTTTATATAGTTATTGGTGGCGCTGTACAAAGCCTGCTTAAGCTGGCCGGAATAACCTGTTTGAAAATAGCGGTACCCTTTATATTTTTTTTGATTCAGCGATTGTGAAAGGGTATAGTTAAAATTGGTCCTGTGCTGTGAGCCTGTGGCAAGTGTGTATTTAGAATAATCAAAACCTGCTGTAACACTGGAGTTAAACGTGGCAAGTACGTTGTCAGTACTGATAATCCTGGTGGCTTCCAGTCTTGGACTGATGGTAAGATATTGCGGGCTGCCCGAACCATTACCACCAGAAAGGCCACCATTGGCATTGGCTGTAAGTACTACCGAACTGTAACCCGGGGTACGGAATTTATATTGCTGTAAAAAAGCAGGATCTTTTTTTTGTGCATTGGCAGATATGCCTATAAAAATACATAGCCATACGGAGGGGAAAGTTCTCATAAACAACGTTTGATCAAATGTAAAAAAATACCTCAGAACAAACTGTTAAAAGTTATTTATGATTTCTTTGTTCCTTCCACATTTCATTAAAAGTTTTTTGGCTGAAGTCTAAATTGCTTCTGTGGGCTGACCAGCCTTTGAATAAACCATTCACCACTTTATTTTTTAAATTGCCGTTGCCCATATTCATTAAACCTCTTTTCAGCGATGCCATTTTCCAAACCTTCCAGGCCATTTTTTCACTGAAAGTTACATGCCCTTCTTCCACGCTTTCTTTCCGGTTCTCTAAGAGCAGTTCGTGTAAATTAATTTTTACAGCACAAACTTCGGTGCAGTTACCACATAGTGATGAGGCGTAACTTAAATGTTTAAAATCTTCCATGCCCTGTAAATGCGGGGTGATCACACTGCCGATGGGGCCGCTGTAAGTAGCGCCATAAGCATGGCCGCCAATATTTTTATATACCGGGCAGGCATTTAAGCAGGCACCGCAGCGGATGCAGTACAAACTTTCACGCTGCTTTGGATTTTTCAAAATATTTGTACGGCCATTATCTAATAATATCACGTACATCTCTTCCGGGCCGTCAGTTTCATTGGGTTGCTTGGGGCCGGTAACAATAGTATTGTATACGGTTACTTTTTGCCCCGTACCAAAAGTGGAAAGCAGGGGCCAGAATAATCCCAGGTCGGTAATGGAAGGGATCATTTTTTCTATGCCCACAATTACAATATGTGTTTTAGGAAAAGCACAGCTCAGTCTTGCATTGCCTTCATTTTCTGTAACCGCAATACCACCAATATCGCTGATGATGAAATTGGCGCCGGTTACACCCACTTCTGCNTGTANATATTTTTCACGCAGCACTTCCCTTGCTTTCAATGTAAGTTGTTCGGGTGTAAAATGTAAAGGGGTACCCAATTTTTCATGAAACAGTTTGGCCACATCTTCTTTGTTCTTGTGCATGGCCGGTGTTACAATATGGTAAGGCGGTTCACCGTCTAATTGCTGAATGTATTCGCCCAGGTCTGTTTCCACACTTTCAATACCATTTGCTTCCATGGCCCTGTTCAGATGGATCTCTTCGGTAACCATGCTCTTGCTTTTTACCAGCGAGGTACAATTCTTCTCTTTGCAGATCTTTACGATTTCCTCGATGGCCTGTTCTGCATTTTCGGCCCATATNACCTTACCGCCACGCTTGGTAAAATTCAGTTCAAATTCTTCCAGTTGCTGGTCAAGTGTTTCAATGGCACGCCACTTGATATTTTTTGCCCTTTCCCTTACCAGGTGCACATCGGTAAACTGCTGTTTGCCTTCGGGTACCTTGCTGTTATACTTGCCAATATTGAAATTGATCTTCCGCCGGTGTTCCAGGTCGGCGGCTTTAACGGCACTCTTGGCTATAAAAGTTTGAGAATTTTCTGACATATTTATTATCAACAGGCTTTAACGTGTTTGTGTAATGAAGGCAAAGATATTACTATTTAAGGTTAACATCTTTTGCAAAATGCATGCAGGGCATGCGGCAGATATATATTGGTAAGCACCGCTTGTTATATACTCTGCTTCATTTTTAAAAGCCCTCTGTTTCAGCTGGCGTATGGGCCTAGCTTTAGTATAAAATGAATTCAAAATTACTAACCCAAAATTCCCCATTATGAAAAATGCAGTAACCTGCTTAACTGTTGCCATGCTGATGTTAATTTTTGGATGTTCAGGTACAGCCGATAANAAAGTGCCTGAACTCGCCAATGAAATGTGCGGCTGCTTTGATAAGATGAAACAAAATACCACCCCGGAAGAAATGACNATTTTTAAAGAAGTGTCCGTTGCCCAAAATCCGCAGGAGGCATTAACAGACGGAATTAAAAGAATGGACCAGGCAAAAGCTATGGCTTTTGCAGAAAAGATAAAAGCAATAGGAGATAAATCTTCCAGTGTGGCTGCCTGTATGGAAACTTTTGATAAAAAGCACGAAAAAGAAACCACAAAAGATAGAACAGCTTTAACTGAAAAATTATTTGCACAACTGCAGGCTACCAATTGTATTATAGGTGCAGCAATTGTAAACCTCAGTCTTAAGCATGGAAAATAATTGAGCAGTACCCCCTATAATACCTCCGGGCCAGGCGGGCTTCGGCCCCAGGCAGCAGGGTTTTCCTGCTTTTGTAAATTAAGATGGCACCTTTAATAAGTGCCATCTTTTATAAGTATGGCATACGGTGATTTACATTATCTTTAATAAGGCCTTTATTACAGGTTTAAAGATAAAAATGATTTTACCCATTTTACTGGCAGTAACCGGGTCTGCTTTTAAAACGAGCAACAGTTTGGCGGATATCTTTCCTTTTATACTTTCGGTTTTATTGGCTGGAAGCGGTTATCTGTCCCGCAAAAAATTACGGCAACTAAAACGCCGTGCAAGATGGCAGCTGGTTAAAGAAGCTTTTACCTCTTTTTTCAAAAAAACAAACACAGGTAGCCCTGGCCCGCTTAAATTCTGGCTGATGGTATTGGGTGCATTTATACTGTTATGGGTACTGCTGAGTCTTTTGGCTGCGGCTGTTATTGTGGTTGCAGGACTGCTTTCCTATGCCATCATTGCTAATAAAAAGCCTTCTTACTAAGGGTATCGCCTCAATAAAAAAATAAAAGTGTTATTCTAAAAACTTAGCCGGGTGNTTTTTATTAAAATCTGTTTTATCCTGGAANGCTTTGGCNGCAGCTAAAATGGTGGCTTCCTGGTATAAATTCCCAATCAGCGTAATACTCACCGGCGACCCGGTGGCATTAAAACCGGCCGGCATGCACACAACAGGATGCCCAGTAAGATTCGTGATGGCCAGCTGCCTTCCCGAAAAACTGGGCACAATCAATACATCATAATCTTTCAGTAAAGCATTCATACTATTACAAAGATTGTAGCGATAGCGGTTAGCATTGATATATTCTACAGCAGGGATGGTTCTTCCTGCACGGAAACTATTAGGCCAAAAATTTTTATCCTGCCTTTCCACCAGGTCGTCCCTGTTGGTACGGGTCAGTTCATCAAAAGCAGCAGCACTTTCGGCATTTAAAATAATGCTTACCAGGTTGGCGGGATACATTGCGGAGTCAGGAAAATCAATTGCTTTTACATTTGCCCCCAGTGAACGGTATACATCCAGTACTTTCCATTCAATGGCATCGGGCTTTAATTTTTTGAAAAAATTATCAGCATAGGCAATGCGGAGTTTTTTAAAATCTGTTTTGCCGGTGTAATTAAAGGAATGCATGATGGCAGCAGCATCATTACCATCAGTGCCATGAATAAAAGCATATACAATGGCTGCATCTTCAGCGCTGCGGCAAATAGGGCCTGCTTTATCAAGGCTCCAGCAAAGCACCATGGCGCCATAACGGCTTATGGTGCCAAATGTAGGGCGGAGGCCGGTGGCACCGCAACGTGTAGATGGCGAAACAATGGAACCCAATGTTTCGGTGCCAATGGCAAATGGCAATAAGCCTGCTGCNGCTGCCGCAGCAGAACCCGCTGATGAGCCGCTGGAACCCTGTTTCAGGTTCCAGGGATTTTTTGTTTCGCCGCCAAACCATTTATTATTATTTGCCAGTGCACCCATCGACAATTTGGCGCACAAAACCGCTCCTGCATTTTTTAACTGGGTGTACACATATGCATCAACATCAAGCACCTGGTCTTTATAGGGCGTGCTGCCCCATGTGGTTTTATATCCTTTTACAGCAAACAGATCTTTCAAGCCGTAAGGAATGCCGTGCAGCGGCCCGTGGTAAATTCCTTTTTCCAGATCTTGATCGGCCTGTTTGGCCTGTTGCATGGCCAGGTCTTCAGTTAATGTGATTACACAGGCCAATGTGTCTCCCCATTTTTTTAAGCGGTTAATAAAAAACGTGGTGAGTTCAACGGAGCTGATTTTTTTACTTTTTATTAATGACGCCAGTTGGGGGATGGAATAAAAGGCCAGGTCGTTTTTATTAACGGGCATTGTGGTTGATGCAGGAATATCCNATTTGATGTTTTCTTTTGCAGCAGGTATTTTCATTCCCCGGGGCGCAGGGTTAAAAGCAAATGGAAAAGGCAAATCGTTGGCAGGAAAAGCCCGGTGCATGTTCTTATATAGTCCCTGGTAATCTTTTATATTATCCAGCATTGAATCTGCTTCGTCATTGGTAAAATCAAGATCATACAGTTTTACAGTATNGCGGATGAGCTGGACAGAATCAGCCCTTGTTTGTGCAAAGCTGTGCATTTGCGCCAAACCCAGTAATGCAAAAAGAATAGGTTTCATGATAGTTTTTTAAACCAGGGATGACAGTTTTTTAAAAGGCGTCATCTTTTATCCAAAAATTTGATTCAGCAAACCAGCCAGGTGCACGCCGCCTTTAAGTAACTGCGTGTTCAGCATGTCCAGGTAATTATAATTGTATTTGTAGTCTAATTTCTGGTCGGGTGTTTTGATGTCGCTGTAAATTTTTTCTGCACATTGATAGCCCTGGTACAGCCATGTTGCCACAGGCTCCTTTTGCCATGCTGCACTTTGTGCTGCAGTGGTGTGGTTGATGGCGGTGGCATATTCGGTATAGCTCAGTTGCTGAAAACCAATCAGGCGTTCATCCCATACCTGGTGCAGGTTAACCGTATCTTTAAACCACAACACCCTTATATTATTGCCGCCACGGTCATCCAGCCGGCCCATATGCAGCGGCTGGTGTACATCGCCCACAATATGAATGAGCATGCGCAGGTACAGTATTTTTTTCTCCTGTGGTAAATTTTTCTTTTTTAATTCGGCGGCAAGGAAATTTATTTTTGTATAAGCATCGGTAGCTGTGTCTGCATCTAAAGCTGCCTGGAACTGCTGTTGCGTTAAGCCAGTTTTAAAATTGATAAAATGCCAGTTGTAGAGGTAATTATAAGCCGGGTCTGATTTAACAAAATCTGCCCAGTTGCTGCTCATGGCAATGGATTCGGTTCCCAGTATATTGTAAATTTCTTTTTTGGCTTTTTTAGACAAATAACTGTCGGCAATTTCTCCTACAATACGGTGGCCTAATAAACCCCAGGCCATAGTTTGAAAAGAAATGCCCAGGAATAATATGATGATGCCGGTTTTTTTTATGTTTTGCATGTGTTCAGTTTTAATAATTATTTCAATACGCCTAATTCTTTTCCCACTTTTGTAAATGCTGCTATAGCTTTATCCAGGTGCTGTTGTTCATGTGCGGCACTTAACTGTACCCGTATTCTTGCCTGGCCCTTTGCCACCACGGGAAAGAAAAAGCCAATTACATAAATGCCCTCCTCTAATAATTTGGCAGCAAAGTTTTGGGCCACTACGGCATCGTATAACATTATAGGTACAATGGGGTGGTCGCCGGGCTTGATATCAAAACCTGCCGCTGTCATTTTAGAGCGGAAGTATTTGGTGTTAAATTCCAGTTTGTCCCTCAGCTCCGTGGTTTCACTCAGCATATCCAGTACGGCAATGCTGGCACCCACAATACTTGGCGCTACCGTATTACTGAACAGGTAGGGCCGGCTGCGCTGGCGCAACATTTCAATAATTTCTTTTCGGCCGCTGGTAAAACCGCCACTGGCGCCGCCCAGGGCCTTACCCAGTGTACCGGTGATGATATCAATGCGTCCCATCACGCCACGGTATTCATGTGTACCCCTTCCTGTTTTGCCTAAAAAACCGGAAGAGTGGCATTCATCAATCATTACAATGGCGTCGTATTGGTCGGCCAGGTCACATATTTTATCCAACTGTGCAATGGTGCCGTCCATACTAAAACTGCCATCAGTAACAATAATGCGGCTGCGCAGGTGGGCACTTTCTTTCAGTTTGGCTTCGAGGTCTTCCATATTATTGTGCTCATAGCGGTAGCGCTGGGCTTTACACAAACGAACGCCGTCAATAATGCTGGCATGATTCAGCGCATCGCTGATGATGGCATCCTGCTCATTAAATAAAGGTTCAAAAACACCGCCATTAGCGTCAAAAGCGGCAGCATATAAGATAGTGTCCTCTGTTCCCAGGAAGGCCGATATCTTTTTTTCCAGTTCTTTATGGATGTCCTGTGTACCGCAGATAAAGCGAACACTGCTCATGCCATAACCCCGCAGGTCGATATATTTTTTAGCTGCGGCCAGCACTTTGGGATGGCTGCTCAGGCCCAGGTAATTATTAGCGCAAAAGTTTAATACAGTAGTGCCGCCTACAATTATTTCGGCGCCCTGTTCGCTGGCAATGATGCGTTCTTTTTTTAATAAGCCGGCAGCTTCAATCTCAGAAACTTCNGTGGCTATACGGTCAACAAATTTTTGGTTCATATGCAGTGGTTGTGGGGCAAATTTAGGTTTTTGATGGAACACTGATTAAACTGATTGTACTTATTTAAACTGATTTTATCCGTGATTATCAGTTTAATCAGTGTCATCCGTGTTCTATCCAGCCCGGCACTCAAAAAAAATCTTAAAAAGCTGTAACTTTTCGTTTCCAAGCCACGTATAACTGGTAATCAAGACCTTTAGACACCAAAAACCTGTATGACGGAGAGAGAATATAATGAATGCGTAAATCTGTATGCAGACAATGTATACCGCTTCATCCTCAAAAACCTGAGGCATGAAGAGGATGCCCGTGATGTGGTGCAGGGGGCATTTGAAAAGATGTGGGTAAACAGGGAAACCGTGGATAATGAACGCAGTAAAAGCTTTTTGTTTACCGTGGCCTATAACCAGATGATTGACCATATCCGTAAAAACAAAAGGGTAAGCCTGCGGGAGGAATTTAATGAAAACGAAAGGGGCAGTACCGGGCCCATGCATGATACCAAACGCATTTTAAATGAGGCCCTGCGCCAGCTGAGCGACCTGCAGCGCAGCCTGGTGATGCTGAAAGATTATGAAGGCTACAGTTATGAAGAAATAGGGCAGATCACCAAATTAAACGAAAGCCAGGTAAAAGTGTACCTGCACCGGGCCAGGCTGCAGCTGAGGGAGTATATAGTNAAGGTGGAGAACGTTATTTAGCTGATAGGTCATGGCTGATGGTTCATAGTAAGAANCGCCGGCCATGAACAATGAACAATGAACAATGAACATCAACCGTCATAATTACGAAGAGTTTTTCCTGATGTATGCAGATAATGAACTGAATGCTGCAGACAGGAAAGCTGTGGACATATTCGTGGCTGAAAATACAGACCTGAAAAGTGAGCTGGAGATGCTGCTGCAGACAGTGATGCCCGCAGACGAAGTGGTGTTTACGGATAAAACAACTTTATTAAAAGAAGAAATAACGCCATTGCAGGAACAGTTGCTGCTGTATGCCGATGATGAACTGAATGCCACTGAAAAGCAAAAAGTAGCTCACCTGCTCAGTAATGATGCTGTTGCGGCAAAAGAATTTGCATTGTTACAGCAAACAAAATTACAGCCCGATAC
>JGI24770J26754_10002905_pt1 | contig 11609 bp, 9 predicted proteins | sample LakOneMetagenome_FD_26754 | JGI IMG/M metagenome (IMG submission 26754) | reverse complement strand
CGTGGGGGCAGGCGCCCCCGCGCCTGTTCCCGGTCAACATCGATCCCTCCCCGGATCGCGCGTGAAACCCCTCTCTTGGTTTCTGGCGCGGGCGGCACCGTAGCAGTGCCCATGACGAAAGTAATGCTGCGTGGCAGCGAAAGGCGGATTTGGTGTGACCGGANTCTCATGAACGGTTCGCATGGACATAAAACAGGGCCATGCACATGGCCGCGACCCGACAGGAATCGCGAGCGGAGCTCCGTTGCCCTCAGAGCGCCTTGCCGATCACGTCGTCCTTGAGGTGGAAGCGCGAAGACGTCGAAATCGCGCCGTCCTGGTTCTGCGCAATGCGATTGGTGTCTTGCGAGCTCGCCCATGGCGCGGGATGNATCGGACCCGCTTCATAACCGCGCCAATTCCTGTCGCGAGTAACCCGAGATGGCGACATGAAGAATCTCACCGGGATCACTACATAGGCGCCGGTTGCGCGGCCGCCGACGATCTCGGTAAGGTCGTATTGCCATGTCTTCGCAGCGTTGATAGCTGCCGTTTCGAATTCGCGCCGCCACTTCTCGGCTTGCTTCTCGTTGCTGGCTCGCGCATCGAGGCTGGTCTGGTACGGATAGATTTCAGCGACCTTGCCGCTCTCGTCCAGGCGCCCCGACAGGACGACGTACGCACCGAGTCGTGCCCCGGCCGCATTGCGCGGATATTGCGGGGCTTTGCCGATGCCACGGCGTGCCGGGTCTCCAAAGTTGATCGAAGCGACGTGCACGCTGAATTCGTCGTCCTTGCCTTCCACCGGTTCGGCGCGCAGGTTGAGGTGCATCGCGGTCTTTGCGACGACCGCCTTNCCGTCGATGACGATAGGCTCGAACTGCCAGCCCATGACGGCTCGCTTGACGAGAGCGGCGACAGCGGGTTGGAGAGTGCCATCCAGTTTGTAGTCGCTGACGTGACCATCCGGTGCGATTTGTATCGCACCGTCCGCGCTCATTTCGTAGAACGTCTTCTTGTCCGATTCCGCGCTGGCGGAGGTCGACGCCGCAATCTGCGGGTGGGCCGTGTTCGCGGCAAGCGCTGCGAGGCCCATGAACATGGTTCGATGCATCTTCANCGCACGTCTCCTTGTGGAATGCGTGGCGAAGACTACCGGATTCGGACCATGCGGGGAGGCCGAAATCCGATGCCTGATGCGGGGTCCGGAAGGCGCTGNGTCCCGGTTTTCGCCGGGACGGTTGCGCGGCTCGCTGGATTCTCGCTCAACCCGCCTTGTGCCTGGCCAGCTTGAGCCAGGTGTCGACCACGGTATCGGGATTGAGCGACACCGACTCGATGCCCTGGTCCATCAGCCACTCGGCNAGGTCGGGATGGTCGCTCGGACCCTGGCCGCAGATGCCGATGTACTTGCCTTTCTTCCTCGCGGTCTGGATCGCCATCGACAGCATCTTCTTGACCGCCGGGTCGCGCTCGTCGAACAGGTTCGCGACGATCGAAGAATCGCGGTCGAGGCCGAGGGTGAGCTGGGTCAGGTCGTTCGAGCCGATCGAGAAGCCGTCGAAGATGTCGAGGAACTCGTCGGCGAGCAGCGCGTTCGACGGCACCTCGCACATCATGATGATCTTGAGCCCGTTCTCTCCCTGCACGAGCCCGTTCTTCTTCAGCACCTCGATGACTTTGCGGCCTTCCCCGAGCGTGCGCACGAACGGGATCATCACCCACGCATTGGCGAGGCCCATCGTCTCGCGCACCTTCTTCATTGCGCGGCATTCGAGCGCGAACGCGTCGGCGAATGACGGATCGACGTAGCGGCTCGCGCCGCGGAAGCCGATCATCGGGTTCTCCTCGTGCGGTTCGTAGCGCTTGCCGCCGATGAGGTTCGCGTACTCGTTCGACTTGAAGTCGGACAGGCGCACGATGACCGGATTCGGCGCGAAGGCGGCGGTGATCGTCGCGATGCCCTCGGCGAGGCGGTCGACGTAGAAATCGACCGGGCTGGCGTAGCCGGCGCTGCGCTCGTCGATCAGGCGCTTCGTTTCTGCATCCTGCAGGTCGTATTCGAGCAGCGCCTTCGGATGCACCGCGATGTGGCTGGCGATGATCATTTCGAGGCGGGCGAGGCCGACGCCCGCATTCGGCAGCATCGCGAAGTCGAACGCGCGTTCCGGGTTCGCGACGTTCATCATGATCTTCAGCGGCGCCGGCGGCATCGAGTCGAGATCGGCGGTGATCCGTTCGAACGCGAGTTGGCCTTCGTAGATGAAACCGGTATCGCCTTCGGCGCAGGAGATGGTCACGTCCTGTCCGTCCGTGATCCTGTCGAGCGCATTGCCGGTGCCGACCACGGCCGGCACGCCGAGTTCGCGTGCGATGATCGCCGCGTGGCAGGTGCGGCCGCCGCGGTTGGTCACGATCGCTGCGGCGCGCTTCATCACCGGTTCCCAGTCGGGATCGGTCATGTCGGCGACCAGCACGTCGCCCGGCTGGACCCGGTTCATGTCCTTGATCGACCGGATCACGCGCGCCTTGCCGGCGCCGATCTTCTGGCCGATCGAGCGACCTTCTGCGAGCACCGGGCCGCGCGACTTGAGCTGGAAGCGTTCGATCTGCGTCGCACGCGCGCGCGACTTCACCGTCTCCGGTCGCGCCTGCAGGATGTAGATCTTGCCGGTGTTGCCGTCCTTGCCCCACTCGATGTCCATCGGGCGGNCGTAGTGCTGCTCGATGACCAGCGCCTGCTTGGCGAGTTCGTGCACGTCGGCGTCGCTGATGCAGAAGCGCGCGCGATCCTTCGCCGGAGTCTCCTCGATCGTGACGCGCTCGCCCGGCTTGTTCGAATAGACCATCCGCTGCTGCTTGGAGCCGATCTGGCGGCGCAGGATCGCCGGCTTGCCGGCGCGCAGCGTCGGCTTGTACACGTAGAACTCGTCGGGGTTGACCGCGCCCTGCACGACCATCTCGCCGAGGCCGTAGCTNGCGGTGATGAACACCGCGTCGCGGAAGCCCGATTCGGTGTCGAGCGTGAACAGCACGCCCGAGGCGCCGACGTCCGAGCGCACCATCAGCTGCACGCCGGCGGAGAGGAACACNTCCTCNTGCTTGAAGCCGTGATGCACGCGGTAGGCGATCGCGCGATCGTTGTAGAGCGAGGCGAACACTTCCTTGACCTTGTGCAGCACGTCCTCGATGCCGACGACGTTGAGGAAGGTTTCCTGCTGGCCGGCGAACGACGCATCCGGCAGGTCTTCGGCGGTCGCCGACGACCTGACTGCAACCGCGATGTCGGCGGAGCCGGCATCGGTGCAGAGCTTCGCGTAGGCACCGCGGATCGCCGCATCGAGCTCCGCGGGCAGGGCGGTATCGACGATCCAGCCGCGGATCTCCGTGCCGGCTTTGACCAGCGCGTCGACGTCTTCGACGTCGAGCGTGGCGAGGCGGTCCTGGATGCGCCTGGCGAGGCCGCTCTTTTCGAGATAGTCCTGGAACGCCTGCGCGGTGGTGGCGAAACCACCCGGCACCGACACGCCGAGCTTGGCGAGGTTGCCGATCATTTCGCCGAGCGACGCATTCTTGCCGCCGACCTTGCCGAGGTCGGTCATGCGCAGGTCTTCGAGCCAGAGAACGAGGTCGCTCAAGGGATTACTCCGTGGGAAGTGAAGGCCGCTTTGCGGCAGCGCGCAATTTTCGGGCTTTGCGGCGATTCGGGCAAGCTGGAGCGCCGTGGAGAGACCGATGCATGGGCTGGCGCCGCGCGGGGGCGCGGAAATACGACGGCTTCCCGTAGACTCGCCCTCGAAAGGGAATCTCGAAAGACCTTCCGTCGTCCCGGCGAAAGCCGGGACACGATCGGTTTTCGAGTCCCGATGACGCCCCGGGGAGCCCATGCGCCGCACGATCTTCTACGTTTCCGACGGTACCGGAATCACCGCCGAGACGATTGGACACAGCGTCCTGACCCAGTTCGATTCGATCGAGTTCGACACCTTCCGCATCCCGTTCGTCGACACCGAGGACAAGGCGCGCGCGGCGGCGGTACGCATCAAGACCGCGTTCGCGCAGAGTGGCGCCCGCCCGATCGTGGTCAACACGATCATGGACCAGAAGCTCAGCGACGTCGTCGCCGAGAGTGGCGCGCTGATGATCGACGTGTTCGCGCCGTTCCTCGGTCCGCTCGAGGCCGAACTCGGCACGATGCGCTCGCCGCGCGTCGGCAAGGCGCACGGGCTCACCGATTTCACCGAGTACGAAGCGCGTATCAACGCGACGAACTACGCACTGACCCATGACGACGGCATCGACGTCAACTATGCCGACGCCGACCTGATCCTGGTCGGCGTCTCGCGCGTNGGCAAGACGCCGACNTGCCTGTACATGGCGCTGCACTATGGCGTGAAGGCGGCGAACTACCCGCTGACCGAGGAGGATCTCGAACGGCTCGAACTGCCCAAGCGGCTGGTGCCGTTCCGCGCACGCCTGTACGGTCTTTCGATCGAACCGCAGCGCCTCGCGCAGGTGCGCGAAGCGCGTCGCCCGGGCAGCAAGTACGCCGAACTCAAGCAATGCCGCTGGGAACTGGAACAGGCCGACAAGCTGTTCCGCCGCGATGGCATCCCGGTGCAGAACACCACGCACACGTCGATCGAGGAGATCGCCAGCAAGATCCTCTCGGAACTTGGCATCGAGAAGCACATGTTCTGAGCGAGCCTGTGACCAAACCCGGCTTTTGCCCGCCATAAGCGCCAACGCGAGGAAGGTTCGGCGGAAGCACCNGCAGGAAGGGTGCCGTTTCGCGCAGGAAAACCGGCGGCTTGCGCNCGCGGCGGGGAACCCCATCTTACCCGTCCNGCGGGCGCGCGCATAAGACTAGGCGCTCGCTACCACCCCGCCTATGATCGGTCCATGTCCGTCGTCCTCGAACGCCCGCAATCCCTGCTGCCGAGCCGCTTCTCATGGCTGATGGGACTGTATTCGGAGAACTATCACCGGCTCGCGCGCCTTTTCGCGCCGCAGGATCTCGCGATCGGCCGTTACGTGTCGTCGCTCGACGACGGTCTCGACGTGCGCCTCGACGTGCTCGAACGGCATCGCTACACGCTCGACCTGCACCTGACCTACCAATTCGTCGACGGCGCGACCGGCGAACCGTCGCCGTCTGCGCAACTGCGCATGTACCACGACGCGCACATGGCGGAAGTGCTCGACTGCTGTGCCGATCGCCGGCTCGTGCGCGCGATCGGCCCGCTGCATCCCGCGCGCAGCATCTTCCAGCGACGCGTGCGCATGAGCTCGTTCCTCAACCGTTGGCTCGAATACCTCGCCGAGCAGGGGCATTCGATCGGTACGATCGAACCGTCGCCGCCCGGCGACGCACGCTGATCGCGAAAGACAAAGTGGTCCGCGACGGCGCCGCGTCCCCGGCGCGCTCTCACAGCGGGCCCGCGCGCGGCCGCCACGGGAAGGTGACCATAACCGCGGGCGCCTTCGGATTTGGTTAACGCGCAGAATCCGTTGGCCAGTGGAATCGCCGTACGACAGGCATAAAAAAACCGGTTTGGAGACTCCAGGTCTCCAAACCGGCGGGTATATGGCGGAGCGGACGGGACTCGAACCCGCGACCTCCGGCGTGACAGGCCAGCATTCTAACCAGCTGAACTACCGCTCCGCGTTGTACTTGCTNTTACGCACNTCCTGTGCGTTTTCGCCCTTCACCTATTGGCGTCCCCAAGGGGATTCGAACCCCTGTTACTGCCGTGAAAGGGCGGTGTCCTAGGCCTCTAGACGATGGGGACGCTTAGGAAAACCGAAACTTGGTGGAGCCAGCCGGGATCGAACCGGCGACCTCTTGCATGCCATGCAAGCGCTCTCCCAGCTGAGCTATGGCCCCGTCAGGGAGCGCGAGAGAATAGTGGGCGATNGCCCGTTCGTCAACTCGCAGCCGTCGCTTTTTTTACCCGGCCGAACAGACCGCCGCCACGCGACTCGCCCGGTGCCGTCGAATGGTCCTCGCGATCGATGTAACCGAGCGCGTTGTAGGCGTTGATGAAGTTGGCGACATCGGCGGCGCCGGCACCGCCCTGTGCCGCGATTTCATCTACCGTGCCTGCCTGCTTGAGCATCACGGTCGCGATGCGGAAGTGCTTGGGGAACTCGCGTTCGCTCTGCGGCCAGCGCGAGAGCTTGTAGCGACCATTGGCGTCGAGCCCGGCTTCGAGCTCACCGTCGCCGCGCACGAGATGGGCCAGCCACTTGAGGCGCGCGAGCGGTTGCGATGGCAGCGTAGCGGTCTGGCGGGTGTAGTCGGCTTCGCCGACGACCTTCACCTCGCCGTGCCCGAATGCGCGTGTGCACCATGGCGTGAGTCCCTTGAGGCTCGCCGCGGAATGCCAGGTCTGATCGTGCGTGTCGATGTACAGCTCGGGCAGGCCGCTTGCCTGCAGGTGCAGGCGTCCGTACATCGGCGTCTTGCCATTGATCAGATCGAGCAGGCTCGCGCCGCTGGTGTTGTCGGGCACGTGCGTGGACGCCATCGCAGGTGCTGGCGGCGCGGCCATCGGCACCGTTGCCTTGGTCGGCACCGTTTCCGCAACGCGGGCGGTGGCGGCTGGTGCGGATGTTGGCGTTTCAGCGGAAGCCTTCGCGGCCGGTGCTTTTGCCGGCAGCGGTTCGCCGGCGAGATGCGCGCCGACGCGGTTCAGCATCGAGACGAGGTCGGNCGGCGCGACCGGTGCGGACACGCCGAACGCGTAGGCATCCGGTGTCGACGTCAGTGCGGCGACGAGGCGGCCGNTGCCTTCGGCCTTGAGCCAGTCCATGTGGCCGTAGACGGAATCGGTATGGATCAGCAGCAACTCCGCGCTGGCGTAGTCGGCGGTGCGCCAGCGAGCGTCGAAGCGCGTGCGCAGTTCGTCGAGCAATGCCGTGATGCGGGCGGCGACATCGGCGGGCGCGCCGACGATGTGGAGGGTGTGGGTCTTGGGAGCGTTCAAGGGGCATTCCAGAGGCAAAGCGAGCACTGCGCCTGAAGCAAGGAGCATGCCGGCTCCGTTGCGTTGGCGGTTGAAACACGATTGTGCACCAGTTCTCGTTTCGGGGCGTGAATGTGACCCTGAGTGTCAGGCTTGGACGGGTGCCGCGACCTCGCCTGCGCTGGTGCGTTCGCGCTGCTGCATCGTCCACAGTTGCGCGTATCGCCCCTGTTCGGCGAGCAATTCCTCATGGGTGCCGCGCTCGACCACGCGGCCGTGTTCGAGCACGAGGATCTGGTCGGCGTCGACGATCGTCGACAGGCGGTGCGCGATGACCAGGGTCGTACGCCCGCGCGCGATGCCCTCGAGTTCTCCCTGGATGATCTTCTCGGTGCGCGTGTCGAGCGCGCTCGTCGCCTCGTCGAAGACGAGGATCGCCGGGTTCTTCAGCAGGGTGCGCGCGATCGCGACACGCTGCTTCTCGCCGCCGGAAAGCTTGAGGCCGCGCTCGCCGACGCCGGTGTCGTAGCCCTGCGGCAGCGACTCGATGAAGGCGTGCACATGCGCGGCCTTGGCTGCCGCGACGACCTCGTCGCGGGTCGCACCGGGGCGGCCGTAGGCGATGTTGTAGTAGATCGTGTCGTTGAACAGCACGGTATCCTGCGGCACGATTCCGATCGCCGCGCGCAGCGATTGCTGCGTCACGGAGCGGATGTCCTGGCCGTCGATCGTGATGCGCCCCGCGCTGACGTCGTAGAACCGGAACAGCAGGCGCGCGAGGGTCGACTTGCCGGCACCGGTGGTGCCGACGACCGCGAGCGTGTGGCCGGCCGGAATGCGGAAATCGATGCCGGCGAGGATCGGCCGCTCGACCTGGTAGTGGAAGCCGACGCCCTCGAAGCGCACGTCGCCGCCGTTCACCGCGAGTGCGGGCGCCCCCGGGCATCCTCCACTTCGCGCGCCTCGCCGAGCAGTACGAACATGCGTTCGATGTTCGTCAGCGCCTGCTTGACCTCGCGATAGACCATGCCGAGGTAGTTGAGCGGGATCGCGAGCTGGATCAGGAACGCATTGACGAGCACGAAATCGCCGATCGTCATGGTGCCGGCGATCACGCCGATCGAGGCGCGCCAGAGCAGCAGGGTCAGGCCGAGCGCGACGATCGCGGCCTGGCCGACGTTGAGCACGGCGAGCGTCTTCATGCTCCTTACGGTCGCTTCCTCGTACTTGACGAGGCTGGCGTCGTAGCGNGCCTGCTCGTGGTGTTCGTTGCCGAAATACTTGACCGTCTCGTAGTTGAGGAGCGAATCGACCGCGCGTTCGTTCGCCTCTGTGTCCGCGGCATTGGCCGCGCGGTAGTAGCGCATGCGCCATTCCGTGATCGAGAACGTGAACACGATGTANGNGACCAGCGTGCCGAGCGTGATCGCGGTGAAGGTCCAGTCGAAACGCGCGATCAGGATGCCGCAGACCAGCAGCACTTCGAGCAGGGTCGGCAGGATCGTGTANATGGTCCAGTCGAGCAGGTCCGAAGTCGCGCTCATGCCACGCTCGACGTCGCGCGCGACGCCACCGGTGCGGCGGTCGAGGTGGAAACGCAGCGAAAGCCGGTGCAGGTGTTCGAACACGCGCAGCGTGATGTTGCGCGAGGTGCGCGCTAGCACGCGCGCAAACACGATCTGGCGCAGCTCCTGGAACAGCGAGGTCGACATGCGCAGGGCGCCGTAGACGACGAGCAGGGCCAGCGGGATCAGCAGCGGTTTCGGCGCCAGGTCGAGCGCGTCGATCAGGCGTTTGAGCACCAGCGGCACGCCGACGTTGGCGAGCTTGGCGGCCGCGAGCAGCACCAGCGCGGTACCGACACGCCCGCGATAGCGCCAGACCTCGGGCCATAGGCGCCGCAGGATCGCGATCGTGCCGTTGCTTGCGGGGTCGCTCATGGGGATCCGGGTGGGGTGGGGCCGGGGACAAGTGGGGACGTTGCTGCCATTTACCAGCGGTATCGGTCCGGGCAGCTATGATTGCCGGGTCGTCCGACTCCTGGAGGCAACCATGTTGAAGCACTCATTCCTGTTTTTGTCGTCTGCACTCGTTGCGGCAAGCGCATTCGCGGCGGATGCGCCCGAGTTCGCGCGCGAGAAGGCGCCGGCCGGAGCAAGGGTCTTCATCGTCTCGCCGACGAATGGTGCAACGGTCGGCGGTGACGTGGAAGTCGTTTTCGGTGTCGAGGGCATCGCGCTGGCGCCTGCCGCCGACGCCAGGGCCGGGGCCGGCCATCACCATCTGCTCATCGACGCCGCGTCGCTGCCTCCGCTCGGCGCGCCGATACCGAACGACGCGAACCACAAGCACTACGGCGCGGCCCAGACCAGCGACACGATTCACCTCGATCCCGGAACCCACACGCTGCAACTCGACCTCGGCGACGCGCGCCACGTCCAGTTCGATCCGCCGATCGTGTCGCCGAAGATCACGATCCACGTGAAGTGATGGAAGTCCGTTCGCCCTGGCACCGGCGCGCAGCGCTGGAGCCGAGGGCAGGGAAAATGCCGATGCTTCGACTCCGCGGAGCTTTGCTCCGCGGCGCTCGATACCAACGGTTCAGGACCGGTCCGTCGGCTCAATCGATCGGCAGGTCGAGCATCAGCTCGCGCGCATAGCGCACCGGCGGCGAGCCGAACGACAGCAGCTTGTCGTGGTACGCATGCAGGTCGAACGCGGCGCCCGCACGTTGCTCGGCTTCCTTGCGCAGGTCGAGGTGTTCCTGCCAGCCGACGAAATAGGTCGGCAACTGCGCCGACGTGAGTTGCGCGCGCACCCACTTGCCGGCGGCCTCGCGTTCTTCCTGGAACGTGCCGACCGTCATCAGCTTCATCGCGTCGTCACGGCTCATGCCGTCGACCTGGATCGCCTGGTCGAGGATCGCGTTGGCGATCGCGCGCAGGTCCCACTTGAGGTGCACGAGGCGATACAGCGGGTCGCCGCCTAGATAGCCCTCGTCGGCCATGACCTTCTCGGCGTAGACCGCCCAGCCTTCGACGAACGGTCCCGAATACAGGACCGAGCGCAGCACGGACGGATACTTGTTCGCGTGCCACAGCTGCAGGTAGTGGCCCGGCATCGCCTCGTGGATTGTCAGTTCGTTGATCGAGCGCGTGTTGTACTCGCGCAGGAACGAGTCGACCTGCTTCTTCGACCAGTCATCCGGGATCGGCGACACGGCGTAGAACGTGTCGAGGCCCTTGTCGAGCGGACCCGGNGGATCGCAATAGGCGAGGGCGACGCCACGCTGGAATTCCGGCATCGGGATGATCTTCACCGGCGCGTCGGGCAGTGTGACGAGGTTCTTCTCGCGCACGAATGCGGTTGCCTGCGCGAGCGCGCCCTCGGCGGTCGCGATGACCTGGCCACGCGCGGGACGCTCCTTGTAGGCGAGTTCGAGCGCCGCCTGGATTGCCTTCTGCTGCTGCGCCTCGGTCGGATGCTCCGGCAACGCGGGCGCATTGCGCTTGCCTTTCAGCACCGTGCGGGCAATCGCGTACATTTCCTCGCGCGTACTCTTCAGCGCGGCTTCGGCGCGGCTGCGGATCTCCTGGCGGGTCAACGGCGAGTTCAGCGCGAACGCGAGCTTGGCGTCGTACAACTTCGCGCCGATGCGGAAATCGCCCTTCGCGGTCGGCACCAGCCCGGTGTCGAGCCAGTGCTGCTGCTCGTCGACCGCCTTGCGCAGGCCCGCCGCGGCGGCTTCGAGACGCTGGCGATCCGCNTCCGGCAGTTCCTTCGCATGCGGCAGGATCAAGCCNTCGACGAGGCTGAGCACGCCCTTGTTCTGCTTCGATACGGTTTCCGCGTGGATCTTCGGCACGCGCATCGGATCGAGGTTCGTGCGCATCTGCGCGAACAATGCCGGCAACTTCTCCATGCGCGCGGTCGCCGAACGCAGGCGATCGGGCAGCGGCGCGAACTCTCGCGCCATCAGCCCGTACAGCGCGCCGCCTGCGAGTTGGCTGTAGAAGGTCGGGTCCCACGCCCAGCTCTGCAGCGTCTCGCTGCTCCAGACGTCGGAGCGGACCTGGTTGCGCAGGATGCCGTAGTCGACCTGGTTTTCGCGCGAGAGAGCGGCGCGATCGACTTTGTCGAGGTCGACCAGGATCGAGCGCGAGAATTCGAGCGATCGCCGCACGCCGTCCGCACTCAAGTCGTCGAGCTCGCTGTCGTGGCGGTGGTCGCCGATCGTCGTCGCGGTGACCGGGCTGATCGCCATGGCGCCGTCGAGCCAGCGCCTCGACAGGTCGGCGAATTGCTGGTCCGCACTGACCGCGGCGGCTTTCGCGGGCGGGTCCGTGGCAGCGTCATGGCGCGCGGACTGCGGCGCGCAGGCGACGAGGGCGAGGCAGATCGAAACGGCGAGCAGGCTGCGCGACATGGCGGGCTCCTTTTGAGCACGAGGGCGGGCGGCCGCGCAGTACGCGGCATCCGGTCGACTGTAGCGGATGCGCTTCGACCGCGCGTGACGCGCAGCAGCAGCGGTCGATCCAGATCCCGTTCTCTCCGAGCGCGGCGCCGAAGGCGCGAGATCCAAGAGCATGGATGCGTCATCATGGTGTTTCGACTTCGCGGAACTTCGTTCCGGGGCGCTCGACACGAACGGGGTGACAGGTT
>JGI24770J26754_10002904_pt1 | contig 11618 bp, 13 predicted proteins | sample LakOneMetagenome_FD_26754 | JGI IMG/M metagenome (IMG submission 26754) | reverse complement strand
AGCAGGATCAAGTCGCGCATGAGACGTTCCTGTGACTGGGGCTTGCAGCGTACATGGCTGCGCGAATTTGCGCAGCTTGTGCTGTGCCGCGATGTGACGATGGGCAACAGGATTTCTTGGTTGGTGGCTAAATCAGTTTGCCGTGGTTTGGCGTTGGCACACTGATATTGCGTAAATTCTTTGTCATTTATTTTCAGGACATACTCTTGCGCATTGAAATTGTGACTTGCTAGAGTCCGCCGCTGCATTGATCCGCGGCGGCATGCGCATCGCGCATGGGGAAGTGCATCCAAACCAATACTGCACACACTGCCGCGCACGGACGCGGTATTTCGTCATGGAGGGGAGTTCATGCGCATGTTGTTGACTCATCGTTTGTTTGGGGGGCGGGGTACTGCTGGCCCTTTGTGCGTTGCTGATGCCGGGACGGGCGGAGGCGATAAGTGATGCTGCCAAGTGCCCTGCTGGCTCGCATTATGCGGGAACAACAGTAATTCATGAGGGAGATACTACTTATTCGACAATTTGGTGTGAACTTAATGGAAGCGGTGGTGGAGGCGGTGGCGGCTACTCCGATGGCAATCCCGGCAGCTATGGGGACGGGGGGAGCGTTGGCGGTGGCACAACCGACACCACGGTTGCAGATAATGCGGTGTCCGAAAATCCAGTCGATTGCACGAAAGGTGAAGGTAATAAGTCAGCCCCCGCACAAGGCGCTATGGCGCTCACTGGCAGGCCGGTACTCATTGCCAGTGGTACAAAGGTGCTACCGGAAGTTGATTTTTTAGTGCCGCCGGAGGATTTTCCACTCAAACTGGGGCGTGGTTACAACAAGGACTTGACCCGCACCGGTGCGTTTGGGCCGAGGTGGTCATCCAATATCGAGCACACGCTTTCGTTTGAATATGGCGCAGTGATGTGCAATGGGCGGTTGGATCAAGCCACCACCTGCGCGCCCGGGCCAAACCCGCTTTCCGCAATTTACATGAATGGCGAGGGCGGCTTCGCCAGCAAGCATACCAATGCTGGCAATGGGCAATGGACAAATGCCAGTGGCACCAAGATTGTCCAAAGCGGCTCGCAGTGGATCCTGACGGGGCCGGATGGCGATCAGGAAGTGTACGACGCGTATGGGCGGCCGATCACCATCAGGAACGAGCGCGGCATCGGCGTTACCTACAGCTATAACGGCAGCAACCAACTTGCAACCATCACCCACACAACGGGACGCGCCATTGCAATCGCTTGGTCAGGGAGCAAAATCATCTCGATCACCGCGCCGAATGGCAAGGCCTATGGTTATGGGTACAACGCCAACGGCTATCTGACGAGCGTCACTTATCCCGATAATTTAGGCACCCGGACTTACCATTATGAAGATACCAACCAGCCAGGAGGGTTGACGGGCATCTCGATCAACGGTGTGCGCTATTCGCGTTACGCCTACCAGGCGGATGGCAAGGTGGCATGGTCGGGTTTGGAAGAAGGCATCGAGCGCAGCACGTTTGCCTATGGTGCAAATTTCACCAATGTCACCAATGCGCTGGGCCTCAAGACCCATTACGAGTACGCACAGGTTGGCGGCAAGCGGCAATTGATTTGGATTGAGCGGGATGCCACGCCGACGTGCGCGGGCAGTTTTGCCACGACCACCTACGATGCGAACGGTAACCGCGATGTGGTGACTGACTACTTCGGCGTCAAGACCGATTACGACTATGACGCCGATGGCCGGCTCTTGCAGGTGGTCGCCGGGATCGGTGCGAACGGCGAGACTGACCAGCAGCGGATGACCCAATACGTGTGGGATCCCAGTCGCAAGACACGCTTGAACCAGATCAAGGTATTTGGTGCCACCACCAGCCAGCCCCTCAATACCACCGCCTACACCTATTACCCCGACGGCGACCCGCGTGCGCGGTTGCTGCAATCGGTGGCGGTGACCAATCAGGGCGGCGGCAGTGTGACCACACTGACCACCAGTTACGCCTACACCCTGCGCCCCAATGGCCTGGTGGCCAGCATGACCGTGGACGGGCCCTTGGCCGGTACGGGCGATGCGGTCACCTCCACTTACGACACCGCCGGCAACTTGCTGTCGGTACAAAACAGCTTGAACCACGCCGCTACCTATGCCAATTACAACGCGCTGGGTCAGCCGGGCACCGTCACCTCGCCCAATGGCGCGGTGGTGCAGTACACCTACAACGCCCGTGGGCAAGTGTTGACGGAAACCCGCACCATCAATGGCGCGGCGCAGACCACAACCACGACGTATGACAACCGGGGTCGTGCGGTGACGGTCACCACCCCGGATGCGGAAAGCGTGAGCACCACCTATGACGCCTACGACCGGGTCACGCTGCTCTCCAAAGTCCGCACGCTGGAAGATCTGGATGGCTGTCAGTTTGATGAACCGGGGTGTGAAAGTGGCCGTACCGAAACCGAACAGCAAACCTTCACCTACAACCTGCTGTCGCAGCCCACCAGCATTGGGATGAGTTCACGCTACCGCGCAACGCTGTTTGATCCCATCAAGAACAAGCCCAGGCTGCTGGATTACACCACCACCCAGCAACGCACCACCTTGGTGTACGACACCGGCGGTTTTTTGAGCCAGCGCAAAGGCGAGCACGGGCAAGCCTTGACCTACCACTACAACGCCAATGGCGATGTGGATCAAATCAAGGATGCGTTGAATAACAGCACCACCTACAGCTACGACCGCCAGCGCCGTGTCACCAGCACCACCGATGCGGCGGGCACCACGCAGCTCACCTACAACGCCTTGGGCTTGACCACGCAGGTGCGCGATGCCCGCAACAACGCCACCAGCTACAGCTACGACGGCCTGGGCAATCTGCTGGCGCAAACCAGCCCGGACACTGGCAATACCAGCTTCAGCTACAACGCCGTGGGCCAGCGCACCCAGCAGCAACGTGCCGATGGCAGCACCTTGGCCTATACCTACGACGCCCTGGGCCGCCTGAAAACCCAGTCCGGCGGCGGCCAGACCCGCACGCTCACCTACGACAGCTGCGGCAACGGCAAAGGCCAACTGTGCAGCGCTGCCAAGACCGGCGGCACGGTCACCACCGCCAACTTCAGCTACACCGCATGGGGCCAACTGGCCACCCGGCAAGACGTGCTGGGGGCCGCCACCGACACTACCAGCTACAGCTACGACGGTATGGGCCGCTTGGCCGGCATCGGCTACCCCAGCGGCGTGAGTGCGGGCTACAGCTACACCCAAGGGCGCTTGGACAAGATCACCGCCACGGTGAACGGGGTCACCAGCACCGTGGCCAGCTTCGACGGCTACCAGGTGTTCGGCCCACCGGCCTACCTGAGCTACGGCAATGGCCTGTGGCGTTCCACCAATTACGACACCGACCGCCGCGTGGCCGGCATCAGCACCAGTGCCGCAGGTGGTCCCATCCAAAGTCTGACCTACGGGTTTGATACCGCCGACCACATCACCGCCATCACCAACGGCGTGGATGCCGCACAAACCCAGCAATACCAATACGATGGCGCTTCGCGGCTGACCCAAGCAGCGCTGGCCGGTGGCAATGTGGCCAGTTTTGGTTACGATGCGGTGAGCAACCGCATCACCCAAACCAACACCGCCCCCGCCACCAGCACGGCGTATGCCATCGCCACAGGCAGCAACCGCATGACGCAGTCCAGCATGGCCGGTGTCACCCGCAGCGTCACCACCAACGGCGTGGGCGATGTCACGGCATTTATCAACACGGCAGGCACCGCCAACACGCTGGCGTACGACCCGTTTGGACGATTGGCCAGCCACACCAAATCCGGCGTGACGACCAGCTACACCGTGAACGCGCTGGACCAGCGCATGGCCAAAGCCAATGCCAGCAGCAGTAGTCGCTACGTCTATGCGGGCTTCAACCAACTCTTGGCCGAGCAAACCAACGGCCAATGGAGCAGCTACATTTACAACGGCAGTGAACCGGTGGCGCTGGTGCGCAACAACCAGATTTACTACCTGCACAACGACCATTTAGGAAGACCGCAACTGGCCACCAACAGCACCCAGCAAGTGGTGTGGAAGGCCGCCAACACTGCGTTTGACAGAACCGTCACCCAAGACAGCATCGGTGGGCTGAGTCTGGGCTTCCCCGGGCAGTACCTCGATGCCGAATCCGGCATTTGGCATAACGGCTATCGGGAGTATTGGGCGGAGACGGGGCGGTATTTGCAGAGCGACCCGATTGGGTTGGCGGGGGGCATTAATACTTACGGGTACACATCAGGGAATCCGGTTGATTTTTTTGATCCATCTGGCCTGCTCGGCATTTATGCTCGGCGCCAACCGGGGGGCAATAACATTTCCTATCGACTAGATTTTGAGCCGGCCGGAAGAGCTGGGCAGTTGGCAAGGGAAGTAAGTGGTTTCGCCGGGGGGTTTGGAGGGAGAATTGGGAAATTTCTGTCTCGTGCCAGTAAGGTAGATAAAAAAATAAATACTGGATCAGGAACTTGCGACATCGGTAGTGCCGCTGATAGGATCGGTGCAGCATCGATTGATCCTGAGTTGGAGAGCTTGTTTAAGTCGACGGGTTATACCCCAGGATTATCGAATGGCACTGCGATCAATGAAGCGCAGCTTCGAACATTTTTGGATCGAGCCTTTTCTGTGTACCCAGAAATGAAAGAATATTATAATTCAGCTGATAGTTTGATAGAAACAGCAAATCAAAGAATACCAACGCTCCCTTTTGGTCTTTGATGTGTGGTTGACATGCAAATTATATTGCTAGTCATAGTTGCGTTATTATTAACATCTCCGATTCTGTGGCCGATTTTTTCAGTATATTATTGGCGTCAGATTATTAATAGGCGCTTTCGTTTTATGCTGGTTTCAATGGGTTTTTGTGTGTTTATTATGGGGGCGTCGTTTTTTGTGGTTGAGATTATCTCGAATGCAGGCGTTAGATATTGGTACCTTCAGGGTAATGAATGCGGCGCGGCCCTTTATTGCAAAGGGTTTGACGTTATCAATGCCAGTAGAGGATTGGCAGCTCTGCTGGCATACGGAATTTTAGGGGCTCTTTGGGTGAGTGCAATTAGGTTTTTTCAACCAAAATGGTGCGGCTTCCGAGGAGATGTTAAGCCAACTGTGTAGCTGAGTTTCACCAAGGTCGAGGAGTTTTATGAAATGCCACCGCGCCCGAAACACTACGCCGGTGTTGGGCTTCGTAACCTCAGCCCAACCTACAACGACACCGCCACGGTGAGCGGGGCCACCCGCACCGTGGCCAGCTTCGACGGCGCTAATTCGTTGTCTTTCCCAGCCCAACGCCGATACCCCGCAGCGGCACCCCGCGCACCGGGGGTGGTGCCACGGGTTGCTGCGTGGGGGCGCTGGCCGCGTTGCGTTGCGCTGCATCGGTTGGGCTAGGTGAGGCGGTCATGCCATTGGTGGGGCGCGATAACGCAATACGGATGGGGGTGCCGGCGTCGGACGTGAACATAATGGTCATCGAGCGGCGCTCGGTGGCCTGCGCTGCGCTGCGTTGTTGGATCGAAAACGGGGTCAGGTTCACTTCCTGATCGCCCAAACCGAAGCCCCGCACATAAAATCAAGACATAAAATCAAGGACACGGGAATAATGGTGTCACGGGAATAATGGTGTCAGAGACAATTACCCACCAGACGCTGGACTACGGCAACGGGCTGTGGCGGCAGACCAACTACGACGGCTACCGCCACGTGGCCGGGCTCAGCACGAAGAACGGCAACACCCCAATCCAGAGCCTCAAAAATGGTGTCAGGGACAATTAATCCGTGGCGGCAGACCAACTACGATACCGACGGCCGCCTGAATAATGGAGAACTAACGGGGTCAGGTTCACTTCCTGACCACTCGTAAGATTGAAGCCCCGCATTGCGGGGCTTCTTCTTTAACGACTAGCCTGTTTGCGCTGCGCGGTTTTGTTGGCCGCCGCAGTCCGTGCCGAATCCCACCGCCTCGCCTGATATTTGATGATCAGGCTGTCGAGCACTTCGCGCACCACGGCCTGTTCTTCGGGCGGTAGCTGGCCGACGGCTTCGAATTGCAGCAGCCAGTCATCGCCGGGACTGCGTTCGCCCTGATCAAAAACTGAAAAACGGGACGGAGGGAATTAAATCCTCCGCCCTCTCGACCACATCACCATCGCCACCATCACCAACGGCGTGGATGCCGCACAAACCCAGCAATACCAATACGATGGGGCTTCGCGGCTGACCCAAGCAGCGCTGGCCGGTGGCAATGTGGCCAGTTTTGGTTACGATGCCGTGAGCAACCGCATCACCCAAAACAATACCGCCCCCGCCAGCAGCACGGCCTACGCCATCGCCACAGGCAGCAACCGCATGACGCAGTCCAGCATGGCCGGTGTCACCCGCAGCTTCACCTACAACCCGGTGGGCGATATCACCGCGTTCACCGATGCGGCAGGCGTTGCCAACACGCTGGCGTATGACCCGTTTGGAAGATTGGCCAGCCACACAAAATCGGGCGTCACCACCAGTTACACGGTGAACGCGCTGGACCAGCGCATGGCCAAAGCCAATGCCGGCAGCAGTAGCCGCTACGTCTATGCGGGCTTCAACCAACTCTTGGCCGAGCAAACCAACGGCCAATGGAGCAGCTACATTTACAACGGCAGCGAACCGGTGGCGCTGGTGCGCAACAACCAGATTTACTACCTGCACAACGACCATTTAGGTCGCCCGCAGCTGGCTACCAACGCCAGCCAGCAAGTGGTGTGGAAGGCAAGCACTTTGGCCTTCGACCGCACGGTGACCCAGGATGGCATCGGCGGGCTGAATCTTGGCTTCCCCGGCCAGTACCTCGATACCGAATCCGGGATTTGGCACAACGGGTATCGGGAGTATTGGGCGGAGGCGGGACGCTACCTGCAATCCGATCCGATTGGGCTGGCGGGGGGTATCAATACTTTTGGGTATGTTCACGGAAATCCAATTTTATTTGTGGATCCGTGGGGACTGGATGATGTTACATTTCAGGCGGGGTTCCATCTTCCAGTTAGCCCTGGCGTGGCAGTTGGGCCTAATTTATCAAGTACTTGGACTAGTTTTACTAATTCAAGGTACAACGGAGTTACTGCTGACGCTGCATTTGGAGTTATAGCGGATATTGGTGTGTCGGCTGGATTGAGTGATATTAGTGATAGTGGGGGTAAGTGTGCGGCCGGATACTCTATCAATATAGGGCTGGGGACAAAGCTTGGTGTGCAGATAACACCAAGAACGAGTCAAGATAAGAATAGATCTGTATTTAATCCGGCTAGATATATTGATGCTGTTTCTATTGGTCTTGGCAAGGGCGTGTCGTTGCCAGTAAATGTTAGTGGGGCAGTAACGGGGTCAGGGCAATGGCCGTAAATAAGGTCATGAATTCTCCGCTATGTATTTCAGTTAGGTGTTATTACATTTCGAGGGTTGGCCTATTCCTACTTGGCCCGATGGTTGGCGAGTTTGAATTTTATAATAATCACTTCCGACTAAACGGCGATAGGTGCTACTACGGCAATTTAAATAGATTATCAATAGTAATGCGCTGGATTATTTCTATTAAATTTGACGGGAAAACTTTATACCTGCTGACGCGAAAGGGTAGTGATATTTTTAGAATGGTTTATAGGGAAGCGCAAGGTAAGGGCACTCACTAATCCCAGTAACCCACAAAGAGTTCCTAAGTGCCGTAGGTTGGGCTTCGTCCGCGAAGCCCAACATCAAAGCCGATGGGTTTTATTGACTATCCAAAATCTACGTCTATGGTGCCTTGAAATGAGTCCCTCCTGGATTTTGATGGTAGCTCTAGTGGCGTTCTTATTGCTTCCTCTTAGATTTGTTTATGATTATGCTGCGTCTGATTCCGGGGTGATTTTGTTATTATTTAACAGAATCCCTGTTTGGACGATAAAATATAAAAATATCATGGAAGTTAGGCTCGTGGGGTTTTTTGAATCTGGCATGGGTGGGTTTTCGCTTAGAATTGGAAATAGATGGGTTCCACCCTATGTTTTGATAGTAAAAAAAAGTGGCGTCAAGAAGGTAATTATTACGCCTAAAGAGCCGGAGCTGTTTGTTGGCAAGGTAATTTCGAAAATCAGGCAGACATAACCCAGTGCCGTAGGTTGGGCTAAGCCCGCGAAGCCCAACATCAACCCAAAGGGAGCTTATGAAATGCCGCCGCGCCCGAAACACTACGCCGGTGTTGGGCTTCGCAACCTCAGCCCAACCTACAACTACACCGCCCCCGCCACCAGCACGGCGTATGCCATCGCCACAGGCAGCAACCGCATGACGCAGTCCAGCATGGCCGGTGTCACCCGCAGCTTCACCTACAACCCGGTGGGCGACATCACCGCGTTCACCAATGCCGCAGGTGTTGCCAACACGCTGGCGTATGACCCGTTCGGGCGGTTGGCCAGCCACACAAAATCGGGCGTCACCACCAGTTACACGGTGAACGCGCTGGATCAGCGCATGGCCAAAGCCAATGCCGGCAGCACTAGCCGCTACGTCTATGCGGGCTTCAACCAACTCTTGGCCGAGCAAACCAATGGGCAATGGAGCAGCTACATCTACAACGGCAGCGAACCGGTGGCGCTGGTGCGCAACAATCAAATCTATTACCTGCATAACGACCATTTAGGCCGCCCGCAACTGGCCACCAATACCACCCAGCAAGTGGTGTGGAAGGCAGCCAATACCGCATTTGACCGCACCGTCACCCAAGACAGCATCGGCGGACTGAACCTCGGCTTCCCCGGGCAGTACCTCGATGCCGAATCCGGCATTTGGCATAACGGCTACCGGGAGTATTGGGCGGAGACGGGACGGTATTTGCAGAGCGACCCGATTGGGTTGGCGGGGGGCATCAATACTTACGGGTACACGTCAGGGAATCCGGTCAACATGATTGATCCGTTAGGTTTGGATGACGTAAACCTAATTCTTTACGGCGCAGGCGTCACGAAGCAGATGCCTGCACGCAATACGGGCCGGCTCCCGGACTACGTGAAAGTCTCTTTCAACTTCTATGTCTTCAATGCCTCTTTCGTAAGAGCGCGAAATGGCAAGGTCTATGGCGCCACAGGATTGAATCGCTCATGGCCCCATTCCATCTCGGCTGGCGTTAGCGCGAGCGCCGGTTACCTCAATCAATGCCCCAAACCGTCGTCACAGAAGCTCGACAGTTTCTTCAAGGGACCTGGGGTATCGACTACAGGAGCTTATGACGTCGTTGGGGGCGCCATTTCTGCATCGCCAGGTGCAGGCACCGCCACGGAAGCGGGTGTCGGTCTAGGCGTTTCGTTTGAGAATCAAGCCACTCCGGGATCGATTTCAGGAGACTACGGATACGAAATTAGCAATGACGGCTGGGGCTGGGGATGGTGACAATGCCTAAGAGCCTGCTAATCGCAATCTGTTTTCTGGCAGTGGTGGCTGGCGCTTTTCTCTTCACTCAGAAGTCGAGAACTGCTGACCATACGGGAAAGCCGGGGAAAGCCCTTCTTGAAAAAGAGATTCAGCCCTTTTCAAAAGCTATGGGCGGAGAGCCGTTCCACTACTTTGATAGGAGCGTCATATCAGGGCTGCAAAGTCAAGAAATAGCGATCGGATCAGGAAATCTGCCGGAAATGCTTGACCAAGCAGCCAAGGGTGCTAAGTGGATTTTTCATTCGTCACACGCCGGGCCTTACTCCCGTTCTTATCGCTATTGCAAAGGCCGTCTTTCGCTCAACGCAGAGGTTGTAAGCGATGGGAATGGGTATTGGCAGTACGGGATTTATTGGGAGTCTGATTCGGCTGGCAGCTCATACTGCGGCAATGCGCAACGATAATTACGGGTATGTGGGGGGAATCCGGTTAGCTGGATTGATTCTTTGGGATTGCAATCAAAAACAAATGACTGGGTTAATCGTCAAATACAGGGTGACCCGGATCAAAATGGACTGCGTGCTGCGGTTACTCGTGATTCTTTGAGGGCATGGATCGGAACCTATATGGGCTTCCCCAGCTATGCCGGAGAGTCGGGTTTGAGAATTGGGACGTGTGTTCTTAAATGTGCGGCGGATGAGTTTATTGGATCTAGCGTAAAAGAAATTGTCATAAATGCACACGAGAAAGCAGTCGAAAAAGCTGTGGAAGATGGCGCGAAAGCTATTGGCAGTAAGTGCTTGTCGAAGGCTGTGGGTATTTATGGTGTTGCCACCGGGGCTATGGATGCAGCAAAAACTATGGCGTGCTCATTGGAGTGTAAATAATGAGTATGTACTCGGAGAGGTTCATCGTGATTGTTTCTGTTGGAGGGCTCTTTAGTTTTTCAATATTGAATAGGCTTTATCGTGCATCAAGCAGGGCTGGTCTTTCGATGTTTTCCATTGATGCAATCAGGGCCGGGTGGCCCTATTGGGTTGGCCTTGTCTTTGGTCTGCTTGTCTGCATTTGTTATTTGGTATTTACAAAGAGGCAAGAATAGCGATAAAGGTGTCAAGAGACAATTCCCGCGCGACTAGCCCCATCAACCCAAAGGGAGCTTATGAAATGACACAACACCCGAAGCACTTTGCCGGTGTTTGGCTTCGTAACATCAGCCCAACCTACAGCACTTAAAATGAGTCCATTCTGAAAGGAAAACGGGGTGAAGGAAAACGGGGTCAGGTTCACTTCCTGATCGCCCAAACCGAAGCCCCGCACATAAAATCAAGACATAAAATCAAGGACACGGGAATAATGGTGTCAGAGACAATTACCCACCAGACGCTGGACTACGGCAACGGGCTGTGGCGGGAACCGAACGGGGTCAGGTTCACTTATCAGACTGACGAAGAGCTGAGGCACCCACAAGCCTACCTTTCCCCGATCCGCACACCAGATTAATCTGACCGAAACCAACGCAAGCCAGCCGTACTGTCGCCCACGTTCGGCATCGTCAATACATGGGCCGCGTGACCACCATCGCCTATCCCAGCGGCGTCGGTGTGGGCTATGACTATGCGGAAGGCCGCAGGTGGCCCCATCCAAAGCCTGACCTACGGGTTTGATACCGCCGACCGCATCACCACCATCACCAACGGCGTGGATGCCGCACAAACCCAGCAATACCAATACGATGGGGCTTCGCGGCTCACGCAGGCCGCATTGGCCGGTGGCAATGTGGCCAGCTTCGGCTACGATGCGGTGAGCAACCGCATCACCCAAACCAACACCACCCCCGCCACCAGCACGGCCTACGCCATCGCCACAGGCAGCAACCGCATGACGCAGTCCAGCACGGCCGGTGTGACCCGCAGCTTCACCTACAACCCGGTGGGCGATATCACCGCGTTCACCGATGCGGCAGGTGTTGCCAACACGCTGGCGTATGACCCGTTTGGGCGGTTGGCCAGCCACACCAAATCCGGCGTCACCACCAGTTACACGGTGAACGCACTGGACCAGCGCATGGCCAAAGCCAATGCCGGCAGCACTAGCCGCTACGTCTATGCGGGCTTCAACCAACTCTTGGCCGAGCAAACCAACGGCCAATGGAGCAGCTACATTTACAACGGCAGCGAACCGGTGGCGCTGG
>JGI24770J26754_10002901_pt1 | contig 11626 bp, 11 predicted proteins | sample LakOneMetagenome_FD_26754 | JGI IMG/M metagenome (IMG submission 26754) | reverse complement strand
GCGCTCCGGGGCCAGCCTTCGGCTGTCCGAATTCGTTCCCGACGAATTCGTCGAACCGGTCGCTTCTGCGAAGCGACCGGTTCTTCCACCCTCTCTCTCCGCCATATACGCAAAACGCCCCACTAGGGGGCGTTTGCGAATATGGCGGAGAGAGAGGGATTCGAACCCTCGATAGAGCTTTTGACCCTATACTCCCTTAGCAGGGGAGCCCCTTCGGCCTCTCGGGCATCTCTCCGGGTTTCAATGATCGCGGCGTCCGATCGAACCGGGCGCGGGCGAGCCGCGGAGAATAGCGGTTGCGATCGCGCGGGTAAAGCTCAACCGCCCGAGCCGTCCGGGGATTCCTCGCCCGGCGCGAGTTCGCGCTTGATCCGCTGATAGATTTCCTCGCGATGCACTGCGACGTCTTTCGGTGCATTGATGCCGATACGAACCTGATTGCCTTTGACGCCAAGCACGGTGACGGTCACCTCGTCTCCGATCATNAGCGTCTCGCCGACGCGGCGAGTCAAAATGAGCATGTGGCTCTCCTTAGTNCGTGTGCCGGTCCGATGGCTCTCCATGCGCCTTGCCATCACCCCGCGCATGAAAACCCCGGGGACCAAGTGGCAGCCTCCCTCGCTGCCCTTCCCCTTGTTTGCCCAACTCGACGCTCTTTTCGCGACTCGCGAGCCGCCATGGCGCCAATACCAGGTCGCCCGATACTAACCAAGCCCTCCCGTACGCGCAATGAACCCAAGTCATGGGCGAGCGGACATTTTCTTCACGTTTACATGTGCGCCGCGAGCCACTCCGGCAACGCGGCAAGCGCTGCGTCCAGCGCGGGAGAATCGACGCCACCGCCCTGCGCCATGTCGGGTCGGCCACCACCCTTGCCGCCAATCTGCGCGGCGACATGTGCAACGACATCGCCCGCCTTGACCTTGCCAAGCGCGGCGCCATGCACGCCGCCGGCGAGCGCGATCTTGCCGTCGGCGGCGGCGGCGAGCAGCACGACGCAATCGACGAGCTTCTGCTTGAGCGTGTCGACACCGTCGCGCAGCGCCTTTGCGTCGAGGCCATCGACGCGCGCCGCGACAAGGTCGATGCCGTTGACGCGCCGTGCGGTCGAAGCGAGATCCTGGGTCGCCGAGCTGGCCGCCTTCGCCTTGAACGACTCGAGCTCGCGTTCGAGCTTCTTCTGGCGCTCGAACAACTGGCGCAGCTTGTCGACGATCTCCGGGCCGTTCGCCGACAGCAGCGCGCCTATCTGACCGAGGCGCGCCTCCTCTTCGGCGACGTGCGCGATNGCGGCGGCACCGGTCACNGCCTCGATACGGCGCACGCCGGCCGCGACACCGCCTTCGCTGACGATCTTGAACAGGCCGATGTCGCCGGTGCGTCCGACATGGGTGCCTCCGCAGAGTTCGGTCGAGAAGTCACCCATCTTCAGCACGCGAACTTCGTCGCCATACTTCTCGCCGAACAACGCCATCGCACCGTAGTCGAGCGCGGCCCGGTAGGCCATCTCGCGGACCTCGGCCACCTCGTTGCGGCGGATCTCCGCATTGACCATGTCCTCGATGCGGCGCAGTTCGTCGGCGGCGATCGGCTGGAAATGCGCGAAGTCGAAGCGCAGGCGGTCGGCGCTACCAGCGAGCCCTTCTGCTGCACATGCGTCCCGAGTTCCGTGCGCAGCGCCGCGTGCAGAAGGTGCGTCGCGGAATGGTTCAGCACGATCGACTGGCGACGCGCGGCATCGACCTGCGCCGCCACCACGGCGCCGTTGCGCAGGCTGTTGCCGCCCCAGCGACCGAGATGCGCATGGAACACCCCGCCGAGCTTGATCGTATCGGCAACTTCGAAGCGGCCTTCGGCATTCGACAACGTACCGGTATCACCGACCTGGCCACCGGACTCGGCGTAGAACGGCGTGCGCTCGAGCAGCACGACGGCCTCCTCGCCATTGGCCAGCGCGTCGACGGCCTTGCCATCACGCACGATCGCGACGACCTTCGCGTCGCCCGTGGCCAGCGTGTCGTAGCCCAGGAACTTCGTCGGCGCGAGTGCGCTCGCGACCTCGGCCGGCAACGTTGCCTTGCTGTCGAACTGGCTGGCCGAGCGCGCGCGTTCGCGCTGCCGCTCCATCGCCACCTCGAAGCCCGCCATGTCGACGATGAGACCGCGCTCGCGCGCGATGTCCGCGGTCAGGTCGACCGGAAAACCATAGGTGTCGTAGAGGCGGAATGCCGCTTCGCCCGGAATTGTCTTGCCGGATTTCCTCGCGACGTCCTCGAAAACCTTCATGCCCTGCTCCAGCGTCTCGCCGAAGCGTTCCTCTTCCGCTTTCAGCGCGCGCTCGACCAGCTCGCGCTTCGCCACGAGCTCGGGATAGGCGTCGCCCATCACCTCGACGAGGGTGCCGACCAGCGCATGGAAGAACGGTTGCTTCTGGCCCAGCATGTAGCCATGGCGCAGCGCGCGCCGGATGATCCGGCGCAGCACGTAACCGCGTCCTTCATTCGACGGCAGCACGCCATCGACGATCAGGAACGAGCAGGCGCGGATGTGGTCCGCGATCACGCGCAGGGACTTGTTTTCGACATCGATCGTGTTGGTCAGCTTCGCCGCGACCTGGATGAGGCGCTGGAACAGGTCGATCTCGTAGTTCGAATGCACGTGCTGCAGCACCGCCGCGAGCCGTTCGAGGCCCATGCCGGTGTCGACGCACGGCGCCGGAAGCTTTGCCAGCGTGCCGTCGGCAGCGCGGTCGAACTGCATGAAGACGAGGTTCCAGATTTCGATGTAGCGGTCGCCGTCCTCGTCCGGCGACCCTGGCGGGCCGCCGGCGATGTCGGCACCGTGGTCGTAGAAGATTTCGGTGCACGGTCCGCACGGACCGGTGTCGGCCATCTGCCAGAAGTTGTCCGACGCGTAGGGCGCGCCCTTGTTGTCGCCGATGCGCACGATGCGTGCGGCGGGCACGCCGATGTCCTTGTTCCAGATGTCGAATGCTTCGTCATCGGTGTGGTAGACGGTGACCCAAAGCCGCTCCTTCTCCAGCTTCAATACGCCGGTCAGGAATTCCCATGCCCAGGCGATCGCCTCGCGCTTGAAGTAGTCGCCGAACGACCAGTTGCCGAGCATCTCGAAAAANGTGTGGTGGCGCGCCGTGTAGCCGACCGAGTCGAGGTCGTTGTGCTTGCCACCCGCGCGCAGGCAGCGCTGCACGTCGGCCGCGCGAACGAAGCCGAGCTTCTCGCTGCCGAGGAACACGTTCTTGAACTGGACCATCCCGGAGTTCGTGAACAGCAGGGTCGGGTCGTTCGCCGGGACCAGCGAACTCGACGGCACGATCGTATGGTTCTTGGAGCGGAAGAACTCCAGGAACGCGGAGCGGATTTCGGAGGTTTTCATGGGCGGGATCGGGACGGAGGCGAAAGGCGGACACGCCGAAGATGCGGTCCGGAATTCGAGTCATCAATCCAACTCTTCGCCCGGATCGTCCACTTCAGCGCGCGTGACGGCGCGTACTGTCGCCGGATCGAAGCCGCGGCGCAAGAGAAACCCGGCGCGGGCCGCGCGTTCTTCGTGATCTGCAGCGGCGACCGAACCGTGGCGCCGGCGCAACTGGGCCGACGCAATGGCGGCCCAGTCGACGTCAACGCCCGCGACGGCTTCGCGGACCGTCGCATCGGTCATGCCATGCGACTTCAGCTCCGCCTGGATGCGCCGCGGGCCATATCCTTGCGCCGCGCGCCGGCGCGCGAGGCTCATGGCGAAGCGATCGTCACTCTGGTACTGGCGTTGCTTCAGCTGCTCGATCACCGGAGCGGCTTCATCCGCCTGGTGTCCGCGCAAGGCCAGCTTGGTCTTCAGCTCCCGTGCCGAATGCTCGCGCCGCGCGAGCAGGCCGAGCGCCTTGTCGTAGACGCTGCGCGCATCGGCCTTCGGCTTGCGCGGCAACTCAGGCCTCTTCGACCTCGACCGCCGGCAACGGCGAGGTTCCGCCCTTGGCCAGCAGCTTCGCGCGCAGTTGCACGTCGATCGCGTCGGCGATTTCCGGATGCTCCTTGAGGTAAAGGCGTGTGTTGTCCTTACCCTGGCCGATGCGGTCGCCGTTGTAGCTGTACCAGGCACCGGACTTGTCGACCAGGTTGTGGGCAACGCCAAGTTCGATCAGCTCACCTTCACGCGAGGAGCCTTCGCCATACAGGATCTCGAATTCGGCCTGGCGGAACGGTGGCGCCACCTTGTTCTTGACGACCTTGACGCGCGTCTCCGATCCGATCACTTCCTCGCCGCGCTTGATCGCGCCGATGCGGCGGATGTCGAGGCGCACCGAGGCATAGAACTTCAGCGCATTGCCGCCGGTGGTCGTCTCCGGGCTGCCGAACATCACGCCGATCTTCATGCGGATCTGGTTGATGAAAATGACCAAGGTGCCTGATTTCTTGATGTTTGCGGTCAGCTTGCGCAGCGCCTGGCTCATCAGGCGAGCCTGCAGGCCGACGTGCGAGTCGCCCATCTCGCCTTCGATTTCCGCCTTCGGCGTGAGCGCCGCGACCGAGTCGATAACGACGACGTCGACCGCATTCGAGCGGACGAGCATGTCGGCGATCTCGAGCGCCTGTTCGCCGGTATCGGGCTGCGAAACCAGCAGGTCGTCGACGTTGACGCCGAGTTTCTCGGCATAGCTCGGATCGAGCGCGTGTTCGGCGTCGACGAACGCAGCGGTACCGCCGTTGCGCTGGCAGCTTGCGATCACCTGCAGGGTCAGGGTGGTCTTGCCGGACGACTCCGGGCCGTAGATCTCGACCACGCGCCCGCGCGGCAGGCCGCCGATGCCGAGCGCAATGTCCAGACCGAGCGAACCGGTCGAGACGACTTCGATCGCCTCATCGACCTTGTCGCCCATGCGCATGACGGCGCCCTTGCCGAACTGCTTCTCGATCTGGCTGAGTGCGGAGGCAAGTGCCTTGCGCTTGTTGTCGTCCATCGTGTGAATCCTCTGTCGTTGATGGCGGCGAGCGTGCCGCTGCTGCGTCTCAGTCGCTAAGACGCAAACGCAAGCATGCGCCGATTGAGCGCGATTATCCCACAGCAAGGCGCGGCCGCTATCCGCAGTTTGCGCATCAGCTCGTAAGAATCCGCCGCACGCCATCGAGCGCGGCACCGACGGTCTGCCGCCGCACCGCTTCGCGATCGCCATCGAAATGGAACAGCTCCGCGCGCGCATAGCCGCCGCGCCGCTTCCAGCCGATCCAGACCGTGCCGACCGGCTTGTCCGACGTGCCGCCACCGGGTCCGGCAACGCCCGTCACCGCGACCGCCACGCCCGCGCCGTAGCGCGCGAGCGCGCCCGACACCATCTCGACGACCGTGTCATGGCTGACCGCACCGGTCCTTTCGAGCGTCTGCGGCTGCACGCCGAGCAACGCCTCCTTCGCCTCGTAGCTGTAGGCGACCACCCCGCATTCGAACCAGGTCGAGCTGCCCGGGACGTCGGTCAGCACCTTGGCGATCCAGCCACCCGTGCACGATTCCGCTGCAACGAGTGTCTGACCGCGCGCGATCAGACATTCGGCGACCGCTTGCGCGAGTGCGTACAGGCCATCGTCGCTGGTCAACCGGGGTGCCGGCATGGAGCGCTCCATCGTGGAGCGGCGATGATGCCATATCGACCGGAGCGACAGGCGCGGGCGTCATCACGAGGCCGGGAAACCTTCAGAACGCATGATCGAAACCCACCTCGCCCTGCACCGCGACCTGGTAGGCCGACACGCGCCGCTCGAAGAAGTTGGTCAGCTCCTGCACGTCCTGCAGCTCCATGAAGGGGAACGGGTTCCGCGCGCCGTAGCGCGACGGCAGCTGCAGCGTCGCGAGGCGCTGGTCGGCGATGTATTCGAGGTACTGGCGCATTTCCTTCAGGGTCATGCCGACCACGCCGCCGCCGAGCACGTCTTCGGCAAACGCGCATTCGCACTCGACAGCGTCGGCGATCATGGCGCCGACCTGCGCCGCCCATTCCGCATCGAACAGGTACGGCTCTTCTTCGCGCACCGTGCGCAGCACCTCCAGCGCAAACCCCATGTGCGCGGACTCGTCGCGGAATACCCATGCGGTGCCGGCGGCAAGACCCGGCAGGAGGCCGCGTGAACGCAGGAAATACACGTAGGCGAACGCACCAAAGAAGAACAGGCCTTCGATGCAGGTCGCGAAGCAGGTCAGGTTCAGCAGGAAGCTGCGCTTGTCCGCATCGGAAGCCACGCGATCCAGAGCATGGACCGAATCGATCCAGCGCTGGCAGAACGCTGCCTTGCGCCGGATCGACGGGATGTTCTCGACGGCGGCGAACGCCTGCGCGCGCCGCGCCGGCTCCGGGATGTAGTTGTCGAGCAGGGTCAGGTAGAACTGCACGTGCAGCGCTTCCTCGTACAACTGGCGCGACAGGTACATGCGCGCCTCGGGCGTATTGATGTGCCTGTACAGGTTGAGCACGAGATTGTTCGCGACGATCGAATCGCCGGTCGCGAAGAACGCGACCAGGCGTTCAATCAGGTGGCGATCCGCTGGCGTCATGCGCTGCGCGAGGTGACCGAGGTCGATCTGGAAATCGATCTCCTCGACCGACCAGGTGTTCTTGATCGCGGCGCGATACATCTCGTAGAACTGCGGATAGCGCATCGGCCGCAGGGTGAGGTCGAAACCGGGGTCGAGCAAATGACCGCTCACTGGCAGGCCTCGCACGTCTCGGGATTTTCGAGCGAGCACACCATCGCTTGCGCATCCGTATACGCTTTCGCGGGCGCGGCCCCGACGGTCGCTTTCGCAATCCGCGTCGCCGGTCGCGAGCGCAGGTAGTAGGTCGTCTTCAGGCCCTTCTTCCACGCGTACATGTACATGCTCGAAAGCTGGCCGATGTTCGGATTCTCGATGAACAGGTTGAGCGACTGGCTCTGGTCGATGAATGCGCCACGATCCGCGGCCATGTCGATCAGGGCGCGCATCGGCGTTTCCCACACCGTGCGATAGATCGCGCGCAACGCCTCCGGCAGTTGCACCAGCGCCTGCACCGATCCTTCGGCGAGCTTGATCGCATCGCGGACTTCGGTCGTCCAGAGACCAAGACGCTTCAGTTCGCCGACGAGATAGCGGTTCACCTGCAGGAAGTCGCCGGACAGCGTCTCGCGCTTGAACAGGTTCGATACCTGCGGCTCGATGCACTCGTAGCAACCGGCGATCGAGGCGATCGTTGCGGTCGGCGCGATCGCGATCAGCAGCGAGTTGCGCAGGCCGTATGCCTTGATCTCCGCGCGCAAGGCATCCCAGCGCACGACGTCGCGCGGCACGACGTTCCAAGAATCGAACTGCAACTCGCCATGCGCGGCGCGCGTCTCCGCAAACGCAGGGTGCGCGCCCTTCTCGCGTGCGAGTTCGAGCGAGGTGCGCAGCGCCCAGTAATAGATTTCCTCGGATATGCGCGCCGACAGGGCGCGCGCCTCGGCGCCGTCGAATGGCAGGCGCAGCGCGAACAGCACATCCTGCAGGCCCATCAAACCGAGGCCGACCGGACGCCAACGCAGGTTCGACGCACGCGCGCTGTCGATCGGGTAGAAGTTGAGGTCGATCACGCGATCGAGCTGGCGCACCGCGACCTGCACCGTGACGCTCAGCTTCTCGAAGTCGAACTCGACGCCGTCGTGGTGCTGCGCGAGATTGATCGAACCGAGGTTGCACACCGCGGTCTCGCCATCGCTGGTGACCTCGATGATCTCGGTGCACAGGTTGGACAGGTGCACCGTATTGCCGGCTTTCGCGGTCTGGTTGCTGGCGCGGTTGCAGGCATCCTTGAACGTCATCCAGCCATTGCCGGTCTGCGCAAGCGTGCGCATCATGCGCGCGTACAGGTCGCGTGCCTGCACCGTGCGGCGCGCGAGACCGCGCGCTTCCGCCTGCGCGTAGGCCTGGTCGAACGCCTCGCCCCACAGGTCCGGCAGTTCCGGCACATCCTTCGGATCGAACAGCGACCAGCGACCGTCGTCGTCGACGCGGCGCATGAACAGGTCGGGGATCCAGTTCGCAAGGTTCAGGTGATGCGCGCGACGCGCGTCGTCTCCGGTGTTGTCGCGCAATTCGAGGAAAGCCTCGATGTCCGCATGCCACGGTTCGAGGTACACGCAGGCGGCACCCTTGCGCTTGCCGCCCTGGTTGACCGCCGCGACCGAGGAGTCGAGCGTCTTCAGCCACGGCACGATGCCGTTGCTGAGCCCATTGGTCGAACGGATCAACGATCCTTCCGAGCGCACGCGGTGCCAGGCGAGGCCGATGCCACCGGAGAACTTCGACAGCAGCGCGACGTCGCGGTACTTGGCGTAGATCGCCTCGAGCGAATCCTCCGGCGAGTCGAGCAGGAAGCAGCTCGACAACTGCTCGTGGCGCGTGCCGGAATTGAACAGCGTTGGCGAACTCGGCACGTAGTCGAGCCGCGCGAACAGGCCGTACAGCTCGATCGCATCGCTGCGCTTTCGCTCAGCGCGCAGGCAACGCGCAGCCAGAAGTGCTGCGGCGTCTCGATCACCTGACGCTGGGTCGGATGCTTGAGCAGGTAACGGTCGTACAGCGTGCGCAGGCCGAAATACTCGAAGCGCTGCGTGTGCTGCGCATCGACGGCATCGTTGAGCTTGCGCGCATTCGCTTCGACGAACGCGAGCACGCGCTCGTTGATCAGGCCGGCGTCGTAGCCGAGGCGGATCGATTGCGAGAAAGAATGCACCCCCTGCCCCTGCACTTCCTTGTCGATGTAGCCGGCGAGCAGGCGCGCGGCGACCTTCGAGTATTCCGGTTCCTCGGCGATGAACGACGCCGCGGTGCGGATCGACAGCTCGTCAAGCTCGCGCGTGGTCGCGCCGTCGTAGAGGCCGGCGATCGTCTTCAGCGCGACACGCATGGGATCGACGTCGGCGAGGCCCTCGCAGCAGCGCGTGACCGCGCGCACGATCTTGTTGAGGTCGACCGGCTCCTGCGCGCCCGAGCGCTTGGTGACCAGCATCGACACCGGCCCGGCGTGCGGCGCGGTCAGCTGGAATCCGGACTGGTCGGGTTCGGCAACCGCGGACGCGACGGCTTCGACGACTTCTGGGTGGGACATGGCAACTCTCCTTCGCGAGCGGTGACGCGCAGGAGAACCGCACGACGGCGCACGGCATGAGACGCGCGGCCGCCGGCTTCGCTCCCGCGAGCGAAAGAAGGACCTTGCGGAAATGCCAGACGAAAGCGACGCGGACACTCCGAACGGAGGCGCGACGACTTTCGGCCTGCCCCTCCCACGAGGGCCTTCGAGCCTGCATCGCGCCTTGCGGCGCAACGGTCGAGGCGGTATTCGGACTGGCGGGTCGAGGGCATGCCCTCGTGACTCCCGTTCACCGTTGCGGGGCAGTTCCGGATTCGCACCGGATTCCCTCGTCGGCCTTTCGGCCTACGACCCAGATGTTGTGCTGGGCGCCGTCGACCAACCCAAGATATTCGATCCCGGTCGAATGATCAAATGCGCGATCGAGGGTTCCGTATTAAGGCTTTCGCCCTGCTTCGGCGTAACAGGAGGTATCCCACGGAGAATCGACATGGCCCGCCACACACTTCTTGCCACCCTGCTGCTGACGACACTCGCGGCTACCGCCCATGCCGACATCCTGATCGGCAGCTACGGCAGCGGTATCAGCAACGAGTCCCTGCGCGCATTCGCCGACAATGCGAATGGCGACGTGGCGCCGATCCGCGTCCTCGGGGGGCCGAACTCGACCCTGATGGCGCCTGCGGGTGGAGCGTTCGATGCTCGCGAGGGTTCTGTCTTCGTCGCCGACTTCTGGGCGCAGGCGATCCGCGTGTTCCCGGCGTATGCGGACGGCGACGTCGCACCGCTACGCGTGCTCGACGCGCCGATCCTCGGCCAGGTACGCACGCTCGCACTCGATCCCGTGCACGGCGAGATCATCACGACGACGAGCGGCTGTTGCGTCGCCGGCTTCGCGCTCGACGCCAGCGGCAGCAGTGCACCGCGGCTGCACTCGCTGAACTGGGGTGGCGGCGCGGGCAGCGTCACGCAATTGAACTATCCACCCTCTCTGGCCTACCTCGCATCCAGCGATGAAGTCGCGGTGGCGGACAGCGACTTCGGTCCTTCCTACGCGCCGAAGGTACTCGTCTTCAATCGCGCCGATGACGGCAACACCGCACCGAAGCGCGTCCTCAAGGGCAGCCAGACCGGTTTCGGCAACTGGGTCGCAGGCGTCGCCTGGGATGCCGGTGCCCACGTACTTTACGTTGCGGCGAGCACCAACAATCCCGACTCGACGACCTCGGCTCGCATCCTCGCGTTCGACGACCAGGCGGACGGCGATGTCGCCCCCCTGCGCACGATCGGGGGCGCCGCGACGCAACTCAACCTGGGTGTCGGCGCGCACGTGCAAGGCCTCGCGATCGATCCGATCGGCCGCCGCGTGATCGCCAGCATCAGCGCCGACACCGACGCACTCGCCAACAAACTGCTGGTATTCAGCCTCGACGACGACGGCGATGTCGCACCGATGCAGGTGATCGCCGGCGCCCAGACCGGCATGCTAGCCATCGGTGCGCCGATCTGGGTGCCGACCGACGCGATCATGCACGACGGATTCGATTGACCTGTCGACCCGGCGCCGCGCCGGCCGCTGCCGGGACGAACGACGGACCGCTCGGCGCATTCGTGCGCCGGCGAAGTCCTCGATCGGCGGCTGCGCCGCGGCGATGTCGTGATCNCTGACGANCGCGCCGAGACAANNCATGCACNCTCAGCCGAACTGCACGGACAGCATCGAGACGGACCCGCCATCCATGCCCTCGACCGGAAACGTCACCGGGTCGCNTTCTTCGCTGGCACCGAGTACGTACAGCAGCGGCAGATAATGCTCGGGAGTCGGTACNGAAAGTTCCGCGTCCCGGCCCAGCGACTCGTAGGCCACCAGCGGCTGATGGTCACCCTGCAACANCAGTTCGCGTACTTTCCCTTCNAAGCGCAACCCCCAGTCGAACGGCGCGGCCGGACGGCTGCCCCAGGCATAGGTGTGCAGGTTGTGCACGATGTCGCCGCTGCCCGCCAGCAGGATCCCTTCGTCGCGCAGCGGGCGCAGCATCCGGCCCAGGCCGTAGTGGAAAGATGGTGGTTGCGATTCGTCGATGCTCAGTTGCACCACCGGCACGTCGGCGGCAGGAAACACGTGCCGCAACACCGACCAGGTCCCGTGGTCCAGTCCCCACGGGATGTCCGTGCGCACGGCCAGCGGATGCAGCAGTTCACATACGCGATGCACCAGGTCCAGATCGCCGGGCGCGGGGTACTGCACCTCGAACAACTCGCGCGGGAAGCCGCCGAAGTCGTGGATCGTACGCGGGGATTCCGTCGCGGTCAGCGCGGTAGCCGGGAGGTACCAATGCGCCGAGATGGACAGTACTGCGCGCGGCCGCGGCAGATTCCGCCCGAGCGCCGCCCAGCCGCGGGTCCATTCGTTGTCCTGCAGCGCATTCATCGGATTGCCGTGACCGAGGAAGATCACCGGGAAGCGGGAACTCATGGCATGGCCTCTGGCGGAGAGTGCGGCCATGCTATCGC
>JGI24770J26754_10002900_pt1 | contig 11633 bp, 11 predicted proteins | sample LakOneMetagenome_FD_26754 | JGI IMG/M metagenome (IMG submission 26754) | reverse complement strand
CCCGCCGTGACGCAACCGACGCGCACCGGCGAGGGGAACGCCATGACCGCCTGGTCGGCCATCTCGGCGGGTTCGACATCCACATCCGTCGCGAGCGGAACTGGGAGTGGGCCGAGATCGAGGCCCGTGACCTTCCAGGACGGCAGATCACGATCGAACGTTCCGAAGGCTCAGCCCAAGGCGTGCTGCGCAGCCTGGAACACCGCATCGCCCACCTCGAAGCGACACGGGACCGGGCGGTGCGCGAAGGGCAGGAGCTGCAGCCAAGGGTCGAGGAGCTGCGCGAACAGCTCGCCGCACCGTTCAAGCACCAGGCCGACCTCGGGGAGAAGCGCGCCCGGCTGGCCGAAGTGAACAAGGCGATCGAGCAGGACGCCGAACCCGAGCCGTCGCCACCCGCAGAGCAGAGCATCGCGGCGGCCCGCAACTCGCTCCGCCAAGCCCCCCGCCCGGCGTGACCGTCAGGCGTCACAGATCCGTCGCCCGCCATAGGGTGCGGCGGTGGAACTTGGCGACATCGAGCCCGTCGAACCTCGGGCAGTGTGGGCGAACGAGGCGCGCGACTTCACGCCGTGGCTCCTGAGCAACGCAGAGCGGCTTGGACGAGCACTCGGCATTGAGCTGGAACTCCATGCGGCCGAACACCCGGTCGGTGGCTACTCGCTCGACCTGATCGGTCATGACCTCACCAACGACGCGGTCCTCATGGTGGAGAACCAGCTCGAATCAACCGACCACACCCACCTCGGTCAGGTTCTCACCTACGCGTCGGGAACAGGGGCCACCACGATCGTCTGGATAGCGACGGCATTCCGGGATGAACACCGCCAGGCTCTCGACTGGCTGAACGAGCAGACCGGCGAGGACATCCACTTCTTCGGCGTCGTGCTCAGCCTCGTCCGAATCGGCACCTCCGCCCCGGCCCCGCTGTTCGAGGTGGTCGCCAAGCCCAACGACTGGCAGAAGCGCGTGCGGTCCTCCACCCGCGCTGGCTCAGCGAGCGCCCGAAGCGAGAAATACCGGTCGTTCTGGGCTGAGTACCTCGACCGTCAGGCCGATGAGCACAGCGACTGGGGACGGCGAGGCACCCCTCAGCCGGCCAACTGGATGTCGTTCGGAGGCCCATTCCAAGGAACCCAGATCAACCCGTCCTTCGCCCAGGGCCGTCGCCTCCGCCACGAGCTCTACATCGACCGCGGTGACGGGGACGCAAATCTCGCGCTCTTCGAGTTCCTGCGGGAGCGCCGGCAGGTCATCGAGGATGCGTACGGCCTCCCACTGGAGTTCGATTCGATCGACGGCAAGCGTGCCTGTCGCATCGCTGCGTACCGCGCCGACGGAACGATCGAGGACGAGGACCACTGGTCCGACTATCTCGACTGGTTCCTCGATGCCGGGGAGCGGCTGCGCCGAGCCCTCGCGGTGGTCGCTGCTGACGTGCGCCGGTTCGACTCTGATCGGTCGACCTCGTAGCAGTTGGAGCGAACCGCCCGTCCGCCAGTGCATCAGCCACCGCCTGAGCGCGACCCACTCCACGTGCCCCCGCCGACCATGACAGGCGGGGCCGATGCGTCGTGGAGGACCTGACCAGAAACGTCGCGTGCGGATCTCGGTCAAGTGTCGCGGTGGGACTGGTGGCTGAGGATCTCGCTCGGCGCGCGCTGTCGGTCCGGGGACTGCGGCTCAGGCCGCCACAACGCCGTGTCGGGACGCCTCCTCCGCTGCGGGCGGGACGAGCGAGGCGGCGACGGCGAGGAGGCTGAGCTGCGCCTCGTCGGCCTGGTCGATGTCGCGTGCGGTCAGGGCTTGCGGCCGAGACGGATGGCTCGGGTACCGGTGACGTGCCACAGCTCGTAGGCGCCGTGGTCCCGCCAGGTGTGAGTGGCGAAGAGAGCGATGACCGCCCCGGTGTCGACGTTGAGCCAGGCGTACCCGTTCATGCCGTCGTTGTTGGCGACCTCGATGCCGAGGGCGTCAGCGACGGCCTTGTGGCGCCGGTGCGCTGGTTGATCGTGTGCCGGGTCATGGCGGAAGCTCCTTGGGGTAGCCGGTGGGGACTTCGACTCGACTGTGGGTGGCGCGCGGCAGCCTTGCCCGACGGTCTGAGGCTCTACCCGTCGTGGGCCACCACGGTGGAGGTGTCGTGTGGACCAGGTGGTGAGGCGTCGTTGACGGCGGTCCAGGCTCGGCAGACGCCTCCGCTGCCGGGGTAGAGGTCCACGAGCTCGTCGCCGGGTTGGGCACCGAGTAGGTCGAACAGCCAGTAGCAGAACGCGGCTGGCTTGGCGCCGGTGACCCGGTTCGGGTCGGTGGTGCGAGCGGTGACACCGCGGACGAGCGAGTCGAGCCGGGCGTCGACGGCTGAGCGGAGCTGGGGTCGGCCTCCGTGGACGATGACGGGTTCCCAAGTGGTGAGGGGAACCTTCGAGGCGGTGGGTCGTGGTCCGCGAACCCAAGCAGCGATGCGGACCGTTCTCGGGCACCACGACAGCACGTCTTGGAGTGCGCGGGCGGAGGTGGACAGCGCCCATCCGTCCGGGAACCTGGCGGTGAGCGTCGCGATGAGTTCGCGGTGGTCGACCTCGCCGCCGTAGTCGGGGTGGTGGCGGTAGTAGCCGGAGCGGCCGGGATAGGGCGGGTCTGCGTAGCCGAACCGTCGTGTTCGGCCGACCTCGACGGGTCGGCGGGTGGCGATGTTGCGTGCGCCGGCGTTGAACCGGTGTGACGCCTGGCGGCAGCGCTTCGAGCAGAACTTGGCGTCTCGTCGGAGCCCGGCGAGCGACTCCTGGCACCAGGCGCACCTCATGTCCATCCGCCGATGATCTCGGCGGCGGAGGTGGGTGTGGCGGCGCTGTACGCGGCGATGTCGTCTGCGAGGTACCGGTCGGTCGAGTGGCCGACGGCGACGAGGACCGGGGTGGAGGTGGCTGTGATCGCGGCGGCGAGGGTGCGGGAGTCGAATACGGCGAGGTCGGTGGCGGCTCCGCCGCCGCGCACGATGACGATGAGGTCGGTGCGGTCAATGTCGAGGGCGCGCAGCGAGTTGACGATGGCCTTGACTGCGCCAGGCCCGGAGAGCTGGGCAGGGCGGGTGTCGTAGCGGAGGTTCGGGGCGAGCTGGCGTAGCCGGCCCACGAAGTCGGTGCGTCCGGCGACGCCGGAGCGGGCGCAGATCAGCCCGATGGTCCGCACCGGGGGGATGGTGCGGGACCGTTGCCGCTCGATGACCGGCGAGGTGTCGGGTGCAGCTGGCGGGGATGTGTCGTTGATGGCGACGCTGATGGCGGTCAGTTCGATCGACGCTGGTGTGGTGGTGCGTCGGACGGTCCAGCGTCCTCGTACGGTCACGGTGGAGCCTGCGGCGGCTGCTGGGGGCCACTGGACCCCTGGCGGGACCCACACGTCGATGGAGGACGCGACGGAGCCGTCTGGGGTGGTGTGGGCGAGTTCGATGTGGTGTGCGCCTCGGGCTCGCCGGTGGATCGCACGGGGTGTGCCGGTGACCTCGGAGATGCGGGCTTGGTCGAGGGCGGTCTGGAGTTCGGTGAGCGCTCCGGTGACGCTGCGGCTGGCCATTACGCCGGGACCTGAGCTTGGGTGGGTTCCGCTGCTGCGGCGCGTGCGGCGGCGGAGAGCGGGATGGGTGCTTGGCGTCGGAGCCGGTCGTGCTCGGTGGCGAGGGGGCCGTCGGGTGGCCGGTGGCCGATGGGGTGCTCGTCGGCGGGGTCGATGTTGCGGAGGTCGCGGTAGACGGCGACATCGCCGGCCCAGCGGGTGAAGTCCTCGGATGCGAGGACGGTGCCAGCTCCTGCGGCGGCTGCGGCGGTGATGGCGGCTCGGAGCCATGGCGGTGGGTCGGTGAGCGCGTGGTGGCGGACGGTCTCGGCGCGTGCCTGGGCTTGGGGGCCGGAGGGGAGGCCCTGGGTGTGGCGGCGTGCATCGAGCCGTGCTTCGAGTTCTCGGGCCTTCGTGTGCTCGCGGTGGGTGCGTGCCGCCTGGTGAGCTGCTTCGGCTTGCACGAGGGCCTCGCGTGCGTCTGCGAGCTGGCTGCGGTTGCGACGGAGCCCTGGTGCTCGCCGGTCCTGGACGGTTTCGAGGTGCTTGCGGGCATCGCGGACCCGCTGCGCGGTATGCGAGGCAGCGCGTGTCGCGGCGGTGACATCGGCTGGCGTGACCTGGGGCCTCGGCACCTCGGTCGTGGCGGTCATCTGGTGAAGCGGGGTCAGCTCGGCGGTGCCGGGGCGGACGGTGCGGTCAGCGAGGCGGCGGAGCGTCAGGGTCGTCACGGTGTCACCCAGGGCCTCGATCACGGTGCGGCGGTGCTCGGCAGCCGGTTCGGTGGCTGGCGGGGTGCCGAGAGCCCATGCCCACGGTCCATCGCCTGCGGGTTGGGGTCGGGCGGCGCGGAATCCGGCGATGTCTCGGATGGCGGCCTCCCATTGGTCGCGCATCCACGGGACATCCGGGCGGGGACCGAACGCGGCGACCAGTTCGGGGTCGGGGTCAGCGACCACGGCACGCGCAGCCGCTGCGGTGAGGTCGGCAACGGCCCGGCGCAGCTCGGCGGGGGCTTCGTCGCCCGACCGGTCGAGATCCTGTTGCAGATCGGGAAGGGACCGTGTGGACCGCAGCACAGCGACGGCGGATGCGAGCGGGTCGATGGACAACGCCATCTCGTCGGGCTCGTCGCGGGCCAGTGACGACTCCACCGCGTCACGGCCGGTGCGCCGGTTCTCAACGGTGGGGAGGAACGCCTCGGTGTCGGCGTCGGGGCTCGGTGCGACGGTGATGACCTCGTTGGCGTGGCGTCCTCGGGTGATGTTGACGTAGGCCTCAGCCATCGTCGCCCCGCCGCGCAGGATCGACACGATGCGGTCGAACGTTGCGCCCTGGACGCCGTGGGAGGTGATCGCGTAGCGGAGGTCGAGGCCGGCGATCGTCTTGCCGTCGGGTTGGCGGGGCCGGGCGTCGAAGTACTCCCGTTCGAGCTGGTGGGTTCCACGGTCCCCGAAGTCGACGGTGATCGTGTCGGCCTCGGGGTCGACGGCCACCACCTCACCTGCGGTGCCGTTGGCTACGTAGTCCTCGGGGCGGTCGCCGTGGAGGGTCCGGTCACCGACGCGGGCCACGACCTCATCTCCCACGGAGAACGCCCGGCCTCCAGCGGCGGTCACTTCGCGATCGACGGCCACCTCGCCGGCGTTCTGGCGCAGGCGGCGGGCACCCCGGTTCAGTTCCTCGCGCACCGCGTTGGTGCGCTCCACCAGCGGCGCTGCGGCGCCGTCAGCTCGGTTCTGCCACCACATCGCCAGGGCGAGCCGGTAGGCGTCGTTCTCGTCGGAGGTCTCGAACAGGTGACCGTGGTCTGCGAGGACGTTGAGCGCTTCGCTGGGTCGCCCGGCCCGGAGCAGCTCAGCGGCGTGGCGGTCGCCGTCATGGACGACTCGTCGGGAGGTGAACAGCGTCGGGGAGGACGGGTCTTCGGCCATGACCCGGAACGCACCGCCCGCGGCGACGGCCTGGTGCTGGCCGGGGTCACCGATGCAACGCACAGCGGCACCGGCTTCGTCAGCCATCGTCAGGAGTGCGAGGAAGGACCGGTCGTCGATCGTGGCTGCTTCGTCCACGATGAGCACGGTGCGGGCGTCAAGCGGGTTGTCGCCGGTGGCACGCCACTTGGTGAGCAACATGGCCACGGTCTCGGCGTCGATGCCGGCTTCGGCGGCGAGAACCTGTGCGGCCTGTCCCGCGAGGGTCGTGCCGATGACCCTGTAGCCGGCGTCGGTCCACACCTGGGCGGCGACGCGCATGGTGAACGTCTTGCCCGCCCCGGCGAGCCCGACGCCGGCCTGGACAGGTCGCCCGGAGCGGGTGAACGCCGTGACCATCGCCGCTTGCTCGTCGCTGATCGTGTCGTGGCCCACGAGCGCAGCGGCCACGGTGCCGGCATCCACCTGGCCACGGCCGTCCGGGGCGGCGTGGAACAGGGCGAGGAGCTTCTCCTGGCGGCGCAGCGCAGCCACGGTCGTGAACACCGGTTCATGAGCGGTGGTTCGCACGGTGCGCCCGTCGCGTCGGCTGATGCGGTCTGACGTTCGTGCGGTTCCGTCGGCTTCGATCGAGGCGACCTGGACCGAGGCGAGCCAGTCGTCGGTCTGGCGGATGATCTCCGCTGCCGGCATGAGGAGGCCCTTGCCGTCTGGGCCGGGGTAGTCCGCGATGGCGATGATGACATCGCGTCGGCTGAACGTGGAGTGCTCCGCGGTCACTCCGTGTTCGCCTTCGAGCCAGTCCCGCAGCTCGGCTTGCTGATCCAGGTCGAGCTGGTCGTGCAGGGTGACGTTGCGGCCGGTGCACCGGTCGAGTGCCCGAGCATCGAGGCCGTGTGCGGCGGCGCGGTCCCGCCAGCCTGCAACGAGTTCGTCTCGGGTCGAGGGCTGCTTGTCGCCTCGGGTTCGGACGGCAGCCATGTCGCGCCCGTGGGCATCGGCGGTGGTGCCGTCGTTGACCTCGCTGAGTGCCTCGAGGATCTCGCGGCGGCGGGTGGAGAACTCCATGATCACGGCCTCACCGATGCCGTCGACCTCCCACGTCCCCCGCGGTGAACGGACCCACCGCACCCCGAGCTCTGCGGAGAGTCGGTAGCGAAGCTCCGCCGTCGCCAGCGCATCTGCTGGGTGCGATTGCCGCCAGAGGGCCGTGCTGTCGAGGGCCTTGTGGTCGCCGTTGCGGTCGATGGCGGCGTTGGCGACGATGTTGTGGCGGTGCAGGAACGGGTCGAGGGCTCGCGACGTGCCGTGGAGGAACGACCCGACGACGAGCCCTTCGGTCGGGACTCGCTTCCCGTTGCGGCGGGTGAAGGCGGCGTTGTGCTCCAGCCAGTCGATCGCGACGGCGTTGGCGGCGTCGAAAGCTTCGACCACGGTGTCCTGGTGGTCGCCGTCGGTGAGCAGCCCGAGGACCGAGACCGACTTCTGGACGGTGAAGGTCAGGTCGAAGCCGACCCGCACCGCGGGTGGTTCCCGGCGATCGAGGAACTGGGCGAGCGCCTCGCGGGTCACGAAGCGACGCTTCGAGGTGGACGGTGGTGCCCGGTGGGCTTCGTGGTGGCGGTCCGACAGGTAGGACGCGAGTTCGGCCCGACCGACTATCCACTTGTGGCCCGGTTCCCGCCCTGGCCGCTCGACGGCTTGGCGCTCGGCGCTGATGGCTCCCGAGTGGAACAGCCGGTAGATGCTCCGCGTCTGCGCCAGACCGAGGTGGCCGGCTGCTTCGGTGGCGTCGAAGGGTGCGCCGGTGAGGTCGAACGGGGGTTCGAACGCCGGGGGCTCCGGGGCCGCTTCGGCGATGGTCACGGTGTCGAGCCAGTCGCGTTCGGGCGTGCGACCTTCGGCCAGTGCAGCGTCGATCTCGGAGCGCATGTCGACGGTGCGGTTGGCGACTCGCCGGAGGTACTCCGCGCTGACCCCGATGCGCGCTGCGGCCTCGTTCATGGAGAGCAGGTCGCTCGGCCGGCCGTCTGACCGGAGGTGGTCGCCGGTGGCGAGTGCCCGGTTGGCGGTCTCCCAACGGACCAGCTCGGCGTCGGTCACGAACGCCTCTCCGTCGATGTCGATCGCCTGGAGGGCTTCGTTGTCGAGACGCTCGGAGCCGTCCCGGTCCCGTCCGTTGGCGATGAGGATTTCGACATCTTCGGGTCGCAATCCGAGGGCAGATGCGGTGTCCTCGACGCCGTAGAGGACCTCGCCGTCGGGGCCGGTGCGGGTGTGGTTCCCGACCTTCAACGAGGTACGCCCGGCCGATCCGCGCGCCGTGAGAAGCCGTGCTCCGGTTGCGGGGTCGCGCCCGCTGAGAACGCGTTCGAAGGCTTCCCGGTTGACCACGCCTTGTAGTTCCAGGCGGGCGGCACCGTGGCCGATCCACTGCCCCGGCCCCTCGATCGAGTCGGCGTAGTACCGGCCTTGCTGCTCGGTGCCGGCCACCGGCGACAGCAACTGAGCGGTCGCCCGCTCCTGATCCTCGGCTGGGCCGAGGAGGTACGACGCGACCCCGGACGCAGCGCCAGCGGCGCTCTGAGTGCTCGATCCGAGCGCCGTGACCTTCAGCATGACCCGTTCCGGGCCAGGTCAGAGGGGGTGGACGGCGTGTCGTTCGCGCAGGTTCCGCAGAGCGGGACCTGCCTCTGTGTGTCCGTCGGGCGTTGCCTGCGGCTTCGCCCCTCGTTTGGCCCTCCTCGGTGGCGGTTCCGCCCTTCGCCCTGCCCTTCGGTGCCCTCCCCCGGNCCCCGCCGGTGGGGGCCGGTCGGGTCGGTGCTGCCGCTCGCTCCTCGGCCGGCTTCGCTGGCTGGCTCGGGCCTGGCCCGGTCGGGCCGGCACTCGGTCCGGCCCAGCGGGGGGAACTCCGCGCCGTGGGTGAGTTCGTGCTTCATAGAGCCAAGATAGTTCAGAACATGCGAAACCAAGCTGAACCATGCCGGAAAGTGCGACCACGGAGAGTAGCGGCGCGGCGGCGGATGTCGGAGCGTGGTGGAACCGCTCTGAACGNGTCGGAGCAGGTCGGATCGGCTCAACCGGTGCCGGGTGTGCGGATAGGGTGACCGCCGTGGACGAGGGGAACACGACCGAGATCGAGTGGCTCAGCACCAAGGAAGCAGCGGCGTTCCTCGGGGTCCAGGTGGCCGTTGTGCTCAAGGTGATCAACAACGGATCGCTGCGGGCCTACCGGCCCGGACTACGCAACATCCGCATCCGCCGATCCGACCTCGAGGCCTACCTCGAAACTCGGGTGATTGAGCCGGGCTCGCTGGAGGCCGAGGACGACGAGGACACCGGCGACGAGTGACGGGTTCGCCGCCGACCTGCTGAACGAGGGTCCCTCCTAGCTATCGCTCCGGTCCTGAGCGAACCATTCGAGGATCTCGGCTTCGGTCCTGAGCCAGCGGCCGTCATCGGTCTCGATCCCAACGTCATCGGCCCGCGGTGGCGGCACCTTCGACCAGTCGATGGCAGCAATCCGGGCGCGAGCATCAACGATCGGAAGGCCTTCGGCGTTCACCCGGCCGGTGTCCACGATCGGGAGAAGTTCCTCGGCGTCCACGACTATGAGTGTGCCCTCCGAACTGCCAAGCATGCACAGGGGTCAGCGCTTCGTTGTCATACCCCCTGCGTAGGGTCCGGGCATGGGTCGCGGAAAGACCAGGCGGTCAACAAAGAAGGGCCGGACTAGGGCTGGCACGACATGTTCGAGCGGGAAGATCCGGTACCGCGATCGTCTTGCTGCCCAGATCGCCGTCGCAAGCACTCAGCGATCGGCTTCGTCCCAGCGCAACGAGAACCGGATCTATCGCTGCCCGGACTGCCACGGCTGGCATCTGACCTCGAACGGTCGGCGGGGCTGGTGATGCCGGCCCAGGCTGCGGCTTCTGGCATGGCGGGACCGCACTGATGGCGATCGTTGCTGGTGTAGCGGTGGCGGTCGCTGGATGGCTGGTGAACGAATACTTCTCCCGTCGAGCAGCGAGACGAAACATCCGCATCGAGTACCTACTGTCCGCGTTTCGACGACTGGAGTACGCCAGCAACCGGACCATGACTCCGGCGCACCAGGCCGCGGTCGAGGAGGCGGTGAGCGATGTGCAGCTTCTCGGATCACCCGCGCAGGTGCGGATGGCGATTCAGTTCGCCCGGCAGATGGCGAAGGAGCAGTCGGCCGATACCGAGCTGCTGCTTCTGGACCTTCGAGCCACGCTTCGCAAGGAGCTTCAACTTGAGGAAGTTCCTCGCGAGCGCGTCTGGCTCCGTCTCGACCCACTGCGAGGGGCCGACGGTCCCTCGGTGGGTGTTGGGGCCCTTGCGCGCTGGGAACAACAGACGCGTGAGGTCGAGGCGAGTATCCGGGCGTCCGTCCCGGAACTTCCTCGGCTTGCATCGGGTGTGTGGGATCGGGTCGAGCAAGGGGGCCTGTCGAGTTTCGCTATCGAGATGCTGGATGAGAGCGAACGCTCGTCGCCCATCGGAGCGATCAGTGCTTGCGAGCGCGTCGTCACCGACCAGGTTCGTTCGATGCTTGAGCGAGCCGATGTCGATGTCACGGAGACCCGGGGTCTTGCGGACCTTGCGGCGGTTGCCCATCGGCACGGCTTAATCGCGGAGGCCACCAGCAACGGCCTCCGAGGCCTTGAGACGATGCACTCGATGGCGCTTCTGGACGAGGGCGGGCGTCGGGTGACGGAGCGGGAGCTCCGCCAGTACATCGGCTTGGCCGATGGGCTTCTGCTTGCGCTTCAACTGCCCTACGAACCTCGCTAGGGTCCGACGAAGTACACACGGCGGATCGAGGGAGAGATATGGCGAGGACAGGGTGCGACATCTGCGGGCGCGAGGTTGACGCCGACGAGATCGACCCTTGCGGCCACTTCGCCCTGGACGATGATGGCGAAGACTGCCCCGTTGCGGGCTGCGACGCCAAGCTCGTCGAGTTCGGCTCAGTGTCTGGCGGCTCCGAGCAGGCCACCAAAGGGACTCTTGACTGCGCCGTCTGCGCGAGGGGCCACAACGTCTTCTCACGCGGCGGATCGCCCTGGGACCCCGACACCGACTGAACTGCCCCAGGAGGTCGGAGATGAGCAATCTGGGTGCGTACCAGACGATGACGAGACTTGCGAAGAAGGTCGGTGGCCCGATCGCGTTGGGCGCGTTCACCTTCGTCGGCGGGTACGCCGTCCTTCGTCCGGTGGAAGCGGGCACGAAGCGCGTCATCCGACGGGTCAAGAATTCGACTCCGCCGTGCGAATCGAAGGGGAAGACCTTTCAGGTCACCGTTGACGGTGATGAGAAGGACGTGAGCCTCCGTGTCGGTGGCAGCTACCGAGTATTGGAGTGCGATGGGGACGCGATCCTGATCGAGGTCGTGGGCGACCCCGACAACCCCTACTTCGTGTCGAGCAAGTTCCTACGGTCCGTCTCGAGCTTTCCCGGTGGGCGGCTCGACGACCGCTGAGTAGCTGCTGCGCGTGATGACCGCCGAGGAGCGCGAACGCTACGGGCGGCCACCCGCCGACTGAACGGTCACGGGGGCCTTGCCTCGGCGGAAGGCCGGCCCCCGTGACCGAGGACTCAATCCTCGTCGGATGCGGGCCGGTCGAGCCAGTCGATCTCTCGGGCCACGATGACTATGCGCTCCCGCTTCTGACCGTCGGTCTCCCACCGCTCCTGCTGGAGACGGCCAGTGATGGCGACCTGACGTCCCTTGGTGAGGTACTCGGCCTGTGCGTCAGCGAGAGACCCGAAGGCCTTGACCGTGAAGTAGTCGGTGCCGTCGTCTCGGCGGTCGACCGCCAGGCGCAGCTCGGTCACTGACGTTCCGCCCCCGGTGACGCTGCCCTCGGGGTCCTTGGTCAGGTTCCCGGTGATGGTGACGATGTTCATGTGCTCGGTCCTTTCGGTTGTGGCGCTGGCCGCCCCTGCTGTGGGTCCCGTCACGGCCAGGGCCGGAAGGCCCGGCCTGGCCGGTGGGGTGCAACCGGACTGGGGAGTTCCGACGGCGAATCGGTTCTCGTCAGAGGAAGTTCTGCGAGCCTGCGAAGCGGGCGCAGCACCTGCAGGGCCAGGCGGTTGCGGCCCATCGGCTGGTGG
>JGI24770J26754_10002896_pt1 | contig 11639 bp, 11 predicted proteins | sample LakOneMetagenome_FD_26754 | JGI IMG/M metagenome (IMG submission 26754) | reverse complement strand
TCGCCGACTTCTTCGCTTTCGCCACCGGCTTCTTCGCGCCATCGTGCGCGGCGATGAAGTCGCGTACCTGCGGATAGACCTGGGTGCGCCAGCGGCGGCCGCTGAAGATGCCGTAGTGGCCGGCGCCCTTCACCGTGAGGTGCCGGCGGTCGCGTTCGGCGATGCCGGTGCACAGCTCGTGCGCGGCGCGGGTCTGGCCCTGGCCGGAAATATCGTCGAGTTCGCCTTCGATCGTGAACAGCGCGGTGCCCTTGATCCTCGACGGATCCACGCGCTCGCCGGCGACGTCCCACAGGCCGCGCGGCAGCAGGTGTTCCTGGAACACGATGCGTACCGTGTCGAGGTAGTACTCGGCGGGCATGTCGAGCACCGCGTTGTATTCGTCGTAGAAACGGCGGTGNGCGTCGGCATCGTCGAGGTCGCCCTTCACCAGGTCCTGGTAGAAATCCCAGTGCGACATGAAATGGCGTTCGGGATTCATGCCGATGAAGCCCATGTGCTGGAGGAAACCCGGATACACGCGGCGGCCGCGGCCGGGATAGTTCGCCGGCACGAGGTGGATCAGGTTCTGCTCGAACCACCACAGCGGCTTCTGCGCCGCGAGGTTGTTGACCGCGGTCGGCGATTCGCGGGTGTCGATCGGCCCGCCCATCATCACCAGCGAGCGCGGCACGCCTTCGCCGCGCGCGGCCATCAACGACACCGCGGCCAGCACCGGCACGGTCGGCTGGCAGACGCTGATGACGTGCAGGTCCGTCGCACCGATGTGGCGGATGAAACGCTCGATGGTCGCGACGTAGTCGTCGAGCGTGAACGCGCCGTCCGCCGCCGGCACCATGCGCGCGTCGATCCAGTCGGTGATGTAGACCTTGTGCGCGCCGAGCAGGGTCTGCACGGTGTCGCGCAGCAGGGTCGCGTGGTGCCCGGACAGCGGCGCCACGACGAGNACCGCGGGATCGTCCTTCAAGTTGTGCAGTTCACCGGCATCGTCGCTGAAGCGCTTGAAGCGCAGCAGGCGGCAGAACGGCGTGCGCAGGACTTCACGCTCGACGACCGGGCACTTGCGGCCATCGACCTCGACCTCGTGGATGCCGAATTCCGGTTTCTCGTAATCCTTGCCGATGCGGTGCAGCAGTTCGTAGCCGGCGGCGGCGCGGCTCGCGCCCGGTAGCGAGGACATCCAGCTGTGCGACGAGGACAGCATGTGCGCGTGGGCTTCGGCCCAGGTCGAAAACGGTTCGAGCCAGGCTCGGTTCCACTCGTGGAGCTGGTACAGCAGCATCGCGGTCTCCGGGTTGCTGCGGCGCAGCATATCCGATCCGGCCGCGGTCGATGTGACTCCCGCGGCAAATCGGCGGATGGATCGTGGATTCAGGCGATTTCCAGTTCGCTCGCGTGGCCGGCCATTTGCGGTGATAGCCAGCAGTGCGCGCCGATGTGGCGGAAGCCCAGCGCCTCGAATCGCTTGCGGTAAAACCCGGCGTCGCGACCGATGAAGCCGTCCTCGTCGCCGGCGGCGGTGTCCTTGCGGGTGAAGGTTTCGAGGAAGGCGATGCCGCCGCAGAGTTCGGCGAAGCCGGGCAGGCCGCGGTCGAGTTCGCGCGTGGGCACGTAGTGCAGCACGTCGCTGCACACCAGCAGGTCCACCGGCGGGCAGGGTCGCAGTTGCCCGAAATCGCCGAAGCGGGCGCAATGGATGTTGCGCGAACGCCCGTAGCGCGAAACCGCATACTCGCTGGAATCGAAGCCGAGGTAGCGCGCCTGGGGCCGCATTTTCAGCAGCGGCGCGCGCCAGGCGCCTTCGCCGCAGCCGATGTCCAGCACCGTGCGCAGCGGGCGTTCGAGCATATATTCGGCGCTGGCCACCGCCAGCGCCACCTTGCGCGCGAGGCGCTGCTTCCCGCCGATGCCGCCCCGGCGATACCAGCGGTCGAAGTAGTCGCGGTCGTATCTTTTCGCCATCGTGCGATGCTATCGCGTCGGCGACGGAGGATGGCGATGCAGATCTACTTCTGGACCAAGACCATGCACCTGGTGTTCGTGATCGCGTGGATGGCGACGGTGTTCTACCTGCCGCGCATCCTCGTCAACCTGGCCGAGGCCGGGGACGAGCCGGCCGTGCGTGCGCGGCTGCTGCTGATGGGCAGGCGGCTGTACCGCTTCGGGCACAACATGTTCGGGATCGCGGTCGTGCTCGGGCTGGCGCTGTGGCAGGGCTGGCGCATCTCGCCGAAGGCGTGGCCGATGATGTTCGGGACCGAGGGCTGGTTGCACGCCAAGCTCGCGCTGGTCGCGGTGCTGCTGGTCCACTTCATCATTGCCGGCCGCTGGCTCAAGGGCGTCGAAAAAGGCCGCGCGCTGCCGTCGTCGAAGGCGCTGCGCTGGTTCAACGAACTGCCGGTGCTGCTGCTGGTCGGCGTGGTCTACCTGGTGCTGGCGAAACCGTTCTGACGAATCGCGATCGGCAGCCCGGATAAGGCCGCAGGCCGCATCCGGGTAGTTCATCGCGTCATTGCCCCGGGTGCGCTTCGCTTGCCCGGGCTAGGTTGCTGCGGGGTATTCCTGTAGAGCCGAGCTTGCTCGGCTCATCGGTCGCGACTTCCGTCGCTCCCACGAAAAGCGCTCCTACGGGCGCGATTCGAAATCCCCCGGCTTCGGCAACTCCACCGGCACGCCGTTTTCGCAATCGCCCTTCGCGCACAGCGCCGCGCGCAGCCGCGGGTTGGCCTGCAGCAACAGGTGGAAGATCGCGTTTTGTTCCACGTTGCCGCGCACCGCATCGCTGCCCGGGCCGGTCGCCCAGATGCCGACGTCGTCGCCGCCGTGCGATTCGTTGCCCAGCGGCACCAGGCTTTCCTGCATGTAATCCGGCGCTTGCGTATCGACGTTCGTCAAATCCGGGCGACCTTGCGCGGGCTTGTAGCCCTTGCCGCGATGCGGGAAGGTTTTCGGCCCCGCGGGCTGGTCGGCGCTTGCGCCGGTATTGCCGGGACCGTTCGCATAGACGAGCGTGGTGAAGGGCAGGCCGGTCGCGTCGTGCGCGAATTCGCCGTCGCCCGCATCCTCCTCGCCGATGCCGCGCACCTTGCCGAGGATCGGATTGCCGCGCACCGGGTAGCCGACGAAGGTCAGCGTATGCGAATGGTCGGCGGTGACCAGGATCAGGGTGTCGTCGGCGGAGGTGGCCCCGGTCGCGGCGCGCACCGCGTCGCTGAGCGCGATGGTGTCGGTGAGGGCGCGGTAGGCGTTGCCGTAGTGGCTGGCGTGGTCGATGCGCCCGCCCTCCACCAGCAGCACGTAGCCGTTCGGATTCTTCGCCAGGCGCGCGATCGCCGCCCGGGTCATCTCGGCCAGCGATGGTTCGCCGGCGGCGTCGCTCGGGCGGTCGTGTTCGTAATGCATGTGGTCGGGCTCGAACAGGCCGAGCAACGGGCCGTCGCCCGCGGATTGCAGCTGCGATGCGTTCCACGCGTAGGTCCCGCCGGGATGGCGCGACTGCCATTCGGCGACGAGGTCGCGACCATCGCCACGGCTGCCGGTTTGCTCCGGATATTCCGGATCGCGCGCGGTGCCCGGCAGGAATTCGCGGCGGCCGCCGCCCATCAGCACATCCGGGCCGGTGCCGAAATCCGATTCCACCATCTGCCGCGCGATGTCGATGCAGCCGGCTTCGCGCGCGGCGGCGGGCAGGTCGGTGTCGTTTTCCCAGTTGCGGTTGGCGGAATGGGCGAAGGTCGCGGCCGGCGTCGCATGCGTGACCCGCGTCGTCGTCACCACGCCCGTCGCCATGCCGCTGGAGGCGGCGAGTTCCCAAAGCGTCAGCAATTGCGCGCCCAGCGCGGCCCTGCAATCGTTGCGCGCAGCTTGCTGGCCGATGCCGAGCACGCCCATGCGCGTCTTCGCGCCGGTCGCCATCGCCGACATGGTGCCGGCCGAATCCGGGGTCTGGTAATCGGTGTTGTAGGTGCGGCTGAGCGCGGTGTCCGGGAAGTTTTCCCAGGCCAGCCGATGCTCCTCGCCGCTCTGCCCCTGTTGCTGGCCTTCGAGGATGCGCGCGGCCGCGACCGTGGCCAGGCTCATGCCGTCGCCGACGAACAGGATCAGGTTCTTCGCGCGCCCGCGCATCGCGCCGCGCGAAGCAGCTTCCGCCGCGCCTTCGCGGAACCACCATTGCGCGCTTTCGCCATCGGGATGGTGGATCTGCGGCACCGCAACCTGCAGCGGCGCGGCTTGTTGCGAAGTCGCGTCGCCGGCGCTGGCGCAACCGCCAAGCGCGCCGACGGAAGCCGCGAGGAATGCGGTTCGAAACGAAGCAGCAATTTTCACGATGCGCCCTGTTGCGAGGAATGCATCCGATCATACCCGCGCGAAATGCCAGGACTGCATGCGTCCGTCGCGGTACGGCATCACGCCGTGGAACGGGCGCGGATCGGCGTCGAACACCAGCGGAAGGAAATTGCGGTCGCCTTCCCACATCGGCAGTTCGTGCATGCGTTCGAGCGCGATCCATTCCAGCGTGCCTTCCGGATTGGATTGGAACGGCGTGCCGGTGAACGCATCGATGAGGAACACGAAACCCAGCCAGTCCTCGCCGTGCTTGCCGAAGCCGGGCCAACTGACCGTGCCGCGCAACTGCATCGAAACGCATTCGATGCCGGCTTCCTCGCGGATTTCCCGGCGCATCCCGGAGAGCACGTCCTCGTCGCGCTCGAGCTTGCCGCCGAGGCCGTTGTACTTGCCGATCTGGTGATCGTCGGGGCGTGCGTTGCGATGCACCAGCAGCACGCGGCTGCAGTCGGGCGAGAGCACGTAGCCGAGCGTGGCGACGATGGGGGTGTAAACCGCCACGCCTCAGGCGACCGCCGCGCGCCCGCGCACCAGCCACGCGCCGATCAGTGCGGCGGGAATGGGCAGCAGCAGGCCAAGGGCCGACATCCACGCCGGATGCGCGGGCATGACCACGATCATGCCGACGACGCCGGCGACCACCAGCAGTGCGGGGACGATGGCGGCGATGCGGGGGCGTTGGTCGCGCGCGATCAGCGCCGCGACGATGCCGCCATCGAGCGCGCCGACGATCCACGCGGCAACCATGAACAACAACGCCCCGCTCGGCAGCATGCCGATCAGTCTCGCCATGTCTTCGGTCTTGGTCGGATCGATGCCCGGCGGTGGGGGATAGACCCGGTGACCGGCGAATTCGATGAGCATGATCGTAAGGTAGGTCGTGGCCACGCCCGCGAGCGCGCCGAGGATCGTGCGGACCATGTGCGTTCCTCCGTTCGAGGCCGGCAGCTTGGCGCGCATGCCCCGTTGCCGCAAGCCGCGGCGCATACTTGGATTGGACGAATTCGAACGGATTGCACATGAGCGGACGGCAGCGCGCGCTGACCATGCGTTTCCTCGCCGAGCCCACCGACGTGAACTACGGCGGAAAGGTGCACGGCGGCATCGTCATGAAATGGATCGACCAGGCCGGCTATGCGGCGGCGGTGGGCTGGAGCGGGCGCTACAGCGTGACCGTGGCCGTCGGCGGGATCCGCTTCGTCGCGCCGATCCGGATCAGCGACCTCGTCACCGTCACCGCGACCCTGGTCTACACCGGCACCAGCAGCATGCATTTCTCGGTCGACGTCAGCGCGCGCGACCCGATGCAGGACGAGGGCGCGGAGCGGCTGTGCACGCATTGCATGATCGTGTTCGTGGCGCTTGATGGCGTGGAAGGCAAGCCGATCCCGGTACCGGCATGGACGCCGCGGGACGACGAGGACAAGCGCCTGGCCGAATACGCGACCCAGGTGATGGCGCTCAGCAAGGGCATCGAGGACACGGTCGCGCGCTACCGCGTGGCGGAATCGCACTGACCGCTATCCCCGCCGGATCGGGTTGCCACCGGACATCGGAGCGGAATCGAGGGAAAACCGATGTCGATGCAGCCTTGCCGCGGGACGAGGCAAGGCCTGTCGCCCCGGCCGATGAGCTTCCCTTTGCAGGGGAGGGCACGAAAAAGGCCGCCCGGGGGCGGCCTTTCCTTCGAAACGGGATCGGATCGGGTCAGAGCCCGGCGACGCGACGCGCTTCCATGAACTTGCCGCTCCAGTAGCCCTGGTCGAGGCGCGACACCATCACGTCCTTGCCGGTGCTCGGCGCGTGCAGGAACTGGCCGTTGCCGACGTAGATGCCGACGTGGTCGACCCGCTTGCCGTGGACCTTGAAGAACACGATGTCGCCCGCGGTCAGCGCGGAGCGGTCGATGCGCTCGCCGGTGTTGGCCATGTCGCGGGAAACGCGCGGCAGTTCGATGCCCAGCGCAGTCTTGAACACGTAGCCGACCAGGCCGCTGCAATCGAAGCCGTTGGTAGCGGTACCGCCCCAGCGGTAAGGCGTGCCGAGCAGGGCCAGCGCACGCTTGAGCAGGGTCTGCACGCCGCTGCCGGGCGTGGTGGCATCGGCCACGGGCATGTTCGCAACGGACTTCGCCGGCGCGGCCGCGGCGTTGGCGGGGAACAGCGCGCGATCGCCGGTCGGGGCCGGCTGTTCGGCGGCGGCCTTCGCGGCGGCCGAGATGTTTTCGAGGCCGATGCCCGGGACGATCGCTTCCTGGGCCAGGGCCGGGAAGGCGAGGCCGGAAAAGGCAATGGCAAGGAATAAATGGACAACCCGGTACGGGCGTCGGGTGGCGGCAGAGCGGCCGGAGGCCGAAGCAGGTGTCGTCACGGGCATGTTCAGGGCTGTCAACGAGGCGTGAGGATGCCCCAGCCCGTCGGCCCGGAAGTTCAAATTCCGTAAAAAAACTGAACCAACCTCGTGATTTTCCTCACATTTCCTTCATCAGCCCTATTCAGCTTGGCCGGTGCTCAGTGCAGGACGCGTTTGGCGCCGCTGTAGTGGTCGCGCCAATAGGGGCCGTCGAGGCGGTCCAGGCGGACGGTTCCACCGGTGCTCGGGGCGTGGACGAAGCGCCCTTCGCCGACGTAGATGCCGACGTGGCTGACCGAACCGGAACTGCCGAAGAACACCAGGTCGGCCGCGGCGAGCCGGTCGGTCGGGATGCGCGGGCCCTGGTAGGCGGCGAGCTCCCGCGAGGTGCGCGGCAGGCGCAGGTCGAGCATGTCGCGGAACACGTAGTTCACCAGCCCGCTGCAGTCGAAGCCCCCGTCGGGCGTGTTGCCGCCGTAGCGGTAGGGCGTGCCGACCAGGCTGATCGCGCGCATCAGCACCGCGTTCGCGGCCTCGGGGTTTTCCGGCCGCACCTGCGGCCAGCTGCGGTGCGGAGCCTGTGCGGCGCGCGGCGGCGGTTTGCGGACTTCGTCATGGCCGCAGGCGCAGAGCAGGGCGCAGGCGAAAACGATCGATGCGCAGCCCCGCCACGCTGGCATGGTCGAAGGCGAGCCGGGATAATGCGAGGCATTCATCCGGCCGCATCTTGGCCGATGGCGCGCGGCGCGCACAAGCCGCATCCGACGGAACTCCCATGAAGATCGAAAAAGACCGCGTCGTGCGCTTCCACTACAGCGTCGCCGAAACCGGGCAGCCGGAGCAGGAGACTTCGCGCAACGGCGAGCCGCTCTCCATCCTGATCGGCCACGGCAACATCATCCCGGGCCTGGAGAAGGCGATGGAAGGGCACGAGGCCGGCGACAGCTTCGGCGTGGATGTCGTCGCCGCCGATGCCTACGGCGAGCGCCGCGACGGCCTCGGCCAGCGCATTCCGAAGAAGCACTTCGGCAACCAGCCGCTGCAACCGGGCATGCAGGTCGTGCTCAACACCAACATGGGGCCGCGCGCGGTGACCATCGAGAAGGTCGGCATGACCGTGGTCGATGTGGACCTCAACCACCCGATGGCCGGCAAGGACCTGCACTTCGACATCGACATCGTCGACGTGCGCGAAGCCACGCCGGAGGAACTCGAACACCGCCACGTGCACGGCGACGGTGGCCACCACCACTGATCGCGCCGACGTCCTGATCGTCGGCGCCGGGGTCATCGGGCTGGCGACGGCGATCGAATTGCTGCAGGCGGGCCGCAGCGTCCGCGTCGTCGATGCCGGGCGCATCGGCGGCGGCAGTTCGCACGGCAACTGCGGCACCATCACCCCCAGCCATTCCGCGCCGCTGGCCGAACCCGGCCGCATCGCGCATGCGTTGCGCTGGTTGCTGACGCCGGACGCGCCGTTCTACGTGCGACCGCGTTTCGATCCCGCGCTGTGGGGCTGGTTCGCGCACTTCGCCGCGCGCTGCAATGCGCGCGACTGGCGCCAGGCGATGCGAAGCAAGGCGGCGTTGCTGCAGGCTTCGCGCGCGCTGCTGCAGGAACGCGTGGAGCGCCATGCGCTCGACTGCGAATTCCTCGCTTCGGGCACCGATTACGTATTCCGCGACGAACGCGCCCTCGAACGCTTCGCCGCCGAACTCGACGCGCTGGCCGAACTGGGCATCGCCTCCGAACGCATCGACGGCGAGACCTGCCTGCGCGAGGAACCCAGCCTGCTGCCCGGCGTGGTCGGCGCGGTGCGCTTCCCGGGCGATGCACGCCTGCGCCCGGACCGCTTCGTCGCCGAACTCGCGCGCGTCTGCAAATCGCTCGGTGGGGAAATCGGCGAAAACTGCGCCGTCGCCTCGGTCGAATTCGAAAACAACGCCGTGCGCGTGCGCTGCGGCGACCACGTGTTCGCCGCGAACGATGTCGTGCTCGCCGCCGGTTCGTGGTCGCCGTCGCTGGCGCGCGATTTCGGTTTGCGCATCCCGATCCAGCCCGGCAAGGGCTATTCGATCACCTACGACCGCCCGGCCTCGGTCCCGCGAAGGCCGCTGGTGCTGTGGGAACGCAGCGTCTGCGTCACCGCCTGGGACAGCGGATTCCGCCTCGGCAGCACCATGGAATTCTCAGGCTACGACGCCAGCCTCAACCAGCGCCGCCTCGCCGCGCTGGAACGCGGCGCGGCCGAATACCTGCGCGAACCGATCGGTCCGACGCGACGCGAGCAATGGTTCGGTTGGCGGCCCATGACCTGGGACGACTTGCCGCTGATCGGCCCGGTTCCGGAGCGGCGCCGTGCCTGGGTTGCGACCGGCCACGGCATGCTCGGCGTGAGCATGTGCATGGCCACGGCGGCGCTGCTCGGCGACCTCATGCTGGGTCGCGAACCGCTGGTCGATCCGCGGCCCTACCGGCCCGGGCGTTTCGGGCGGAATCGCTAGACTCGCGGCATGGATTACGTCTGCACCCTGCACCGCGGCACCGTGCCATTGCTGGTGAGCCTGCCGCACGATGGCACCGCGCTGCCGCCGGATCTCTCCGCGCGCATGACCGAAGCCGCGCNTGGCGTGCCCGACACCGATTGGCATGTGTCGCGCTTGTACGATTTCGCGCGCGGACTCGGCGCCTCGGTGCTGGTGCCTGAATATTCGCGCTACGTCATCGACCTCAACCGTCCGCCCNACGACGCTTCGCTGTATCCCGGGCAGAACACCACCGGCCTGTGCCCGATGGTGCGTTTCAGCGGCGAGCCGGTCTACCTGCCCGGGCAGGAACCGTCGGAAGACGAAGTGCGCGCGCGCGTGGAACGCTACTGGCGGCCCTACCACGACGCCCTGCGCACCGAACTCGAACGCCAGCACGCGCAACACGGGCGCGTATTGCTGTGGGAAGGACATTCGATCCGCGGGCAGGGCCTGCCTTTCCTGTTCGAAGGCCGGCTGCCCGACCTGAACCTCGGCACGGCGAACGGCGCGAGTTGTTCGCCCATGCTGCAAGCGAAACTCGAAGCGGTGCTGTCCGCGCAATCCGGCTACGACTGGGTCGCGAACGGGCGCTTCAAGGGCGGCCACATCACCCGCCACTATGGCGATCCGGCGCGCGGCATCGACGCGGTCCAACTCGAGATCAGCCAGCGCAATTACATGGACGAGGATTCGTTCGAATACGACGCGGCCAAGGCGGCGAGGCTGCAGGCCTTGCTGCGCGATTTGCTGGGTGCCGCACTCGCCTGATCAGACTTCCAGCGTCGCCAGGTCGCCCTTCTGCTCCAGCCAGGCCTTGCGGTCGCCGGCGCGCTTCTTCGCCAGCAGCATGTCCATCAGCGAACGCGTTTCGACGTCGTCGTCGACGGTCAGCTGCACCAGCCGGCGCGTGTCCGGGTGGATGGTGGATTCGCGCAATTGCTGCGGGTTCATCTCGCCCAGNCCCTTGAAGCGGGTGACGTTGACCGCGCCCTTGAGCTTCTCGCGCGCGATCTTCTCCAGCAGCAGGCGCTTCTCCTCGTCGTCCAGCGCATAGAACACCTGCTTGCCCACGTCGACGCGGAACAGCGGCGGCATCGCCACGAACACATGGCCGGCCGCCACCAGCGACGGGAAATGCCTGAGGAACAGCGCGGAAAGCAGCGTCGCGATGTGCAGGCCGTCTGAATCGGCATCGGCGAGGATCACCACCTTGCCGTAGCGAAGCCCGGCGAGGTCGTCCTTGCCGGGATCGCAGCCGATCGCGACCGCGAGGTCGTGCACTTCCTGCGAGGCGAGCACCTGCCCGGAAGCGACTTCCCAGGTGTTGAGGATCTTGCCGCGCAGCGGCAGGATCGCCTGGAATTCCTTGTCGCGCGCCTGCCGCGCGCTGCCGCCGGCGGAATCGCCTTCCACCAAGAACAATTCGGTGCGCGAGAGGTCCTGCGAAATGCAGTCGGCGAGCTTGCCGGGCAGGGCGGGGCCCTGCGTCACCTTCTTGCGCACGACCTGCTTCTCGGTCTTGAGCCGCGCGCTGGCGCGTTCGATCGCGAGCTGCGCGATCCTCTCGCCGGCCTCGACATGCGTGTTCAACCACAGCGAGAACGCATCGTGCGCGGCGCCCTCGACGAAGCCCGCGGCCTGCCTCGAACTCAATCGTTCCTTGGTCTGGCCGCTGAACTGCGGATCGGTCATCTTCAGCGACAGCACGAACGACACGCGATCCCACACGTCTTCCGGCGCCAGCTTCACCCCGCGCGGCAGCAGGTTGCGGAAATCGCAGAACTCGCGCAGCGCGTCGGTGAATCCGCTGCGCAGGCCGTTGACGTGGGTGCCGTGCTGCGCGGTCGGGATCAGGTTGACGTAGCTTTCCTGCACCAGTTCGCCGTCCGGCACCCAGGCCACCGCCCAGTCGACGATCTCGGTGTCCTTCTTCAGCTGCCCGACGAACAGTTCGGCCGGCAGCAGTTCGCGTTCGACCAGCTCGCCCTTCAGGTAATCACGCAATCCATCTTCGTAATGCCACTGCACGCGTTCGCCGCTGGCTTCGTCGAACAGGGTGACGGTCAGTCCGGGGCACAACACGGCTTTCGCGCGCAGCAGGTGCTTGAGCGCGCGCAGGTTGAATTTCGGCGTGTCGAAATACTTCGCGTCCGGCCAGAAGCGCAGGCGCGTGCCGGTGTTCTTCCTGCCGACCGAACCGACGATCTCCAGCTTCGAGGCCGTGTCGCCGTCCTTGAACAGCATCCGGTATTCGTTGCCGTCGCGCTTGATATGGACCGCCACTTCCTTCGACAGCGCGTTCACCACGCTNACGCCGACGCCGTGCAGGCCGCCGCTGAAGGTGTAGTTGCGGTTGTTGAACTTGCCGCCCGCGTGCAGGCGGGTGAGGATCAGCTCGACGCCGGGGATTTT
>JGI24770J26754_10002892_pt1 | contig 11646 bp, 8 predicted proteins | sample LakOneMetagenome_FD_26754 | JGI IMG/M metagenome (IMG submission 26754) | reverse complement strand
AATTTGCAGGAAGTGGTGAAAAAGGAAAACCCTTAATGGTCGTTTCTACCACCATCAGTTCGGCACCAACGATGGTGTATTTCGGACAAGAAGTAGGAGAAGCTGGAAATGAAGAAGCAGGTTTTGGTAGACGTTCTAGAACCTCAATTTTTGATTATGTGGGAGTGCCCAATCACCAACGTTGGATGAATGGAGGCAAATTTGACGGAGGACAATTGTCGCAAAGCGAAAAAGAATTACGTGATTTCTACCAACGATTATTGAATTTTTCATTGAAAAGTGATGCTTTAATGGGACAATTTCAAGAAATACAAGGCATTAACCGACACGAAACCGCTAATTATGATGAGAAAGTATATTCGTATGTGCGTTGGTCGGATACCGAAAAACTGGTAATTGTGGCTAATTTTTCGCCAGATCACAATAGCACTTTCGATTTGAAAATACCCTCCGATTTAATTGCAAAATGGCATTTAAAAGAGGGTGTCTATACCGTTAAAGATCAATTGTATGGAAGCGCTACCCAATTACGAGTTGAACATGGAGTTGGTTTCATGAAAGTGAGTATCAAAGGCAGTGAGAGTTTTATTTTTAAGTTGTAGTCAATGAAGCAGTTTATTTTTTTCATACTTTTTGGATGCCTTTTCACCAATTCTTTAGCGGCTCAAAGTGGTTATATGTCTGGAAATTACAAGTATTGTGAATTAAGTCCTAGTTTCAATGAAAAATTTAAATTAGGAATGGAGGCGCTTTCTTATAAAAAATATGAAGGAGTTGCAGCTAAAATTTTCTTAGATATTGTAAAGCAACAACCGAATAGTTGTGATTCCTTTTTTTGGGCAGGATATTCCTTTCGAATGCAAAATAGGAATAAAGAAGCTTTTGCTTGTTTTTATATTGCAGATAGTTTAAATCAAAATAAATCAATAGAATTTAAACAAAGTCTGGCAGTGACAAGTTTTATTATTGATAAAATAGATTTTTCAAGAGCTAAATATGAAGAGATAATAAAGTTTTTTCCAGATAGTCCAGAAGGATATTACGGTGTTGCTATTACATCACCGATGATTGGAGATTTTAAGAATGGTCTTGATAATGTTTTAATTGCTATTGAAAAATATGGTGATAGAAATAATGAGATAATGAACCAAACTGAGTTAATGTTAGGGTTACTATTAGCTCTCAATAAAAATTATGATACTGCTTTAGTCCATTTTGATGAATGTTCTAGTAAGTACAAGAAAGACTTGAATTTTAACATCTATTATTCATTAAGTTTATTAAAAGTAGCAGAAACAAATAATGATGAAAAAATGAAAAAACAAGCTAAGAAAATTTATGATAGAATTGCAAATAAAGATGATATTCCACTAGATTTACAAGCGGAATTTAAATTTTAAAAAACGAAACCCTTTCATAATTGAAAGGGTTTCGTTTTTATCTTGTAATCGTTTGTTTTCGATCAGGNCCNACAGANACAATTTGTATCGGAACTTCAACTTCTTTTTCGATGAATTCGATGTACTCTTTCAATTCTATTGGTAAACTTTCAAACGTGGTTAAACCTGTTAAATCGGCTTTCCAACCTTTAATTTCGGTATAAATTGGTGTTACGTTTTCTTCTTCGATGTTGTAAGGTAAATGATGAATAACTTCTCCTTTGTAATTGTAAGCTGTACACACTTTTAATGTTTCAAATCCAGACAAAACATCGCCTTTCATCATCATCAATTGCGTAACCCCATTCACTTGGATAGCATATTTCAAGGCCACTAAATCCAACCAACCACAACGTCTTTTACGTCCGGTTACCGAACCAAATTCGTTACCTACTTTAGCCATAACATCACCAGCATCGCCAAAATCTTCTGTAGGAAACGGACCAGAACCTACACGAGTAGTATACGCTTTGAAAATTCCGAAAACTTCTTTGATTTTGTTTGGTGCAATTCCCAATCCAGTACAAGCACCAGCAGCTGTGGTATTAGAGGAAGTTACAAATGGGTACGTTCCAAAATCAACATCTAATAAAGAACCTTGAGCGCCTTCACAAAGAATTGATTTTCCTGCTTTTTGCGCTTGTGCCAAATATTCTTCACTATCGATAAAGGTCAATTTTTTTAAATCTTCAATGGCATCGAAGAATTCTTTTTCCAATTCTGGTAAATTGTATTGAATATCAACATTATAAAAAGCAATCATAGCTTCGTGCTTNTCGGCAAGTGAACGGTAGCGTTCTTTAAAATCAGCNAATTCAATATCGCCTACACGAATACCGTTTCTNCCCGTTTTGTCCATATAGGTTGGGCCAATTCCTTTCAACGTCGAACCAATTTTCGCTTTTCCTTTTGAGGCTTCTGAAGCAGCATCCAACAATCGGTGTGTCGGTAAAATTAAATGCGCTTTTCTAGAGATGATTAATTTCGATTTGATATCCAAGTTGAATTTGGCCAAACCATCAATTTCACTTTTAAAAACAACTGGGTCAATTACGACTCCATTTCCAATGATATTGATGTTATTTTTGTGAAAAATTCCAGAAGGAATAGTTCTTAAAACGTGTTTGATTCCGTCAAATTCTAAAGTATGTCCTGCGTTTGGGCCGCCTTGAAAACGAGCGATGATGTCGTATTTTGAAGTAAGAACATCTACAATTTTTCCTTTTCCTTCGTCACCCCATTGTAATCCGAGTAGTAAATCTACGGTCATTGTGTTGTTGTTTATAGTGTAGTTAGTTTATTCTTTTTTCTTATTAGCATAAAAATATAAGGAGTGATTGCTNATTTCAATTCCGAAGATTTCTTCCATAGTTTTTTTGATGGTTTGAATTCTTGGATCACAAAATTCGATTACTTCACCAGTATCAGTCATGATAATATGGTCGTGTTGCTTATCGAAATACGACTTTTCATAATGTGCTTGATTTTGACCAAATTGATGTTTACGCACCAATCCGCAATCTAAAAGTAACTCAATCGTATTGTAAAGTGTAGCACGAGAAACACGGTAATTCTTGTTTTTCATTTTGATATACAAGTTTTCAATATCAAAATGCTCTTGACTGTCATAGATTTCCTGAAGTATAGCATAGCGTTCAGGTGTTTTACGATGTCCTTTATTCTCAAGATACGCCGTAAAAACACCCTTTACAGTTTCTTGATTTTTAGTATTATCTGATGCGATTTGTGTCATAATGTGCAAAGATAATTTTTTTGTTTAAGGTTTAAAAGTTTATAGTCAAAACTTCCCTATAAAGTTATAAACCCGATGTTAATAATCTTGATTTCAAATTAATACTATTAATTAGTATAAACTCTGGATACTTTTTCAATACCATCAATTTTTTTGATATTATCCATTAGTTTTTTTAGAATTGTATTGTTTTGCACAATTACAGCNACTTGTCCGTTAAAAATTCCGGCTTCGCCACTTAATGAAATGCTCTGAATGTTAACGTGCATTTGGTTGGAAATAACTTTGGTTAGTTCGTTGGTAAGTCCCAAAGTATCCATTCCAGTGATTTTCAAAATGGCTTTAAATTCTTGTTGTGATGAGTCAATCCATTTGGCTTGCATGATACGGTAGGCATAGTTGGATTGTAATGAAATTGCATTCGGACAATCTTTTTTATGAACTTTAATTCCTTCATTGATGGTTACAAAACCAAAAACGTCATCTCCAGGAATAGGGTTGCAACAGGTGGACAATTTGTAATCTAATCGGTCTTGTTCTTTTCCAAAAACCAATAAATCGTAATTGCTGGTTAACTCTTGTTTGTGAATATCATCGGGTGCAGAACTTGGCGAACGTTTGATTTTATTCTTGAAGAAATTAATCAGTGTATTGCTTTTTTGAGCCGCATAATCTTTCAATTGTTGGTTTTCAATAGCTCCAATTCCAATTCTGTAAAACAAATCCAAACTCGTTTTAAGTTTGAAGAAAATTACAAGNTCGTTTACAACACTTTCATTTAACGTAATTTTTAAATGTTTTAGCTTTCTGGTAAGCAATTCTTTTCCTTCTTCGGCAATCTTCTTAGTATCTTCGTTAAGAACGTTTCTGATTTTATTTTTAGCACGCGATGTCGTTACATAATCGAGCCAATGCATGGTTGGTTTTTGATTGGGAGACGTTATGACTTCAATTTGGTCACCACTTTTCAATTCGTGATTCAACTGTACTAATTTCCCATTCACACGAGTTCCTCGGGTTTTAATTCCGATTTCTGAGTGAATGCTAAAAGCAAAATCTAAGGATGTAGCGCCTTTGGGTAACGATTTAATTTCTCCTTTTGGTGTAAAAACAAAGATTTCTTTGGCGTACAAATTCATTTTGAAATCTTCCACAAAATCAACAGCATTGGTTTCCGANTTTTCNAAAGCTTCTTTCAGAAGATTCAACCAAACATCTAAACCATTTTCTTCCGTGGCACCTTGTTTGTATTTGTAGTGTGCAGCATAGCCTTTTTCAGCTATTTCATCCATGCGTTCACTNCGAACNTGAATTTCTACCCANCGNCCTTTGGGTCCCATTACGGTGATGTGTAAGGCTTCATATCCAGTAGATTTTGGAGATGAAATCCAATCGCGCAAACGACTCGGACTCGGGCGGTAATGATCNGTAACAATCGAATAGATTTTCCAAGCTAAGAATTTCTCATCGTGCATGTTAGACTTATAGATGATGCGCAAGGCAAATTTGTCGTACACTTCATCAAAACTCACATTTTGAGCCAACATTTTTCTTCGAATGGAATATATAGATTTTGGACGCCCTTTTATAGTGTATTCAACACTTTCATCATCAAGCGATTTCTTCAATACATCGGAAACCAGTTTAATGTAAGCATCTTGTTCCTCTTTCGTTTCTTTTATTTTACTTACAATGTCATTGTAAACCGCTGGTTCCGTATATTTTAAACCTAAATCTTCTAACTTGGTTTTGATGTTGTACAAACCCAATCGATGGGCGAGTGGTGCATAAATGTATAAGGTTTCGGATGCAATTTTTACTTGTTTGTAATCGGGCATCGAATCCATGGTTTGCATGTTGTGTAAACGATCGGCAATTTTAATAAGAATTACACGCACATCGTCGTTTAACGTCAACAGCATTTTACGGAAATTTTCCGCTTGCATGGAGATGTTCATGTCTTTTTTAACTTGAGAGATTTTGGTTAAACCTTCAACAAGTTGGGCAATTTTTGGATTGAATTGTTTTTCCAAATCTTCCACCGTAATGGGAGTATCTTCTACCACATCATGCAGCAATGCGGCGGCAATAGCAGTAGGACCAAGACCAATTTCNGAAGCTACAATTTTAGCCACACCAATGGGATGGAAAATATAGGCTTCACCCGATTTTCTTCGTTGGTCTTTATGTGCATCAACAGCTACGTCAAACGCTTTACGAATAAGTTTTTTATCTTCGGGTGTAAGTGTTTGATAACTAATGCGAAGCAATTCCTTGTATTCGCGTGCTAGTGCTTTCTTTTCTTCTTCTAAATCAATCTCTGTCATAGCAAATTCTTCAATTAGCTAAAAATAGGAATAAATTTTGAAAGTGCAATAAAAAAAATCCAAATTCCGAGTAAAATAGTTCGGAATTTGGATTTGATATTTTGGATTTGAATGGAAACTATTCGTTCACTTTACTAAAATCTAAATCGTGAAAGTCGTAACTAAAATCAGTCAGCGGAGAAATAGCTTTCATTTTAAAATGAACCGCAGTTCCGTTTGGGTTTAGGTCAAAATACACAAAAGCATCAGCATGAAAACTTCGATTATCCCATTTAACTGCAAAAGTATTGTCTTTATAAAAAAACAAAGAACCTGTAAGTCGAGGTGAACGAACNGAAGTAAAACGTAACGCACCTTTTCTATAATTGATGATGATGTCACCAAACCAAGGATCTCTATATAATCCGCTAAATTTTTGCGGATCTACTTTAGTTCGTCGCATCATATTTTCGTCAACGGTAGCCCAAACTTCATCGGTAATTTTATCGGCATTATTCTCTTTGGCTTTGCGTTCGTTGAATAATGTTTCGACATGATCGGGATAATTAAAATGGTAATAACTATCTTTAATAGTATTAGAAATCGAGTTGAAAGCCGCACCAGATTGTTGATTGGTTAACACAATAATTCCCAATTTTATATCGGGAAATAATATGGTTTGGGTTACAATTCCGTCCAAACCACCCGTATGATGCACTTGCAAATGGCCATTAATATCGGATAATTGCCAGCCCAATCCGTAGCTTTTGAAGTTACAACTGTAGGGATTCATTCCGTAAATAGGTAAAATGGTTTGTGGTGTCCACATGTCTTCATGAACCGTTTCACTAAACAATTGATTTTGGTTGTTATCACCATATTTTCCATTATTTAATTGAGCGATTACCCATTTACTCAAATCGTTGGTGCTGGCATAAATTCCAGCCGCNGCATCAAAAATTGGGTTGGTATATCGTTTGATAACTTCTAATTTTCCGTTGGTTGGCACATGCGGACTAATCACATTGGTAGTGTCTTTCAATCTTTTAAAAGACGCCGCACTGTTATTCATTTGGAGCGGTTTCATAATTCGAGTTTCTACAAAATCGCACCAAGATTTACCTGAAACACGTTCGATTACTTCACCAGCAATGACATACAACAAATTATCATAATCGTATTCGGCTCTGAAACCCGAAACAGGTTTTAAATATTGAATGTTTTTGATGATATCTTTTGGTGTAAAATTATGTCCGTCGGGCCAAATCATTAAATCGCCAGCGCCCAAGCCCAATCCGCTTCTATGTGTAAGTAAATCTCGGATGGTAAATTCGTTGGTGACATAATCGTTATACATTTTAAACTCCGGAATGTATTTTATTACTTTGTCGTCCCAATTCAGTTTTTTTTCATCGACTAACATTCCTAATGCAGCGGTAGTAAAGGCTTTGCTGTTGGAAGCAATTCCGAAAAGTGTATTGCCATCAACCTTTTTTTGAGTATTGATGTCGGTAACACCATAGCCTTTCGATACGACAACTTTTCCATCTTTTATAATCGCGACTGCGATTCCTGGAACGTTAAAAGTCTTCATGGCTCTAGTCACCACATCATCGAGTTTTGATTCCGATATTTGACCAAAAGAAAGGGTGTAAACCCAAAGAGTAATTGCAGTAAAGAGTAATTTTTTCATAAATTTAAAGTTGTTTTTAATCAAAAGCCACGTTGTCTTTTTGCCTCAAATAATAAAATAGCTGAAGCCACCGAGACATTCATAGAATCGATTTCACCTTGCATCGGTATGATGATATTTTGGGTTGCATTATCGCGCCAAGCTTGAGTTAAACCTGTCGCTTCGGTACCAACCACTAAGGCAGTAGGAACCGTATAATTTTGTGTATGGTAAGAATTAGAGTTTTGTAAGGTAGCGCCAAATATGGCAATATTGTTTTTTTTAAGAAATTGAATCACTTCTTCGGTGGTACCAGTGGCTATTTGATTGGTGAAAAGGCATCCCACACTGGATCGCACAATGTTAGGGTTGTACAAATCGGTTTTGGGATTGGCAATAATCACAGCGTCGATATTGGCGGCATCACAGGTGCGAAGCATGGCCCCAATATTCCCTGGTTTTTCAATTGATTCCATGACTAATATCAACGGGTTTTCTGGAAGTTTTAAATCGGATAATGGTAACGATTTGGTTTTGGCTACCGCCAGAATTCCTTCAGTAGTATCGCGATAGGCTAGTTTTTGATAGACTTCTCTGTTGATTTCAATAAGATCAATTTGTTTGTTTGATATTTTGGAGATGAGTTCTTCTGAAATTAATTCAGGCAGGAACAAAATAGTTTCCAAATCGTAATTTCCTTTAATTGCCAATTCTATTTCGCGTTTGCCTTCTATTAAGAAAGTTCCTGTTTGCTTACGAGCTTTGGCTTTTTCCTGAAGTTGGACTAACGATTTAACGAACGGATTTTGTATGGAAGTGATTTGTTTCAAAGGAATAAATATATTTTTAGTTGGCTAATTTACAGAGATTTTTAAGAATTACAATTTACTTTATCAAATACAGCCATCCTACTAATGGTTCTGGATAGTCGTTGTCGTTTAAATTAAGAATATAATAATAGGTTCCATCAGAAGAAATGGAATTGTCAAATCGGGTGCCTTTTGTGGCAAATCCGTCCCAATCGTTAGTATTATTGTTACCTGTCCAAACCAGTCTTCCCCAACGGTTGTAGATTCCTATTTCAAAATTTGTGAAAATATTTCGCAGTCCATCAATAAAAAAAGTGTCGTTCATGCCGTCACCATTGGCCGTCACAAAATTATAAACCGTTGGAGGGCAATTTCTAACCTTTAATAAAAAGGAAGTAATAGCTTCACAATGGAGATTTTCTATTCTGACAAAAATTTCTTGCGGAGTATAATTGGCAATAAAGTTGGTTGTGTTTAAAATGGCATTTACTTGGTTTTGAGCATCAGTAAGACTCAAATAAAACGCCACCACATCAGTTGGATTTACTTTTACTAAATCGGCATAATTAGAAAAGTCAAATGTTCCTTTGGTTAATCCTTCGTTACATGAAATTAATGGCTCTAGCACATTGTATTCGGGCGAAACCCATTGCGAAATAGGTTGTGAAAAAGTATTGTTGTTTTCTATAATTTCAGTTACAGTTCCGGTTCCAGTACCGTTGTCATCCACTACAAATGTTAGGGTGTAATCGGTCGGAATTGACGTTGGCAGCGTGATTGTAATTAGACCGTTTTCAGTACCATTAATAGGTATAGTTATTGTGGTTTGAGTTAGTCCGATGAGTTGTCCATTGGCATAAATGGCGATGGGAGTTCCGGATGGAAGCGGATTAGTGCAGTTTAAATTTGAAACCGTATAATCCACCACAATCACTTTTGAATTACAGTTTTGAGCAATATTGTTAGTTGTAATTGTAGCATCGGGTAGTTGACTGTTCAATTTGGTCACAACTACATTAATCAGCACCACATCTTGTCCGGATGTAAGCTGAATTTGTGCCGACGTGTCACCAATATTAATGTTATTCTGAATATTATACACATCCAAATCCATGTTATACAAAGTCGAACTACCAGTGAAACTATTGGTGCCATTAAAGGCATTGTTTGCAGGGTTTAAAGGCGGATTGCTTAACGTATTTCCATTAATGGTTAAGGTTTCATTGACTGATAAAATGGAGTCGCCTTCCCAAGCCACAAAACCAATTTGAGCTCCAGCATTATCAATAACATTAAGGCTACTTAATGTTATTGTTATGTTGTTTGGAATGCTTTCCAATCCGTCATAAATATTAATTTGATTCAAGGGTAAACTGCTGTCTTCATAGACAATAACCAATGCCCAACCGGCAAAATTGGTTCGATTGTCGCAATAACCGGGTTCGTCAATTAAAGTTTGATACACATCCAAATCGGAAAGGGTATAATTGCCATTTCCGGTTGCCAAAATTTGATTGGTAACATCTGCAAAAGCACTAAAATAGGGTAGCCCAGAACTTAAAGATATGTTTGAAAAAGTGCGTTGTGCCGTGATGTTAACCGCATTTAAATTGACATTAAAATCGCCCAAACCCGAACCGGCCCAATACAAATAGGCGCTTTGAATTACTTGATTGGGATTTAAATTTAAATTTGCCGAAGAAGAAGTAACCAACAAAGTTCCACAACCTGGTGTGATATTATTTTCTCCCAAATTCATTGTATTTCCTAAAAAAGTAAAATCATACCGACCATTAAATTGGTGGTATAACGAAACGTTTTGCCCTAAAACCGAACAAACAGAACACAGAAATATACTTAAAAATAGAAAAGAGAATTTTAATTTCACTTCAAATAGCAATTTGGATGTCTAAATTAGACATTTATTTTTAATTATGCCTATTTTTGAAATTGGAAATACTATAAAATAATTGTGTAATTTTCCGAAGTTTTAAAAATAAGAGTGAAAAACTACCAAGTAAGACGATATCAACCACAAGATTTTGAGGTTTGGAATGCTTTCATTAGTGTTGCCAAAAATGCTACTTTTTTATTCCATAGAAATTTTATGGAATACCATGCCGACCGTTTTGAGGATTATTCGTTACTGGTTTTTGAGGAGAATAAGGTGATTTCAGTTTTGCCTGCCAATAGGGTTGGAGCTACTGTTTTTTCGCATCAAGGCTTGAGTTATGGTGGTGTTATAGTAAAAGACGATATTAGAATCAAAGAATTTGTATCCGTTTTTAAAGTCCTTATGCAGTATTTAGAGTCAAATGGTATGGAGACTTTTGAAATGAAAATGTTGCCTAAAATCTACAATCAAACTCTGGCAGATGAAATTGATTATGTGTCTTTTTTAATGCAATCACAACTTTTTAGAACGGATGTGTATTTAGCCATTGATATGCAAAAGGTTTATGAACCCAATCGGAATAGAAAAAGAGCCTTAAAAGTAGCTTCTGAATTGGGAATTGTAATCAAAGAAGATAATGATTATTCAAGTTTTTGGAATCTCATTTTAACGCCAAATTTAAACGAACGCTTTCAGGTAAATCCAGTGCATACACTTGATGAGATTCGGCAATTAGCAGCATCATTTCCTGAAAATATTACTCTTTTTAATGCCTATCAAGACAACGATTTGAAAGCAGGAGTGGTGATGTTTATAACCGAAACCACGGCTCATTTTCAATACAGTTCAGGTGGGAATGATCGCAATGACACCGCAGCTTTAGATGTTTTATTTGATTGTATTATTAAAAAATATGCTCACAAAAAATACGTTAGTTTTGGAAGTTCTTCTGAAGAAAACGGTTTAAAATTAAACGAAGGTTTNGCCTATTGGAAAGAAAGTTTTGGCGCCACNACGACGGTTCAAAATTTCCTCCGATTTAAAACGTCAAACTATTACTTATTAGAATCCATTTAGTATGATAAAATTCCTCGATTTGCANAAAATAAATGCNCCTTACCAAGAGCAATTTCAAGAAAAAATGAAATTAGTTTTGGATAANGGTTGGTTTATTTTGGGTGATGAGGTGCTGTCATTTGAAGCCGATTTTGCTAAGTATTGCGGCACCAACTATTGTATTGGAGTAGGTAATGGTTTGGATGCATTGGTCTTGATTTTTAAAGCCTACATGCAATTGGGTAAACTTCAAAAAGGTGATGAAGTAATAGTTCCTGCGAATACCTATATTGCTAGTATTTTAGCGGTTTTACAAGCTGATTTGGTTCCGGTGTTAGTAGAACCTGATCTGGATACCTACAACATCAATCCCGATTTAATTACAGTCAAAATCACACCAAAAACTAAAGCCATTTTAGCAGTACATTTATATGGACAACTGGCCGATATGAATGCTATAAATACAATTGCAAATCAACATCATTTATTGGTGATTGAAGATGCGGCTCAAGCGCATGGTGCCATTTCTAAAGAGCAAAAAAAGGCTGGAAATACGTCTAATGCTGCGGCTTTTAGTTTTTATCCAGGTAAAAATTTAGGCGCTTTGGGCGATGCTGGTGCAGTGACTACCAATGATGAAGCTTTGGCCAAAGTAATTTATTCGCTTCGAAACTACGGTTCTGAAAAGAAATACCACAACGAATATATCGGAATTAA
>JGI24770J26754_10002889_pt1 | contig 11658 bp, 11 predicted proteins | sample LakOneMetagenome_FD_26754 | JGI IMG/M metagenome (IMG submission 26754) | reverse complement strand
TGGATATCGTTGCTGTCATTGGTTTGGCAACCGCAATTCTCGCTGCATCCATTGCGTTATTTCAAAATGATATTAAAAAAGTTTTAGCTTATTCTACTGTTAGCCAATTAGGTTTCATGTTTGTGGCATTGGGTGTAGGCGCTTATACGACGGGTGTTTTTCACGTGATGACACACTCATTTTTCAAGGCATTATTATTTCTTGGCGCAGGTTCTGTCATTCATGCTATGGGGGGCGAACAGGATATTACTAAAATGGGTGGCCTGAGAAAAAAAATTCCTATAACGTACTGGACATTTTTAATTGCTGTCCTCGCCATTTCCGGTTTTCCATTTACTTCAGGCTTTATTTCCAAAGATGAAATTTTAATGGCAGCTTATGCGCATAGCCAGCCATTGTTCTGGCTCACTACTTTTGCAGCAGTACTAACAGCATTGTACATGTTCAGGGTTTTCATGCTGGTATTCCTCGGCGGTTTCCGCGGGGATGAAACAACAGAACATCATTTACATGAATCCCCGCCTGCCATGACAATCCCTTTGCTTATACTTGCCGTGCTGGCAGCAATTGGAGGTTTTGTGCAATTACCAGAAATATTTGGCGGGCATGATTATTTCAATGAATTTCTCGCTCCGGTTGTCCCTGCATTTAAGCATGTTGGGGAAAGCCTGGCAGTCCAGGAATATTATTTATTGGGAGGTACAATAGCAGGATTACTGATCATTTTCTTACTATGTAAAAAATGGTATTCCGTGAAGAATTTTGAAGGAAAGTATTCAGGTATGAAAAATGTGCTGGCGCATAAGTGGTATATCGATGAATTATATGAGGCTATCATCGTAAACCCATTTAATAATTTTGCAGGCTTTTTAAAATCCATTGTGGAGAAATCAGGAATAGACGGCATTGTAAACGGGGTTGGCCGTTTCATACAATATTCATCACGCCAGGTGCGGCTTATACAAAGTGGCATGGTTGGAAATTATATCCTGATCATGGTTTTATCTATCACTGTTTTATTCATGGTTTTTTGGAACCAGGATTTAATAATCGGTTTTTTACAAAAAATATTTTAAGCGAAAGCGCATTTGAATTTTATATATGATTGCATTACTACTTATTCTAATTCCTTTTTTAACAGGCCTTGCCGCATTTTTTATGCGCGAAGGAAAAATGGCCCGCAACTGGTCGTTGTTTTCATCAGTATTGACACTCGTATGTATCATTTCCCTTATTACAAATAGTGTTTCCGCATCCAATGCATCTTTTGATATTGAATGGCTGCCTTTCCTGGGAAGCCGGTTTACACTTGCCATGACAGGCATGGTAAAAATGCTGGCCTTATTGAATGCCATTATTTATCCAATTGTTTTTTTAGCTACATATAAAAGAGCATTTACACAACCGGGCCGTTATTTCGCTTTAATGCTTTTAATGCAGGCCGGTATGATGGGCGTATTCCTTGCAGGAGATGGACTGGTATTTTATTTTTTCTGGGAACTCGCACTTGTACCTGCTTATTTTCTCTGCTCACAATGGGGCAATGAAAAACGTATACAGGCAACTTTTAAATTTTTTGTATATACATTCCTGGGTTCTTTATTAATGCTGACCGGCATGATTTATTTGCATAGCAAAACACCTGATCATTCTTATGCTTTACAATCGCTTATGCATGCCAGGCTCAGCCCTAATGAAGAAAACTTTTTGTTTTGGTTGTTTTTTATTGCTTTTGCTATAAAGATGCCATTGTTTCCATTTCACACATGGCAACCCTTTGCATACGAACAGGCAGATACTTCTGTCACCATAGTTATGAGCAGTGTAATGGTGAAGATGGGATTATTTGCTGTCTTACGTTGGCTGATTCCAATTTTCCCACATGCTGCTGTTTCAAACAGCCATCTCATTATTATATTAAGTGTGATCAGTTTGTTATATGCCTCTGTTATTGCCGTGCGGCAAAATGATTTAAAAAGATTGATCGCTTATTCCTCCATCGCGCACATTGGTTTAATGTGTGCAGCAATTTTCTCAGGCACTGTTCCGGGAATGCAGGGAGCAATGGTGCAGCTATTTAATCATGGAATTATTGTAGCCGGTTTATGGATCACAGCTGAAGTTATAGAAACACAATATGGCACCAGGAAAATAAGCGAGTTGGGAGGATTGGCACAAAAAGCCCCGGTATTGGCAATCCTGCTAATGATCATGGCATTGGGAAACATTGCATTGCCACTAACAAGCGCTTTTGTTGGGGAATTTTTAATGTTCAGTGGTATATTTCAATACAGTATTATCATGGGCGCTGTCGCCTTGATAAGCATTATTTTATCGGCAGTTTATACATTGAATATGGTACAGAATATTTTTTATGGAAATACACTTCCTTCAACACAGGATGCAAACGATATCAACAGGAATGCAAAATTTGCAATGATTATTTTAACGATGCTGATATTGTTCCTGGGCTTTTACCCACAACCGCTTTTGCAGTTGGTGAATGATAGTGTACAAGGTATTTTATCGGGATTAAATTTTGTTTTAAAGTAGATCAAAGATTACTATGAATGCATTAATACTTTCGGCGGTTTGGGGTATCATCCTTATGTTTTGCAGCATCCTGGTGAAAAATAAAAAAAGCTTCGGCTACATTGCAGCTTTTGGTTTACTTACTGTATTGATTGGAAATATCGCGGATACTTATGGCGCACAGATTACACATTACAATATTTATCCCATGCTTTCCCTGGACAGGTTTGGGCTNTTATTTAATTCAATCGCCATCGCTTCTACATTGATCTTTGTTGTATTNTCAACTATAGAAATCAGGAAAACGGGAAAGTACCAGCCTGAATTTTATACCCTGATATTTTTTGTACTNTGCGGCATTTCCATTCTCACTTCTTACCAGAATTTACTGATGCTTTTTTTAGGCATAGAAATTTTATCTATTCCTTTATACATTTTAACTGGCAGCGATAAGAAAAATTTAAAGAGTAATGAGGCCTCCCTGAAATATTTTTTAATGGGCGCATTTTCTACCGGCATCATGCTGATGGGCATTGCCCTGATATATGGTGGTACGGGCACATTCAGCCTGCAACCTTCCACNCATAGTGTTGTCGGCACGTANCATGGAATTTCTTTTTTAGAGATTACAGGGCTTATTATACTCATGTGTGCAATGGCTTTCAAAGCATCGGTTGCTCCATTTCATTTCTGGGCACCGGATGTATATGATGGTGCGCCAACACCTGTTACTTCTTTCATGGCGACGATTGTGAAAGCAACCGCATTCATTGCATTTTTTAAATTGTGTGAAGTGCGTGTAACAGATACCGGCGCAGCTATAGACTGGAAAATGATTTTTGCTATAATGATCGTGGCCACTTTGTTCATTGGAAATATTACAGCAATTTTTCAGCAAAGCGTAAAACGAATGTTGGCCTATTCCAGCATTGCACAAGCTGGTTTTATGATGTATGCAATTTTTAGTTTGAATGATATTGCCAAAGAAGGGTTATTATTTTATGCATTGGCATATAGTTTAGCCACAATCGGGCTTTTTGCAACCATGTCAAAAATCAAAGATTATACATTTGAAGGATACAACGGCCTGGCAAAAAAACATCCAACGCTCGCTGCGACTAACGCGATCTTCTTATTATCACTAGCCGGAATCCCGCTAACTGCAGGCTTTTTTGCTAAGTATTATATGCTGGCTTCAGTGATTAAAACCGGAAGCAATACCTGGCTTGTTATTGCTGGTGTTTGTTTTGCCGCCATTTCAATTTATTATTATTTCCGCCTCATTCAATCTATGTATTTCAAACCGGGAAATCCTGAAACATTGGATGAAGAGATAACCCCATTTTTCAAAAATTCTTTGATCGTTGTTGCCGCATTAATAGTTTTGCTGGGTGCATTCCCGCAATTACTGCTCTACTGGTTTTATTTCTAACCATTTATACTTTATCTTTTCCTTCCTTCTATTTTATCTATTTTTGATTTTGAGCGGTACTTATCTTTAGTAAAATTAATGTTGCATGAGCAACTGTATCGTTGGATGCAACTAAAATATTGATATGACTTCAAGAGATTCTTTTTCATTGGCCTGGCAAACTGTTAAAAGTAACAGGCTGCGCACCGGCCTTACCGTAGCGATCATTGCTTTTGGTATCATGGCGCTTATTGGTATTATTACGGCAATCGATGCAATGAACAGCGGGCTGCGTGATAGTTTTTCTACTATGGGGGCAAATGGATTTACCATTTCTTATAAAGAACGATTCAGGTTTGGGAATGATAATGAAACAGAAAAAGTAGATAAAACAAAAGTAAAAAAATCCAATCTTGATAAACCGATCGTTGTTCATGATGCCGAGACTTTTAAAGCAAATTTTAATTATCCCGCTGATGTAAGTATTGCATTGAACGGGCCGGGCAGCCAGGAAATAAGCTATGGAAATAAAAAGACCAACCCGAATATGCGTCTCAATGGAGGTGATGAAAATTATTTGGAAGTAAACGGTTTTTCATTGGCTGCAGGGAGGAATTTTAACCCGATTGATGTACAAACAGGCAGGAATGTTTGCATCCTGGGAGATGGTGCCGCTGCCAAACTATTTGGTGCAAATACAATCCGCGCGGTTGATAAGATCATCAAAGTCCAGGGCATTCCATACCGTGTCATTGGGGTTTTAAAAGCAAAAGGTTCAAGTGCTTTACTTCGGGCAGATGATATTGTAATTACAACTTATAATAACCTGCGCGGCCTGCAGAATATTTCTAATACTTATACTATTGGTATCCAAACAAAAGATGTACAGCAATTGAATGGAGCCATCAGTGAATCCACTGCATTAATGCGTGGAATCCGAAAATTATTGCCTACTGAAAGCGATAATTTTGTGATAGAGAAAAGTGATAAGCTTGCAGAAACTTTTATCAGTTTATTAGGCGCTATCCAGGGTGCAGCCGGTGCTATTGGGCTGATCACATTGATCGCAGCAGCTATTGGTTTAATGAATATCATGCTTGTTTCTGTGAATGAAAGAACAAGGGAAATCGGGTTGATCAAAGCATTGGGCGGGAAAAGAAAAAGCATCCGTCAGCAATTTTTATTTGAATCTACTATCATTAGTGTTTTAGGCGCGATATTCGGAATTATAATGGGTGTACTGGTTGGAAATTTATTTTCGATGTTTTTAAATACCGGTTTTGTAGTTCCCTGGGGATGGGTAATAACAGGGATTATAATTTGTACAGGGGTCGGTTTACTGGCTGGCTTATGGCCTGCTATCAAGGCTTCCAGGCTGAATCCCATCACTGCGCTCCGTTACGAGTAATTACCGTATATTTGAAATATGAGAATCGCCATCATCAACGGCCCCAACCTGAATCTTCTTGGCAGCAGGGAAATTGATATTTATGGAAATGAAAAATTCGAATTTTTTTTTGAAAGGCTACAAAAAAATTTTCCCAACGCATCACTCACTTACTTTCAAAGCAATGTAGAAGGGATTTTGATCAATGAATTGCAACAACAATCGTTGGAAAATGACGCGTTAATTTTTAATCCCGGCGGTTATACCCATACATCAGTTGCATTAGGTGATACTGTGGCAGCTATCAACTGTCCCGTTGTGGAAGTACATATAAGCAATATATACGGTCGGGAAGATTTTAGGAAAATGTCTCATATCAGTGCACAATGCAACGGCACGATTTCAGGCATGGGTTTGGATGGGTATACATTGGCGATACATTATATTCTACATTTGATGGGAGAAAAGCATACATAATAAATTGCTATTTTAAATCGTTTCAAATAGACAGCTTTTTTATAAAAATACAGCATGAAAAATTTGGTTATACTGGTATTCGTTTTTATTTGCCACCAGGGTTTCTCCCAGTGTAAAACGTACAGGCTTGACGGAAAAGGAGACACATTAAATTGCATGGACAAAAATGATTTAAAACAAGGGAAATGGATATCAAAAATAGAACCTTTACGTGGCGAGCCGGGTTACCAGGAAATTGGTTCTTATAAAGACAATCGCAAAACCGGTGAATGGGAAACCTTCACCCTTATCGGGGACCCTATTTCAGTAGAACATTACCGTTGGGGGTTTAAAGATGGACCTTCTGTTTATTATAATCTTAATGGCATTGTTCGTGAAGAAAGCTGGAAAGCTATCGATCCAAAAAATCCATACGATACTGTAGACGTACCCGATCTGAAAACTGATACTGTTTACAGGCGTGTTGTAAAAGTGGAAAGTTCTACGATCAAACAGGGAACCTGGAAATACTATGACCCGCAATCCGGAAGGCTAATGAAAACTGAAGAATATGTTTTGGATCAATTAGTGGATCCAACAAAAAAACTGGCACTAACCGCACTGAATACTACAGATTCTACAACCACTAAAAAAGCGGATCCTTCCAAATTGAAACCCGCTGAAGTGTTGCAATATGAAAAGAAAAATGAAGGAAAAAAGAAGATCAAAGTACGGGATGGTGCAACAGGTGGCAATTAATTTTTCTACCGGAAATTTAGCGAAGTAATTTCTCCGCTGTTTCAACAATCAAATCAATTTTTTGCTGCTGCATACATTTAAAATGTCCCAGCGGGCATTTCGCATATCCGATTTTACTGCAAGGCCTGCAGCTCAGTTTTTTTACTTCAAAATTTTGCGCTTTATTCTCGTGTTGCCCGTAATAGGGTGACATTCCAAAAGCAGGAACTGTATTTCCCCATATGGCAATAACTTTTTTCTGAAATGCAGCCGCAATATGCATCAGGCCTGTATCGTGTGAGATTACGAGCAAAGATTTTTTAATGATCCACGCGCTTTCATTCAGGTTAAATTTTCCGCATGCATTGTACATTTTTATACGGTCATGCCGGGCAATTTCTTCACCAGCCTCAAAATCTTCGGGGCCGCCCAGCAAAATAACCGGGTGTGCTATTGCATTACATAGTGTAATTAATTTTTCGACAGGTAGTTTTTTTGTGTGTAAAGCAGCACCAATGACTATACCAATATATCCTGTAGAATGAGTTGCCGGAATATCTGCTACAGGTACTTCATCTTTTTTTGGTATAAAATAATCCAGGCCTTTTCCATCATTGGTAACACCGAAAGTTGTTACGGTTTCCAGGTAACGGTCTACAATATGAACATCGGGCAACACATTTATTTTCAATGCTGTGAGCAGCCATTTTTGTATATTGAGTTTTGGAAAAGAAAAATGTTTTGCCGGCTTTAAAAAACGTTTGATTTTTAAAGTCCTGAGATTGTGGTGCAGGTCAATGATGTAATCAAATTTTTCCTCTTTTAAAATTTGCAAAATTTCTTTTTCATTTTTTCCCCATGCATGCAGTTTTGAAATATATGGATTTTCAGTAAGAATACTGGTAAATGAAGTTTTGGTGAGGTAATGAATTTCAGCATCCGGGAATTTTTTCCGCAGGCAGCGAATGACAGGCGTAGTAAGTACAATATCGCCAATAGAAGATAAACGGATGATTAGAAATTTCATGAAGTGTTCAGCTTATCTAACAACAAAATATTTTCAAAAATGCTAATCAATTTTTGCAGGTTCTTTTTTGCCACCCAAAAATAATTTCATTAAAACAGGCAAAGTAGTAATAAGTATAATGACGATTGCAATGGCTTCAATATGGTCTTTCAGGCTATAGCCATATTTTTCTAAAACCCAGTTTTGCAGAAAATGACCGCCGAGCATCATGGATGAAACCCAAATAATGCTTCCAATGACATTATAAAATACAAACGTTTTTTTATCCATCTTTACAATGCCCGCTACGATGGGGGCAAATGTTCGGATCAATGGTAAAAATTTTGCCAGTAAAATAGTTCCCTTACCATATTTTTCATAAAAATCATGTGCCTTTAAAAGATGTTTTTTACGAAAAAGAAACGTGTCTTTTTTCTCATATAATAAAGGCCCGGCTTTTTCTCCAAACCAATAACCTACAATATTTCCCAGGACGGAAGCTATAATTACCAGGATTATAATTATGCTGTAATGCATATTAAAAAATTCTTTGGACAAATCACTGATATAAATTCCTGCAGCGAAAAGTAAACTATCACCAGGCAGGAAAAATCCAAGGAATAAACCGGTTTCTGCAAATATGACNATCAGCATTACATAAAGCCCTCCATTATGTATGATCCATTCTATAAATTGTTGAATAATCCCTTTTTCCATGTATGATTTTTAAAAAATTAATTCAAAGATTTTTCCCATTTGCTAACNGCTGTAGTGGCAAGGGCATTTCCCAACACGTTGGTCATACTCCGTAACATATCGCAGAAATGGTCGATGGGCAATATTAANGCAACTCCCGCAGCGGGAATGTTAAACATCGCACAAGTTGCCAGTACTACAACCAATGATGCACGGGGCACACCTGCAATTCCTTTACTGGTAAGCATGAGCACCAGTAACATCGTCAATTGTGTGCCAATATCCAGGTGAATACCATAGGCCTGTGCAATAGCAATACTGGCGAAGGTCATATACATCATACTGCCATCCAGGTTGAAAGAATAACCAAGCGGTAATACAAATGAAACGATGCTGTTTTTACAACCAAATTTTTCCAGTTCTTCCGTTAATTTCGGAAATACTGCTTCACTGCTCGTGGTGCTAAAAGCAATGATCAAAGGTTCTACCAATGCCCTTAATAAATCCGGCAATCTTTTTTTCAAAATAAGCCAACCCACAAAAAGCATCACTGCCCAAAGGGATAAAATACCTATTGAAAAGTACATGAAATATTTTCCATAAAAAACAAAGATTTCCAAACCATTTGTTGCAATAACGCCGGCAATCGCGCCAAAAACGCCGACAGGAGCGAACTTCATTACATAGTCCACCATTTTTAAAATAACATGTGATACAGCATCTAAACCTTTCACAACAATTTTTCCTCTTTCTCCTAAAGCTGCTGTGGCAATACCAAAAAATACAGAGAAAATAACGATTTGTAAAATCTCGTTATCAGCCATGGCGGCAAAAACACTTTTAGGAAATAAATGCGTGATAAAATTTTCGAGGCTGAATGATTGTGTATGACCGGCTATATCTTTTACACTTTCAGGATTGGCATGTGTCAGGTCAAAACCAATACCGGGTTTAAAAAGGTTAACCAAAAACATACCCAGTAATAAACTAAATAAGGATGCTGAAATAAACCATAATAAAGCTTTGCCCCCAACCCGGCCAACTGTTTTCAAATCTCCCAGTTTGGCAATTCCAACAACCAGTGTTGAAAAAACCAGTGGCGCGATGATCATCTGTACAAGCCTCAAAAAGATGGTCGTTAATAATTCAACNTTGGGTGAAAAACTTTGAATAAAACCAGGAGANGCATTTATAAAAANAATATAACCAGTGATGGCTCCTAAAATCATGGCAATTAAAATCCACAGCGTTAGTTTATTGGAAGACTTCATGTATAATTTTTAAATCAGCGCAATATATGATTAAAAGTAAAGTATGCATGATACAAAAAGATGATGATAATGGTATGAATTCCCAAAAAAATATTTCATTTACTTTATTGAGGTAGAATCATTGCAGATAAATATTTCATTTTATTTTAAAATAAATGATCCCGTCTGTAAAACTTTTTTATGTAAACGAAAAGAAATCAGTATTTTGCCCATCCATAACCATACAAAAAAAATCAATTTATGAGTTTATTTGTCAGAAAACCCATGGACGTTTTAATGAATGAGGCAGCTGAAACCGGAAGCCATACTTTAAAACGAACGCTTGGGCCGACAGCCCTGGTAGCACTTGGAATAGGTGCCATTATTGGTGCCGGCTTATTTTCTATAACAGGACTTGCTGCCGCAAATAATGCAGGTCCGGCAATTACTATATCCTTTGTGATCGCAGCATTTGGTTGCCTTTTCGCTGGACTTTGTTATGCTGAGTTTGCATCAATGATTCCTGTTGCAGGAAGTGCATATACTTATTCGTATGCGACTATGGGAGAATTTCTGGCCTGGATCATTGGTTGGGACCTGGTACTTGAATATGCTGTTGGTGCTGCTACTGTAGGAATTAGCTGGAGCCGTTACCTGGTAAAATTTTTGGAAGGCTTTGATATTGTCTTGCCACACTCCCTTACGGTCGGGCCATTTGAACCGGGCGGGATGATCAATTTACCTGCCGTTGGTATTATTGTATTAATGAGTTTATTGTTAATTAAAGGAACCAAAGAAAGCGCGACCGTAAATGCCATCATTGTTTGCATNAAAGTAGCAGTGGTNCTTGTGTTTATTTTTCTTGGCTGGAAATATATCAACACTGTAAATTATAATCCTTACATACCTGATAATACAGGCTCATTTGGAAGTTTTGGTTTCAGTGGAATTATAAGAGCTGCTGCAATTGTATTCTTTGCCTATATCGGTTTTGATGCAGTGAGTACCGCAGCGCAGGAAGCAAAGAATCCCAAACGCGATATGCCGATTGGTATATTAGGCTCACTGGCCATTTGTACAATTTTATATATTCTCTTTGCGCATGTAATGACCGGCGTTGCAAATTACCAGTCATTTGCTGGGCAGGATGGTATTGCACCGGTAGCTATAGCGATTGACCATATGGGCACCGCAAATGCAGCAGGAATTATTACCCCTGATTATCCCTGGCTGAACCGCGCAATTTTGGTAGCTATTCTTGGTGGTTATTCATCTGTTATATTGGTAATGCTGATGGGCCAAACACGTGTATTTTATAGTATGAGTAAAGATGGATTAATTCCAAAGATATTTTCAACAGTGAATCCAAAGACACAAACACCTGCAAAAAGTAATTTACTTTTTATGATTTTTGTAAGCTTGTTTGCTGCATTTGTACCTGCGCGTGTGGTAGGTGAAATGACAAGTATCGGAACTTTATTTGCATTCATACTGGTATGCGCAGGCATTTGGGTAATGCGTAAAAAAATGCCTGAACTGCAACGTGCTTTCAAAACACCATTAGTACCATTAGTTCCTATACTCGGCATATTCACTTGTTTATTTATGATGGTATTTTTGCCTGCTGATACATGGATTCGTTTGGTTGTGTGGATGCTTATTGGCCTTGATATTTATCTTGCTTATGGTGCTAAACACAGTCATCTTGGCAATGGTACAGAAAACAGGGTTGGAATGCATACGGCGCGCTATGTGGGCGTAGGTTTAAGTGTTTTATTATTCATCACAGGATTTTTACACCAATATACGGCCGGATGGGATAGTGACAGAACATTATTATACATCGCAATCATTTTTGGCATTATCCATTTATTTATTTTCATACGGAAAATGGCTTTAAACCCAAAATCATCAGAAGCATAATATTTTGAAATAAATAAAAAACCGCTGGAAAAATTCCGGCGGTTTTTTTTATACTTGGAAGGCTGGCTGGCAGGTTTTAATTTTGCACAACTTTATTGTAAACCTTAGCAGGTAAATATTGATCCTGCAAAAAATATTTTTAAAGAATGGGAAGAATTTTTGAAGTAAGAAAAGCTACCATGTTTGCGCGCTGGGACCGCATGGCCAAACAATTCACACGAATTGGAAAAGAGATCGTGATTGCTGTAAAAAACAGTGG
>JGI24770J26754_10002884_pt1 | contig 11669 bp, 11 predicted proteins | sample LakOneMetagenome_FD_26754 | JGI IMG/M metagenome (IMG submission 26754) | reverse complement strand
GTTGCTCATTATCGGGGGATGCATTCATGTGCCGGCTTTTTCGAGTTGATGTAATTTTTGTTTATCTAAAAAAGCGGCTGGCGTATAATACAGGCCCGACAAGGCTTTTTTGATNCCCCTGNAATTGGTTTTGAGCGGATGNGAAAAGAATTGCCGGGTGTGTTCAATAGCCACATGCTTGCGGTAGGTTTTATGAACATAGCGGTGAAGCTGTTTATAAAATGCCGGCTGGTAGGTGTTGCGGAACATCAATGCCAGCTCATCGGAATCTGTCCAGTTGGTTTTTTCTTTTAATTCTGTTTTTACCTTTTCGAAAAAGGCTGTGCCGGGTAATGGATAAGAAACGGAAATGCCGATCTCATGCGGCAGCAGTTCATTGATCATGTTTATGGTCTTCTCAATGTCTTCTTTGTTTTCACCGGGGTAACCAAACTGGATAAAGAAAGAAGGTTTGATGCCGTTCTTTTTCAGCAGCCGGGTGGCTTCATAGATCTGTTCTACCGATGTGCCTTTATCCATTGCATNTAAAATTTTNTGTGAGCCGCTCTCGGCGCCCATCCATATATTATCGCAACCGGCTCTTGCCAGGTCNTTNATATTATTTTCCTGCAACAACAGGTCAACCCTTCCCTGCATTTTAAATTTGAAGTGCAGTTTTTCTTTTTCAACTAGATCAGCAAATGTATTCACCCAGCCCGGCTTTAATCCAAAGATGTCATCGCAAAACCAGATATGGTCAAAATGAAATTTTTCTTTCAGCATCTGTAATTCTGCAACTACATTCTCCGGGCTGCGGGTATTGTAGCGGTTTCCGTAAATGGGTTTGGCACACCAGTTACATTTGAAAGGGCAACCTCTTGTTGTTCCCATGTTCATGGAAAAATAGCCTGCATGGCTCAGCCACATTTTCCGGTAAGGCTCTATATCCACCAGGTCCCAGGCCGGAAAGGGAAGTGAATCCAGGTCCTTGATCACATTTCTCCGCTGCGTTTTTATAACGGCATTATTTTGTTTGAAAGCCAGGCCTTCAATTTGGAAAAGATCTTTTTCAGCGTTCTGCAATGCATTCACCAGTTCAAGCAAACTGAATTCCGCTTCGCCCAGTAAAATAAAATCAGCCCCTTCGTTCAGGTACATTTCATACCGGTCGGTAGAATCGGAACTGGATACGATCACGGTACAACCCCTTGCCCTGGCCAGTTTTATCATTTTAAATGCAGCCTCCCGCATGTTGGTGAGGCACATCTTGGTGAGGTAGTTGAAGCCGTCGTCGTACAGTACAAAAAAATCAGGGGTATTTTTTTCCAGGTAAGGAATGACCTCTTCGGGTTGTTTGGCAAACATGGTATCAAACAAACTTACCTTATAGCCATTGCCCCTCATCAGTGCTGCTGCATATAGTGTACCCAGTGGTGCATAGGGCTGGCCGGTGGCCCATTGCTTGGGGTCGAAGCGTAAAAAATAGGAATGAGAAAAAAGAATGTTCTTCATTTAAAGCATTGTTCCGGGTGATAAGTTAAGATAACAAACACATTTTACACAGGTCTCATTTTTTGCAATATCCAGGTTCCGCCTGAAATCAATGGCGGCATCGCTGTTAATGATCTTATCCAGTTTTTCGTTTTTAATATTTCCGTATGGTTGATGAAAAAAACAGGGCCTCACTGTTCCATCTGCTTCCACCACCACCGACACCCAGGGGGCATTGCATTTTTTATAAGGGAAATCATTATAGCCGTAAAAAGCAGCATAGTAGGTATAGATATGCCGGATCTTTTCCCTGCACTCTGTAATGAACCGGCTGTTAAAATCGTCTTTATTGTTCACGAGCAGGTAATCAATCACCGAACTTAATTCATCGAGGTCTTTGTTTTCCGGTAGTATTTCGTGTTGCCTTTTTTCATCCCATGCCATCTCCCGGTTAAAGGCATGGCTGCTTACATCGGCGGGTAAAAAACTAACCTGGTCTATGCCGATCTGTTTGGCACATTCAATGATCTGCGGCCAGGTATTGTAGTTAAGACGGTGTATCACCGTCCGGGCAGTGATCCTGAACGAAGGGTCCAATGCTTTGATGGCGCCGATGCCTTCGGCCAGTTTTTTAAACGCACCCGGTATGTTGCGTATGTGATTGTGTGTTGCTTCATCACCATCCAGCGAAACAATGACGTCATCTACCCATTTTATTAGTGCCGATGCATTTTTCTTAAGGGTAAGCCCGGTAGAAAGTAAACTGATCTTTATATTCTCCTTATTCAGTATTTCACAAAGCCTGAAAAAATTCGGGTTAAGCAATGCTTCACCGCCCGACATCAGTACCTGCTGTGTGCCCAGCGCTTTTAATGTGCTCATCAATGCCTGCACATCTTCTTCGGTCAATTGTTTCAGGCTGTGATTTCCNTTCCAGATGTCGCACATCACACAGCGGCAGTTGCAGGCGCTGTGCGGCATCAGTATCACAATGGGCAGGGCGCTTATCTTGTGCGTGTGCAGACTGCGGTATCTTTTATAGGTTTGATATGGTGACTGCAGCAGCATATTAACTGTACCGGTTTTTTATGCTGATCCAGTAAAAGGGATTCTTCTTAATGGATAATTTGTTTTTCCATGAATGCGGGTGATGAAGGATCTTATACTGGAAATTTTCCAGTTCGGAAATGTTGTGATGAAAATAATGGCCTGCCATTTCAGGAAAACCAATCCTGCTGTAATGTTCTTTTGTACGCTGCCGGGCAGCTTCNATTTCCTGCTGCAGGTAAAAAGGAGAGTCCATGATATGTATTTCACCCAGCAAGGTCAGGTGTTCCAGTGAAGTGTTTATGACCTGTTCCAGTGATTGAAAATACTGGATGGAAGCTGCGAAAAGGATCATGTCAAACTTCTTATCTTTTAATTCATCCGACGGCAGGGTCCCATTTATAAAATTCAACCCCGGTATCTTTTTAAAAACACGCCTGGCCTGTTCCAGTTCCGGTTTGTTTACATCCAGTCCGGTTACCTCAATATCCGCGGCACTTGCCAGTTTTGCAGAAAGCCAGCCATTGCCGCAACCAACTTCAAGTATATTCAGGATACTGCTTCGCTGCTTTACATAACTCAGCAATGCCCTGCAGGAATTTTTACGGATGTTCCATTCCCTGTAGTAGGGATGTGTACTGTGAATGAACGGCAGCACGGAAACCTCATCGTCGCTGTACATTCTTCCTTCTTTCCTGCGCAGGCGGAAGTAGAGTTGCTCAAATTTTTCAGCTGTTGGGTATGTGGTGGTGTTATTCATATTGCTTTTTCAATTTTGAAGATCAAAATTTTCTCCAGCATATTTTTTTTACTGTACACATTGCGAAGTGTAAAACCATCCTTCTTTGCATAGCCGGTGATCATTTCCATGTCGCAGTGCTCGATCAGCACCATTATTATTTCAGTCCCGGTATTTATATAACCCGGCAGGGTGCTAAACAGCTTAGAAAAATATTCGCCATGCTCGCCGCAAAACCAGGCGTGGTCTTTTGCCGTTACGGGTTTTCTTTTATAGTACGGGGGATTTATGGCGATGATGTCGAAAGCCTGTTTGGGAATATCAGTAAAAAGATCAGACCCGATGATCTTCATCTCCACCTTGTTTTCTTGGCTGTTCTTTATAAGAAAGTCCACTGCCACGGGGTTAATATCCGAAGCAGTAACACAGGCGCCTTTTTTAGCTGCTGCAATGGAGATGAGCCCGCTGCCGCAACCGAGTTCTAAAAAAGCCTTTCCTCTCAATGGCATTGTGTTTACATATTGCAGCAGCAGTTGCGTACTGAAAAAGAACCCGGGATGAAAAACTTCGGGCGCAATGGCAAGGCGGATATCCCCGTGCCGGTACATTCTTGTTTTGGCAAGATATTTTACCAGCAAAGGTTTGTACGTGTGTGCAACAATATGTTTGAATGCCGTGTTCATTTTACCTCACCCCCAGCCCCTCCCCTGAAGGAGAGGGGAGGGGAGTCCATTAATTGAATATCTTTTCTTTTATTATAGAGTTTAAAATCCTTCTATCTCCGGCTGACGGTATTTCCACAGTATCTGCAGCGCTTTCAGCTCATACGGTTTTTTATACAACCCTGCCTTATAACGTACCGAGGCAATATTGCGGAGAACCTTCCGCTTCAGGTCTGTCAGCTTTATATCAGAGGCTGTTGGATAATAGCCATTCAATACCGTTTCAAAATCTTTAATCTTGTTGATCATCTCCGGCGTTAACCAGGGTGTTAGCGGGTTTTTTCTTAAGTCGAAACTTTCCCATTGCGGACTGATCCAGTCTTCCAGTTTCTCCGGGAAATGAAAACCACTGCCCAGCACTTTGTTATACATGTCACTGCCTTCTGTTGGCACGGGACTGTACACATAAATTATGATCTCTGTTCTTGGGTTGATCTGTTTTATCTCTTTGATAAAAGCAATGTCCTGGTCTATCTGTTTCATGGCCTGTTCGGGTGTATCTGCAGGCGTACCCAAAACAAATGAATATTCTGGTATGATATCGAATTTTCCGATCCGGGCAGCAAAGGATCTTATCTCGGCAGCGGTTTGTGTACCGCCCTTATCCATTTTCTTTAAAATTTCGTCATTGCCGGTCTCGGCACCAAAGAAGATCATTTTGCAACCGCTCTCCCTCATCAGTGCCAGCGATTCATCGGAATATTTATCAATGGTATCAATACGGCCTTCTCCCCACCAGATCATTTTTTCCGGTTTGATAAGTTTTGCAAACTCCACCGTTCTTTTTTCTGATACAAAAAAATTGTTATCATGGAATTCGATGGCATTGCCGCCGAAACTTTCTTTGAGGTATTTGATATCGTTGTAAATAAGTTGCGCCGATTTGCCTCTCCACCTGGCATTGTAAATAGGCACCACCGCACAAAAAGAACACTTGAACGGGCATCCCATGCTGGAATGATAAGCGATGGTCTTTGTTCCTAAATATGTCTTACCCAAATATTTCTGAAGCGGATAAAAGGTATTCAGTTTTTCATAAGGCAATGGCGGTAATTCATCTGGGTCGTATAATTCATCCTTCATGGTTTTAACGATCTGTTCGCCCGACCTGTAAATGAGATTGTGTATCAATTCATGCGGAGTATTATTTTTCAACGCATCAAGTAATGCCGGGAAAGACCGTTCGCCGGGACCATTGATCACAAAATCAACATAAGAGGAATTCAATACAACTTTTGACTGGTTGGAAGCAAAATAACCACCCCAGATTATTTTTATTGATGGATATAATTCCCGGATATTTTTTGAAATGGGAATGGCCTGTTTCAATTGCGGACCGGGCATACAGGTACAGCCGAAATAACCAAAGCTGCCGTCCGATAAATAGTGGTTGATCTTTTCCCAGGGATNGGTTTCCAGGTTGCCATCCACGATCACATAATCATACAGGCCTTCTATCGAGGAGGCAATGCTGAGAATGGAATTGGGAATTCTCGGCTTATAATCAGCACTTCGTGGATTGAATAAAAGGACCCTGTTCATGCGGTAGAAAATTCGGCGTAAATGCCTCTACTCCAAATCGGTTCAGCGGAGCAAATAGTTGCCTGCCAACCCTGTTTTGTGCCGCCAGGTGGCATAGCTGTTATTAATATGGGCCAGGGTATGCATTTCATCTTTCATTTGCCGGGTAAAGCTGATCTGGAACAGCAGTATTTTATGAATGCCGTGTACAAACGAATTAGCCAGGATCAGTTCCCTGTATGACAAAGCATGTTCCGGCAAGGGCCATTGCAATTCTTGTGACACTGATTGTGAGAATGGAAAATTCTCCCTGGACTTTAGTTCCTGCATATGGTTTTTTCCCAGGCCATACACTGTTTGGTATGCCTCGGCGTGTACCTGTGACAATAAAACCTTTCCAGCCGCTTCCACCTGCTCACAAGCCTTACCTCCAACCCGGAGGGAAATGATATAATGTTCTTCATCGGGCTGGCCATGCAGGTCGGTAGGGAAGAGATTGAACAAATTCCCATCACTTACCGTGATCAGGGAAATGATCCTTGGCACCGCATAAGCGATCTGCACCTGTTTATACAGGTTGTCGTGCAGGAAAACATTGCCCGGCTTTTTGTTGAACCAGTTATTGCTAAGCCGGTTAACGGATTGATGAAAACCGGAAAGAAAATCATGGGCGCCATGCGTCCCTTCATAATAAAAGATATTGTTATGCCCGGCTCTTTGTTTTTTTATTAGATCAAGATCAAGCAAAGCAAGGGCATCCTTTCTTTCATAAGATTCGTTTGGTTTTAAAAGTTCGTGACTGAAGATGAGTTGTATGGATGCCGGCAGGTCCGGATCGCTGAATGCAAGAACGAGAGGGCAATATCCCACAAACAGGTGCTGATTTGTGATATCTTTAATAATATGGGTATCGCTAACAAGGTAAACATGAAGCGGCTGGTAAAACAGCCCTTTGGCAAAGCAGAGATATTCCTGCGGATAATAAAGCCCGTTNAACTTATCCAGTATCTTTTTTACCAGCTTCATATTTAAAACTAAGGAAAATAAATTGAGTCAGGGGATGTTCAATATGTTTAATTCAGGGAACACATTAGTTAAACTANGCAGCCGGTTACGTGGGTTGCCCAGGGATATNNGATGGTATTTTGGATCAGGCCGTNCGCACCTGAAAAGCGCCAGGGGGGCCAGGATATTACTGTATCATGGTATTTGCCCACATNAACCGTTCAGGTATAATACCCTTTTTGTAACGCTCAAAACATTTGAATTGCAGCTTCGCCTTTATAAGAAATATTTCAACCTTGTTTCGCTTGACGATCTTTATGAACAGCGGATCTCTGATAAACGGTTTAATATCTGTCTTACGTTTGATGATGGGTTTATGAATAACTATAAATACGTATTGCCAATTTTAGAAAAATACCAGGTACCGGCTGCTTTTTTTGTAACAGGTATCCGGGATGCCGGCTATGAAATTTTATGGAACGACGTGTTGTGTGCTGCATATAAACATGGCCCTGAAAAATTCAGGTTAGGGAATGAGGAGTTTATTAAAGGGAAAGATTCAAAATACGTTTCTGCTTTAACCGGGGAAAAACTTGTTGATACGCTTCGCCTGGCTGAGTTTGAAGATAAGTCTGATATGATCAAGCTGCTGAGCCCATTCAGGCAGAAGGCTGATGAAGATTATTGGATGCAGATGACAGCCGGTGAGATCAGGCAATTAGCATCCAGTAAATGGGTTACAATAGGCAGCCATAGCTATTACCACAATGACCTTGCAAAAATTCCTGTTGATGAATTACGAAAAGACCTGAACCGGTCAAAACTATTTCTTGAAGACGTTACAGGGAAAAAAATAAAAGCATTGGCATTCCCTTATGGCTCTTATTCAAAGCTTGTGCTGGATGAAGCAAAGAATGCAGGATATTCTCAATTACTGGCAACAGAATTTCTTTTTGCAGACGACCCCGGTGATGATGCGCTGCGAGAGCGGCTGACCATCAACCCGTTTATATCAACCATCAATCAATTACATGCAAATATCACCGGAAACTATAAGTAGCAGCGAAAGCAGGGAGTACAGCATTGTGCGGCTGGGCAAGAATAATCTTGCTGATGTGGCAAAGCTTCATAAAGCAGTTTATGGGATGGCGGCAGCAACGGATCATTTTTCAAAAAAATATGATACGGCTTATACCGGGGTAGAAGACGTAGGCTATGTCGCCTATAATATTCAAGGCGTACCGGTAGCATACTATGGCGTTATCCCATGTTTTATTCAGTATGGCAATGAAGTAATGCTGGCAGCGCAATCTGCCGATACGATGACGGACCCGAATTACCGGTTCAAGGGAATGTTTGTGGAATTGTCGAATATGACCTTTGCTTTGTGCCGGCAACTTGGCATAAGACTGGTTTTTGGTTTCCCCAACCANAATTCTTACCACGGTGCAGTTAATAANCTNGGATGGAAGATGACCGGGGTAATGAGTTGTTTTACCATCCCCGTCAATGGATTGCCGCTTGAATCACTTGCAAACAAACTGGAGGTTTTTAGTAAACTGTATAAACAATACACCCGCTTTATTTTGCGGAAAGAAATATTGCCTTTGCAAGGTGTTGCCAATTCGGTAATGGCAGGAGATCTTGCAGGCCTGTACAGGAATAATGAATACCTGCACTATAAAACATACAGCCCGACATGCGTGATCGGGATTGCTGATGCAAAAATATGGATCAGTCATAAGTACGGCCTCATGATAGGAGATATGGAAGGTGTAAATGAATCGAATTTTAACCTGGTAATGAAGAAGCTTAAAAACATTGCAAAAAGACTGGGGATAAAGCAAATGCAGTTTCATGTTAGTCCCGTCACAAGCCTGCATGCCCTTTTTACAGGCAATTATGCCGAAACAGCGTCCTATCCTATGTTATTCCAGGATTTTGGATCGGCGATCCCGCCTGAAAAAGTCAAATTCACTTTTGCAGATATTGATATTTTCTAAAATGCCACAAGAAAGAATATGAAATTTGTTTTCACCAGCTACAGCAGTTCTCCGGAATACAAGGTACCCGGAGACTGGCTTGATCGTATCAATGCTTATACCGGGATCCTTGAAAAGCTGGGCATAGAACATACGGTGACGGGTATTGAGCGGATCAATTATGAAGGCGCATTCAAAAAAAACAACGTTCAGTATTTCTTTATAAGACAAAAACAGCGAACGGTTCGTTTCCCTTTTCGTTTGCATCGCCTGGTGAAAAAACTCAAGCCGGATGTGGTATTTATTAATGGCCTTATCTTTCCGTTGCAGGTGATACAATTGCGACTTGCCTTGGGAAAAAAAATTAAGATAATTCTGCTGCACAGGGGCGAAAGGCCTTTCCGGGGATTAAAGGGCTATTTACAAAAGCTGGCTGATAGAATGATTGATGCCTATCTTTTTACTTCTGCTGAGTTTGGAAAAGAATGGATGCAGTTTGGAAATATCAGCAGCCAAAAGAAGATATACGAGGTCATACAGGGCTCTTCTGTTTTTTATCCGGGAGAGAAAACTTCGGCCCGAAAAAGACTGGGAATAGATGGATCCCCCGTCTTTCTATGGGTAGGCCGGCTGAATGCAAACAAAGATCCATTAACTGTTGTAAAAGCATTTTTGAAATTTATTGAAGTTGAGCCTCGGGCAAAATTGTATATGATCTACCAGACCGAAGAACTCTTAAACGAGACCCGGAACTTAATTCAAGCACAAAAAAATGCAAACCAATCTATCAGGCTGGTGGGTAAAATTGAGCACCGGCAACTGCAGGCCTGGTACAGCACTGCAGATTTTATCCTGTCCGGCTCTCATCATGAAGGAAGTGGTATTGCTGTCTGCGAGGCAATGTCTTGCGGCTGTATACCCATCGTCACCGATATTGTTTCTTTCAGAAAGATGACAGGCCCGGGTAACTGTGGCTGGCTTTACGAACCGGGTAATGAAGAAGCGCTCTTAAAGATCCTCTTGCAAATACCTGGTCTTGATATTGAAACAGCGCAGGCTAAAACAATAAAGCAATTTAAAGAAGAACTCTCTTTTGATGCGATCGCAAAAAAAATAGAACAGGTACTTGTTTCAATATGACAACAGAAATAACATCTCCCAAAGTAAGTATTATCATGCCCACATTCAACCGGGCTGCTTATATCATGGAGTCCATNGAAAGTGTTATCCATCAAACCTACCGGAACTGGGAATTGATAATTGTGGATGACGGTTCGGAGGATAACACCGGGGAAATTATTTCCAAAGTAACTGATGCCCGGGTACAGTTTTATAAAGCAGGTAAGATAGGGCTGGGTATTAAATTGAAGAACATTGGTATCGAAAGATCATCTGGTGACCTTATTGCATTCATTGATTCGGATGATCTGTGGGCGCCGGAAAAACTGGAAAAACAGGCCAAGGCCTTACAGGAGCATCCCGATGCAGGGTTTTCCATTACCGGGGGCTATAATTTTAAGAAGGTTAATGAACCGCTGGAATATTTTTATAAAAAAAGAGAAGGAATAAAATACGGCGATATCTTCGTTTCCTTTTTCCGGTCGGAAGCTTCTGTATTTCCCCAGACATTGATGTTCAGAAGGAATTGCCTGCCTGTGATATTGCGGTCGGTTGAAACCAGCCCTCACTCCGATGTTGAATTCCTGCTTGACCTTGCGGCCAATTTTAAATCGGTCATTTTATACGAACCGCTTTTATACAGGCGCCTTCATGATGCCGGCTATAGTATCATGAATTGGGAAAGTGGTTATCGGGAAGGAATTCATGTCATTAACACCTATAAAAATAACCGGAAGCTTCCATCCAAAATAGCCCGGGATGCACGTTTCCGCTTATATATACATTCGGGCGAAAAATATCTTTTCTTTAAAAAAAAGACGAAAGCGATCGGCTGTTTTTTAAAAGCATGGAAAAATAAACCGATAAGTATAGTGCCTGTTAAAAAGATAGGAAAAACCATCCTGGGGGTGTAAGCCGCATTCAATATGTAAACAGGGCCATCATTTTTTTTACCGAATCATTTATGGTGAAGGGAACGATGCTCTTATATACAGGATAGTGATCCTGTAAAAGAGCAATTGCTTTTTGTATCATGTCTTCTTTGTCCGGAACAATATGCCAGTGTTCAATTTCGGCATTCATCGGTTTGCAAAAGCTGATCACCCGGCATCCCGCCTGTAATGCTTCCATACATACCACCCCAAATCCTTCATACGAGGAGGGATGAAGAAAAATTTTTCCCTGTTGCATGCATTGCAGTACCTCGGGGTGTGCCAGTTCGCCGGCAAGCGTGATATTCTGTTCCAGTCGGTAATTGCTGACGAGGCTTTGCAATCTTTTTTTTTCAGGGCCATCGCCAATGAGCATTGCTTTTACNGCCGGTATCTGTTTTTTTATTTCAGCGATGACCGTTATAAAAACTTCATATTGTTTTAACGGTATTAATGAGCCTGCCGCAATGATATCAATATTTCTTTCTTTTACCGGATCGCCGGGCTGTTTATTATCAACCCCGGGAGGGACCACAAATGCCGGTCTTATGTTGTGGTTTCTTTCAAATTCATCCTGTATAAAATCTGATAATGCGATCAGCTCACCGGCATTGGCATGCAGGCGTGCCGGGTATTTATTTTCTTTCCTTGCATCCTGGCCAAGAAGCCAGCAATAATGCCGTAATTTATTCCTGTCTGCAAATTTCTTTCCTACCCAGGCGCATTCGTTGTACCAGAAACTGAGAATACCGATGATTTTGTTCGCATCGTTTATCTTTTTTAAAGCTGCGTAAACCTTTTGCCTGAGGAGCAATCTTGCCAAACCTCCTTTGTTTTGCCCGTTAAAAGAAATGACGGTTGTATCATACCAGCTGTATTCTTTTTTAAAGTAAGGATACTGAAAAGCCAAGATGATGATATTCAGGCCGGGATGTATTTCTTTCAGTGTTCTTACAAAACCCTGCTGCATGGGCAGGCAGGTAGTATCTGCTTCCGATTGGGGGAAGCCGGGCGTAAGGATCACCAGTGTGTTGTTCTCTTTACGCATCCATCGAAACGATTTTGTTGCAAAAAGAAAGACTTTTTTTATCATGGGTGATCATCAGTACCATTCTGCCTGAAGCAGCCAGTT
>JGI24770J26754_10002879_pt1 | contig 11673 bp, 11 predicted proteins | sample LakOneMetagenome_FD_26754 | JGI IMG/M metagenome (IMG submission 26754) | reverse complement strand
TGACCATACATTAACCAGGCGAACTTGCTCACATACTAATCCCCTGCCTGCTTGCCCCAGGTATTCAAAAGCCGGTGGGCCAGATACACGATAGCTATTGATTTCANTCTTTTAATATAAAGCCCTAATTTGTATGAACAAATCAGGGCTTTATGTTTTGTNGCAAAACAATACCAGCANTAGTGATTTCAGGTATATTGGCTTTGGGCAGCGGTTGCAACAATAACAAAGCTCTGGTATATGCACCCTTACCCGATACNGCCAAGATCAATTTGTGGGCAAAAACCTATGATTCGCTTAATGATCAATATTACAATGCCAGGGACGCCCGGTTGCTGCAACAGGCAGGCCCGGCAGCTGACAGCATTTTATCCTACGAATCCTTCCTGCAGAAAGATTCACTAAACCGGAAAATATTTTCCTCCGTTTTATTCAGCAGAGCCATCGATCTGAACACCCTGGAGAAATTTATCCGGAGCCGGGAATTGCTGGAAAAATATTTTGTTATTTATAAAGAATATAAAATTTCACGACCGGATATCCTGGCATATGCCCGGGCAACCCTTGGCAATATCTATAGCCGCTACGGAGATTATAAAAAAGCATTACGCTTACTTAACCAGTCGCTGGAGTATTACAGCGCCGACAAAAAAAATGCAGAAGCGATATCTTCCAACATTCTTAATATNGCCATTCCACTGAAAGAATTATGGCTGTATAATGATGCAGAGCAGGTACTACAGAAAATTTTTCCACTCCCTATCGGATCTAAAAGAAAAGGCAAAGCCTGTATAGAGCTGGCCGATATTTATACACGTCAGAAACGGGTTTACGATGCCACGATGCAATTACAGAAGGCCAAAGAGTACCTTGCCATAACAACTTTTGAAACTTTTGACAGGGACAGGGCAGACATTTACTTTATACTGCATAGTATTGAAGGCGATATACTGGCAATAGACAACAAACCCGTGGAGGCTTTAGCCGCCTACCGCCAGTCACTTGATTCAGCAAAGATCGCTACCGGTGGTAACCTGCGTAGTAGGGAGATTGGCAAAACATTTATCGCCATGGGTAATGCCCTTCTTCAACTTCATTCCTATGATTCGGCATTGCTGTTTTATAACAGGGCTTTATACACGGTCATTAATATTGATACGCTGGATAAATTTTCGTTACCACAACAAAAAGACCTGTATGCCGAAAATACGATTGCCGAAGCACTGTATGCAAGGGCTGCCTGCATCAACAACCGGGGAACAGAGAACACAGCAGAACTGGAAAATGCTGTGAACTGCTACAAACTTGCTTTTGAAACCGAACGGAAATTACTGGATGCGTTTTCGTACGACGAATCCCGCCAGCAGATGCTGGAAGCGACCAGGAAGCAAACAGAAAAAGCCATTGGCATTTGCTACCGGCTCTATCAAAAAACAAAGAACAGCAAATGGGCGGCCGAAGCATTTTTGTTTGCCGAGCATAACAAATCCTTCATATTAACAGAATCAGTCCGCCGCAACACCGCTGCTTCTATTTACCTGCAGCATGATTCATTATATGAAAAACTGCAGTCGTTGCGAAGTGAACTGTCCATGATCGAAACAGAATTGGGGAAGCAGCAGGCAGAAGCCAAACCCGATACAGNTTTAACCCGGTCGCTGTTGGCTGCTAAAGAAAAAAATGAACTGGTAGTACTGGAAACCGAGAATACCCTGCGGATAAAGAACCCGGCCTACACAAACTGGCTGGCCAATGAAACTTCCATAACAGCAGAAGAACTTATCCGCAAAACATTATCATCCGGCAACCGCCTTATCGAATACTTCACCGGCGATTCATCCATTTATGCCTTCCCGGCAGAAAAAGGTAAACCGCTTGGTTTTTATATGCTGTCTGAAAAGATAAAATCCATTACAGGCAGCTTTCTTCATTATTTCAGTAACAGGAATATGATCTTAAATGATCCGGCAGGATATGCAAAGACGGCAAATGATCTATACCAGTCGGTATTGGCGCCTTATATGCCGGCTGGCAGTTCCACTTTACTCATCATTCCAGATGGATTTATTTCATTGATCCCCTTTGATGCATTGTTAACAACCCCGGCAACTTCCGCAAATATTACTGCCTTCCCTTTTCTTATCAGGCAGCAGCAAACCAATTATGCATTCTCCTGCAGAATGCTTGTTGAACAGGCAAATGAAAAGAATGGTAAGTCTGAAAACAGGATAGCTGCTTTCGCTCCCGTATTTGCCGGCAGGGAAAGGGGGCTTGCGCCGCTTACAAGCAGCGCCCGTGAACTGGAAGCCTTAAAACAACTTTACCCTGAAGGAAAATTCTTTAATACAGGCGATGCCACTTTAGAAAAGTTTGTACAAACCTGCAGCAATACGTCGATCATTCACCTGGCTACACATGCCGGAACAGGAAACCTGGTTGCCATGCCGGGAATAGAGTTCTATGACTCCACTTTATACCTGAACCGCATTTATACCTTGCCGGTAAAAGCAAGGCTGGTAGTGCTTAGCGGCTGCGAAACGGGTACAGGCTCCATCAATAAAACCGAAGGGCTGATGAGCCTTGCACGGGGATTCAGTTATGCCGGAACAAAGAACGTGATAGGCAGCTTATGGCCAACCGATGACCGGGTGTCGGCAGAAATATTTAAAGACTTCTACGCTGACCTTGACAACGATGATTTTTCAACTGCCTTGCATAAAGCAAAACTTTCGGTCATTGAACATTCCTCTGCTGCTTCTGCATCGCCTTATTTCTGGAGTGGATACGTTTATATAGGCTCACCTGGCGAAAACATGAAAAGCATTTCTTTTGGCTGGGTAAAATTCTCCTTTATTACAAGCACCCTCTTGTTACTTGCTTATTTTATTTTAAAAAGAAGGAATAAAAATTAACGGGGAAGCTTTTCAAGCAATTCCTTCGCCCTGGTAAAGTAGGGTGAAGTGGCTGTTATCTTTTGCAGGTAAGTCCTGCTCTGAGCAATATCTTTTTGTTTTAATGCCATTAAAGCCAGGTACCACTGGGCAGTTTCGGCATAAGCGGTTTGCCCGGATGCCATGGCTGAAAATATTTTTTCCGCATCCATATAGGCTCCCGTTTCCATATAGCAGATGGCCAGTGCGGATTTTACCTGTATGTCATCGGGTTGTTGCTGCAGATATTGTTGCAGCAGGGGAAGTGCTTTTATATAGTGTTTATCATTGAACGTATTGGCTGCATTTGTTGCAAGAGAATCAACCGTGTTTCCCCGCTGCTGGATATGCAACGGATCATGAACAGCAAATTGGGCATAGAGTTTCTCTGCAGATGGTTTAGCGGGAAAAAGAAAATAAAAACCAGCCGTTACTAATAAAAGTAAGGTAGCGGCCACGGCCATCCAGGTTCTGAATGAACCTCTTTTCACAACCGCTCCGCCGGCAAAATATTTTTTATTCATTTGCTGCAGCGTTTCCCTCAGTTCATTTTCATTTGGCGAAGCACTCATTGTTTTATTGATGCTGATGTATAATTCAACGTCGTTGCGCAATTCTTCGTTTGAGGCTAATGCTGCTTCAAACTCCGTTCGCTCCCCGGCATCCATTTCTGCCCCGAGATATCTTTCTGTTTTATCTATCCATTCCGGTTTCATAAAGTATTACCATTTTAAAGCGCTAAAGCCCGGCGCTTCTTTTACCAGGCTTATCAGTTTACTCATGCATTCCGTTTTCTTTTTCCGTACATACGCATACGTAAAATTCAGGATGGCTGCCACTTCCTGCAGGGGCTTGCCGCTCCAGGAAAGGGTTAACAGGCTGCGGCACCCTTCTCCCAGTTCACCCAGTTTTTCTTCCACCAGGTTCTTCCTCTCCTCCTGTATGTGGAGGGCCTCATAATTTTCAGACACNCCTTCATTTATATTAAATCCTTCATCACCGGCAATTGTTACGGGTTTGCCCTTTCTTTTATGCAACTCATTTATCCAGCGGTTGCGGCAAACCAGGTAAAGAAAGGCATCGAAAGGGCAGGTGAGTGTAAACTGCTGCTGGGTTGCTTTTCGATGCAGTTCGATCAGCACCTCCTGGAAAAGGTCGGCGGCATCGGTTTCCGTACCGCTGTTCTTAACCACAAATTGCCTGATACGGCCGGCATAGCGGCTGTATATCTCTTCGATCAGTAAAGAATCATTGTTCTGTAATGCTTCGATGTATTTATGGTCGGGGTGTGCAGTCATAAACCGAAAGAAAGTTAATGCTTTTTTAAAAAAACTGGTAACAAAATACCAAAAGGCGGATTTAAGTATAAACGGGCTGTGTGCCCTATTCATTAACACAAAAACTATTACAATGAAAAAGTTATTACCTGTTGTACTGATCATTATATCAGTCAATGCCCATGCACAAAAGATGCGGCTTGGTTTTACCAGCGGGATTTCTGTTGCCAACTATAAAGCAAAACTGGGAGATGAAAGCAAATCCGGTAATGCAAAAGCCGGGTTTACCGCCGGGCTGTTGCTTGATCTGCCGTTCGGGAAGCACTTTAGTTTTCAGCCTGCGGTAAATTTTGTACAAAAAGGAATGAAAGATGAACAGACTTATTTTAACACGACCGAAAAAGTAAAGCTAACTACAAACTACATTGAACTACCCCTCAATTTCCTTTACAATAGCAGGGGAAAGATCGGCAACTTTTTTATTGGTACGGGGCCCTCCATTGCAGTTGCCATCAGTGGTAAATACAAATACAGCGACGGAACAATCAGCACAAATGAAAACATTAAGTTCGGCAGTGGCGATGACGATATGATGAAACCGGTAGACCTGGGTATAAATTTTCTTACCGGCTTTTCTTTGAATAACGGGCTCATGTTCGCTGTTAATTTCAATGCAGGCCTGAATAATCTTGCAGCCCAGAGCTCCGATGATGCTTCGTTAAGAAGCCACTACATTGGAATTAAGCTTGGCTACCTGCTAAACAACAGGAGAAAGTAAATATCATGGGTGCCTTCCCCAATGCTTTTTAAAATGGGGTAACAAAAAATCCAACAGGCGGATATAACTGTGAAGCAGGGTAAGGAATATCGTGGATGATACGTCGGCAGGTTGTAAGAAAAGAGTAGCTATTTCCGGCAAATTCAGGCAGGGCCAGAAATGAGTTTTGCAGGAATTGCAAATAAACGCCAGGCAGGCCTTGCCGTTGCTTATTTATGAAAATAAATGCTGATACCCGCTGGCTAAACGGGCAGTTATTACTAGCGGCCCCCGGGAAGGCATCGGTTATCGATTTTAAATCGCCTGTGATGCGGCATAGTTTTATGACAGGAAATGTAATTGGGTTATTTTATTCTTTTTATCATTTCAAATTCAGGTTATGATACCGGTTCTGATAATATGGTACTTAAAGAAAAACGGGAAACAACTGAAAAAAAGTTGCCTGAAGACGTTGCAGCATAAACCCGGCATCATCAGATTTCTTGTACTGTTCACAGCTTGTGTTGTCATCGGGAAAGTAGTCTTCGGGCAAACAAGGCATTATCAGTATCAAGTAAAGAAAGGCGGCAACGCCATTGGGGAAATAAATATAACGCATACAGTTGCCGGGCCAGTCAATTCCCTTTTGCTGGTATCCGATATCAGGTATCGCATGTTATTCTTATTCACGGCAAAAAGTAAGGAAGAGGTTGTTTTTACAAATGGGGTGATGACCTACTCATCCATTTACCGGGAACAGAATGGTGATAAAAAGATCCAGACAAAAACCAGGAAAGGAATATCGAGTTACATCATTGAGCGGGATAATGACAAGAAAAATGAATTGAACATACCGGCCATTTATTTTCATACCATCAGTCTGTATATAACAGAGCCCGCAGGATACCGGGCCGTTTATATCGACAAGTTTCAGCAATTGGTCAGCATCAAGAATATTTCAGCACACCATTACAAAGTGGTATTCCCCGATGGTAATTACAACGAATACTTTTACCAGGATGGGGTTTACAAAACGGTAAAAGTGAGCCAGTCTTTTTTTAATGCAGAGATCGAACTTAAAAAAATATTCTAAAATGAGCCCATCATTGAGCATATACATAACCAGCCTGCTTGCCTACGGAGTGCTGTATGGGCTAAGCAGCTATGCTTCCCGGAGAAAAAGCGATAAGATCGCCGATGTATTGTATAAAGAAGGAAATGAAATTCTTTTACTGAAAAAACAGTTTTCAGGAACAGCCATTTTACTTATCCCGGTTGCCGTTTATTTCCTTTCAGACCCCGATGCCCGGAAATTATTGGCGCTTAAATTCGTTAGCTCCTGGATGTATGTATGGATATCGGTGGTCATCTTAAGCCTTATTGCCGTCAGCCGGAATACNACCATGCAGCTTCGNANAATAAAAAGGTTTCATCACAGCGGGATGAAGCAGGCTAACCTTGTTATCTATTTCTCCGGCAGGATCATTTTTCTTTTTCTCTATGAATTATTCTTTCGGGGCGTTTTGCTTTTCAGTATCATTTCTCTTGCCGGCAATATGGTTTCCGTTGTTATAACTGTAGGATTATACACCGGGCTCCATGCACACAGTTCAAAAGATGAACTGATCGCCACGATTCCGTTTGGTATCCTTAGTTCGGTCATCTGCATCTGGGCACACAGCATCTGGCCGGCAGTTATACTGCATATAGCAGTGGCGCTTACCGCCGAATTAATGATGGCTGCTTCTGTTAATAAACCCGGTAAACTTTATATCGCATGAAAATATTCATCACAGGTGCAACCGGCTATGTAGGCAACCAGCTTGCCCGGCAACTGATGCAACAGGGAGAAGAATTAAACCTGCTCGTAAGAGACCCTGCTTCCGTCAACCTGCCTGCAGGAAAAAAAATAACCATACTCAAAGGGGATATCACAAATGAAGAAACTGTGGCCAGGGCAATGAAAGACTGTACGCAGGTATATCACTGCGCCGCCATCGCTAAGCTGAATGCTTCCGATAAAAATATTTTTTACGATGTGAACGTGACCGGCACCCGGAATNTTATGGAAGCAGCGCTGCGTGCCGGTGTTCAGAAAATGGTATTTACAAGCAGTGCCGCGGTATTTGGTCCATCGCTGAATATTCCGCTTACAGAAAATGATCCACGGATCGAATCCTTTGAAAGCGACTATGACTTTTCGAAGCACATGGCCGAAAACCTCGTACGGGAATTTGTGAACAGAGGGCTGAATGCGGTGATCGTAAATCCAAGCAGGGTTTACGGGCCGGGGCCTTCCACCTACAGCAATGCGGTAACAAGAATGATACAATACATGCTCACCAAAAAGATCCTCTTCTTTCCAAAGATCGATGACTACCGGACCAACTTCTGCTACATCAACGATGTGGTGAACGGCCACATCCTGGCAATGGAAAAAGGAGTAGCGGGAGAAAATTATATCCTGGGCGGCGAGAATATTTCTTATGGTGAACTGCTGAAAACAGTGACCCAGCTGGCAGCAATAAAAAACCGTATCGTAAAAATGCCGGTCGCACTTGTTAAAGGCATCGCATTTCTTTCTCAATTAATAAACAGCAATACCGAACTCACCCCATCGCTGATAACCAGGTTTGCAAAGAACCGCATGCTGAACAGCGAAAAAGCCATGAACTGTTTGGGATACCAGGTCACTTCTTTTAATGAAGGCATACAGCATACCATCGATTTTTTAAAACACACGAAATCATGAAACAGGAAACATTTACACTGATAACCGGGGCCAGCACCGGTTTTGGAAGATCGTTGGCACTCGAATGTGCCCGCCGGGGACAAAACCTTGTACTGGTCTCATTGCCCGGCAAAGAACTTTTATTTCTTGCCGATTTTATCCGGAAGAATTATTCCGTTACTGTTTTTCATTTTGAAAAAGACCTTTCTGTTGAAAAGAACTGCATTGAACTGCACGGGCAGATCAAAAGAACGGGTATTGCGATCAATATCCTCATCAACAATGCAGGCATCGGCGGTACCGATTATTTTGAGGAAAAGGAACTTTCTTTTTACCGGAGACAACTGCAGGTGAATGTAATGGCGCCCACATTCATCACCTATCTGTTCTTAGACGACCTGAAGAAGAATGGTCCTTCTTTTATTCTGAACGTGAGCAGCCTGGCCGGTTTTTTTTGTTTGCCTAAGAAACAGGTCTACGCCGGATCCAAATCTTTCCTGCTTTCCTTTTCAGGCAGTTTGTGGTATGAGCTAAAAAAACACAACATCTCCGTATCGGTTGTTTGTCCGGGTGCCATGAATACAACAGCCGAACTCACTTACCAGAACAGGACAGCCAGTCATTTATTAAAGTGGTCGGTGATGAACCCCGAACAGGTTGCGGGCATCGCCCTGAAAAAAATGCTGCAACGAAAAAAGGTCATCGTGCCCGGCTTCTGGAATAATGTGATCAGGATATTNNACCGTATTCTCCCTGAAAAAATAAGACAGTTTTTAATTGAAGGGCAGCTAAAAAGGATCGAGAACTACGTAAAGCAGAAGAACCGCAGCTCAAAAGCGGCATACCCGGTGGCCGCATAATTTATTTATCAACAAACTAAACATTAAGTATGGAAAAGATCCGCTTCATGCCAGAACCTCCCAATGGGTTTTATAACACCCTGAAACAACGGGTTCATGCTTATTTTGCTGATAACAAAATAAGTCGCTATGCCAATGCAACGGCTGTTGTAAAAGCGGCTGCTTTCTTTGGCGGTTGTATGGCCACATACACGATCATTCTTTATGCTCCGCTTCCGGTGTGGGCATTTTTTCTTGCCTGGTTCTTCATGGGCATGTGCATGATGTTTACGGCCATGAGCATTGTGCATGATGCCGCACACAGTAGTTTTTCATCTAAACGATGGATAAACCAGCTCCTGCTTTCTTTTGCAAACCTGGTTGGCAGCGATGGCTACATGTACAAGTACAAACACACGGTGTCGCATCACCCATATACCAATATCCCCGGCATTGACATCGACCTGGAACAAAGTTCCCTGGTAAGAGTAACCCCTTATACCAAGTCGGCTTCCAAACATAAGTATCAATACTGGTACATGAAGATCTTATACCCATTCTATATCCTGTTCTGGATACTGATCCGTGACTTTAAATATTACCGCAGGGAAAAGATCGGGACTGTAAAAGCACATCATGCTCTTGGTCATTGGGTATTTCTTTTCATCAGCAAACTGTTTTATATTTCTTACATACTTGTTCTTCCTTTTCTTGTGTTGCCCAATCCGTTCTGGCAGATATTGATCGGTTTTTTCCTCATGCACATCGGTTCGGGCGTGGTGGCCATGTTTGCCCTGCTGGCAAATCATGTGGTGGAAGACTCGCTGTTTGTGGTGCCGGATGAGAATGGGTTTATCAACTGCAGCTGGGGCGAACACCAGTTAAGGACAACAGATGATTTTAGTCCGGACTCACCCCTGGTAAGTTTCTTTTTCTGCGGACTGAATCATCATGTGGCGCATCACCTGTTTCCCCGTTATTGCCATGTTCATTACCCGGCCATTACCAGGATCGTTCGTGCCACCGCAGCAGAGTTTGGCTTGCGTTATCGTTATAATTCCATGACCGGCGGATTATCTTCGCATTTCCGGCTGCTGAAGAAACTNGCAAAAAAACAACAGCAGGCAAAAACATTTTACGATGATGAGCTGGTAAAAGAAGTTGTATAAATAAGGATGCTAAATTTTTCAAACAGATGAAAAAGATCATTTTCATATTCCTCTTTCCGTTGTATTGTTTTGCACAATATAGCCCCAATCAAAAGATACAGCTTAAAGCAAAGGTCATTTCTGATTCGGGAACCGTACATGGTTATTTTGTTGCCGGGGCAGATTCCACCGTTATACTGAGTACCACAAAAAGATACTCGGCTGCCAACACCGTGAGCATTCCGGTCAATTCGATCAGGGAGATACAGGTAAAGAACAGGCCGGGCATGACGGTTGGCATTGCCGCAGGTACTTTTATCCTGGGCTTTATTGTAACAGCAGGCCTTACAAAAAACGCAGGCGATGTTGATAATGATGGTAAGACCAGTTTTTGGGAATTGCTCTTTACCGCCATTGAANGCAGCACATCAGGCAACCGGCGACGAAGGAATACCGCTTTGATCGTGGGGGCCGCCGGGGGAAGCACGTTAACACTGATCTCCATTTTGACCAGCAGGAAAGTAACTTTTGTATTTCCGCTCAGTAACCGCAGTAATTACTACAATGAAAAAAGAAGAGAGATAAATGATCATGTAAAATTTTAGTACGGCTTAAAGGATCCCTCCAAAAACTTTCTTCAGCAGGTCTGTTGTACGAGCTGCAAAATTATGCCGGATATTTTTTTCCTCCTGTGCCACCAGGTCAAACAATGCATTGGTGGCTTTCATGGTCACATAGCCCGTGAGGTCGGGGTTTATTTTTTTTACCAGGGGGATGCTGTTGTATTTATTGACCATGTCGCCGTAATACCGGGTAGCATTCACTTTATCAAGCGAGGATTTAATAACCGGTGTAAAAGCTGCGATCAGCTGTTCGGTCGTTTTCTCCCTGAAAAAGTGGGTGGCGCTGGTATCACCATTCCGGACAAGCCCGATGGCATCCTGGATGCTCATGCTCTTAATGGCATTCACAAAAATAGGTTTGGCATAACCTGCCGCATCTTCTGCCCCGCGGTTGATCTGTAAAATGGCTTTATCAACCATGCTGCCCAGGCCAAGATCTCTTAACGTGTTCTCGATTTTACGGGCATCTTCCGGGATCAGTATCTTATAAAATGCATCTTTAAAAAACCCGTCTTCCTTATTCAGTTTTAATACCGCACCTGCCAGGCCCTGGCTCAATGCTTCTTTGATGCCATCGGCAGCTTCTGTTTCAGTTACGCCGGTTGACTGGGGCAATTGTTTTATCACATCACATCCGTAAAAAAGAGAAGAGAAAAGTATGGCTGTAAATAGCTGTTTCATTTTTTTTCTTAAAGATAAACAAGTTTCCTGCCAAAGCAGTGGTTTGAGCTTACCAGAATATGTCTTTGAACCGCACAGAACTTTAAACATGTCCGTTTACTGCTATGGCTGATTGGGCCGTATCAAGTATCTTTGCGGCCATAGTTCGGCTCCGCTCAATACAGCGGAGCCGAACTATGAGCGAATCAATCAATATATGAGCACACAACACCTATCAGAGCAGGAGATCATCCGCAGGGAGAAATTAGCAGAATTGAATAAACTGGGCATTGATGCCTACCCGGCAGCATTGTACCCGGTTAATACTTCTTCTGTGTACATAAAGGAAAACTATAAAGGCGAACCCTTCGACTACGCTCAGGATGACAAGGATTTGTTTGCTGATGTATGCATTGCCGGACGTATCATGAGCGTACGGGACATGGGTAAGGCAAACTTTGCGGTGATACAGGACAGCGTTGGCAAGATCCAGATCTATATCAAGCAGGATGATATTTGTCCGGGTGATGACAAGACCTTATTTCANACGGTTTGGAAAAAATTACTCGACATCGGTGATATCATCGGCATTAAAGGATACGTGTTCACCACAAAGACCGGGGAAACTTCTATCCACGTAAAAGAGTTCACGCTTCTTACCAAGGCATTGCATCCCTTACCCATTGTAAAGGAAAAAGACGGCGAAGC
>JGI24770J26754_10002878_pt1 | contig 11674 bp, 12 predicted proteins | sample LakOneMetagenome_FD_26754 | JGI IMG/M metagenome (IMG submission 26754) | reverse complement strand
TTTTTCTCATGGGTCAACCCAGTTTTGCAAGCACACCAAGTTTAGTCACATGGACTGACCCAACGCCGTCTGCGTTACAGCCATTTGACGGCAATGCAGAAGCTCTCGCGGAACTGACTGGCTCAACATTGTTCTTCTACCCACAAGTGAAATCAACCGCTGCTTTACCTTACACATCAGGGCCAAGAACCTATCAAAATGTTCAATATGTGACGGGTGCAATGGTTGTTCCAGCGTCGGCTGATCAAGTTGAAAAACTATTAGCCAATTATACTGGCTACACCACATTGTTCCCAAAGATTACTGAAGCAAACGTTTTAGTCAATCAGCGAGTTGGAAACCTCGAAACTGACGCCAAAGCAAGTATTCGTAGCATCGTTAGATATCACATGTTGATTAAGATTCCGATCCCATTACTGAGTTTTGATGAGGATTTGGTCATGCAGCATGAGCGGACTCATAATAGTATTTCCACGTTGATCCTCAGTTCACCCATTCAATATGGCTCAGGGAAATTTGAGTGGTTTCCATTAAAGAATGGCAAAACCTTGGTGACACTGACCCAGTGGGGAGATTTAGATCGTCCAAAAGGTTTCTTGGTTAAAACCATCTTATCGGCAATGCCGGAACTGAAATACGCAATTCCAAATGGCGTAGAAGGGTTTATATTCGAATCATTACGTCAGCGCCTCAATCCTGATGTTGTGACCAAAGCAGTACCCATGCAAAACATTGTGCCTATTTTTAATTTAAATAGTGCGCAAGAAACACAAGTTTTAAAATTGTTACGCCAAGGCGGTACTGTTGAATTTAGCCATCCACCCGTGTGGATGGCTACCCGTGATCGCCCAGAAAAACTGTCGTTTGTCAGTTCTTTTTATAACATGCCCGCATCTTTAGATAAATCAAAAGCGGGATTGGTCAATCTAAGCAATTTTCCTAGTATTTATCGTCAAGTTCGTAAAGTGACCACCACCCAATTATCCAATGGTAGTTCTGAAAATGATTTAAAAATTGGGCTAGGGTTAGGGGTGATCTCGATTCCAATGCATATCAAGTTGGTGTATATCCCAGAAGCGGAGCAAAACAGTGTGCGTTTTTTCAATTCAGGTGGTGATGTTGAGTTTATTCAAGGACGCGTCAAGTTTAAGGAATTGAATCCAAAAAGCACGTTAGTACAGCTAACTACAGGGAGTAAGTTAGGAGAAAATCCACCCTTTATCCTCAAGCTTGCCAAGCATTTGCCTTATCCAGATTACTTGCCGACGGTGGGAACCGCCCCACTTATTTTTGAGAAAACTCGAATTTGGTTACAGAAATAATCCTATGTTGAATCTTCGCTTGCATTTTGATCATGATTGATTAAAATGCGGGCATTGTTTGAAGTAGTTCACTTCAAACCCCAATTTTGAGGAGCGCGTTATGTTGTTTAGTTTAGGAAAATCATTGATCTGATCCGCAAACGTGCCTCATTCGGACGTTTGCCTGATCGGTAATGTTCGAATGCTGAAAGCCCTAGCATTCGCTGGGGCTTTTTGTTTTTTCTCACGCCTGTTTTTACCCAAAACAGGATGTGTATAGCGTTTACCTAACGTTTTTTAATGTGTAAAAGAGTAATAAAAATTATGGCCATTCAATTAATTTTAAATGCCAATACTGGTTATGGTGTCCCCGTAAAAATATTTACGCGTGATGTTGAAGAAGAAGCGCTAGAGCAGTTGCGTAAAGTCGCACAATTGCAGTTTGTTCATTCCCACGTTGCCGTGATGCCTGATGTGCATGCGGGGATTGGCGCGACTGTGGGGAGTGTCATACCAACTAAAAGTGCAATTATTCCCGCAGCGGTCGGTGTTGATATTGGTTGTGGGATGAATGCAATCCGCATTGGTCTTAAAGCTGCGCAATTGCCTGATGATTTACGGCAGATTCGTAGCGCGATTGAACATACGGTACCTGTTGGTTTTGATTTGCATAAACAAGTTAAGGCGAAAGCGTCAACCATAGATCCATTAGCTAAACGCTTAAAAGTGATTACAGATAAGCATACTGGTTTGAAGCGTATGCTGCGAGACTTTGACCGAACATGGCAGAAGCAATTGGGCTCACTGGGTGGTGGTAATCACTTTATTGAGCTGTGTATCGATGAGCAGGACGATGTGTGGGTCATGCTGCATTCTGGCAGTCGTGGACTGGGTAATTGTATTGGAACGTACTTCATAGAGCGTGCCAAGAAAGAGGCGCAACATCGTTTTGGTCATGTGCCGGATAAAGATCTTTCTTATTTTGCCGAAGGATCTGCGAGTTTTGACGATTATGTGGAAGCAGTAGATTGGGCGCAAGATTATGCGCTGGAAAATCGTCGTGAGATGATGCGTTTGATTTTGATTGCCATTCGCGCGTATTTGCCAGCATTTCAAATGACCAAGGAAGCGATTAATTGTCATCACAATTATGTGCAGCAAGAACAGCATTTTGGTGAAAATGTTTTTGTCACACGTAAGGGGGCGATTAGTGCTTATGAAGGGGAGTTGGGCATTATTCCTGGTTCAATGGGCGCTAAGTCTTACATCGTGCGTGGTAAGGGGAATCGTGAGTCTTTTTGTTCGTGTTCGCACGGTGCAGGACGGCGTATGAGTCGCTCAAAGGCAAAACGTTTATTCGATGTCGCTGATTTAGAAGCACAAACATCGGGTATTGAGTGTCGTAAGGACAAAGGCGTTTTAGACGAAATTCCTGCTGCATACAAAGACATTGATGTGGTGATGGCGAACCAAAGTGATTTGGTGGAAGTGGTTCATACCTTGCTCCAAGTTTTGTGTATCAAGGGGTAGAGTATGAAACTTAAAAAACTTCCTCGCTTTAAAGAGCGAAACTTGCTGGTATTACATCCGATACTCCATAAAGGCGGTGTCCATCAGGATGAGGATGTCGATACAGCGCGTATGCGAGAGCGTAAACGTGAGCAGTTACGTTTACGACGAACGGATTGGCTTAATCAGCCTTAAAATTGTGTTGCAGATTGAGCAAGTTCTATCGAGCTTGCTTGGTTAATACAGTTGATCTATTCAATCATTAACGTTAAATAATTAACGCTTTGTATCTTGCCACAGTCCGCAAATCCCCTACAATGAATACAGGAACTTAAACATAAGTGTCAGGCGGAATTGCAATGCCATCATTATTAAAACCGATTACTTATGCCGTCAGACAGGCTCGTTCAGGTCTACGCAACTCAATAGATCGTCGTAGCAATCCAGAAAAATATTTTCTGCAAGATAAGACGGAGCGTGTCGAACTTCTTCGTGACGGTTTGTTTTCAGTTCATTATTATCCAGCAATCACTGAAAATCGCGTGAACATCGAAGGCGAGTCGGTAGCCGTCAATAAAAAACATTTTCCATTACCCCTAATTCTCGTGCCTCCACTCGGTGTGTATGCGTGGATTTTTGATTTGATGGCAGATCGTTCGCTGGTTCGTTATTTTCTTGCACGTGGTTTTGAAGTGTATTTGATTGACTGGGGTAAGCCTGGTCCAGATGAGTCGCAGTTGTCACTCGAGACTTATACGCTGAATTGGTTTCCGAAAGCCGTTGCGGCTGTTCAGGAACATAGTGGTCAAACGGAAGTATCACTTTTAGGCTATTGCATGGGTGGCTTGCTGTCATTGATGTATACCGCAGCCAAGGGCACTGATGTGGTTCGTAATTTGATCACGATTGCATCGCCAGTCGATCTACATAAAATGACGAATGGTGTGGGAAAAATTTCAAAATTGCTTTCAGGCCCGACAGGCTTAATTCGTCGCGTTACTGGGCCACAATTAGCAAAATTAGATTCCAGCGTTTTTCATGTTGATGGCAAAATCTTGTCGCTTTTATTCAAAGCGTCATCTCCAATGGGTACGATCACCAGTTATATCGATTTAATCAAGAATTTAGCAGATGACGATTATGTCAGCCGCTATATGACGATGAATGAATGGTTTAGCAATATGCCTGATTATCCCGGTGCAACGGTTCGTGAGCTGTTGATGAAGCTCGGCATTGCGAATCGGATGCATCGGGGTCATTTTAGTTTAGGTGGGCAAGAGGTTAGTTTTGACCGCATTAAAAGTTCACTGCTTGCGTTTGCGGGTGAAAGTGACGTGATTGCAACTGTTGCTTCAGCCAGCGCAATTATGAGTGTGGTTGGATCTTTAGATAAAACCTTCCAAGTCGTTCCGGGTGGTCACGCTGGCGTGTTTACGGGTAGTAAAGCCGCGCATTCGACTTGGGCTATTGCTGCGGATTGGCTGGAATTGCGCTCTGACTTGGCGGAAACTCAATCATCATGAATACTAAAGCCGAACAGTTGTTTGAGATGATTAATGCGCGTAACTCGGATGGTTCACTATCTGATCCTGCGCCCAGTGATGCAGAGTTGGCGTTTGCGATTCAAGCGGGTCTGACTGCGCCTGATCATCATCGTTTACAACCTTGGCGTTTTCTCATGGTCAAAGGGGATGCGCGGATCAAGATGGGTGAGGCGTTGCATCAAGCCTTAGTCGCACGGGGTGAAACCGATGAGGAGTTGTTTCGCAAAGTACGTGCACAACCTTTACGTGCACCATTGATTTTGGTTTGTGTCGTCCATGCCCAAGAACATCCCAAAGTACCTGTTCAAGAACAAATTTTAAGCACAGGCGCGGCAGTTCAAAACATCCTGTTAATGATTAAAGCACTCGGTTATGGTGCGATCTGGCGTACGGGAGCGATTACAGGTTCACCCGTCGTCAAACAAGCGTTTGGTTTAGGCGAGCAAGATATTATTGCGGGTTTTGTTTATATCGGCTCCTTGTCGCGTGAAATTCCTGTACGTGAGCGGATCAGTGTGGATGGTTTTCTAAAAGAGTGGCATTAAAGTATTCATTGTACTTAAATCGATANTTGGTATTAAAAAAGCAGCATTTTCAAAATGGATAAGTAACACTGATGACTGACATCGCAATTGATAAGAAATCCCAAGACACAGCTAAGTGTGCGCCGATACGCGTCACGGTACTGGGCGGCGGTAGTTTTGGTACGGCAATCGCCAATCTTGCATCTCGTAATGGCTGTGATACACGCATGTTTATTCGTGATGCCGAAGTGGCTAAAGAGATGCAAGAAACACGTCGCAATCAGCGTTACTTGCCTGATTTTGTGATGGATGAAAATTTATCATTTACTGGTGATCTTGAGTTTGCGGTACGTGATCGTGATTTGATTCTGGTTGCGATTCCAAGTAGCAACTTTCGTGCGGTTTTACGCCAAGTCGCGCCGTTTATTACGGGGCAAGTGGTTGTGTCCTTGACTAAAGGCATTGAGCCGAGATAGTTTTGCCTTGATGAGCGATATTATTCGTGAGGAACTCCCACAAGTTGCTTATGGCGTACTGTCAGGCCCGAATCTCGCTAAAGAGTTAATGGCGGGTCTTCCTGCTGGAACGGTGATTGCCAGTCCAAGTGAAGCAGTGCGTACAGCGGTGCATCAAGCACTGGCGAGTGCGTTGTTCCGTGTATTTGCAAATACTGATGTACAAGGCGTTGAACTTGGCGGTGCACTGAAAAACATTTATGCAGTGGCGATGGGTATGGGTGCTGCGTATCACTTAGGTGAAAACACGCGCGCTATGTTGCTGACGCGAGCGTTGGCTGAAATGAGCCGTTTTGCTGTAAAGTTGGGTGCTAATCCATTAACCTTCTTGGGTTTGTCAGGTGTTGGTGATTTGATCGCAACATGTAGTAGTCCGCTTAGTCGTAATTATCAAATTGGTTTCGCATTGGGTAATGGTAAAACCTTAGAAGAAGCGGTCAAAGAATTAGGTCAAACCGCTGAAGGCATTAACACCATTCGCCAAGTACGTGCACAGGCATTAGCGCTGGATGTGTATATGCCACTGACTTGCGCATTATATGACGTGATTTATGAAGGGATGCCGCCGCTAGGGATCGCTTTGTCGTTGATGCAAACGGGCCATCGCAGTGACGTTGAATTTGTATTGCCACATGCTGAACCACAACCTCAAAATCCTTAAGCGAGCTTTAAAAGGAATTAAAAAGTCATTATGTATTTGATTTTAATGCGTCACGGTGAGGCTGAACCGTATCAAGCGAATGANGCNGTACGNAATTTAACCACGCGNGGNGTGGCTCAGGCACATTTAACGGCGCAACAGGTGTTGGAAAANTATCAACCTGATTTGCTGGTCGCCAGTCCTTATGTCCGCGCGCAGCAAACTNTGGCTGCATTTCAAGAAACCTTATCTCAAAAAGCATTACCTTTAGTTCCATTACACATTTTAGATTCGATTACACCTGATGCTGATCCACGGATTGCATTAGATGCCTTATCTGAGTTGCAAGCACAATATTCCGCACAATGTATTGTTGTGGTGTGTCACATGAATGTGATTGCATATATGGCGGGGTTGTTACTGGATGAGGATCCCGAGGTTTTTGGTTTAGCTGAAGNACGGGTATTTGAACAATCAATGATTTTATTAGGTTTATCGGTCGAGAAGGCACGATTTGTACCATTGGTGGATCATCACTAATGGCTTGGAGAGAATAACAATGCTGTATTTATGGATGCCAGAATACGGCGCAAACAGTCAGGATGGCAGTTCAGTCACGAATACGTTTCGTTGGCATACTTCTAAGTCTAATAGTTCTAAACCTCACTTTTCAGAAGGCTGGCAGACGGCGCAAGGCTGGGATGCATTGCTCGCCGCGACCGCACCTGAAAATGAACAGGAAGTGACGGTTTTCTTTCCGACCTCTAGTGTGCAAATGCTACGTCAGCCGATGTCGCGTCCGCAACTGCGTCAATTAGGCACGAATGGTCTGCGCTATTTGCTTGAGGAATATACCCTGACGCCAATAGATCAACTCGATGTGCGCCATCAACATCAAGGTAATGATCTCACTGTGCTCGCCAAGCCTCAGCAAGATGTCGCGGCATTACTCGCCAGTTTTGGTCTAACGCCTTGGCGCGTGGTTGCCGCTTTGCCAGATTTTTTGTTGTTGCCCATGGTGGAGGGTAGTGCAACGTTGCTGCTTGATGGCACCAATCGAATTCTGCGTTTAGATGATTCCTATGCGGTATCAGCGGACAATTTAGATATCACGCTGGCTCGGTTGAATGACATTAAACAGATTCAAGTCATTGGTCCGTTAAATGACGCTGATCGCGCCACTTTAGAAGCTCATAAAGCGGCGTCAGGGCTTGATTGGCAATTGCTAGATATCCCTGTTTCTTCCATTTTTGCCATCGATGGCGTAACGCATAAGCATCCGTATAACTTAACCGTCAATAAACAAGAATCAGGCATTTCACCGTATTGGAAAGTCGTAGCGGCAGTCTTAGTCGGCGCAATTGCAGTACAAATGCTTTATGACGCTGTCCGTATTTGGCGTTATCACGGTGTTGAGCAGGCAACGAAAGCACAAGCAGAACAACAATATCGTCAATGGTTTCCTGATGAGCAAAAAATTATTGATTTGAAAAAACAAATGAAAGGCCATTTGAATGGTCTGGGTGCCGTCGATATGACTGCGTTGTCAATCCTCAGTCGGGTTGGCCCAGCGCTAAGCCAAGCGAATTTGCCAGCGCAAAAAATACATTACGCAAGCAATGCTGGTACGGGTCAGTTAGAGCTTCAAATTAATGCGCCCAGTTTGCCAGCATTAGAAAACTTGCGATCACAAATCGCCACTCAAGGTCTTACTGCTGAATTGGGCGCAGTGAATTCAGCCACAAAACAATCAGACAGTGATGCATCAGGTCAGGTGTCAGGCACGATTCGGGTGAAACTATGAATTTAAGTAGCAGTAATTTAAGTCAAATCGGATTCGTGAAAAATATTAATCAACACATTGATCAAGTTCAAATCATGTTTGGACGTTTGCCAAAGCGAGATCAATTGGCATTGCTTATCTTAGGCGCGTTCTTAGCGATATTTATCATCGGTGGTGGCGGCTATTGGTTACATCATAAAGCTGAACTTGCCAAAAATAATGCGGATGAACAACGCCAGCTGTTACTTTGGATGCGTGGTCAAGCGCCGCATTTGCAAGCCAGTTCAGGGCCACCGCAGCCACTTTCAACGATTGTACAAGATGCCGCTGCACAGCAAGGTTTAACCGTCACGCAGTCTGAGACGGCTGGTCGTCTGATGGTGACAGCAAGTCATCAAAGCTTTGCGGTACTTGGTACATGGCTTACACGACTTGCACAATCTGGTATTCAAATTGACCAGTTAGATATAGAGCAGCAGGCTGGCGGCATACTACAATTACAGGCGACACTCACTAAACCTTAGAGGAATGCAATGAGTAACTACACGATAAATCAAACGCAAGTTCCCTCAAAAAATGAGGGTGGGTTGATCCTTATTAATCATGTTACTTATGCGCTTTATCTATTTAGTTTCTTTACGGTCGGATTGACGTGGTTAGTGGCGATTATCATTAACTATGTTAAACGCAGTGAAGCGCAAGGTACTTGGTTGCAAAGTCACTTTGATTGGCAGATCAATACCTTTTGGTATGGCATTGTGATGGCAATCATTGCAACGGTGTTGATTTTTATTGGATTGCCCGCAGGACTTGCTGGACTCGCCAGCGAAGATTCGATGAGTAGCTTTAGTTTGCTGTCACTGAGCGGATTGTTGGTACTGGCAGGTAGTGCATTTTGGTTCTTTATTATCTGCTGGCATTTATATCGAATTATTCGTGGCTGGTTGGCTTTGGTATCGAGACGCACAGTGCCTTAATTCGATTTATGCGCCCTATTAAAACGCGCTATTTGCACTTTTATCGCGATCATCGGCGTGTCCTGCCAGTTCACGGATCACGCCTGATGTACTTGGATGACTAATTACAGTGCATCTAAGCACTAAAGTAGTGCTTGAATGAATCAAAATGTTCCATTTTCGGTTAATAATTCCAATAAAATCTAAACTCTCTGCTCTTTATCTAAAATAATTATGAAATATTTTNCATGTAAGNTTTTGATAATATTTAGTTTATATCGAAAATCGATTAATATTTAATCAAATATGAAAAAATATCCACATTCACTGGCAAAATATAAACTATTTTGCAGTACAATCACACGCCTTTGTGTAGGACTTAGCACGGAAGTCTTTTATCAAGAGACTTTCATACCACAATCACAGCTTGAGGAACACTCATGCAAATCGGAATACCAACCGAAAGCGTTGCGGGCGAAACTCGCGTCGCCGCTACTCCTGAAACAGTCAAGAAGCTCACAGCAAGCGGTCATACTGTTGTTGTTCAACGTGGTGCAGGCGTAAAAGCCTCCTATATTGACAGCGCATTTGAAGAAGCTGGTGCGAAAATTACTGATGATGCCTATATTGGCAGCCAAATTATTTTGAAGGTTCGCGCGCCGAAGGCCGACGAAATTCAGAAAATTAGTGCAAATACGATTGTGATTGGTATGTTTGACCCATACCGCAATCCAGATTTGGATGCATTTGCAANNCAAGGCGTTTCTGCATTTGCATTAGAANTGCTCCCACGCACATTGTCGCGTGCACAGAATATGGACGTATTATCCTCGCAAGCGAACTTAGCTGGTTATAAATCAGTGTTGCTCGCAGCGAATGAATACCAACGTATGTTCCCGATGCTCATGACTGCTGCGGGTACTGTAAAACCTGCACGTGTTGTCATCATGGGTGTTGGTGTTGCAGGCTTGCAAGCGATTGCAACCGCGAAGCGCTTAGGTGCTGTGGTTGAAGCAACTGACTTGCGCCCAACAGCGAAAGAACAAGTTGAATCACTTGGCGGAAAATGGCTCGACGTTCCAATGTCGGACGAAGAAAAAGCCAAAGCATTAGGTACAGGCGGTTACGCTTGGATTCCTTCTGAACAGTACGTACAAGACCAAGCAGTGATCGTGGATAAAGCGGTTGCTAATGCTGACATCGTGATCACTACCGCATTGATTCCAGGTCGTAATGCACCACGTCTCATTAAAGCGGCAACAGTCGCTAAAATGAAACCAGGCTCGGTCATTCTCGATATGGCAGTAGAAACTGGCGGCAACGTTGAAGGTTCTGTTGTTGGTGAAACTGTCGTGACTGAAAATGGTGTGAAGATTTTGGGTATCCCAAATATTCCAGCAACTTTGGCAACTGAATCATCTGCGCTGTATTCGCGTAATGTCTTTAATTTTGTGTCGACCTTGTTTGATAAAGAAGGCAACTTGCAATTGAATCCTGAAGAAGAGATTCAAAAAGCATTGCTCGTCACTCATGGTGGTCAAGTACTGCTGAAGCGCGGTTAAGGAGCAAGACATGAATCCTCAAGTTCTTCCTGAAATCATGAATCAAGCGGTTGCACATGCTGCAACTGTTCCATTCATTAGTGTGTTTACCATTTTCGTAATGGCAATTTTCGTTGGTTACTATGTGGTTTGGGGCGTAACGCCTGCACTGCACACGCCACTTATGGCGGTGACTAACGCGTTGTCGGGTGTTGTGATCGTCGGTGCAATGTTGCAAGTCGTAAGTAGTGGAACTGGCGCCGATGCGTCAACGTTCCAAGACATTACTCCAACCAGCTTGCTGGGTGCATTTGCCGTATTCTTGGCTAGCATCAACATATTCGGGGGCTTCGCGGTCACCGAACGTATGCTCGCTATGTTCAAGAAAAAGAAATAAGGAGAATACGAATTGTCAGCACTGCATGATTTTATATCACAATACGCCGATTGGTTTTATTTGATTGGCGCGGTTTTATTTATTTTGACGCTCCGTGGTTTGTCTGGTCCAAAAACAGCGATTCAAGGTAATCGTTATGGCATGATCGGGATGACCATTGCAGTGATCACAACGTTCTTCGTTGTGCCTGCACCAGCAAGTCCAGTTGTGTGGTTAATCATCGCTGCGATGGTTGCGGGCGGTATCATTGGTTTCTATCGCGCACGTACTGTGGCGATGACGCATATGCCAGAAACTGTGGCATTGATGCACTCTGCAGTGGGTCTATCTGCTGTATGTATCGCGATTGCTGCTGTATTGCATCAAGGCGTGTATCACGACGGCGTGCATCGTTTTGAATTGTTCATTGGTTGTTTCGTTGGTGCGATCACATTTACTGCGTCATTGTTTGCTTACGGCAAATTAGCGGCAAAGAAATGGGCAAAAACAATGAAAGGTGGCTGGGTTAAACCTGTTCAAGCCATTTTGTTTATTGCTATGCTCGGTTTTGGTATTCACTACTTCACAACAGAATCACTCACATCGTTCTGGGCAATGGTTGTTTTGTCTTTAGCGTTTGGTTTTGTGTGGATTGGTCCAATCGGTGGCGGTGATATGCCAGTGGTTGTGTCTTTGCTGAACTCGTTTTCAGGTTGGGCAGCAGCAGGTATTGGTTTCACTTTGAACAACTCAATGTTGATCATTGCGGGTTCATTGGTGGGTTCTTCAGGTGCGATTCTGTCGTATGTGATGTGCCGCGCGATGAATCGTTCATTGTTTAACGTATTGTTCGGTGGCTTTGGTGCCGCAGCAGTTGCTTCAAATGCGACTGGCGATCAAAAGCAAAAGAACTATCGTTCAGGTTCAGCAGAAGATGCTGGCTTCTTGATGTCAAATGCGGATAGCGTGGTCATCGTACCAGGTT
>JGI24770J26754_10002877_pt1 | contig 11680 bp, 13 predicted proteins | sample LakOneMetagenome_FD_26754 | JGI IMG/M metagenome (IMG submission 26754) | reverse complement strand
TGAAGATGATCACCCTCGACAGCTCCGACGCCACGCGCGACGCGACGTTCTGGTCGGAGGTGCTGGGCTGGCCGGTGGCGCACGCCGAGGCGGCGTACGCCATGGTGACCGGCCCCGAGCATGCGCTGGGCTTCGGCACCCTGCCCGACCACGCGGCGCCGGGCTGGCCCAACGAGCACGGGTCCAAGCAGTTCCACTTCGACCTGGCCGTCGACGACATCGACGTCGCCGTCGGCCGCTGCGTGGAGCTGGGCGCCACCCTCCCCGACGACCAGCCGGGCGAGACGTGGCGCGTCCTGCTGGACCCGAGCGGGCACCCGTTCTGCCTCACCCTCGCCGCCAACTGGGGCTGACCTCCGGCGAGGCAGGCGGTCGGGGTCCGGCGCTTGGCCTCGATCGGTGAAACGAGGCCTAGGCTTGACCCCATGCGCAGGGTGCTCGTGGTCGACGCGGCCAACGTGGTTGGCGCGACGCCCAACGGGTGGTGGAACGACCGGGCGGCGGCCGCGACCCGGCTGCACGAGCAGCTGTTGACGGCCGACGTCATCCACGACGACGTGGTGCTGGTCCTCGAGGGCCAGGCCAAGGCGGGAGTGCGCCCGGGCAAGGACGCGCACGTCAGGACCGTCCATGCCCCCCGCGACGGCGACTCCGCGATCGTCAAGGCCGCCCAGCAGGCGGCGGAGTCGGGTGCCGAGGTCACCGTGGTGACCGCGGATCGGGCGCTGGCCGCGCGCGTGGCGGGTGTCGGCGCCGGGGTGATGAGCCCGTCCTGGTTGCTCGACCACCTGCACTGAAACCCCGGCGACCAGGACCCGGCGGCCGTCTAGGCTGCGCAGGTGCCCCTGCGATCCGCGCTGCTCGCCCTGAGCGTCGTCGTGGTCTGGGGCGTCAACTTCGTCGTGATCGACGAGGGGCTGGACGGGATCCCCCCGCTGCTCTTCGCCGCGATCCGCTTCGTCCTGGTCGCGTTCCCGGCCGTCCTGCTCGTCCCACGACCGAACGTGCCGTGGACGTCGATCGCTCGGGTCGGTCTGAGCATCTCGGCCGGTCAGTTCGCCTTCCTCTACCTCGCGCTCAAGGCGGGGATGCCCGCCGGCCTGGCGAGCCTGGTTCTTCAGTCTCAGGTGGTCGTCACCGTCGTCCTCGCGGCGCTGCTGCTCCATGAGCGGGTCACCCGCCAGCAGGTCGTCGGGCTGGTCACCGGGGTCGCGGGGCTCGCGATCGTCGGGCTGGGCCGCTCGGCGGCGACGCCGGCGCTCGGCGTACTCCTGACCGTCCTGGCCGCCTCGTCGTGGGCGCTGGGCAACGTCGAGACGCGACGCCTGGCGCTGCGGGCCGGCCTGCCGTTGGTGGTGTGGAGCGCCGTCGTCGTCCCGCTGCCCCTGCTCGTGCTCTCCGTCGTGGTCGAAGGCCCGCAGGCCTGGTCGGACGCCTGGCATGCCTGGGGGTGGCGGCAGTCCGCGTCGACGGCCTACACGGTCGTCCTCTCCACGCTCTACGGGTACGGCGTGTGGAACAGCTTGTTGGCCCGCCATCCCGCGTCGCGCGTCGTGCCGTTCGCCCTCCTCGTCCCGGTCATCGGGATCTCCGCTGCCTGGCTGGTACAGGGCACCCACCCCGGCGCCTGGGAGTACGCCGGCGGCGTCGTGCTGCTCCTGGGTGCGGCGGTCACGCTGTTCGCGCCGACCAAGGTCGCGAAGCGGGAGCTGGGACAGGAGCTCGCCGGAGAGGCCTGACCGCCCAGGACCGCGGGTCACCACCCCCAGGTGCCGGGCTCCCCCTTGAACGGTCCGACCACGCGGCTCGTGATCCAGCCGCCATAGAAGCCGCCCGCCTGCGGCACCACGGTCTCCCCGTCGACGACGCACCGCTCCATCGCGCTCGGCATCACCGCGATCGCGCCACGAATCACCGCGAACGGCGGGGTCGGCTCCGGATAGGTCCAGGCGGCCGCCTCGGCGACCCGACCACCCGCGGCCATGTCGAAGTAGTCCGCACGTCCCTTCCACTCGCAGACCGTGTGCCGCCCGGCAACCGGAACGAGCACGTCGCCCACGAACGCGTCTCGGGGCAGGTAGTAGGTCGGCGGGTGGCTCGTCTCGAGCACCCGCCAGGACAGGGTGGTCCGCGCGATGAGCACGCCTCCGAACACCACCTCGACGGTCTCGGAGCTCTCCTCGACCCGCGGGGGTCGTGGGTAGTCCCAGGCCGACTCCTGGCCAGGACCCGGCTGCTGGGGGCGCGGCCTCATGACGTAGCCCCCACGGCCCGGGGGTCGCGCCGCTCCCACGCGGTGGCGGCCAGGACGACGAGGACGGCGAGGATCGACGCAACGGCGGTCGCGACGGACCGTGGCTCGTCGGCCAGCCTGCCGACGGCGATCCAGGCGAGTCCCCACGCGCTGGCGAGCGCGACCGCCCACCGCCCGCCGAGGCGACGCGCGAGCAGCACGCCGATCGCGGCGGCCACCCCGACGACCAGCACGGCCGCGATGTCGGCGACGGGCGGCTCGGGGTCGACCCCGCTGTCCACCAGCGCTGCGGTGACGTTGGCACACGTCGCGACCGCTACCCAGCCGAGGTAGACGCCGAAGGTGCCATCGACGACGACGCGCTCGACGATCCCGGCGGAGTCCCGCGATGTCTCGGTGAGTCGGCGTACCAACACGCCCAGCGTGACGACGAGCAGGGCGATCACGGCGACGCTGGCCCAGATCCAGTCCTGCTGCGTGACCAGCAGCCAGGCCGCGTTGAGCACCATCGAGGCCGCGGCCAGCCAGCCCGTACGCCGCTGCCGGCGCGACGTCGCCTGGGTGGGCAGCCACTGCCACACGGTGTAGGCGGCCAGCCCGAGATAGACCACGGACCAGATGGAGAAGGCTGGTCCGGCGGGGGCAAGCCGCGTGGCGTCTGCGGAGAGCGCACCTCCCGACGAGCTCTCGACCGGCGTCCCGAGGACCCCGGTCCCCACCAGGGTCCCCAGGATGCAGAAGATCTCGGCCGCGGTGACGCCGATCTGGCGGAGCCGGTCGGCGGTCGTCGGGGCTGGGGAGTCGTTCATGCCCTCCATTGGACGGGGTGAACCGCCCGCGGACAAGGCGAGGCCTCCCGGGTGGCCCGGATCCCGCCCGGCACAGACCTCAGCTGCGCTCGACGTGGGCCAGCCAGCCGAGCAGGTTGTCGGTCAGCTCGCCGGCGACGGCCAGGTAGCCGTGCTCGTCGGTGAGCATGTGGCGGGCCTTCTCGGTGCGGCCGCTGACGGCGGCCTCGAGGATCGCGGACGCCTCGCGGTGGAACCGTGCATGCAGGTCGGCGACCTTGGGGGCGAACTGCGGGTCGGCCGCATCCCCTTCGCCTTGGCGCAGCCACTGACCGAAAGCGCACGCGTCGGATCGGGCGGCCTTGCCGCGGTCGATCCCATCGGGGACCCGGCCCGTCTCGATCGCCGTGCGCAGGTTGGTCTTCCAGCCCGCGTGGGCGGTGACGGCCTTGCGCAGCGGGTGCATCTCGACGGTCTCGGTGATGCTCGACATTGCCCTTCGCTGCGACTCCAGCGCGGTGCCCACGCGGGTGAGCCACGACCGGGAGCGCTCGACGGCGGCGGCGGCTGCCCGGGCGGCGTCGGCGGAGGTCGAGACGGAGACGTCGAGATCCTGGGCGGCCATGGCTGCCTCGTTGGCGGCCCGGGTGATCTCGGAGATGGCAGCCGTCTGCTCCTCGACGGCGGCGGCGATGGTCTGTTGGAGCTCGTCGATGCGACCGAGCACCTGGTCGATCCGCTCCGCTGCTTCCCGGACGCCGTCGGCGTTGGCGGTGAGGGCGGCCAGCTGCTCCCCGATCTGGGTGGTGGCATGGCCGGTCATCGCGGCGAGGTTCTTGACCTCCTCGGCGACGACGGCGAAGCCGCGGCCCGCGTCACCGGCGCGGGTCGCTTCGATGGTCGCGTTGAGTGCCAGCATCCGGGTCTGGTCGGAGATGTCGTTGACAGTGCGGACGACGCCGCCGATCTGGTCGGTGGAGTCGGTGAGCCGGGCGACGGACTCGCGGACCTGGGCGGTGACCGCCCCGGCCTCGGCCGTCACGGTGGTCGCCTCGGAGGCCGACGACGACACCTCGCGCATGGCGACGGAGATCTGCGTGGCCGCACCGGCCACGGCACTGGCGCCGGCCTCGACCTGCCCGGTCGCCGTGGCGGCGGCCTCGGCGGCGTTCGTGGTCTCGACCATCGACTCGCCGACCCGCTCGATGCCCTCGACGAGGTCGGCCGCGGCGAGCATCAGCTCGTCGTTGCCGCCGAGCATCGCCTTGGCCTCGCTCATGCTGACCTGGACTCCGTCGACGACCACCGCGGGGGCCGACCTCCAGAACGACATCGTTGCTCCTCTCCCTACGCTCGGGTCGGCGCTGCCTCGGCTGGGCGCTCGTCCTCAGTGCGGGGATCGGCCTCGGCCCGATTCACCTGACCCGTCGTCCGGACCCCTGCGTGTGCCGTACCTCACTCAGTCGGGGAGGGGCGCTCACCCGAGCGGGCGGCTTCCGGGGAGGCTCTGGAAGACGAAGGTGGTCTCGGTGTGCACGACGCCCGGTCGGCCGGTGATGTTGTCGAGGACGAAGTCCCGCAGCGCTTGAGGCGACGCCGCCGCCAGGTGCACGAGGTAGTCGTCCGGCCCGGCGATGTTGTAGGTCGCCAGGACCTGGGGAAGGTCCGCGACCTCGCTGCCGAACCGGTCGACCTCGGTGCGCAGCAAGCCACTGAACCGCACCGAGACCATCGCCTGCACCGGCAGGCCGATCTGGACGAGGTCGACGTCGGCGTGGAAGCCGGTGATCACGCCTCGCTCACGCAGGGAGCGGACCCGTGCGATGCAGGTCGACTCCGCGATCCCCGCGGCTGCCGCGAGGGCCACGTTGGTCCGCCGCCCGTCTCGCGCGAGCTCGGACAGCAGGATGTGGTCGACCTCGTCGAGGTCCGGCGGTGTCCGCGGCGGGGGGCCCGGCGTACGGCGCGCATCGTTCGGCACGGCTGCGATCCTACGGCCTCGGGGCGCGGAATCCGCTCTGGAGCTGCCAGGTGGGCGCATGATCTGCGGAACTCTTGTGGCCGGAACGCGGAGGATTCACCGTAGGGGCATGACCCCGCACGATCCCGACACCCGTGCCGTCCACGCAGGGCGCGACGACCTGACCGCGCTCGGCGCGCATGTGCCGCCCATCGATCTGTCGACGACCTACCCGATGCCGTCGGTGGACGCCGGGGGCGCCTCCTACGACAAGATGGGTGCCGGCAACCCGCCCGACCCAGGCGACACCCTCGTCTATCAGCGACTGTGGAACCCGACCGTCGCTCGGTTCGAGCAGGCGGTCGCGGAGCTCGAGTGCCTGCCAGGTGCCGTCGCCTTCGCGACCGGCATGGCCGCGCTGACCGCCGTCCTCATCGCCACGGTCGCCGACAACAGGCCCCACGTCGTGGCGATCCGCCCGCTCTACGGCGGCAGCGACCACCTGCTCGCGACCGGGCTGCTCGGCACCAAGGTCACCTGGGTGACACCGGACGAGGTGGCCGACGCGGTCGGCCCCGACACGGGTCTGGTGGTCGTCGAGACCCCCGCCAACCCCACGCTCCAGCTCGTCGACCTCGAGCGTCTCGCGGTCGATGCCGGCGACGTCCCCGTGCTCGTCGACAACACCTTCGCGACGCCGGTGCTCCAGCAGCCCGCGCGCCACGGCGCTCGCATCGTGCTCCACTCGGCCACGAAGTTCCTGGGCGGACACGGAGACCTGATGGGCGGCGTCGTCGCGGCCGACGACGAGTGGCTGCACAAGATCCGGCCCGTGCGTGCGTTGACCGGCGCTCTCCTCTATCCCCTCGCGGGCTACCAGTTCCACCGCGGCCTCCAGACGTTGCCGGTGCGGGTGCGTGCCCAACAGGAGTCCGCCGCCCGGCTCGCGGTCTGGCTCGACGCCCACCCGGTGATCGAGCGGGTCTACTACCCCGGCCTGCCGGGCCAGGACCCGCAGGGCCTCATCGGCCGCCAGATGGCCGGTCCTGGCTCCATCGTCGCCTTCGAGCCTCGCGGCGGCGGTGCGGCCGCCGAGTCATTGGTCACCCGGCTCCGCCTGATCACCCACGCGGTGTCGCTCGGCGGAGTGGACACGCTCATCCAGGACCCACACGCGCTGACCCACCGGTTCGTGGAGGACACCGCGCGCCCTGACGCAGCGGTGCTGCGCATCTCAGTCGGCCTCGAGCACCTCGACGACCTCACCGCGGATCTCGACCAGGCGCTGCGCGGCTGACGCCACCCGGAGCGCTTCGGGTGCGGCGTACCGTCGAGGGCACCACACCCGGAGGAGGGAAGCCGCCATGCCCGAGTGGCAGGAACCGGAGACATCACCCGACGGGGATCAAGAGATCTACGAGGGCTACAGCGTCGACGACGAGGACCAGCCCCAGCCCGATGCCGACTCGCTGGTCGATGACCGTGGACTGGCCGAGCCACTCGACGAGGGCTACTCGCCTCCCGAGCGATGGTCGGTCGCGGAGGGCTACGGCAACACCGCCCTCGAGGAGGAGCTGGGCGAGTCGCTGGACCAGCGCCTTGCGCAGGAGATCCCGGAGCCGGATCCCTATGCCGAAGCCGTTGAGCAGGAGGACGTCGGCGGCGAGGTCGGGACCGACCGGGCCGGCCGACTCGTCGCACCCGACGAGGGTGTCGGCGAGGACGAGGACGGCGAGCTGTTCGCCGGCGACGTCGGCATCGACGGGGCCGGAGCCAGCGCCGAGGAGGCCGCCGTCCACGTCATCGAGGACGACCAGATCTGACCGTAGCCATGGCGCGGCTGGGTCGATCCTCGCGAGGGGCGATACCGAACGTACGGGCATACTCCCGGCTGAACTGCGTCGAGCTCCGATAGCCGACATCGAACGCGGCCTCGGTCACGGTGCGGCCCTCGTGCTTGATACGACGTCGGGCCTCTAGCAGCCGCAGGCTCTTCTGATACTGCAGCGGCGTCGTCGCCGTCACCTCTTTGAAGTGCTGGTGAAAGGACGACGCACTCATCGTGGCGACTCGGGCCAGCTCGGGGACCGACAGCGGTTCGGCAAGGTCGTCGCGAATCTTCGCGATCGCCTTCGCGATGCGGCTCGCGTTGCTGTCGCGGCGGAGCAGCCGGCGCAGCATGGTGCGGTGGTCTGCCTGCAGCAGGCGGTAGTGCAGCTCACGCAGCACGAGGGGAGCGAGCACCGCCGCGTCGGCGGGATGGTCGGTCAGCGCGACCAATCGACGTACAGTGTCGACGATCTCGGGGCCGGCGGTGTTCACCTCGAGCGCCACCTGGTCGAGGCTGTCGGGCTCGGTATCGTCGATCCCATCGGCCAGGCTTCGCAGGGTCGCGACGTCGAGGCGTACGACGGCTACGAGATAGGGCCGCGCCGCGGATGCCTCGACGATGCGCGTGCGGACAGGCAGGTCGTGGCTGACGATGATCGACTGGCCTCGACCCGCTCGCACCCTGCGAGCGCCGAGCTCGAGTTCCTTGCTTCCCTGCAGGATCAGGCAGATCACCGGTTCGTAGCAGCTGTGGTCGATCGGTGTCGGCCTGTCGGCCCGCATGAGCGTGAGGTCGGTTATGCACGTCGGCACGATGGTCTCGTCAGCCGTTGTCACGTCTGTGTGCACGCTGATCATCGTTGCCACGTCGGCCAGTGCGTCGTCGCGTGTGCTCACTCGGCGAACACTACGCGGGCTCGGTCACTTTGATGGTGTTGGGCTCCAGAGCGCCGGAGGATCAGGCAGGTGTCCCGGAGTATCGACGCTGCCCCGCCCCCGGGTCACAGGACACGATGGGACCTCCCACGACCGAAGGATCAACCATGACCGAGCAGCTCAACCCAACCCCGGTGATCTCCATCGCCGACGGCGTCGACCTCCCGGCAGTCGGCTTCGGCACCTACCTCATCAGCGACGACGACGCCTCCAGCGCGGTGACCGTGGCACTCGATGCCGGCTACCGCCACATCGACACCGCCGAGGGGTACGGGAACGAGACCGGCGTCGGCCGGGCCATCACGGCTGCGTTGGACGCCGGACTCGGCCGCGACGAGCTCTTCTTGACGACCAAGCTGTTTCCCGGCAACGCCGCATGGGGCACTCCGGCGAAGACATTCGACACGACCATCGCGTCGCTCGATGCCAGCCTCGAACGGCTCGGCCTCGACCACGTCGACCTCTATCTCATCCACGCACCGCTGACGCCCGACGAGCGCGTCGACCAGTGGCGCGCGCTCGTAGAGCTCCGCGAGCAGGGCAAAACCCGCGCGATCGGCGTGAGCAACTTCAGCCAGGCGCACATCGAGGAGCTCGTCGCTGCCGGTCTCCCGCTGCCTGACGCCAACCAGATCGAGCTGCACCCGTGGTCGCAGAAGCAGGGACTCGTCGACTACCTCCGTGTCTCCGGCATCGCCCCGATCGCCTACAGCAGCCTGGTGCCACTCTCGACCTGGCGTACCGCCGAAGGTCACGACAGCGCCAAGTCCAGCGAGATGCAGGCAGCGAGCGAGGCCGTCGACTCGCCATTCGCGGTGATGGCCGAGAAGTACGCCGTCACCGAGGCGCAGGTGCTGCTGCGATGGGGCGTGCAGCAGGGCTACGCCGTTCTCCCGAAGAGCACCGACCCCGTTCGCATCCGGCAGAACGCCGACGTGTTCTCCTTTGCCCTCGACGACGAGGACATGGCGGCCATCGCTGGAATGGACCGGGGCGCGGGCGTCGCATGGGCCATCGGTGACCCGACGACGTTCGCGTGAGGAGCAGCAGGACTGCAGGACTTGCCCCTCAGTGGGCCAGGAGGACGGCGACCAGGGCGAGGGTGGCGGGGACCGTCTGCACGTAGAGGATGCGGATCCCGACCGTGGCGGCGCCGTAGAGGCCGGCCACCATCACGCAGGCCAGGAAGAACAGTGCGAACCCGAACCGTAGGTTCTCGGGACCGACGAGGCTCCAGATCAGCCCTGCGGCCAGGAAGCCGTTGTAGAGCCCCTGGTTCGCCGCCATCACCTTGGTCTGCTCGGCGAGCTCGACACTCGTCCCGAACGCGGCTCGGGTCCGGGGCGTCGTCCACAACGCCATCTCCAGCACCACGATGTAGACGTGGATCGCGGCCACCAGGGCGATCAGGACCGAAGCGAGGATCGACATCCCGTTAGGGTAGGGCCTCTGGTGTGCCGGGAAGCCTGGTCGGCGAGTCCGCTGTCCGTCTGCCCCCGAACGGAGCCACCCCCTCGTGACCACCCTGGCCTGGTTGTCGGTCGCCGTGTTCGTGCTCGCCTATGTCCTCATCGCCACCGAGTGGGTGCACCGGGTCGCCGCGGCTCTCGGCGGCGCAGTGGTGATGTTCGTGATCGGCGCGACCGACGCGGAGCGCGCGTTCTACTCCTCGCACACCGGCATCGACTGGGACGTCCTCGGCCTGTTGGCCGGGATGATGATCCTGGTCAACGTCGTCCAGCGCACCGGGCTGTTCGAGTACCTCGCCATCGCGGCCGCCCAACGTTCCCGGGGCAAGCCCTATCGCGTGATGGTGCTGCTGGTCCTGGTGACGGCCGTGGCCTCGGCGCTGCTCGACAACGTCACCACGGTGCTCCTGCTCGCCCCGGTGACGCTCTCCGTCGCGCGTCAGCTGGGCGTACCGCCCTCTCCCTATCTGATCGCGGAGGCGCTCGCGTCCAACATCGGCGGTACGGCGACGCTGGTGGGCGACCCGCCCAACATCATCGTGGCGAGCCGCAGCGGCCTGTCCTACATGGACTTCCTGACCAACCTGGCGCCCCTGGTCGTGATCCTCATCCTCGTCTTCTTGGTGCTCGCGCGATGGCTGTTCCGGCACGCGTTCACCTATGACCCCGAGCGCGCGGCCGAGGTCCAGACCCTCAACCCTCGCGAGTCGATCACGGACTCGCGGCTGCTGGTGGTCAGCGCGGTGGTTCTGTCGGTGATGACCGTGGCCTTCATGCTGCACACCACGCTCCATCTGGAGCCATCCGTGATCGCGTTGATCGGGGGGCTCGTGCTGCTGGCCTGGTCCCGGCTGGACGCCGACGTCATCGCCGCCGAGGTCGAGTGGCACAGCCTGGCGTTCTTCGCCGGGCTCTTCGTGATGGTCGGTGCGCTGGTCAACACCGGCGCCATCGCGGAGCTGGCCCGCTTCACCACCGACGCCACCGAGGGGCGGCTCCTCGTCGCGTCGATGGGCCTGCTCTGGCTGTCCGGGCTCTTCTCGGCAATCGTCGACAACATCCCCTACGTCGCCACGATGAGCCCCGTCGTCAGCGGGATGGTCGAGGCGCAGGGCGGGTCGTCGGCCAACGTGCTCTGGTGGTCGCTGGTGCTCGGGGCCGACCTCGGCGGCAACGCGACAGCGGTAGGAGCCTCGGCCAACGTCGTCACCCTGGGCATCGCCGAACGACACGGGCACCCGATCTCGTTCTGGGAGTTCACCCGCTACGGCCTGGTCGTCGCCGTCGTGACCATCGCGGTCGCGATGCCCTATCTGTGGCTGCGCTACTTCGTCTTCGCCGGCTGACCGGTCGCTAACCTCGTGACATGCGGGTGCTTGTCGTCGGTGCGGCCAGCTGGAACACCCTGCTCCACCTGCCGTCGCTCCCAGAGCCCCGCTCGCACTCACTGGTGGCCGATCGGACGGTCGAGACGGTGGGCGGCACCAGCGCGGGCAAGGCGCTCAACCTGGCCGCGCTCGGCCACGAGGTCCACCTGCACACGCTGCTCGGCGACGACCCTGCGGGCGAGCGGGTGCGCGGCCACCTCGCGGCCGCCGGCGTACGGCTGCATGTCGACCCGTCGGTCACGGGCACCGAGCAGCACGTTAACCTGATGGCCCGCGACGGCGGCCGGCTGTCGATCTATCGGTCCGTCCTCACCCCGGCTCCCGGCCTCGACCTCGGGCCGGTGGTCGACCTGGCGCGCACCTGCGACGCGGTCGTGCTCGACATCGCCGACTATGCCCGCCGGCTCATCCCGCTCCTGGGAGTGGCCGGCATCGGATTCTGGTCGGACCTGCATGACTGGGACGGGATGCAGGAGCACCACCGGGACTTCGCCGCGGCCGCCCGGACGCTCGTCCTCAGCGCCGATGCCCTCGCCGATCCGGGTCCCCTGTGCCGGAGCCTGAGTGGCCAGGGACGCCTCGTCGTCTGCACCGACGGCCCTCGCCGCGCGACGGCGTACGTCGGTGAGCGGGTGCTGACGGTGCCCGTCGAGCCGGTGCGCGAGGTCGTCGACACCAACGGCGCAGGAGACGCGTTCGTGGCCGGGCTTCTTCATGGCAGCCTGCTCGGCTGGCCGCCGGCGCGGTCGTTGCGTGCCGGTGCGGTAGCCGGAGAATCTGTCCGAGGTCGGAAGAATTCTTAGGTATTGAGGTTTATTCGAACATGTGTTCGGGTACAATGGTGGTGTGACCGCACTCCTGGAGCTCCACCCCGACGCCGACGCCGATGGCGTCGTGGGGGTGCTCGCGAGTGTGCATGCCGCGCTGGATGGTGCCGGGGACGCGAACCTCGCGTCGGGTGACTACGCGACGGCGGTCCGTGAGGCCGACCGGGCGATCAGCCGGCTCCAGGCGTTGAAGCTGTCGTTGGTGGCCGCGGCCGACCGGGCCGCGGT
>JGI24770J26754_10002875_pt1 | contig 11690 bp, 11 predicted proteins | sample LakOneMetagenome_FD_26754 | JGI IMG/M metagenome (IMG submission 26754) | reverse complement strand
CGCGGGGCGTTCGAGCGCGGGATCACCTTCTTCGACACCGCCGAGGCCTATGGGCCCTATGCCAATGAGGAGCTGCTCGGCGAGGCGCTGGCGCCGATCCGGGACGAGGTGGTGATCGCCACCAAATTCGGCTTCGTCGAGGGCTCGATCGTCAAGGGGCTGGACAGCCGGCCGGAGACGATCCGCGCGGTGGCGGAAGCCTCGCTCAAGCGGCTGCGGACCGACCGGATCGACCTGTTCTACCAGCACCGGGTCGATCCCGACGTGCCGATCGAGGAAGTCGCCGGGACGGTCCGCACGCTGATCGCCGAGGGCAAGGTCAAGCATTTCGGCATGTCGGAAGCCGGCGCGACCGCAATCCGGCGCGCGCACGCGGTGCAGCCGGTGGCGGCGCTGCAGAGCGAATATTCGCTCTGGTGGCGCGAGCCCGAGGCGGAGATCCTGCCCTTGCTTGAGGAGCTCGGCATCGGCTTCGTGCCGTTCAGCCCGCTCGGCCGCGGCTTCCTGACCGGCGCGATGGGCGCGGAGACCACTTTCGGGGCGGACGATTTCCGCGCGCTGATCCCGCGTTTCTCGCCGGAGGCGATCAAGGCCAACCAGGCTTTGGTCGATGCGATCGGGCGGATCGCGGCGGCGAAGGGGGCGACCCCGGCGCAGATCGCTTTGGCCTGGCTGCTGGCGCAAAAGCCCTGGATCGTGCCGATCCCCGGGACGACGAAGCTGCATCGACTGGAGGAGAATATCGGGGCCGCCGCGATCGCGCTGGACGCGGCCGATCTCGCCGATGTGGAGGCCGCACTGGCAGGCATCGAGGTGCAGGGCGCCCGCTATCCCGCCAGTCTGCAGGCGCGGGTGAATCGCTGAACCAGAGGTTCGGCCGATTGCCAGCTCAATCGAAACGGCGCAGGATCCCGCCGACCTAGCCGGAGACGAGCCATGCCTTTCCTCGCCTTGCTGATGGCCGCCGCGCCCGTGACCGGTGGCGCCCTGCCAGCCTGCCGTCCCGCCCAGCTCCGTCTTTCGACCGACAGCGGCGACGGGGAATTTACCGGCATGTCCCATGACGGGGTCGAGCTCTCGCTCCGCAATCGGGGTCGCGACTGCCTGCTGCCGGCCTTGCCGCTGGTGGAGCTGCGCGATGCGCGGGGCAGGGTGCTGGCGGCGCGGCGCGGCCCCTCCGCGGGCAGGCATCCGGCCCCGGTGATCGTCACCGCCGGGCATCGGGCGGCGCTCACCCTGCGCTGGACCTCGGGCGCGGTCTTCAACCATAGCCGGCATGTGAATGCCGCCAGGGTCTCGGTGCGGATCGGCGCCGGCATGGTCAGCGCCCCGCTTGCGGCGGCGCTCTACGGTCCGGCCGGCCGGCCGGTGGCCTTCGACCAGAGCGTGGCCCGGCAGATGGAGGGAATGCCGGCGGACGAGTAACCGCCGCCCACGTAATCTTACGGCATCGCCCTTAGCCCTTCCTCAAAGCCTCCTCTGCTCAATGGCGGCGGGCTTTTTGGGGGGCAATGGATGTTGCGGGTAAGGAAGGACGATCTGCGGCTCGGCATGTTCGTCCAGTCGCTGGAAGGCTCCTGGTTCAATCATCCGTTCTGGAAGACGAAATTCCTGCTCAGCGAGGGCGAGGATCTGCGCGCGCTGCAGAGCAGCGACATCGACGCGGTCTGGATCGACCCGACGAAGAGCGCCGCCCCCGCCATCGCCCATCTCACCCCGCCGTCAGCCGCAGCCCCGGCCAGGGTGGAGCCGGCGTCCGCCGCGGCTGAGCCGGAGGCCGGGGCGGCGCCCGAGGCCGCGCCGAAGCCACGGCGCCAGCGGCCCAATGAATATTATGCGGCGCAGACCCTGCTGGCGGACTGCAAGAAGGCGGTCGGCGGCCTCTTCGCGCAGGTGCAGAGCGGCGATGCGGCCGCCGCGATTGCGGCGGCGACGCCGGTGGTGAACGGCATCGCCGAGTCCGTCNCGCGCAACCCNGAGGCGCTGCTGACGCTGACCCGGATCCGNAGCCTCGACGAATATAGCTACGCCCATTCGGTCGCGGTCTGTGCCTTGATGATCAACNTGGCGCGCGAGCTGCAATTGCCCGCCGATTATCTGCGCAAGGCGGGCCTTGCGGGCCTGTTCATGGACGTCGGCAAGGCCTTCCTGCCTGCCACCCTGCTCGNCAAGGGGGGCGCCTATTCTCCGCCCGACTGGGCCGAGATGCGCGAGCATCCGAAGCTTGGCGCGGAGGCCGTCACCGCCTCGGGCGAGATGTCCAGAATCGTCGCCGACGTCTGCCTCCACCATCACGAGCGCTATGACGGGAGCGGCTATCCGCACAGATTGAAAGGCGACCAGATCAGCCTGTTCGCCCGCATGGCGGCGATCTGCGACACCTATGACGCNTTGGTCTCCAAGCGCCCGCACCGCGCCGCTCTGGGGCCGTCCGAAGCNGTCGCCGAAATGTACACGCTGAAGGGCCGGTTCGACGAAAGCCTGCTCAACTCCTTCATCAAGAGCGTCGGCATCTATCCCGCCGGCAGCCTCGTCCGGCTTGGCTCGCACCGCCTCGGCTGCGTCGCCGCGCAGCGCCGGGACCAGCTCACCAAGCCCTTGGTCCGCGTTTTCTATTCGATCCTCGAGCGGGCGCATGTGCCGGTGCAGGAGCTGGACCTCGCCGATGTGCCGGAGCCGGACCGGATCGTGGGCCGCGAGGAACCGGCGCGCTGGGGCCTGACCAACTGGGACGAGTTCGCGCTGACCATCCTGCAGGGCCAGAAGGCGAAGCGCGCCGCCTGACAACGCGGTCCGGGGCGGCTAAAGGGGCTGGCGACTCCTCAGCCCTTCCCGGAGATTTTTCATGACCGCCACCCGCGCTTTCGCCGCCCAGAACGGCCAGACCCCGCTCGCCGAGATCAGCATCGACCGGCGTGCGCCGGGGCCGCAGGATGTCGCCATCGACATCCTCTTTTGCGGCGTCTGCCATAGCGACCTGCACACCGCGCGCGGCGAATGGGCCGGGGTGCGCTTTCCCGAGCGTGCCCGGGCACGAGATTGTCGGCCGCGTGACCGCGGTCGGCGGCGAGGTCTCGAAGGTGGCGGTGGGCGATCTGGTCGGGGTCGGCTGCCTGGTCGACAGCTGCCGGACCTGCCCGTCCTGCCAGGAGGATCTCGAGCAATATTGCGAGGGGCCGCACGGCTTCCAGGGCACCTATAATGGCTGGGCGGACGGCTCGGGCGAGAACACCTATGGCGGCTATTCCGCGGCGATCACCGTGGACCAGCATTTCGTCCTGAAGGTCGGCCATGACGAGGCGGACCTCGCCGCGGTCGCGCCGTTGCTCTGTGCCGGCATCACCACCTGGTCGCCGCTTCGTCACTGGAAGGTCGGGCCGGGCCAGAAGGTCGGCGTGGTCGGCATTGGCGGGCTCGGCCATATGGGCGTGAAGCTCGCCCATGCGCTGGGCGCGCATGTGGTGGCTTTCACCACCTCGGCGGAGAAAAAGCAGGAGGCGCTGGACCTCGGCGCGGACGAGGTCGTGCTGTCGAAGGACCGGGACGAGATGAAGGCCCATATGGGCAGCTTCGACTTCATCCTGAATACGGTCGCCGCCTCGCACAATCTCGACGCCTTCACCGCCTTGCTGAAGCGGGACGGCACGATGGTGCTGGTCGGCGTGCCCGAGACGCCGCATCCCTCGCCGTCGGTCGGCGCCCTGATCTTCAAGCGCAAGGCGATCGCCGGCTCGCTGATCGGCGGCATCGCCGAGACGCAGGAGATGCTCGATTTCTGCGCCGAGCACGGCATCGTCTCGGACATCGAGATGATCAACATGCAGGAGATCGACGCGGCCTACGACCGGATGCTGAAGAGCGACGTGAAGTACCGCTTCGTGATCGACATGGCCTCGCTGAAATAGGCTCAGGTCGAGAAGGGGGCGCTGCCCTCGACGACCTCCTGGATCATTCGTGGCGCTTGCCCCGCCTGCCAGAGCGGCACGCGGGTGCGGGCGCGGTAGAGGAGCGGGCCCCCGTCCGGCGTCGTCGCGCGGGTCAACGGGCGCGGGATGCAGACGAATTCCGTGGTGAGCTCGGTGCCGGTCACGTGCACGACCGCATAGCCATGGCCGCCATAATCGGCGAAGCTGAGGTGCGGCGAGACGTCGGGATTGCTGACCGCGTGGGCGGCTGCGAAGTCGCCGTTGCTTTCCTTGAAGGCAAGCGCCGAGCGGACCCCGTGCATGATCGTCATGTTCATCTTGTGGCCGTCGGGGCCGTTCGGCCCGTCATGGACGTAGAGCGCGCGCAGCGGATGATCGCGGCGCATTCCCTCCGCCCCTTCCGCCAGGCCGACCTGGGAGATCGAGCCGGTGATGAACTCGACGCCGACCGGCTCGTAGGCGAGGGGTGGAATATGCTTGGAAAAGGTGCCCGCCCAGAAGCTGTGCCGGTCGCCGGCGACGATCGCGAGGCCGGTGATGCCGTCGTGCTTCAGCGCGTCGGCGATCTCGCCATGCTCGATCTCATAGCCGCCGCTGATCAGGCCGTAATCGTTGACCGGCCAGTTGGCCTTGAGCGGCTCCGGCAGGTTCTGGATATCCATCCGCCAGCGCATCGTGGCGAAGCTGTGGCCCCAGATCTTCCACGGCTTGCGTGACGTGCGCAGCTGATCGAGCAGCCAGGCCTTCTGCTCGGTGCCCAGATAGGCCTGCCGCACATTGTCCTTCGCCGGATTGGGAATCTCCCGACCGGCCCAGGTGATCGTCGCCGGCGGGTGGCCGTCATTATAGTCGCGGCCGCCGTCGATGATGTTGTTGATCGTCTCCGGATAGACGAACGGAAAGCCGGTCGGCTGGGGGATGTCGCCGGAGGGTTGCGCGCCCTGGAAGCTGCGATTGTCGGTGATGATCAAGTCCGCATTCCGGCCCCATTTGACCGTCCGGTAGATCTTCAGGCTGTGGATCGCGGTCTGGTTGTTGGCTTCCGTGCCGACGCCGAGATCGTCGACCTGGCTGATCAGGACATTCTGCACCTCCGGCGCATGGAACCGTTCGAGGTCGAAGCCGCTGGCCTGGACGGAGCGGGACGGCAGGAATTCGAACCAGGCCTGGGCGGCGGCGACCTTCTTGGTCTGTGCCGGGCGGGCCTGGCCATCGAACACCTGCATGCTCTGATAGCCCTGCCAGGAGAATTCGTGATTGTCCCAGACCGGAATGAAGGGNAAGCGGGCGCGGGCGTCCTGCAGNTCGGGGTCGAGCAGGTAGGATTTATAGGCGGTNCGNTAATCGGCGAGATCGACCGGGAGGTGATAATCGTGGAGCTTCTCGCCGGTCGGGTAGCGGAGGTTGCCCTGCAGNNNGCGCGTCCCCTTCCTGCCGTTCGGCGNATCCTCCGGATACCAGGTCACNTCGTAGATGAAGTCGCCGAGGTGGAGGACGAAGGCGAGCCGGTCNGCNGGNNCGGCGCGCTCGTCCTCGAAGATCATCCGCTTNTAGGCGTTGCAATAGCCCTGGGTGACGTCCTGGCAGGAGACGAAGGCAAAGCGGAACGGGCGGCCGTCATCCTCGGCCGGCGCGGTGAGCGTGCGGCCGACGCGGCTGCCGGCGCCATGCTCGTCGGTGAAGCGGTAATAATATTCGGATGCGGGGCGGAGGCCGGCGGCCAGGAAGCGGCAGGTCCAGTCGGTCGTGGCGTCCACCCTTGTGGTGCCGCGCGCGACGATGTGGCGGAAGGCGGGGTCGGACGCGACCTCGACGGCGAGGCGATAGGCCTGTGCATTCCCCTCGGGCGCGCGGCGGGTCCAGAGGATGACGCTGTGGGCGTCGGGATCGCCCGAGGCGACGCCTTGCGGATAGGCGGCGCGCTGCTCGTGCCAGGCGGCGGCGAAGGCCTTGCCGGGGCCGAGCGCGAGCGTGGCGCCGAAGGCGGCGGCGAGGGCGGTGAATTGACGGCGGTTGGGGCGTGCAGAGACAGTCATGGCGAATCACCATTTCTTACTGTCCCCGCGGAGCGTTGGAGCAAAGCGCCCTGCGGAAGTCCCGTTTATTCGACGAACTGCATGTTTCAGCGACGATCCGATTGGCCCGGAAAGCGCCGCCGCAGCTCCGGGGTGAAGGCGGCGAGCAGGAGCAGGAGGGCCGAGGGCAGCAGCGCCCAGGCGAGCGTGACGAACGCGACCTGCCGCTGCTCCGCATCTTCCGCCGCCACGTAGCGGGCGCGGATCGCGTCGGTGCAGTCGCGCATCTCCAGCCCGCCGACCGGCCGGACGGTGTAGGACAGGCCGTCGCGCGACGATTCGAGCCGGGCGTCGGTGCAGCTTTGCATCGCCTCCCGATAGCCCGCGCGCTGCTGGTGGGGCTGGATCGCCTGGTGGTTGCAGTAGCCGATCACTGCCCAGCCGAGCAGCCACAGCGCGACCACGGCCAGCGCCTTGCGGAAGAGCGGAGTCTCGGTGCGCCGCTGCGCCATGCGCGAGAGCATAAGCGCCGTGCGGTTCGGTGCAACGTGCGTTCGTCGAGCCATGGCGCGGCTCAACGAACCGTGCGACGATCCACGCTGCAAAGTCGGGAGTCGTGCGACGTGCGGGGACTAGGCGCAGGATTGCTCGGGATCGCGCTCCTGGCCGGCGCCTGCACGACGTCCGGGGCGGAAGACAATTCCGCCACCCAAGCAAATCTGAGCACCATCATGAACGCGGTTCCGCCGGCCGACTGCCCGGAGGAGGAATTGTCCTGCGGGAAGCAAAGGCCAGTCGTCTCGGACGGGGTCACTCGGTTTCGCAACGAGGACATGTACCTCAGCGCCATCTTCCCAGCCGGAAGCCAAGTCTGCATGACCCGCTCGGGCGATACGCCGCGTGGCTTCTTTGCCGTCTACGGCGCGCCACCCGGCTGTCCGGAACGACCGGAACGGCCGCCGCGCTTCATCGTCCTGAGCGCGATGTTCAATGCCGCCTTTTACGTCAGGGCCGAGGAAATCCTCGGTGGCGATTGTCGGCCGCTGTCCGCCGAAACAGAGCGACGCCTTGGCGCGCCACTCGCCATGCACGGCCTCCGGACGCTGGTTTGCGAAACCCGGAGCGCCGGCGGTTCGATCGAGATCAGCATGAACTTCCTCGGCGGGCCGTGGTGGGAGGGCGAAACGCCCGGCAGTCGACGACGGAAGGTCGTCTACGTCTTCATCCTCAACACCACGCCGGACCATTTCGACGAGGATCTGGCGCGGTTCCGCCAAGTACTGGCCAGCGTCAGGATCGCAACGCTGGACTAGCCGCCGGCGTAGCTCTCCAGAAAGCCGCACCGCGTGCAGCGCCAGGTCACGATCTCCACCGGTTTCCGGCCGCGGAGCTTGAGGTTGCCGAAGAAACCCTTTTCCGGCGGTCCTTCGACCCAGCGGCTGACGCCGCAGCCGCCATGTTCCTTGTCGATGACAAAGCCCTCCACCATCGAGGACTGGCATTTCGGGCATACGGGGTTGCGGGCCGTTCGCTCCTCCTAGCGCGTGCCGTAGGTCCGGTCCCCCGCGTCGCCGAGGCCGGGGACGATATAGCCATGGTCGTTCAGTTGCTCGTCCATGCCGGCCGCCCAGATCGGCACGTCGGGATGGGCGGCGCGCAGCGCCTCGGCGCCGGGCTTCGCGGCGAGCAGGCAAACGAAGCGGATGTCGCGGACGCCGGCTTCCTTCAGCCGGTCGATCGCGGCGATGGCGGTGTGGCCGGTGGCGAGCATGGGATCGACGACGACGACCAGGCGCTCGTGGCAATCCTCCGGCGTCTTGAAATAATATTCGACCGCCTCGAGCGTCATCGGGTCGCGGTAGAGGCCGATATGGGCGAAGCGGGCGGACGGCACGAGATCGAGCAGGCCCTCGGCCATTTGCAGGCCGGCGCGCAGGATCGGGGCGATCACCAGCTTCTTGCCGGCGAGCCTGGGCGCGTCGGTCGCGGCGATCGGGGTTTCGATGCGCACGGTCTCCAGCGCGAGGTCGCGGGTCACCTCATAGCAAAGCAGGGTCGCGATCTCGCGGACCACCGACCGAAACAGCTGGATCGAGCTGTTCTTGTCGCGGAGCAAGGTGAGCTTGTGCTGGACAAGCGGGTGGGAAACGATCGTCAATCCGTCCATGTCGCGTTCCTAAAAGACTGTGCCGTCTGAGATGATGGTGAAAGGGGGGCCGCCGCCGGGACGCTTTTCGGCGGCGATGCGCCGGCCGGCCGCCCAGCTGCCGCCTTCGAGCATACGGGCGAGGGGGAAGCTGGCCTGGTCGACGCCGAGCCGCTCGCGGACCAAGGGCGCCATGCGATCGAGCAGGGCGACGGTCATGGCGCGCCAGGCGACGATGAGCGGGTCGGAGACGTGATGGCTGCGGGTCGCGTCGGCGGGGTCGGTGAGGGCGAGCACGCCCAGGTCCACGAACAGGCCGCCATTGCGATATTCGGCGAGGCCGGTGAGGCCGTCCACGTCGCTGACCGTGATGCCGGATTCCTCGAGCGGCTCGATCAACGAGTAAGAGAGCCATTGCGAGAGCTTGTGGAGCGGGACGAGGCCGTCGGTGGCGTCGTCGCGCTTGATCGCCGGATGCCGCCAGCAATCGCCGAGGTCGATGCCGTCGATCCTGAGCCGATCCGCCCAGATCGGGCCAAGCGCTTCGAGCAGGGCTTCGAGGATCGCGGGGGCGGGAAGGGTGCCGCCTTCGGCGCGGGCGGCGAGCGTGTCGTAGAGCCCGCCGGGGCGTCCGCCCGGGAACAGGTCCGGCCGGGCCAGCACCTGCGCGCCGAGCCGGCGGAGCAATCCCGCCCGCCCTTCGAGGCCGAGCAGTGGGTTGTCCTCGCTCACCTGAAAGCCAGCCGCCAGCGTCGCCGCTTCGAGCGTGGCGAGATTGTCGAGGGCGCCGGCCTCGACCATGCGCTGGCTGGCGACGGCGAGGCCTTCGGAGCGGGTGTAGGTGCCGCCGCTGACCGGGTCGACATAGCGCCAGCCGGGGCCGGTGCCGGCGTCGAGCAGCACCGATAGGATGACCAGATCGAAGGCGGCGCGGCCGCGCAAAGCCGGATCGCCTTCCGGCAGACGCGGCGGGCCGGCGACGAAATGCCGGGCGCGGGCGTGGAAGGGGATATCGAGGTCCGGATAATTTTCGCGAGTCACCGCGGCCGTCAGGTCCGCGGCCTCGCCCAGCCGGTCGAGGTCGACCCGCCAGCCTTCGACTTTCCCCGCCAACGCCAGGTCAAGCATCTCATGCGCCCGCTCGCGCACCGCGGCGGCGTGCAGCAGGGATTGGACGTCAGACATGGTCTAGACCGTGCTCCGGCGAAGGCCGGAGCGGTGGATGCAGCGCACTGAACCCGGACGCTTTGCGCACGGCCAGCGCCCCGGCCTTCGCCGGAGCACAGAACGGGTCGTGCATCAAAACTTCCCGAGGTCGCGGCCGACGGTGCTCTTGAGCTTCTTCTTGCTCGGGGCGCCGTCGGGCGTGAAATAGCCGGCGGCTTTCTTCGCCTCCATCTCGACGCTGGCATCCTCGGGGATCAGCCAGTCGGGGATGGGCACGCGCTCGCCAATCTCGATGCCGCCGCCCGCGAGGGCGTCATATTTCATGTTCGACATGGAGACGAAGCGGTCGATCCGCTTGATGCCAAGCCAGTGGATGATGTCCGGCATCAATTGCTGGAAGCGCGCGTCCTGCACGCCGGCGACGCATTCGGTCCGCTCGAAATAGGTCGCGGCCTGGTCGCCGCCCGGCTGGCGCTTGCGGGCATTGTAGACGAGGAACTTGGTCACCTCGCCAAGCGCGCGGCCTTCCTTGCGGTTATAGACGATCAGGCCGACGCCGCCCTCCTGCGCCTGGCGGGTCGCCTCCTCGATGCCATGCGTCAGATAGGGCCGGCAGGTGCAGATGTCGGAGCCGAACACGTCGGAGCCGTTGCACTCGTCATGGACGCGGCAGGTGAGCACCTTCTTCTTGTTGCCGAGGAACGCGGGGTCGCCGAAGATGTAGAGNGTCATGCCGCCGATCGGGGGCAGGAAGACGCTGAGATCGGANCGGGTGATCAGNTCGGTGTACATGCCGCCGGTCTGNTCGAAGAGGCAGCGGCGCAGGTCCGATTCCTTGACCCCGAACCGCTCGGCGATGCCGGGCAGCCACCAGACGGGGTCGACCGCGATCTTGGTGACCGAGACGTCGCCCGCCTCGTGCACGATCTCGCCGTCCACCTTGAGCCGTCCCGCCTCGATCGCGTCGTGGATCTCGGGAAGGGTCAGCCGCGCCTTGGTGATGGCGATGGAGGGGCGAAGGTCGATGCCCTCGGCCAGCAAGTCCCCGAAATCCTGCGCGACCCGGTGGCCCCAGGGATCGAGCGAGACGATCTTGGCCGGATCGCCCCATTGCTTGTGCGGCCCGATCTCGCAGACCGGCGAGGTGTCGTTCAGATCCGGGCGGGCGGACGGGTCCATTGCGCCGGAGGAAATGGCGAGCGCGCGGTAGATGGAATAGGAGCCGCCATGCGCGCCGATCGCGTTGCGCAGCGAACCGGCATTGACCGTGGCGATGACCGGGCCGCGCTCGTCTGCGGTCGGGGCGCCCCAGTGGATCGGGAAGCGGGCGGGGCCGCGCGAACCCGGGTGCGAGGTCAGGCGGATATGGCCGCTCTTCGCCTCAGGTGACGTCATTCAGAATTCCTCTCCGCAACAGCGTAATCGACAAGGCTACGCCAGCGGGGGCCGGGATGCCAAGTCTTTGTCTCAGCCGGCCGGCTGCTGCGCCCGGCTGCGCAAGGCGGGGAGGGTGAAGACGAAGCTGTTCGGCGCCTGCGGGCGGTGGCAGGCCAGGCAGACCGCCTGGTTCAGCCGCGCGTTGCGGACATGGGCCGCGTCGAACACCGCGAAGTCCCAATTGCCGTTGCGCAGCAGGGCCGGAACGGTCTCGCCCCAGCCCGCCTGCGAGGCCATCGCCGCGTATGAGGTCGCCGCGCCGCTGGCGTCGCGGTTCACGACGACGATCACCGAGCCGTCGGGCAAAGGCCGGTTCGCGCGGGCCGCGGCCAACGCCACCGCATTGGCGTAGCGCTCGGCGGTGGTGCCGTTTTCGCCGGGGACGCGCTCATAGGAGGTGAAGCCGGTCGGGAAATTGGCGGGAAAGGTCATGCGCGAGGGGATGGCGGGCCCTGCCGCAGCGGTCGTCGTCCCATGTGCGTCGGTCGCAGAAGCGGGCTGGCTGTGCCAGTGAGCGGCGAGGGCGTTGATCTCGGCATCGCTGAGCTGACCCGCAATGGCCTGCATGGCATCGTTACGGCGGGTGCCGGCCTTGAAGGCCTGGAGCTGGGCGGCAAGATAGGCCTGCTGCTGGCCGGCGAGATTGGGAACGCGCGGATTGCGGCTGATCCCGTTCTCGCCATGGCAGGCCTGGCAGGCGGTGACGTCGACCGGGACCGAGGGCTGGGCTGGCGTTGCCGTCATGGGCTGCTGCGTCGCAAAGGCACCCGCGCCGAGCGACACGCCGAACGCCGCCAGCGCGACACCCAATGAAATCCGTGCAGTCTTCATCGTTCGTCCTTCTTCCCACCGGACGAGCCCACCGCGCGCCGGGATAGGCGGAAGCGGGGTGGCTTGCAATCAGAGCGCGCCGGAAGACTCCCCTCCCTGCAAGGGAGGGGATGGGGGTGGGTGCGAGCGGTAGCGAGCCTTCTTGCCGGATCAGGGAGCGCCTGGCGG
>JGI24770J26754_10002872_pt1 | contig 11695 bp, 12 predicted proteins | sample LakOneMetagenome_FD_26754 | JGI IMG/M metagenome (IMG submission 26754) | reverse complement strand
CATCTTGAACAGGCGTTTCGTCTACCTTTTTTTCTTTTGTAACAGCAGTAGAAGGCGTTGTTTCTATTATTGTTTTAGATTTTTTAGAAACAAATAGTTTTTTGATTGGATCGGTTATCACATCAAACGTAATCATACCACCAATGTCATTGATAGCACGATAGGTTAGGAGNACAGCTAATGGTGTTAAAATCATAGACGACATCCAAACCCCCATAAAAGCTGGCATTTGATTTTCTTGAGCAACTCTTTTTCCAAAAGTATTGATGAAGTGGAATACAATAAAAATGGCTACTGCAAATACAATGGGCAATCCTAATCCACCTTTGCGAATGATAGAACCTAAAGGCGCTCCAATAAAAAACATCAATAAACAGGAAAAAGCAATCATGAATTTGTCGTACAAGGCAATCCAGTGGCTATTGATGTTTTTGGCTTTCGATTCCATTTCAAATACCGAACTGTCAATAGAAAAACCCGTATTTTCAACATTATTAACNGCNACCTTAAAGACTTCTTTTTTCTGGAAATCNTTCAGGTTTTTNAGCAAATCAGTTCCTGTAACTTTTTGAACTGGAATGGCACCAGCACTCGAATAAAACACATTAGCAACACCTGTTCTCAAATAGATATTCTCGGCATACGATTTTAAATCTTTTCTATAATTCTTATTCAGAGAATCAATGGTAAAACGAAGTTCATTGATGTTCAACATGGTGTTGGTATTTGAAATATCCACACTGTTCATGTTGTCTTGATTCAATTTGGATAAATCAATGTTGATGACATCGGTTTTAAAAGTGCCTTTAGCAAAAGGAATTTTGTTGCGTTCTTCGTATTTTTTCGGAATAATGTCTTCGTAGTAATTTCCGTTAGTAAGCACCAATTTTAGGGTATTAGACGATTCGCTGCTCACCAATTCGCCTTTTTCGGCTTTAATTACAGTGGTACTTCCTTCTCCGTTAGGTAGTTTTCTGTGAATGGTAACGCCTTTTAGAAAATTACCTTTTTCACCCGATTTTTTTTCTACTTTAATGGTGTAATTCCCAACTTCACTAAACTGCCCTTCAGCTATAGCCATAGCTGGTTTTACTTGTGCAATATTTCGTCTAAAATTGATGAATTTATATTCGGCATACGGAATCACATTGTTGGCAAAAAAGAACGAAACAATACTCAAAAAGATGATGAAAACGGTAATGCTACGCATGGTTCTTTGAAACGAAATTCCAGAAGATTTCATGGCAGCAAATTCATAGTTCTCAGCCAAACTTCCAAAAGTCATTATAGAAGCTAATAACACCGATAGTGGTAATACTAAAGGAATAATGCGAGGCATAGAGAATAGAAGAAATTTGATGACTAAAATAACATCCAAATCTTTTCCAGCAAGTTCAGAGATAAACAACCAAACGGTTTGCAGTATAAATATAAAAAACAAGATTACAAATACCGTAGTAAATGTAATCAAGAATGTTTTTAATAAATATCTGTCGAGGATTTTCACTTCCGATTAATCTAATTTATTGATGTAGTAGTTAGGGTATTTACTAGCTACAAAGGTAAATTGATTTTTTGACAATGGCTGATTGGTTTTGAAAGAATTAACAGTCAAGGTTGTTTTGGTACCGTTTTTACCAATCTCAATTAGATTATAAATAGTTTTTGTTTGGATGTCAATGCCCAATAAAATTTCTTTGCGTTGGTCTTTGGCATTGGTAGGCGTTAGTTTAATATATTGAATCTTACGGCCTTTAATGTCTTGAAGAATATCCCAAGTGAATTTATATCCGGTATTGAAAAATGTCAGCATTTTAGAAGGAGTGATTGCTTTTTCATCGCTATCATTCACACTAGAAATCGTTACTTCTTCGTCTTCAGGAACGATGGTGTAGGTTTTTTTTCCGTCAAATATTTTAGTCACACCCATAAAGTTCAAAACATATTTATTTCCTTGAAGGGTTACGTTTCCTTTACTGTCTTGATTGATGTTTTCTTTGGCATTGTTTAAGGTATATTTAAAGTCGATAACAATGTTGTCATAACTTTTTATTTTAGCCGTTACTTCGTCTAAAAGTGCTTTGGCTTTTTTGTCTTGCGCAGTAGTGGTAAAACCAAAAACTAATAATAAGGCAATTGACAGAAATTTGTTCATTTTACTAATTGTTTTGTTCATTGTTTAAAAATTGATCGAGAGCCACTAAGTCAGGAATGTTAACACTTCTGGCTTTACTGCCTTCAAACGGACCTACAATTCCGGCGGCTTCCAACTGATCAATCAATCTTCCTGCACGGTTGTACCCCAGTTTTAATTTTCTTTGCAATAATGATGCCGAACCTTGCTGTGCAGTTACAATTATTTCGGCGGCTTCTCTNAACATGTTGTCTCTTTCTGAGATATCAATGTCTAATTTCACGCTACTTTCTTCACCNACATANTCAGGTAACATAAANGCCGTAGCATAGGCTTTTTGAGAACCAATATAATCGACTATTTTTTCNACTTCTGGAGTATCAACAAAAGCACATTGTACGCGNACTAANTCATTTCCGTTNGAGAATAACAAATCTCCACGACCNATTAATTGATCGGCNCCACCCGAATCTAAAATGGTTCTTGAATCGATTTTTGACGTTACTCTAAAGGCAATACGCGCTGGGAAGTTGGCTTTAATCATCCCTGTTATTACATTTACCGAAGGTCTTTGTGTGGCTATGATTAAGTGAATTCCGATGGCACGTGCTAATTGAGCCAAACGGGCAATGGGCGTTTCTACTTCTTTACCAGCAGTCATAATCAAATCGGCAAACTCGTCTACTACCAATACAATATAAGGTAAAAATTGATGGCCATGTTCCGGATTCAATTTGCGTGCTTTGAACTTTTCGTTGTATTCTTTAATGTTACGTACCATCGCATCTTTCAATAACGAATAACGGTTGTCCATTTCAATACATAACGAATTTAAGGTGTTGATAACCTTGCTGTTGTCTGTGATAATAGCGTCTTCAGAATCGGGTAATTTGGCTAAATAGTGACGTTCAATTTTATTAAAAAGCGTCAATTCTACTTTCTTTGGATCGACCAAAACAAACTTTACTTCAGCTGGATGTTTTTTATACAATAACGATGTTAACACCGCATTCAAACCCACCGATTTTCCTTGACCAGTAGCACCTGCCATCAATAAGTGTGGCATTTTAGCTAAGTCAAAAACAAAAGTTTCGTTGGAGATGGTTTTTCCTAAAGCAATAGGCAATTCCATTTCGGCTTCTTGAAATTTAGCAGAAGAAATAACTGTTTTCATTGGCACCATAGTTGGGTTCTTGTTGGGAACCTCAATACCAATAGTTCCTTTCCCTGGAATTGGAGCGATAATTCGAATGCCTAAAGCAGATAATGATAAAGCAATATCGTCTTCTAAACTTTTAATCTTTGAAATTCGGATTCCAGCTTCAGGAACAATTTCATATAATGTTACCGATGGACCNACCGTNGCTTTTATTTGAGCAATGTCAATTTTATAGTTGCGAAGGGTTTCTACAATTCGGTTTTTATTTTCTTCTAATTCTTCTTGATTGATGGTAATTCCAACGCTGGTGTATTCTTTTAATAAATCAATNGTTGGAAATTTGTAGTTGGATAATTCTAANGTAGGATCAAATAAGCCAAAATCGGCGACTAATTTAGCAGCCAAATTTTCTTCCATTACATCTTCATCTGGTGCTTTTTCAATCACAAAAGCGTCATCGTTGGTTTTGATGATTTCAGGTTCGGTAACTTGTAATTTAGGAGCAGAAGTNGGTTCTACTGCTTTAGGTTCGTTTTTTAAAGTCGGCTCCAATTCAATTTGAGAATAGCTAGAAATTGTTGGTTTCAAAGCTTCTTTATTGAGTTCAAATTGTGAACTGGGTTTGATGTAAGGCTCTTCAATGATATCGTCCAAGTCATCGTGAGCTTCTTCAACGGCATATTCTTCTAAGTTGTAAGCAGCCGAATCGGTTTCAGGATTCGTTTTCATCTCCGCCAAATCGGCACTCATTTCTTTGTGCTTNTTTTCAAAAAATGTTTTTATGGTATCTGGTGATAATTTGATTTTGAATATCAAATAAATAATTACCCCAAAAATCAGAATCAGTAACGTACCTATTTTACCAATGTAATCCTGAAAGAATAAATTCATTTCATAGCCAATGGTTCCGCCCAATTCGGGAATAGAATTAGCAAAAAAGCCAAATAAAATGGAAAGTATGATGATGGCAAATAAATCCCAGAACCACGTAGTTTTTAATTTTTTAAGAGGCAAATCCAACACCATAAAAGCGCCTGTTAAAAAGAATAATTTTACAAAAAGGAACGAAGCGGCACCAAAACCTTTATAGATAAAGATATCGGCTAAAAAAGCGCCCATTTTCCCCAACCAATTGTTAGCAGTTTCATCACGATTTGATAGCTCATTAACAATGTTTTGATCTTCTTGGCCGTGAATGAAGAAGGAAATAAAAGCGGCCAATAGCCCCACAGATAAAAGTACCAAAAGGCAACCAAAAATTACTTTGTATTGCCTTTTCATTTTCCATGGAAGTTTTTCTCCTGGTTCTGATGTTTTTGTATTTTCTTTTTTAACTGTTTTTGCCATTCGAGATTAAATAGATGCTATAAAAATAGAAAATTATATTATAAAAGGGTGCTTATGTATGGAATATATATCATACAACCTATTGCTATAGCTGTGAATGCGGCAAATAAAACCGCTCCAGCTGCAATATCTTTGATAAAGCCAATTTTTTCATGAAATTCGGGATGAATGAAATCGGCAATTTTTTCGGCAGCAGTGTTCAATCCTTCTACTGCAAGAACTAAACCAATAGCAAGGGTCTGAATCATCCATTCTACATGTGTAATATGGAAATAAAAACCTGCTATAATCATGACTACTCCAATAGTAGATTGCACCATTACACTGTGTTCGGTGGAAATCAGTTTGATGGCACCTTTTATGGCAAATCCAACACTTTTTAGCCTTCCAGTTAAAAAAGTTTTATCTCTTTCAAATTCTCCCATAGGTACAAAAATTAAAGTGCTGCTAGTGCGGCTTCATAATTTGGTTCGTCAGCAATTTCGGGAACTTGTTCAGCATAAGTAACTGTTCCGTTTTCATCTAAAACAATAACCACTCTTGAACTCAACCCAGCTAATGGACCATCTACCATTTCTAATCCGTAATTTTTTCCAAAACTACCGTCTTTAAAATCAGATAAGTTTACCACGTTTTCCAATCCTTCGGCACCACAAAAACGTTTTTGAGCAAAAGGTAAATCTCTAGAAATACATAATACTTTGGTGTTTTCTAACGCACTTGCTTTTGCATTAAATGTTCTTACCGATGTGGCACAAGTTCCCGTATCTATACTTGGAAAAATATTTAAAACCAATTTACTTCCTTTAAAATCTGCTAAAGAAGCGACTGATAAATCGTTTTTTACTAATTCAAAATCGGGTGCTGAAGTACCTGCTTTCGGTAACTCACCATTCGTATTTATCGGGTTTCCACCTAAAGTTATTTTTGCCATTTTTAGTTTTTTTTTGAGGATTCAAAAGTAGTGAAAAAATTAGGAATTAAGAATTAGGAATTAGGAATTTTTAAAATCTATACTATAAGTCAATGTTTATTAGGATGTAATATTATTTTATCGTAATATTGCAATATATAAATACAATTATCATGGGAGCCTCTAAATCAGAATCATTTTCAGCAGAACACAACGAAATGGCTACACTATTTAAAGCATTGTCACATCCTGCACGAGTGGCTATTGTCGACTATTTGTTGTCGGTAGACAGTTGTATTTGTGGCGACATCGTCAATGAATTGCCTTTGGCTCAGCCTACCATTTCACAGCATTTAAAAGAATTAAAAAATGCTAACATCATTAAAGGTTCTATTGAAGGAACTGCCATTTGTTATTGTATTAATCCTGAAACTATTCAGAAAATAGAGCAGCATTTTAGTTCAATAGCACATATATTAAATAAAAAATGTTGTTAGCTAATCACCATTTATTAATCACTAATTACTCAAAAAAATGAAACTATCNGAATTNAAAAACAGTTTAGAGCAAGTGGATGTTTTTAACATNCAATTGCCAAGTGNGACTATGGTTCCAGCGCATTTTCACATCACAGAAATGGGGTTGTTAACCAAGAATTTTATCGATTGTGGAAACGTGATTCGTGAAGAAAAAGCGGTTACTTTTCAAGTTTGGTTTGCNGGAGATTTAGAACATCGATTAGCACCAAGTAAGGTGTTTAAAATTATGGAGGCTTCTAAAAATCTAATTGGAGATCAAGATTTAGAGTTGGAAGTTGAATATCAAATGGAAGCAACCATAGGGAAATTTGGTTTAGAATTTGCCAATGGAATTTTCAATTTAACCCCCAAAGAAACTACTTGCTTAGCACAAGATCATTGCGGAATTCCGCCAGAGAAAATGAAAGTTCCAATTGGAGCATGGAAAGCCAAAACATCTTGCTGTACTCCAGAAAGTAATTGCTGTTAAATGATTGGTTATGAGTAAAAAAGAACATTGGGAAAATGTGTTTTCTACCAAGCAAGAAACAGAGGTCAGTTGGTATCAAAAAGTGCCACAAACGTCAATAGATTTTTTTATAACTAATGCCATTCCAAAAGATGCAGCTGTTATTGATGTGGGTGGCGGCGATAGCTATTTAATGGATAGTTTATTAGAAATGGGATATTCCAATTTGTATTTATTGGATATTTCAGAACAAGCAATTGATCGGATTAAAAATAGGCTTGGTGTTAAAGCAGAACTTGTTACGTTCATCATTTCTGATGTATTAGACTTTGAACCTAAAGTTCGTTTTGAGGTTTGGCACGATAGAGCAAGTTTTCATTTTTTGACGTCTTCTGAAGATATAGTAAAATACAAGTCGATTGTAACAAACGCCATCAACCAAAATGGCTATTTGTTTGTCGGGACTTTTTCAGAAAACGGCCCTTTAAAGTGTAGTGGATTAGAAATCACACAATATTCAGAAGCTAAATTTAATGATGTTTTTGGAAGTGATTTTGAGGCTGTAAGTTGTTTTACAGAAAACCATCAAACGCCATTTAATACGACTCAAAATTTCATATTTTCTACTTTTAAAAAGAAATAATTTATGTTATCACAATTAAATACCACCATCGAATTAATCTCAAAAACAGCTATTTCTGAAGCACGAAAGGATGTTTTACAATCGTTAGTAGATTTCATTCAAAATAAGTTAAACAACAACGAAGAAGTGCGTTTGAATTTTATTTGTACCCACAATTCTCGTAGAAGTCATTTGTCTCAAATTTGGGCACAAACCATGGCGTTTCATTTCGGAATAAAATCGGTATTTTGTTATTCGGGAGGTACTGAAGCCACAGCCATGTTCCCAAAAGTTGCCGAAACGTTAACCAATCAGGGGCTTCATATTCAGAAATTAAGTGAGACTCATAATCCAGTTTATGCGGTAAAGTTTGATGAAAATCAACCAGCTGTCATTTGTTTCTCAAAAACTTTTGACGATGATTTCAATCCCAATTCACAATTTGCAGCCATCATGACGTGCTCTTCTGCCGATGAAGGGTGTCCGTTTATTGCAGGTGCAGAACAACGTTTGCCCATTCGATACAACGATCCTAAAGCTTTTGACGGCACCGATCTTATGAACGAAAAATATGCCGAACGTAGCCTTGAAATAGCTTCTGAAATGTATTTTGTATTTTCTCAAATTAAGCAATAGTTATATGAAAAAAAGATTAGGTTTTATAGATCGATTTTTAACGCTATGGATTTTTTTAGCGATGTTAATTGGTGTTGGAATAGGGTATTTTATTCCGAATTCGGCTCGTTTTATCAATTCATTTTCTTCCGGAACTACAAATATTCCATTGGCAATTGGCTTAATACTAATGATGTATCCGCCGTTAACTAAAGTAGATTTTAGTAAAATACCGTTGATGTTTAAAAAGCCAAAAATACTTGCGGCCTCTTTTATCATTACTTGGATTGTAGGTCCTTTTTTGATGTTTNTACTCTCAATTTTGTTCTTGAAAGAATATCCTGAATACATGACGGGTTTGATCATTATTGGATTGGCGCCTTGCATCGCTATGGTTATTGTTTGGAATGAATTGGCAGAAGGCAACCGCGAATTGACTGCAGGATTGGTCGGAATTAACAGTTTGCTTCAAGTGCTGTTTTTCAGTTTGTATGCTTATTTCTATTTGGAAATTATGTTGCCGTTATTCGGAATNAAAGGATTANCNTTGAATATTACCATTTCACAAATCGCCACTACGGTTGGAATTTACCTCGGAATTCCATTTGCCTTAGCCACAAGCAGTCGNTTTTTAATAAAGAAATTTATGGGTGATAAATGGTTCAATCAGCAGTTTATACCGTTTGTTTCTCCCATCACATTAATAGCCTTGCTTTTTACCATTGTTGTTATGTTTAGTTTAAAAGGTGAAATGATTGTGCAATTACCCTTGGATGTGCTTCGAATTGCTTTACCATTGGTTATTTTCTTTGCCATTATGTTTTTGCTCATGTTCTTTGTGGGCAAAAAAGTTGGAGCCGATTATAGGGATAATGCTGCGATATCATTTACCGCCTCTGGAAATAATTTTGAATTGGCNATAGCCGTTTCTATAGGTGTATTCGGAATCAATAGTGGTCAAGCTTTTGCCGGTNTTATAGGTCCGTTAGTAGAAGTTCCAGNCTTGATTATTTTGGTTAATGTCGCTTTTTGGCTGCGGAAAAAATATTATAAATAAAACAAAAGCTCTCAGAAATGGGGGCTTTTGTTTTANNTNATATCACAATAATGCCTCTTCTGAATCCTAAACTAGTAANTGCATTTTTAGTATTATGTAGCAATAATTTTTCTATTTTTAGTANAAAAAGTGAACTTATTTCTTAAATTAGCAAGATTATTATTGTTTTTTAGCAATTCATAATCAGCTTTATAGCATGATNAAAATGCTTTAAGAAACAGAAATCACTAATAAATTAATACTTGATTTAGAATGGAAAAAGACATTTCTAGAAGAAAACTCCTTAAGATATTAGGTCTTGCCACCGGTGGAATGCTTACGGTGCCTTTACACGGTTTAGCAGATACGACTATCCGAATGCACCTTCCAGTTGCTTCCAAAAATCCAACTCCCGATAAACCTGTAACGGCCATAACACTTGGTGCTGGAAACCGTGGTAATGTATACGGAGAATATGCGCTAAAATTTCCTGAACATCTCAAAATAGTTGGTGTTGCCGATCCTATAGAAATCAGAAAGAAACGGTACAGTCAAAAACACAATATTCNTCAAGAAAATTGCTTTGTAACTTGGGAAGATGTTTTTAAAAGAGAAAAAATGGCAGACGCCATCATTATNTCAACACCCGATAATTTACACTATGGTCCGTGTATGAAAGCGCTTGCTATGGGTTATGATATTTTGCTTGAAAAACCCATTGCGCCTTCTGAAAAAGAATGCAGAGACATACTTGCTTTGGCAAAGAAAACGAATAGAATTGTAGCGGTTTGTCATGTTTTACGCTATTCGCCTTATTTCATTAAATTGAGAGAATTGATCCAAGATGGAAGCATTGGAAAACTCATCAGCATTCAGCATTTAGAACCTATTGAACACATTCACATGTCGCACAGTTATGTACGTGGAAATTGGCACAACAGTACCGAAACAACGCCTATAATTTTAGCAAAATCGTGTCATGATCTTGATATTTTACGATGGTTGATTGGTGATTCTTGTGAAAAAGTGGCGGCTTTTGGAAATCTCAAATGGTTTAAAAAAGAAAATGCACCTGCTGGAGCTACGCCACGATGTACCGATGGCTGTGCGGTTGAAAAGGAATGTCCATACAGCGCTTTGAAAATTTACTACAAAGACCGATTGCGAACGCATGTTTTTGACCTTCCAGAAGAACCAGAGAAACAAGGTGACGCCATTTTGGAACGACTAAAAACAACCAATTATGGTCGTTGTGTTTATCAAATGGATAACGACCAACCCGATCACTATACTACTAATCTTCAATTTGCCGATGGCGTTACCGCTGCGTTTAGTATGGAGGCATTTACTTCTTATGAAGGCCGTCGCACTCGCGTTATGGGAAGTCATGGCGATATTGTAGGCGATATGTCGCAATTCACCTATACCCAATTTTTAACCGGTAAAAAAACCGAATGGAAACTACCAGCGATGCCCACGGTGGTGGCGATTGGAATTTGGTAGCCGATTGGGTTCAAGCGGTTTCAAAACAAGATGCTAGCTTACTTTCTTCATCCATTGACGCCTCGGTAGAAAGTCATATTATTGGATTCACTGCAGAAAAAAGCCGTTTAAGCGGAAAAACTAAAAAAATTGTGGTGTAATGGAAGAAAAAAAAAGGTATTTATCGTTGGATATTTTTAGAGGCTTGGATTTGGCATTGATGATAATTGTAAACTCTCCTGGGAAATCAGCCACTACCTTCGCACCGCTATTGCATGCCAAATGGAATGGATTCACGTTAACCGATTTGGTGTTTCCTACTTTCCTTTTTATTGTTGGAAATTCCATGAGTTTTAGCATGAACAAGTACGAAAGCATGTCTAATTCTAGTGTTGTTGCCAAAATTGTAAAACGCACTGTAATCCTATTTTTACTAGGATATTTGATGTATTGGTTTCCGTTTTTTGAAAATGGGCAGCTGAAACCTCTAAGCCACACCCGAATTTTTGGAGTATTGCAAAGAATCGCATTATGTTACTTTTTTGCTGCAATTTTGTTGCGCTTTTTCAAAACCAAAACCGTAGTGCTATTTAGTGTTTTGGCTTTAATTGGTTACCATGTTATTATGGTTGTCTTTGGTGATTTAAGCCTTTCTGGAAATGCGGTGTTGCAATTGGATTCTTGGTTAATAGGAGCTGACCACATGTACCATGGCGATGGTATAGCCTTCGATCCTGAAGGATTGCTTAGTACGCTTCCAGCTATTGTCAATTGCATTGCCGGTTATTGGGCTGGAGTTTACCTACAAAAAGAAGGTCAGAACTATAAAACCATTGCTATTTTCACCATGATTGGTGCTGCATTAGTAACTCTGGCATTAAGTTGGAACCTACTTTTTCCTATCAATAAAAAGCTTTGGACGAGTTCATTTGTATTACTAACGATTGGCATTGACCTTATTGTATTGGCAGTTTTAGTCTATCTTTTAGATGTTTTAAAGCGGGTAAAATGGACTTACTTTTTTGAAGTTTTGGGAAAAAATCCGTTGTTCATCTACTTGCTTTCGGAGTTGCTGGTAACGAGTTTATATCAAATCAAAGTCAAAGGAGTTACTGCCTATGATTGGATTGCAGAAAACATATTTGTTGCTACTTTGGGAGACTATGTCGGCTCATTGGGTTTTGCTTGCAGCATCATGCTCTTTTGTTGGGTTGTGGGTTATTTTATGAATAAAAACAAAATTTACATTACAATATAAGAATCGTATTGGTATTTAAACAACAAATGCTTTCCTTTCGGGAAAGCATTTGTTGTAATATGCACTATAATTATTTGTCAATTGAGCCTAACACGCGTTTCATAAAGTCGTTCAAAGCTGTTTTTTTGTCTTTGCCTTCTTT
>JGI24770J26754_10002870_pt1 | contig 11698 bp, 11 predicted proteins | sample LakOneMetagenome_FD_26754 | JGI IMG/M metagenome (IMG submission 26754) | reverse complement strand
AACCTGGCGGTGGAATGGGCGGAGGACGGCATCCGCGTGAATTCGGTGGCGCCGTGGTACATCCGCACGCGACGCACGTCCGGCAAGCTCGCCGATCCCGACTACCTCGACGAAGTGCTGCTACGCACGCCGCTGGGCCGCATCGGTGAACCGGAGGAAGTCGCGGCGGCGGTCGCCTTCCTGTGCCTGCCCGCGGCGAGCTACATCACCGGCGAATGCATCGCCGTGGATGGCGGGTTCCTGCGGTACGGGTTTTGAGATCGGATGTCGACGCGATGAAAATGGAGGACCGACATGACTTTATGGTGCTGGCAGGAAGCCTAATTTTCCGGAATATTTTCCTGTTATCCGGCGCTTGTTATTGGATGTTGTTCATTCCATTGATCGGCGCGAGTTCCTTGTGCCGCTGGTCACGGCAGGATTGCTCGAAGGCCCCTGCATGGCTAGGCCGTTCCTCGGAGTTGGCCCAGGTATGATTGCGCTCGTGCCGTCCTGGCTCATGCAGCAGTCGACAGATGGGTGGGCAGGGACTGTGGCCAGCGTGATTCTCTGTGGCGCCTTCGCATCGTGCCTGATTTCGATTCCGGTCTGCATGTACAAGAAGCGCAGGAATGCTTAGAGCCGCAGGATGACTTTCAATCCGATGCGATGAAGCTCGGATCTACAGAGACATTCCTTCGAAGCGGTTTTTGTCGGAGCGGCTTCCAGCCGCGATGAATCTCGAGAGGTCTGTCGCGGCTAAAGCCGCTCCTACAGGATATTCACACATCGGTCGCGTCTGAAAACCGCTCCCACAAGAGCCGGAATCAACCGCCGCAGGTGCTCTCGGTCACGATGCGTTGCACGCGCTCGTATTCCGCCTGGTTCTTGGCCTTGTCCTCGACCTTGCCGAACATCAGCGAAGCGCGCGCTTCGCGCTCGCGGCGCTTCCACGCATCGCAGGCGGCGCCATCGGGAACGCGCTGGCAGGTGTCGACCTGCTTCTGGCAGGCGGCGCCCACGCCGGGCGCGGAACCGTCGCCGATGCCGGTGACGTTCAGCGCGACGCAGCGTTCGGACGGAGCGCCGTCGTCGCTGAGGTAATGGTCGTTGTCGAACGTGGTGCATTCGAAGATTGGCGGCGGCGGCAGGCGCTCGCCGTCGGTTTGCGCGCCGGAACCAGCGGGATCGGGCATCGGAGCGGCGGGCGGCGGAGGCGCAGGCGCGACAGGATCGGGAACGATCGCCGGCGCTTCGACGAAAGCCGGAGCTGCCGCACCAGGCGGCGGGGTATCCAGCACGCGTCGCGTCTGCTTGCTGCCTTTCGGGCATGGCGTGTCGTTCTGCACGGTGACCGCGCCGCTGGCGTCGGTGCAGCGATAGATCACCACGCCCGCGCGTGCCGGGAGGGCGCTTGCGGCGAGAAGCAGCGCGCAGGCGANAGCGAATGCACCGCGCATCAATGCCCGCCGCAATCGTTGTCGAGGCGCGCGTCGATGCCGCGCTGCTCGCGGTTCAACTGGTCGCGCTCGGTCGGCTGCGCATTGAAGAAGCGCGTGCCGATTTCGTCGCGCCGATCGCGCAGGCGCGCGCAGGTTTCGGCCGGCGGCAGCATGTGGCACTCGTCCCGCACCCAGGTGCCAGCACCGTAAGCGGCGATGGTCGGCACCGGGCCGTTCACGTAACCGCCGCCATCGACGTTCACGTCCACCGTGCCGTCGGCCTTGCGGACGACGCGGGTGCCGCCCGGGCGGTAATAGCCATCGCTGACCACCGGATAGCCGAGGGTCCATAGCGGCACCCAGCGCGGGTTGCCCTCGGGCGAATCGCTGGTGTAGGTGTTGCCGTCCGGCATCCGGCATTCGTACATGGGCTGGGGCGGTGCATAGACGATCGTGCGCGTCGGCGCGGGCATGGGGTCCGGTCGCACGTCGGGAACCACCTGGGTCGTCCGGGCGGGTGCGTCCTTGGGCCGCACCATGCTGCGGGTTTCCTGTCGCTGGCCCTTGGCGCACGGTGTGTCGCGCAGGATGGTGTCGCCGCGCGCGTCGGTGCAGCGGTAGATCGTCACGTCTCCGGCCTGCGCGCGGGGCGCGTACGGGGCGGCCAAGGCGAACGCGACGGACAGGCAGGCGAAGGCGGGAAGGCGATCCATGCGCGCATCTTGCTCGCGCCGGCGGTGAAGGCAAGCGCGATCGGGCGCGGGGTTCGTGGCCGGTTCAGACCCGCAGCACGGCGCCGGTGCGGGCATCGCGGATCGCGCTGGGACGTGCGAGGCCGCCGGTTTCGCCTTCCAGCAGCGCGTCCACGCCGGCGAGGATGGCGGGATCGAGCGCTTCGAACGCGGCGGCTGCGGGCATCCCGGCGCGATTGGCGCTGGTGGAGACGACGGCACCGGCGAACGCCCGGCACAGCGCGATCACCCCGGGGTGCGCGGTCACGCGCACCGCGATGCCCTGGTGTTCGCCGGTGATCCAGGACGGCGCATCGAGCGAAGCCGGCACGATCCACGTATTCGGTCCCGGCCAGCTTTCGCGCACCGTCGCGCGCCGCGTTTCGTCCAGTGCGTCGAGATCGACGAAGGGCGCGAGCTGCGCCTCGTCCGCGGCGATCAGGATCAGACCCTTCGCGACGTCGCGTTGCTTCAACGCGAGCAGGCGCAGGGTCGCGGCTTCGCTGCGCGGATCGCAGCCGAGGCCCCACACCGCTTCGGTCGGATAGGCGACGACGCCGCCGTCGCGGAGCAGGTCAGCCGCGGCCCCGGCAGCGATGCGTGCGTTCACGCCAGCCGCAGGTCGACCGGAATGTTGCCGCGGGTGGCGTTCGAATACGGGCACACCTGGTGCGCGGCATCGACCAGCGCCTGCGCGGCGGCGGGATCCATCCCGGGCAGATGGATGGACATGCGCACCGCGACGCCGAAAGCCTGGCCCACCGGGCCAAGGTCGACTTCCGCATCCACCGACATGTCCGCCGGCAGGGTGACGTGCTGCTTCGCCGCGACCGCCTTCATCGCGCCGATGAAACAGGCCGAATAACCCGCCGCGAACAGTTGTTCCGGGTTGGTGCCGCCGCCGGCGCCGGGACGCGTGTGGGTGACGTCGAGATGGCCGTCGTCGCTGGTGGAACGGCCGCCGTCGCGGCCGCCGCCGGTGGTGTGGACGTGGGCGGTGTAGAGGACCTTGTCGAGGGTGTTCATTGCGTTTTCCCTGGTTGGCGAGCCATGCGCGACCATAAGCCGCGCCCCGTTACCGCCTGGTCAGAACGGCGGCGCGTCCTTCTTCTTCACCACGCGCTTGCCGACCTGCGCGCTCGTCGCGGGCGTGAGCAGCGGCTTGGCCGGTTCCGGATGCGGGCTGGCGTAGGCCTTTTTCGCGGCCTTCTTCGCCGTGGTCTTCTTCGCCGNGGTCTTCTTCGTGGCCGATGTCCCGCCGGATGTCTTCTTGGCGGCCTTCGTCGCCACCTTCCTCTCGGACGGCGCCTTTTTCGCAGCGGCCTTCTTCGCCACCGCCTTCTTGGCGCCGAAACCCTTGCGCATCGGCTTGCCGGTCTCGGCGAGGAACTGCTGCGCTTCCTCCAGCGTCAGCGACGCCGGTTCGCGATCCTTGGGGATCTTGCCGTTGAGCTTGCCGTCGGACAGGTAGGGGCCGAAGCGGCCGTTCAGCACCTGCACGTCGTGGCCTTCCCATTCCCTGATGATCCGGTTGCGCGCGATCTCTTCCTTTTCCTCGATCAGGAACACCGCGCGGTCGAAGTCGATCGTGTGCGGATCGTCTTCCTTCTTCAGCGATGCGTAGGTCGAGCCGCGCTTGGCGAACGCGCCGAAGCGGCCGATGCCGACGCTGACTTCCTCGCCGTTGGACTGGCCCAGCTTGCGCGGCAGCTTGAACAGCTCGATCGCGTCCTCGAGCGTGATCGTATGCATCGACTGGCCCGGCCGCAGCGAGGCGAACTCCAGCTTTTCGTCGGTGTCCTTGTCGCCGATCTGCGCGTACGGCCCGAAGCGGCCCAGGCGCACGCTGACCGGCTTGCCGGATTTCGGATCGGTGCCCAGTTCGCGCGCGCCGGTGGCTTCGCTGCGGTCGACGCTCTCGGATTTCTCCTCGACCAGGTCCTTGAACGGGCCCCAGAACTTCTCCATCAGCGGGATCCAGTCCTCCTCGCCGCGGCTCACCGCATCGAGCTCGTCCTCGAGCTTCGCGGTGAAGTCGTAGTCGACGTAACGGGTGAAGTGCGCACTGAGGAACTTCGACACCGCGCGGCCGACGTCGGTGGGTCGGAAGCTGCGGCTTTCCATTTCCACGTACTTGCGGAACAGCAGGGTCTGGATGATGGAGGCGTAGGTCGAGGGCCGGCCGATGCCGTATTCCTCCAGCGCCTTCACCAGTGCGGCTTCGGTGAAGCGCGGCGGCGGCTGGGTGAAATGCTGGTCGGCGTGGATGCGGTCCAGCGGCACGCGGTCGCCGGGCTTCATCAGCGGCAGCTTGCGGCCTTCGTCCTCGTCCTCGGCGTTCTTNGCGTCCTTGCCTTCCTCGTACACCGCGAGGAAGCCCGAGACCACCACGGTGGTNCCGCTGGCGCGGAACGCATGGTCGCTGCCGGCGGCGAGGTCGACGGTCACGGTATTGAGCGTGGCCGGGATCATCTGGCTGGCGACCGCGCGCTTCCACACGAGGTCGTAAAGCTTGCGCTCGTCGTCGCTGAGGAACCGCGCGATCTGCGCCGGGGTGCGCAGCGCCGAAGTCGGGCGCACCGCTTCGTGNGCTTCCTGCGCGTTCTTCGACTTGGTCTGGTAGAAGTTCGGCTTGTCCGGCAGCGAAGCGGTGCCGAAGTCGCGCGCGATCACGTCGCGCAGCTCGCCCAGCGCTTCCTGCGACAGGTTGACCGAGTCGGTACGCATGTAGCTGATCAGGCCGACCGTGCCTTCGTCGCCGAGCGCCACGCCTTCGTACAGCTTCTGCGCGACCTGCATCGTCTTGCGCGTGGTAAAGCCGAGCTTGCGCGCGGCTTCCTGCTGCAGGGTGGACGTGGTGAACGGCGGCGCCGGGCGGCGCTTGCGCTCCTTGGCGCCGACGTCGGTGACGTGCAGCGAACCGTCGGCCGCGGCGGCGATGCGCGCGCGCGCGTCCTCGGCCGTGGCGGAATCGGTGATGGTGAACTGTTCGACCTTCTTCCCGTCCAGCTTCGACAGCTTCGCGGTGAAGGACTGCGAGGGATGCGCCACCTCGGCTTCCACCGTCCAGTATTCCCGGGCGCGGAACGCCTCGATCTCCTCCTCGCGCTCGACGATCATGCGCAGCGCCGGCGACTGCACGCGGCCGGCGGACAGCCCGCGCTGCACCTTGCGCCAAAGCACGGGCGAGAGATTGAAGCCGACCAGGAAGTCGAGCGCGCGCCGCGCCTGCTGCGCATCCACCAGCGGCATCGCGATCTGGCGCGGCTGCTGCATCGCCTCGCGGATGGCGCGCGGCGTGATCTCGGTGAACACCACGCGGTGCACCGGCTTGTCGCCGAGCAGGTTGCGGTCCTTCAGGATCTCGGCGATGTGCCAGCTGATCGCCTCGCCCTCGCGGTCCGGGTCGGTCGCCAGGTAGACGTCCTCGGCCGACTTCGCCGCCTTGGCGATGGCTTCGATGTGCTTCTGGTTCTTCTCGATGTCCTCGTACTGCATGCGGAAGCGCTGGTCGGGATCGACCGCGCCTTCCTTGGGCACCAGGTCGCGGACATGGCCGTAAGAGGCCAGGACGTGGAAGTCCTTGCCGAGGTATTTGTTGATCGTCTTGGCCTTGGCCGGCGATTCGACGATGAGCAGGTGCTTGGACATTCGGCGGAGGTTCCGGTGGGCGCCGCCGGGCGGCGCGCGCGTGTTTCGCAGAAGCCAACGCCCGGGGTGGAGGCCCCGGGCGTTCAGCTTGTTCCTTTTTACAGTGGAATCACGGCAGTGGCCGTGGTGTCAAGGATTGTCGATGGCGGGGGCTTCCGAAGGGCGGGACCGGGCAATGCCCGGGTCGCCCCGGGGAGGCGCCGGTTTCGCCTCCGATGTCCGGTGTCCCGGCGTTTTCCCGCTAACGAGTCGAAGCACGCCACCCGGCGCGCCAGGACAGGGAGATCCATCATGCACCAGCTTCGATTTTCGGCCACGGCGGCGAGCCTTGTGCTCGCGTGCGGCCTGTTGGCCGCCCCGGCGGAGACCAGGGCCGCGGCCGGCGCCACCACCGCCACCGGCTCCGCCTGCCAACAGGTGCTGCCGGGCAGCAACAGCAAACTCGCGTTCAAGGCGACCGGGGTCCGCAACGAATCGGCCACCACGGGCAGCTTCGTGGTTTGCCCCTTGCCATCGACCGTGACGTTCGGCAGCAATGTCTTCACCGATGTCTGGCTCCAGCTTTATTCCATCGACGGCGCCAGCCACGACGTGACCTGCACGGCGGTGACGGGCTTCCTGCTTTCCACCCTGCAGTATTCGAGCAAGACTTCCACGGTGTCCGGTTCGAACCAGGCCGTCCTCGAATGGACCGCCGCCGATTTCGGCGGATCCGCCGGCGGGCTGATCGGCGACAGCAACGCGTTCTCGGTGACGTGCGCGCTGCCCCCGCAAACCTTGATCCTCGCGGTCAACGGCTGGTTCCAATACTGACGGGCGGTCGAGGCCCCGAATGCACGAAAGGCGCCGTCTGGCGCCTTTTATGCGCATGCCGGCCTAATTGCCTCGACGCGGATTGCGTCCGTCAGTGCACCGGCTCGGGCTCGTCCAGGAACATCTGCGTCTCCATCCACGCATAGGCGGCTTCGCTGCCCGGCTGGTTGAACAGAACCATCAGGACGACCCACTTGAGGTCGTCCAGGTCGAGTTCCTCCTGGTCCAGCGCCATCGCCCGGTCCAGCACCAGTTCGCGCTGTTCCGGGCCGAGGATGCCCTGTTGTTCGAGGAACAGCAGGAAGCCGCGGCATTCCACGTCCAGCTTGTCGAGCTCGGGACCGAAATAGACCCGGGTGGGGCCATGCGCCCGGGTGGCGGCGACGGCCGGCCTCTGGTCGGCCAGGACGCCGAGCCAGTCGAAGGCCTTGTGGATTTCGGCGGTGCTGAAGCCGGCTTCGTTGAGTTCGGTAACCAGCGGTCCGTCGCGGAGGGCGGCTTCATCGCCCAGCGGCAACGGCGGGGCGGCATCTTCGGCGAAATAGTGTTCGAACAGGTAGAGCAGGACGTCCAGGATGCTCTCTTTCATTTCCCTCGGCCTGCGCCGCAACGGCGCGTCGATGGCACCTCGGGCGCCGTCGGGCTCCTGCCCGCCGGCGTCATGGCCCGCACCCGTCGAGGGCACCGGCCGCCGCCATCCCATGGTCGCCCATGGTCCACCGCGATGGCGGTCGCGGCGCATTCCCTGCGCCGCGCGCCAGGGCCGGGAACGCGCCCTCAGCGCTTGCGGGAATAGCGGCCGTGCTCCACGGAGACGCGGCCTTGCAGCTCCATTGCCAGCAGCATGGAGGACAGGTTGGCAGCCGTCAATCCGGTGCGTGAGACAAGTTGATCCATATCCGTTGGGTCGTGACCCAGGGCCTGCCACAAGCCGTGGGGGTCGCCGTCGGGGGAATCCGGGTCGCCCGGGGTCGGACGCAGGGCATGTTCCGGCGCGGACGCCTGTGCAAGGCGCCGTTCCAGGGCCATGCCCAGGCCGGTGGCCAGCGGTGGCAGGGCGGCGAGGATGTCGTCGGGCGATTCCACCAGCTGCGCCCCGTCGCGGATCAGCTGGTGGCAGCCCCGCGACAGCGGGTTGTCGATGGAGCCGGGAACGGCGAATACCTCGCGACCACAGGTCGCAGCTTGTTTCGCAGTGATGAGCGCGCCCGACTTCAGCCCGGCCTCGACCACCAGCGTCCCCAGCGCCAGCCCGGCCAGGATGCGGTTGCGGGCCGGGAACTGGCTGCGCCTCGGTGGAGTGCGGGGCGGGTATTCACTGACCACGATGCCGTTCGACGCGATGCGCGCCTGCAGCGGTGCCTGGGATGGCGGATAAGGCTGGCCGTGACCGGCCCCGAGGACTGCCAGGGTGAGCCCGCCGGCAGCAAGGGCGGCTTCGTGCGCTGCGGTATCGATCCCGCTGGCCAGGCCGCTGGCCACGCATACGCCCGCGCCTGCCAGCGTCGCCGCGAACTCGCGGGCATGGCGCGAGCCGCCGGCGCTCGGCCCCCGGCTGCCGACGACCGCGATCGCGGGGTGCCAGAGGCGTGCCGGTTCGCCGCTGACGAACAGGGCCAGGGGCGGGCTCGGGATTTCGCGCAGCAGCGGCGGGTAATCCTGATCCAGCCAGCCGACGAGGTGGTTGCCCTCGCGTTCGAGCCACGCGACGTCGCCGGGATCGATCGTGCGAGCGGCAGTGGGCAACGGGGCCGCGAACCCGCATTCCCGCCATGCGGACGGCGCCGCGGACAGCGCTGCTTCGGCGCTGCCGCAGCGTTCGAGCAGGCGTTTGCGCGGGGCCAGCGCGCCCCCGGCGCGGACAAGGACGAGCATTGCGTTGCGTTCGGGATCCATCCCGGCAGCGTGCCCCGCAAAAGGCGACGGCGCCCTCGGGCGCCGTCGCTTCACGTCTTCGGAAAAGCCCGAACCGTTCGGTCAGTAGGTCGCGTCCGGATGCTTGGCCTGGTAACCGACGCGCACCGGGCGGGTGCCATCCATGACCAGCGCGTAGCTGACCTTGTCGAAGGTGCGGAACACGATCGCATGGCCGGCGAATTCGTCCGGCAGGCGAACCTTGTCGCGCCAGTCGACGGTCGCCTCGGGGCGACTGTAGGAATGCTCGACCCGGTCGACCACGTTCGAGCCGTTGCGCCAGAGCGAGAACACGGTGCCGTTGTCGATGCCTTCGCGCGCACCGCCGGAGATCGCGATCACGTCGTGGCTGCCGGCGGCGGTGATCATGTCCGACACCGCGAGCACGGTCAGGCGGCCGTAGTCGGCGGTCTGCTTGGGCGCATGCGGGAAGAACTGCAGGTCGTAGGGCTGCGGATCGACCGGCAGGATGCGGTCGCCGACGCGGATATCGCGACCATCGCTGTCGATCAGCAGGGTGGCGACGTCGATGCCGTGGCCTTCGCTGCGGGTGACCGTGCCGGCGCTGACGCGCATCAGCTCGTAGCCCAGGGTCTCGCCGCCCTTGTCGGGGAACACGGCATCGCTCCAGAACCGTTCCGACTGGTCCATGTCGAGGCGGCCGCGGTAGTCGAGGTCGTCTTTGTGGAACCGGTCGCAGCACATGCCGGCGCGGGCGAGGCGGGTATAGCGCACGGTCGGCCGCACCACCAGGAATCGCTGGCCGGGCCGTGCGTCGGCGACGCCGCGGATGTAAGCGATCTGGCCCTGCGCCACGCGCAAATGGTCTTCCTCGAGTCCGACCACGTATGGCAGCTGGTCGAAGCCGTCGACCACGCGCAGGTCCTTGAGGTACTTCTCGACGTCCGAGAGCGGGATCGCATTGATCGGCCCTTCGCTGCGGGGGCCGGCGGTCAGGCCGACGCGGTCGAGGTAGGCAAGGCTGATCACGTCGCCCGGATAGATCAGGTGCGGATTCCGGATCTGCGGGTTGGCCTGCCAGATCTCGGGCCACAGCCAGGGCTTGCGCAGGAACTTGCCGGCGATGTCCCAGAGCGTGTCGCCGCGTTTCACGACGTAGGTATCGGGATGGTCGGCGCGGAATTCCTGCGCCAACGCGACACTCCCGGCAGTGAGGGCGGCGGCGACCAAGGCCACGCGCCAGCCCTTAGAAAGGCGTTCAAGCATTGCGGCCATGTGCCCGCTCCCCTTGCGATTTTCCCCGTGCAGCGGCCCCAATCTAGCCCACATTCGGCGGGCCATTGCAAGCCCGCGGGCGTACAATGCCCGCCCGACTTGCCCGTGCCCCGGCCGCCCCCACCTCACCGACATGGCATTGCTGCCCATCCTCGAGTTCCCGGATCCGCGCCTGCGCACCAAGGCAGTGCCCGTGGACGCCGGGCGCCTGGCCGACCCGGCGTTCCAGCGCCTGTTCGACGACATGTTCGAAACCATGTATGCCGCGCCGGGCATCGGCCTGGCCGCGAGCCAGGTCGACGTGCACCAGCGGTTCATGGTGATCGACGTGTCCGAGGAAAAGGACCAGCCGATGGTGTTCGTGAACCCGGAGATCGTGTCCCGCGTGGGCGAACAGGTCTACCAGGAAGGCTGCCTGTCGGTGCCGGGCATCTATGCGGACGTCACCCGCGCCGACGAGATCGACGTGCGCTTCCTCGATCGCGAGGGCAAGCCGCGGGAACTGCGCGTCGACGGCCTGCTTGCGGTGTGCATCCAGCACGAGATGGATCACCTGGATGGCAAGCTGTTCGTCGATTACCTCTCGCCGCTCAAGCGCGAGATGGTCCGCAAGAAGCTGGCGAAGGCGAAGCGTGCGGCCTGACGGCCGCCGGGATCCGGGATTTGGCATTCGGGATTCGCACGAGCGGATCCGTCGCGCGGGTTTTTCCCCGAATTTCCGATCCCTCCTTCGCGATCCCTTCTCATGAGAATCGTTTTCGCCGGCACGCCCGAGTTCGCGGTGCCGAGCCTGCGCGCCGCCGCGCGCCACAACGAAGTGGTCGCCGTCTACACGCAACCCGATCGCCCCGCCGGCCGCGGCCGCGGCCTGCAGGCTTCGCCGGTGAAGCTGGAAGCGGTCCAGCGCGGCATCCCGGTCCTGCAGCCGGAGAACTTCCGGTCCGCGCTGTCGAAGGCCGCGTTGCGCGCGCTGCAACCGGATGTGATGGTCGTGGTTGCCTACGGCCTGCTGCTGCCGCGCAGCGTGCTCGCCATCCCGCAATACGGCTGCTGGAACGTGCATGCCTCGCTGCTGCCGCGCTGGCGCGGCGCGGCGCCGATCCAGCGCGCGATCGAGGCCGGCGACGCGGAAACGGGCGTTTGCCTGATGCAGATGGAAGCGGGGCTGGATACCGGGCCGGTGCTTTTGCAGCAGCGCATTCCGATCGGCGCGCACGAAACCGGCGGGCAGCTGCACGACCGATTGGCCGAACTCGGCGCGCAAACGCTCGCCGACGGGCTCGGCCTGCTTCGCGTCGGGCTTTCGCCNACGCCAAGNCCGCAACCCGGCGAGGGCGCGACCTACGCGCGCAAGCTCGACAAGGCGGAAGCGCGGCTCGACTGGTCGCGTCCCGCGATCGAACTCGAACGCAAGGTGCGCGCGTTNAATCCGTGGCCGGTGGCCGAAGCGGTCCTCGGCGGGGAACGCCTGCGCATCCATGGCGCCATCGCCATCGAAGCGGCGCATNCCGCGGCGCCGGGCAGCGTTTTGGCGGCCGGTCGCGAAGGCATCGACGTCGCCTGCGGCGCGGGCGCCTTGCGCATCCGCGTGCTGCAACGCGAGGGCGGCAAGGCGATCACNGCNGCCGACTACCTGAATTCCCGTCGCGACCTGATCGCATGAGCGTCGGCGTCGCCGCGCGCGTGGCCGCGGTGCGCATCCTCGATGCGGTCGTGCATCGCGGGCGATCGCTGAAGGCCGAATTCGCCCATGCATTGCCGGCGTTGCCCGATCCGCGCGACCGTGCGCTGGCCGAGGCGACCGTGTTCGCCGCGCTGCGCAACCGCGCCAGTTATGAAGCGGCGCTCGCGGCGTGGATGGCGAAGCCGCCTGGCCGCCGCGACGGCGAACTGCGCGCGTTGCTGTGGAGCGGCCTCGCGCAACTCGATGCG
>JGI24770J26754_10002867_pt1 | contig 11705 bp, 6 predicted proteins | sample LakOneMetagenome_FD_26754 | JGI IMG/M metagenome (IMG submission 26754) | reverse complement strand
CTGCGACGCATCGCGGCATCCTCCATGTCCTCGGGCAAGCCGGGGTAAGCCTCGCCACTGGGTTCCCACTCATGGAGCGTTATGACGACATCTGCCGACTGATCGGGATAGCTGACTCGAAATGTCACCGGCGCTTGCGCCCCCAGCATGGGATGCAAGCCCTGCGTTGGTGGAAAGCGCCGGTAGCGAAGGCCGTAGACCTTNAACTCGCCAAGGTGATCGCCTTCCGGGCGCAGGGGCAGGACAAGATTGCTGCCAGGGATGGCGATCTCCGGCCATGCGCCAGCTGTGGCCATATCCTGCGTTGCCTCGATGGGGGCTGGGCGCAGACGCAACTCGATGCGGGTGGTGCTGGAATCAATCAAGCGCGAACTCCCGCCCTGCTCCTCGCTGGTGACATCGCCGAGCAGCGGCCAGAACTCCATGGCACGACGCAGTTCCAGCACATAGCCCGGTAGCTGAACACGGGCCATCAGACGGAATCTATCCGTGCGCAGCACCTGTTTTATCGCCTCCCCCAACCCAAAGCCCGCGGCTGACAAGGCATCAAACACCTGATGCAAATCCTGCTCAAGATAGTAGGGCAAGGCGAAGCGATCATGCAGTGCCCGCCCCCAGTCAACCAGTGGGCGGTCATAGGGTGTAACGGATAGCATGGCGACGATGGCACGAAGCAGACAGGCCAGTGCAGTGGACCTCTCGGTACTTTGCGGCATGCGCAGCGCCCGGAACTCGACCAGACCAAGACGGCCCCGCCCTTTCAGGAACGGGTTCCACAACTTCTCGATGTTGATTTCGGCGCGATGGCTATTGCCGGCCACATCGCACAAGAACGGTGCCAACCCCTGCCACACCAGATCAGGCGTCAGTCCCGAACTACTGGCGAGCAATTCGAGTTCGAGCACGAGCTCATCGAAGGCATCGGTACCGCGTTCGTCCGGACGGACCGAAATGCCGCTGCCGCCGACAAAATCGTGCGCAAAGAGGTAAGACAGGGCCGGGTGGTGGTTAAAGAAACGCACCAGGCGCAGCACCAGTTGCGGCTGCAGGATGAAGGGACTGGTTTGCGGCGACGGGCCACCCAGCGTGATATGCCCGCCGCCCCCGGAATCGGCCACGGCCCCATTGAAATACAGGCGATAGGGCGTCAGCCCCACGGCGCTGGCGCTGTCGTAAATCCGGCGGCTGCGCCATAAAAACTGTTCGGCGCTGGCATTGGGTGCAGAGTTGATCTCGATGACAGCCGGATCCGGCGTGATGGTGGTGAGTTCCAGATGATCATCGGTCGGCGGCGCTTCGCCGGCGACGATCAGCGTGTGCAGGCCGGCACGGCAAGCCGAACGCGCCACGGCATCCAGCACCTGCCGGCACAATGCCATGCTGCCCAGGGTCGGCAGGTCGATGCGTGCCGACAGGGTGTCGGTGGCCACGGCGACGATGGACAAGGCAAAGCGCAGCTTGTCGCTACCTGCCTCTTCGCGCGTCGCAACGAGGGTGCGCACATCGACGTCTGCGACTACCGTCGACTCCGCATCGGTTTTTTCGGCGGTATCATCATCGTCGATATCCGTTTCACAGAAAGACCATCCCACCTCGGCCAAGGTTTCAGCCAGGGCGGCGGCCCACCGGTCGAGATCCGGTGATGCCGGAGATGGTTTTTCACACAACAGGGGATCGGGCGGACCTTGCCAGAAGGGCTGGCCATCTGCTTGGCGATAGAGGCCGATGTTCCAGCGCGGCTCGGGTTCGCCGGGATATTTTCGCCCGGTGCTGCGCAAGATCATCGCACCCGGCATATTGGCCGCCAGCGCCTGAGCCAGTTCATGGGCCCGTGCTTCCTTTTCACCCCCCAGCGCACTGCTCAACCATTCCGGCGCTTGTGAATAACGGTCGGTGAAGGTCGGCTCGGAGCCAACCCAAAGGTTTAACCCGCTGTCGCGGACGGCCCGGTCGTGATCGCGAACAGCCAGCGTAAATGCATCTATCGGATCCGTCATCTGCATCTCCAACACGCCTATCTGCCGCCCGCGTGGCTTATCAGCCAAATAGTCAGGCAGAGGTCATCGTCGATCAGTATGGGTTGGATACCGTCCACGCGGAACCTCCGAGTAGCAGTGATTCGAGATGGCCAACCCCTTTCTCAGCAACAAGGGCGGCGGATTGCTCGGCACATAACGCTTCGTAGGCCGGCCGGCTGACATCGCGAAAAATGCCCAACGGCAATGGAAATTCCGGCGCCTGCATTTGCGACAACAGAAAACCGAGACTGGCCTCATGACTGGCTGCGTCATGCACCAGCAGGTCGCCTTCATTCACGCCATCGGCGCCGAGGGTGACCACCTCGGGTCCAAGCCCCTTGAGGCGGATGCCCTTGTCCCGCTGTTTGCCGAAAATCAGCGGCTTGCCATGTTCGAGCACGATGCGCGCATCGTCGCGCGTCGCCTTGTCGGTCAATGCCTCGTAGGTACCATCGGCAAACATGTTGCAGTTTTGCAGAACCTCGACAAAAGCCGTTCCTTCGTGCACTGCTGCCTGTTTCAAGATGGCGCCCAGATTGGCGAGATCGGTATCGACGGCGCGCGCCACAAACGTGGCACCGGCCCCGATGGCCACGGCGACTGGATTGAAAGGCCGGTCGATATTGCCGTAAGGCGTGGTCTTGGTCTTCTGGCCGATCTCCGAGGTGGGCGAGGCCTGTCCCTTGGTCAGGCCATAGATGCGATTGTTGAGCAGGACAATCTTGATGCCGATATTGCGCCGCATGGCATGAATGAAATGATTGCCGCCGATAGCCAGCGCATCGCCGTCGCCGGTGACAACCCAGACCGACAGCTCGGGCCTTGCCAGTTTCAGGCCGCTGGCAATGGCCGGCGCTCGGCCGTGGATACTGTGCATTCCGTAGGTTTCCATGTAATACGGAAAGCGTGAGGAACAGCCGATACCGGAAATGAAGGCGTAGTTCTCGCGCGGGATACCCAGGGTCGGTAACAGTTTCTGTATCTGGTTGAGCAGCGCATGGTCACCGCAACCCGGGCACCAGCGAACTGCCTGACTGCTCTCGAAATCCTTTTTGGTCAAGGAATGGAAATCGACGGTCTGGTTCATGCCGGTTCTCCGCTGGTAAGTTCGAGAATTCGATCTACGAGTTCCGACACCATGAAAGGTTTGCCTTGCACTTTGGACAGCGAAACCACCTCGCGCAGATAGGCTTCGCGCAATATTTTGGCAAGCTGGCCCAGGTTTAGTTCGGGTACCAGTACAACGCGATATCGGTTCAGAATTTCACCAAGGTCGGCCGGTAGCGGATTGAGGTGCCGCAGGTGCACATGCGCCACCGGTACCCCTCGGGCCTCGGCTTCCGCACGCGCCTGGGCAACGGCACCATAGGTCCCTCCCCAGCTGAGCAACAGCAGTTCACCACGGTCGGGACCAACAATCGGCGTTGTCGGAATATCCCGTACCATCCCCGCGATCTTGGCGGCGCGGGTTTCGACCATGCGCTGGTGGTTGGCCGGCGCATGCGAGATGTTGCCGCTGAGAAAGTCCTTTTCCAGGCCACCGATACGGTGCTCCATCCCCGGGGTTCCTGGTGTTACCCAGGCACGGGCCAGGTTTTCATCACGTGCATACGGCTGGTAGCCTTCCGCAGCTGTTCTATAACGGACCGTGCATTCGGGCAGGCTGTCCACCTCAGGCACTCGCCACGGCTCGGCACTATTGGCAATGCCGCCATCGCTGAGGAGGATAACCGGCGTCATATATTTGACCGCAAGGCGACAGGCTTCCAGCGCGCAGTCAAAGCAATCGGCCGGCGAACTGGCGGCAATGACCGGTACCGGGCATTCGCCGTTCCGACCATAGACGGCCTGCAATAAATCCGCCTGCTCCACCTTGGTGGGTAGCCCCGTAGATGGCCCGGCACGCTGGACATTGACGATCACCAGTGGCAACTCCAGCATCACGGCAAGCCCCATCGCCTCGGTTTTCAGCGCCATACCCGGGCCAGACGTCGTCGTCAGACCGAGGGCACCGCCGTAGGAAGCGCCAATGGCGGCACAAATCGCGGCAATTTCGTCCTCGGCCTGGAAGGTCTTGACCTGGAAGTTTTTGTGCAGCGACAACTCATGCAGGATATCGGTGGCCGGCGTAATCGGGTAGGAGCCGAGAAAGAGCGGGATGCCGGAGCGCTCCGAGGCTGCGACGAAACCCANGGCCGTTCCCTGATTGCCGGTGATGGNGCGATATTTCCCGGGTGGCAGATGGGCTGGCGGCACGTNGTAGGCCGGNACAATCATTTCCGTCGCGTCGCCGTAAGCATAGCCGGCGCTCAATGCNCGGATGTTGGCGTCGGCAATGGCGGGATCCNTGTTGCCGAATTTGCTGCGAATGTCGGCAATCTGCTCATCCGGACTCTCGCCGAACAGTGAGAGCATCAAGCCCAGCGCAAAGTAGTTCTTGCAACGGCTGATCTCCTTCTTGCCCAAGCCAGAGCTGGCCAGGGCCTGAGCNGTCAACGCAGCCATGTCCACNGCGAAAACCCGGTAGTCGGCCAGGCTGCCATCGTCCAGCGGATTGCTCGCATAACCGGCCTTTTCCAGATTGCTGGCGGTGAACGCACCGCTATTGACGATCAGCGTGCCGCCCGACTTGGCATCAGGAAGATTGGTCGCCAGCGCCGCCGGATTCATGACNACCAGCAAATCGGGTTGATCCCCGGAAGTGAGCGCGCTACCGCTTGCCAGCTGGACCTGAAAGCCGGAGACGCCGAACAGGGTGCCGGTAGGCGCGCTGATTTCCGGCGGATAGTCCGGATGGGTGGCAAAGTCGTGGCCGGAACGCCCCATGATGCGGGCGAAGTCGCTACCAGTCAGTTGCATGCCATCGCCTGAATCGCCGACAAATCGAATGACGACGTTTTCCGCCTCCTGGATCCGTCTGTGCGGGGTCGATGACAAGGCACTGGCACCAATCCCGTCGCTAGCAGAGATCGTGGTCATGATTCCTCCTTGACGATCATTACGCGCGCAATTCGGTGCGCCCTGCATCTAACGCAAACAATATGCCAAGGAGTTCCTGGGGTAGCGCTCTGGATAACGACGTCACCGCGCCACAGGTGGGCATGACAATTTGTGTGCGAATCAAGCCAGACTCCGGTGATCCGCACNCAAAAACCGTGGCAACAGGGGTTACACGCTACGTTGCGCCGTGACGGAGCCCCTCCAAAGCATCNTCATCATCGCGATTGNGCATAGCCGGGAACGCGAAATGTGCCNCTCCGATAACCNCCGGGGGAAGGCAATGTCGCACTAGGATGGCGCTGCTTTGCACTAATGTGGCGCACAAAAAAGCCGTTGAGCCGTTTAACGACCGTAGACAAGTCTCAAGAATGCGCTGGTTGTGCTTTACAAAATCTCACCATTGCCCAGCAGCACCTATGAGATATTCATGCCCAAATGATGGCCACTCAGGGTAAATTGCGGCGTTGCCCGGGGGGCAAAAAGAAAAAACCCTGTTGTTCGCAAGCCATCGATTAGCTAGGAAAACAGGGTTTTTGGCACTGGCGGAGAGGGTGGGATTCGAACCCACGGTACCTTGCAGTACGCCTGATTTCGAATCAGGTACATTCGACCACTCTGCCACCTCTCCGCAGCGGGCAGGATAATAGCACAAGAGATGTACTGGATAAAACGACAATCACTACTCGCCATCTGTTTTTTCATTGCAAGCTGCGGTGACCAGATGCCATCGTCCAAGGGTAGNGCCTTGCCGTTTCCCACGCCTGCGCAGCATGACCTGGTCGTTCTGACCCGACCCGGATTACTGACCTATGCCACCGACGACAATGGGAATCCAATTGGTCTCGAGTACGACTTGACCCAGGCCTTTGCCCAGGAACTCGGTGTCGGGGTGAAATACGAAATCGTTGAGCCCGTCGAACTCGAATCAAAACTGGCAAGCACCCAATATCACATTGCAACAGCATGGCTGTCGCCGGAGAGTCATGGGGACAATCAGGCCACGCCCCCCATTTTTCTGACTCGTGATGTTCTGGCGCAGCATGATGCCGCGTTGCCGCTCACCGATCTCAAACAGCTGGCTGGAAAAACGGTACATGTCATGGCCGGCACACGCCAGGCGATCACCATGGCCCGCCTGGCCAAGGAAATACCTGACCTCGACGTGGTTGAAGTCAGCAAAGGCAACATCCTGGAACTCCTTGAAAAAATCGGTGATCAAGACGTGCAATACGTCGCCATGGATGAAAATTTCGAAGACATCGCGGATCAGCACATCCCCAATCTGCGCACCTCGCTGCCCCTGAGTGAAACGCAGCCGGTCGTCTGGCTCCTGGGCAAGCAGCCCAATCCCGAGTTGCGCGCCCGTCTTGATGCGTTTATTGAACGTGTTCAGCACGACGGCACGCTGGCTCGCATTGAAGATCGTTATCTGGGTCACGTCAGACGCCTGGACCAAGCCGATATCATCAAGTTTCTTGGCGAAATCGAAACCACCCTGCCCAAGTACCGCAAATATTTTCAGGCGGCACAGGCCCTGACCGGTATCGACTGGCGGTTGATTGCCTCNGTCTCGTACCACGAATCACACTGGGACCCGAACGCCACCAGTTACACCAGCGTNCGCGGCATCATGATGCTGACCGAAGAAACGGCGGACCGCCTGCAGGTTGGCAACCGGCTTGACCCGAGTGAAAGCATTNTGGCTGGCGCCCGTTACATCAACATGCTGAAGGAATTNCTGCCAGATGACGTTGAAGAACCGGATCGCACCTGGCTGGCGCTCGCCGCCTACAACATTGGCCCCGGCCATTTCAACAGTGCGCGCCAACTCGCGAGGCTGCTGAAGGCCGACCCGAATACGTGGTACGACATGAAGCGGGTATTACCGAAACTGGCCCAGGCAAAATATGCCGAGCTGGTCAAATCGGGCCGGGCTCGGGGTGGCGAAGCGGTGATCCTCGTCGAAAACATTCGGAGCTATTACGACATCCTGCTGCGCAACGCCCATCCATTTGCGCCGACGCCATCGGCAGCCGAAGGCCTGAAGCGGCTGGTGTTGGAGGTTGAAGAGCGGCGCAAGGCCTACGTCAAACGGATCGCCGCAGCCAAGGCAATCACCACCGTCTCCAGTACGGACGAACCTGGCGCGCCGGTAGTTCGTCTCCCCACCATCGATCAGGACACGAGCCCTGTCCGCCCTGCTGAAACCGGGCAAGTTGACAGCACGCCGAAGAGCTAGCTTGGGGTAGCCCGCTTAGCAGGCGGCGAGCACTTCCAGCCCACCCATGTAGGGCCGAAGTACCGCAGGAATGGTCACGCTGCCGTCGGCCTGCTGGTTGTTTTCCAGAATGGCCACCAGCGTACGACCGACCGCCAGACCAGAGCCATTCAAGGTGTGGCACAGCTCGGGCTTGTTCTTGTCGTTGCGGAAGCGCGCCTGCATGCGACGGGCCTGGAAGGCGCCAAAATTGGAGCAGGACGAGATCTCGCGGTAGGTATTCTGGGCAGGCAGCCAGACTTCGAGATCGTAGGTCTTGGCGGCGGAGAAACCCATATCGCCGGAACACAGCGCCATGCGGCGGTAAGGCAGTTCCAGCTTTTCGAGAATGATCTCGGCGTGACGGGTCAGCGCCTCGTGCGCTTCGGCCGACTGCTCGGGATGCACGACCTGAACCAACTCGACCTTGTCGAACTGGTGCTGGCGGATCATGCCGCGCACGTCACGACCGCCAGACCCAGCTTCGGAACGGAAGCACGGCGTGTGGCAGACGAACTTGAGCGGGAGGGCTTCGGCGGCGATGATTTCGTCGCGCACGATGTTGGTCACCGGCACTTCGGCAGTAGGGATCAGGTAGAGCGGATCCTGATCGCCACGCAGCACCTTGAACAGGTCCTCTTCAAATTTCGGCAACTGGCCGGTACCGTACAGGCTGGCGGCATTGACCAGGTAAGGCGCGTAAAGTTCGGTATAGCCGTGGTCAGCCGTGTGCGTGTCGAGCATGAACTGGGCAAGCGCCCGGTGCAGGCGGGCCAGGCCGCCCTTGAGCAGCGAGAAGCGGGAGCCAGCAATCTTGGCAGCGGTGGTGAAATCAAGCTGGCCGAGTTGCTCGCCGACATCGGTGTGATCCTTGACTTCAAAATCGAACGTACGCGGCGTACCCCAGCGCTTGATTTCAACGTTGCCGGTTTCATCGCTGCCAATCGGCACGGAATCATCGGGGATATTCGGCAGGGCCGCGAGGATGGCATTGAACTGCTCCAGCAACTCGCCAAGACGCGCTTCCGAAGCCTTCAGCTCGTCACCCAGGGCGCCCACCTGGGCCATGACTTCAGAAGCATCCTTGCCCTGCCCCTTCAGCATGCCGATCTGCTTCGATAGNGAATTGCGCTGCGCCTGAAGTTCCTGCGTGCGAGTCTGCAGCGTCTTGCGCTCGGCTTCCAGCGTCTTGAATTCGGTGAAATCGATCGGCTTGCCGCGCTTGGCCAGGCCTTCGGCNACGGTGTCGAGATTGGAGCGAAGTTGTTGGATGTCGAGCATGGTTATTCCTGAATGTCGCGGTCGACCGGAAAAAACGGCCAAAATCGAAATTATACGCGAGGGACATGGGCTAGCCGAGCAGCGCCGCCGAGATCGGCATTTGCGCCGCGCAGACCGNCAAATTTTGTGTACCATGAGCCGTATAAAAAAACATATCCGACCATGCCCGCGCATACTCGGAGACCGCAATGGAAAATCCATTTCCCGTTGCAAGGCATTTGCGCAGCAAAGCCGCCCTGTTCTTTTGCCGCGTCACTGCGGCCTGNCTGCTCGCCAGCGCCAGCATGCTCCCGGTTGCCCACGCNGGCGACCTGAGCAAGGCNGACATCGAACGTCGCTTCGAGCCGCCGCTGCACGTGCAGGACAAGCTCACGCAGATTCCCGCCTGGCCGCTGACCAGCGAACTGGAGCCGGAAGGCGGGCCGGTTGGCTANGTTTTTGAATCCGTCGANCTNGCCCCCGTNCCCGGCTTTGAAGGCACACCGATGAATTTCCTGGTCTCCATCGACCGCAAGGGAAATTTCATGAATGTCGAACTGCTCCGCCAGCACGAGCCGGTTTTTCTGAGCGGCCTGGGTGAATCGCCCTTGCGCGAGTTTGTCACGCAGTACGCCGGCCGCAACCTCAAGCAACAATTTCTCATTGCCTTGAACGCCGACCGCAACCATACCGGGCCGGCCGATAAGCGCAGTGACCAGACGACGCTGGATGGCGTCGCCAAAGCGACCGCCTCGGTACGCATCGTCAATCAGAGCGTGCTCGGCGCCGCCCTTGAAGTCGCCCGCGCCAAGCTCGGCTTTGCCGACCGCAGTAAACGCGGCCCGTCGGCGCAGGTGCGGACGGATGTTGACGACCCGGTCGCCTTCGCCGACATGCTCAAGAACGGCATGGTCGGCCACTTGCACCTGACCAATGCCGATGTCGAAAAGCTCTTTGTCGGCACCGATGGCGCCGGCGTCGATGAAGAGGGCCTGGCCCAGCCCGATGGCGTTTTCACCGACATCTACATTGCTTACCTCAACGCGCCGAGCATCGGCCGCGCCATTCTTGGCGATGCCCAATACAAGGAGGCCATGACCCGCAATTTCGAGAACCGGCATCTGTGGTGGATCGCCTCGTCCGGGCGCTACCCCATCGTCGACGACAGCTTCGTGCCGGGTGGCCAATCCTCGCGCCTGAGCATGGCGCAGGACGGTCTGTTTCTCGAACTCCGCGACCAGGGCTTCGAACCCAAGGTCAGCGTCGGACTGCCGGAACTCAATACCTCCCGGCTCTTCGGCGTCTATGCCGAAGCCGGCCTTGACCCCGGCCGGCCACTCGACCTGACCCTGAGCATCACCCGCGCCAAGGGCATGATCCTGCCCGTCCTCACACACAAAACCGTGACCCTGCAATACGCCCCGCCCGAGCGCCTGTTCACCTATCCGCCAAAACCGCTGCCGGAATGGGTGCTGGCCTGGCAACAGCGCTGGGTCGATCTCAGTATCCTGAGTACCGCCCTGATCCTGCTCAGCATCGTGCTCGCCCGTCCGCGCTGGATGTCGATTGATGCCAGCCGGCTGAAAGTGTTCCGCCTCGGCTTTCTCGCCTTTACGCTGATCTACATCGGCTGGACCGTGCAGGGCCAACTCTCCATCGTTCAGGTCACCGGCGCGCTCAAGTCGCTGAAATCCGGCCAGGGTCTGTCCAGCTTCCTTTACGACCCGATTTCGCTGCTGCTCATCGCTTTCACGCTGATCACCTTCGTCGTCTGGGGCCGTGGCACCTTCTGCGGCTGGCTCTGCCCGTTCGGCGCCCTGCAGGAATTTGTCGGCCAACTGGCCCGCAAGCTGCACCTGCCGCGCCTGCACATTCCGCTGGCCACGGCCAAACGCCTGGAGTGGGGACGCTACGTCGCCCTCGCCGTGCTGGCCGGCGCTGCACTCTTCTGGCCGCATCAAGGCGAAAGCCTGAACGAACTCGAACCTTTCAAGACCGCAATCACCGTCGGCTTCGACCGCAGCTGGCCGTTTGTGGCCTATGCCGTCGCGCTGCTGGTCGCCAGCGCTTTCTACTACAAGTTTTTCTGTCGCTTCATCTGCCCGCTCGGCGCGGTGATGTCACTGGGCGGACGACTGCGCCGGTTCGACTGGCTGACCCGCCGCGTCGAGTGCGGCAAACCCTGCCAGAGCTGCAAGTCAAAATGTGCCTACGACGCCATCGAGCCGACCGGTGAAATCCGCTACGACGCCTGCTTTCAGTGTCTGGACTGCGTCGGCATCTACCACGACACCCAACGCTGCCCGGTGCTGCTCTACGAAAAGAAGGGAAAAATCCTGACGCCAAAGGCCATCAAACGCGCTGGCGCAAGCGGCTGAGCAAGGCCCAGAAGCGCGTCAGCAACCAGCCAGCCAGCAGCAGAAAGACGACGAGCAAACCCAGGAAAACCAGCGGCGAGGCAAGCATGGTCCACAAACCGCCGAGGACCATGCCCTCCTCGCCAAATGACGCCAGCCAGTTCGAAAACGGCTCCGGCGAGGTATTGATCGCCAGCCGGCTGCCGGCCTTGGCGAAATGCGTGCCGGCGGTGATCGTGCCGCCGACCAGCCCGGCCGCCACCGTCCACGCGGGATCGACATCCCCCATGGCGAAGGCCGCCANCAGCGCCCCGGCCGGAATACGGATGAACGTCTGAACGCTGTCCCACAGTGAATCGAAAGCCGGAATCTTGTCGGCGATCAGCTCCGCAAAAGCCATGATGCCGGCCGCGCCAATGACCAGCGGGTTGCGCAGCACGGCCAGCGTCTCCGGCAAATGCAGATAACCGAAATAACTCAAGACACCTGCCAGAAAAACCACCAGATACAGCCGCAAGCCACTGGCCCAGGCCAGGCCGGTGGACAGCGCGATGGTCTGCACCAAGTCCATTATTTTTTGCCCGCCTTGCGATCCAGTTCCCGCAAATGCGCCAGCTTCTGGCCAATCTGCCCCTCCAGCCCGCGCGGGGTCGGCTCGTACCAGCCGGGTTCGGCCATGCCGTCCGGCAGATAAGTTTCACCGGCGGCGTAGGCCTCCGGCTCGTCATGGGCGTAGCGGTAGGCGTGGCCGTGGCCAAGCTCCTTCATCAGCTTGGTCGGCGCGTTGCGCAAATGGTTGGGCACCGGGCGCGA
>JGI24770J26754_10002865_pt1 | contig 11713 bp, 8 predicted proteins | sample LakOneMetagenome_FD_26754 | JGI IMG/M metagenome (IMG submission 26754) | reverse complement strand
CGCCAGCCCCAGCAGCTTATCGTACATCGCCGCCTCGTTGTCCTTGTACGAAATCACCTGCACGGCGCCGATGTAGGCGTCGAACAGCGCCGGCTTCGCGTGCGCCATCTGGATGCCCAGCATCGAGCCCCAGGAACTGCCCCAGAGTAGCAGCTTGCGCTTGCCGAGATGACGCGCGGCGTAGTCGGCCACTGCCAGGCCGTCGGCGGTCAAGATCTCCATCGTCAGGGCTTCGTCTTCGCCGGGGCGATTGCGGCCATACGTCATGCCCGCGCCGCGCTGGTCCCAATGCACCAGGGTGACGTCCTTTTCCCAGGTAGCGAAGACATTGTGGGCGGTGGGCGTGAGCGGGTTGCCGGGGCCGCCGTGCACCATCAGCACCACCGGATTGCCGCAGCGCTGGCCCTTGATCGTGACCCATTGCTCGATGCCGTTGATGGCGACGAAGCCCTGCTCGTCGATCGGTTTGGCTGGGTCTTCGCAGGCGGCGCCGGCGAGGATGGGGAGCGACAGGAACAGGACGGACAGCAGCTTCACGAGGCGCGGCATCGGCAACTCCGGCAGGAACGGGAACAGCCATCCTACCGATACCTTTACATGACAGCAACAAATAAAATGCCGGCATGCATGTTCGGTCCAGGTGCCTGGCGCGCCAACGCATGGCATTCGAAATGCAGCCGGTCATGCCATGCGCCATGCAGTTCGAAACTGCGCCGGGAATGACCGAACTGCGTGAAGCCGTTACGTAGCAGCACGCGCGCCGACGCCGCGTTCTCCACCCGGCAATCGGCCTCGACCCTGGCCAGATCCAGCTCGCCGAACGCGATTCCCAGCACCTGCCGCACCGCTTCGCCCGCATACCCTTTGCCGCATTCTGCTTCGGCGATCCGGTAGCCCAGCACCGCAGATTGAAAATGCGCGCGCCGCACCTGGCCGAGGTTGACGCGTCCGAGGATGGCGCCCTGCCCGTTCTTCAACAGGTACTGGTAGCCGCGGTCGGCTCGTGCGTCCTCGAGCGCCAGCGCCAGCGCGTCTTCCACGCCGCCCGGCGCGTAATAGCAGGCAGGCCGGGCGTTGATGGTCGCCTCGAAAAAGGCCCGGTTGTCTGTTTCGAAGCTCATCCGCCTATCCTCGCACGCCCATGCCTGTCAAGCAACATTGCCGAGTGTGTCACCCGGACCACATTTTCAATGCAGCATAACTAAAGCTTGCTAAGAGATAACGTTTAGTTATGATGGGTTGTCAGTACAAATGACATACGGATGCACTCGATGGCGTAACAAACATTCAGGGGACGAGAATAATGAAGAAACAAACGCTACAACGCGCGCTGCTGGCTTGCGCGATCGCCGCTGCTTTCGCACCGGCGCAAGCGCAGGAAACCGAACCGCTGCAACAGGTGATCGTGCTCGGCTCGCGCACCCAGGCCAAGACCGCGCTCGACACCTCGGTGCCGGTGGGCCTGGTGAACCTCAAGGACATGCAGTCGACCGGCATGCAGGAACTCGGCAAGGTGCTGCAGGACCTCGACCCGTCGTTCAACTTCACCACCACCTTCATCAGCGACGGCACCGACATCATCCGCCCCGCCACCCTGCGCGGCCTCGGCCCCGACCAGCTGCTGGTCCTGATCAACGGCAAGCGCCGCCATCAGCAGGCGCTGGTGAACGTGCAGCAGACCATCGGCCGCGGCTCGGCCGGCACCGACATCAACGCGATTCCCCTGTCCGCGATCCAGAGCATCGAGGTGCTGCGCGACGGCGCCGCCGCCCAGTACGGCTCGGACGCGATTGCCGGCGTCATCAACATCATCCTGAAGAAAGGCGCCGACCTCGGCCAGTTCAGCGCCAACATCGGTACGACAAGCGAAGGCGACGGCGACACTTATTCGGCCAGCATCCACAAGGGCTTTGCCCTGGGCAGCGACGGCGGTTACCTGAATTTGTCGCTGGAGGGGCGCAAGCGCGACGAGACCAACCGCGCCGGCGTCGACACCGCGCGCGTCGATCCACCGCGCGTGACCCAGCGCATCGGCGACAGCAATGCCAAGGACGCCTACCTGTGGGTGAACGCAGCGCTGCCGGTACGCTCGAACGGTGGCGAGTTCTACGTCTTCGGCGGCGCCTCGAAACGCAAGGGCGACTCCGGCGGCTTCTTCCGCCCGGCCGAGGATGGGCGCACGGTACCAGAGATCTATCCGAACGGCTTCCTGCCGAACATCGTTACCACCGTCAAGGATGCCTCGCTGGCATTCGGCTACCGCCACGAGCTGGGCAGCGAGTGGAGCATGGACGCCAGCGTGAACCATGGCCGCAGCGAACTTGCCTTCCACGAGCGCAATTCGATCAACGTCAGCTACTACTACGAAGACAACCTGCGCGAGTCGCCCACCGAGGCGGATACCGGCGCCCTGAAGTTCAACCAGACCACCTTCAACCTCGACTTCAAGGGACCGGTGCAGGTGGGCGGCGCGCCGCTGTACGTGGCCACCGGCTTCGAATGGCGCCGCGACGGCTACGAGATCGTCGCCGGCGACCCGGTGTCCTACCAGTACGGGCGCACCAACAATCCGGCCAAGCTGATCCTCAACCGCTTCGGCGGCGTCGCGGCGAGCGGCATCCAGGGCTTCCCGGGCTACACGCCATCGAACGTGGTCGACGAAGCGCGCCACAACATCGCCCTCTACCTGGACCTCGAACGCAAGTTCGGCGATCAGGTGAACGTGGGCGCGGCGCTGCGCCATGAGCGCTATTCCGACTTCGGCTCGACCACGACGGGCAAGCTGAGCGCGCGTTGGGATCCGTCGCCGACCGTCGGCGTGCGCGGCAGCCTTTCCACCGGCTTCCGCGCGCCCGGCGTGCAGCAGAAGTTCTACAGCTCGGTCTCGACCAACCTGAACCAGGACGGTACCCTGACCGAAACGCTCACCGCGCGCGAGGGCAGCGCCGTGACCCAGGCCTTCGGCATTTCGCCGCTCAAGGAGGAAAAGTCGAAGAATGCCAGCGTCGGCCTGATCCTGCGCCCGAGCAAGAACTTCTCGGTCACTGCGGACCTGTACCGCACCGACATCGACGACCGCATCGTGTTCTCGAGCGTCCTCCAGGCCGAGGACGGCCAGTGCGTCGATCCGGTGCGCTGCCCGATCGGCGCGCTGCTGGTGCCGCTGCGCGTGGGCCAGGCCCAGTTCTTCACCAACGCCATCGACACCAGCACCGACGGCTTCGACCTGACAGCCCAGCACACCACGCGCGGCGCAGGGTCGACGCTGGTGCTGTCCGGCCAGCTGGGCTTCAACAAGACCAAGGTGAAGGACCGCCATTCGCAATCGCCGGTCCTGACGGGCGAGCAGCTGTTCGACGATGCCCAGGTGACCCTGATCGAACGCGGACAGCCGCGCCAGCACCACGTGCTGGCGGCCGACTACACGACGGGCCCGTGGAACGTGACCGCCCGCGCCAACTACTTCGGCAAGGTGCAGGGCCAGGGCTTCACGCCAGACGTGCAGACATGGAACGCGAAGTGGATCGTCGACCTGACCTCGCGCTATTCCTTCAGCAAGGCGCTGAGCGTGTCGGCCGGCATCAACAACCTGTTCGACACCTACCCGACACGCTGGCAGGGCTCGGCCACCAATCCCTTCCCGTCGATGGGCTTTACCCACTGCTGGGAAACCTGCCCCTTCGGCATCAATGGGCGCTCGATGTATGCCCGGGTGGATTATTCGTTCTGAGATTCGTTCTAAGTCGAGGGCCTAGCCAGGCCGGAGAGGGACCGGGAAAGGCAGAAGAGGGCCTCTGAAAACCTGCCTCGTTTGGGGTGGAAAAGCTGTCGCATCCTGTCTTTTCTTGTCTCGTTATTTTTCGGGACAAAACGAGACAGGATGCGACACGATGCACAGGCCAAACGAGACAGGATTTCAGAGGGGCTGGCAAAGCCTCCCCGCCCTCTCCTGCCTAGTGATTTAACCAAAACAATTGCTCAAGCTCGCAGGCGGCCTCGTGCCGTAGCTGCCATAGCTGTCATAGCCGCCATAGCTGTCATAGCTGTCATAGCTGTCATAGCTGTCATAGCTGTCATAGCTGTCATAGCTGTCATAGCTGTCATAGCTGTCATAGCTGTCATAGCTGTCATAGCCTAAAACAATTGTCCCGGCGCCAGCAACGCCCGCAAGGCGCGCTACGCTGCCGTCAGTGCGTAGCCGCTGCCCAACCACTTCCTGCCAAACCGCTCTTTGCCGGCACATCGCCGCAGCATCAGAGTTCGGCCCACATCCTCAGCAGGTTGTGATAATGCCCGGTCAGCCCCACCGTGGCCTCGGATTCGCCGTGCGCGCCGCGCAGCGCCTGGATGTGGGTGTCGAGCTCGAAGAGCATTGCGCGCTTGCCGTCGTCGCGCACCATGCTCTGGGTCCAGAGGAACGACGCGACCCGCTCGCCGCGCGTCACCGGCAGCACCTGGTGCACGCTCCCCGACGGATACACGATCGCATCCCCGGCAGGCAATTTCACCTCGTGCGTACCGTAGGCATCCACCACCACCAGCTCGCCGCCATCGTACTCGTCCGGATCGCTCAGGAACACCGTGGTCGACACATCGGCTCGCAGTGCCGGCATGCCCGGCCGCTGGGCGCGAATGGCCCCATCCACGTGCAGCCCGTAATGTTCACCGCCGCCATAGCTGTTGAAATAAGGCGCCAGGATGCGCAGCGGCAGCACCGACGAGAAGAACAGCGGGTTGGCCATCAGCGCCGCGCTGACCATGCCGCCCAGTTCCAGCGCCAGCGGCGAGCCCTCGGCCAGCTGGCGGTTGCGTTTCACTTGCGCGCCCTGCGCCCCGACGCTGGCGCGGCCGTCGACCCAGTCGGTTTCAATCAGACGCTTGCGCATCTGCGCCACCTGCTCCCGGCTCAGGACGCCGGGGATATGCACCATCATGCTCGCATTCCTTTCGTTGCAAACAAAAAGCCCTCCCCGCCAGGAGCGAGAAGGGCCTTGTAAAACATGCCTGGACCTTAGAACTTCAGGTTGGCCGTCAGCGTTGCCGAACGGCCGGCGCCCACGCCTGCGTAGTGCGGCGAGGACACGCGGTCGAAGTAGACCTTGTCGCCCAGGTTCTGCACGTTCAGCTGGAAGGCCACGTTCTTGTTCAGCACATAGCTGGCCATGGCGTCGAAGCGGGTGTAGCTCGGCGCGTACTTCGTGTTGTTGACGTTGGCATACACCCGGTCGACGTAGTTCATGCCGATGCCGGCCGTGATGTTCTTGCCGAAGGCGTAGGAGGTCCACAGCGAGGCGGCGTGCTTCGGCGTGGTCGGGAAGGCGTTGCCGTTGTACGGCGACGGCGTCCACACCGGTGCGGCGGTGGTACCGGTGTTCACGAAGCCATTGTCCTCGACCGTGGCATCCAGGTAGGTGTAGCCGCCAAACACTTGCCATGCGTTGGTCAGCTTGCCCGAGAAGCCGGTCTCGAAGCCGCGGATCTCGCGCTTGCCGACGTTCTGGCTGGTGCCGTCCGGCGAGGTCACGCGAGCATTGTTCATCTTGCTCTGGAAGATGGCCGCGTTCACCGACAGGCGGTTGTTCAGCACTTCCCACTTGGTGCCGAGCTCGATGTTCTTGCTGGTCTGCGGCGCCAGGTTCTGGATCGCCACCGTCAGGCCATCCAGGCCGTCGCCGCCGTCGTTGCCCGGCGGCGTGGCCGAGGTGGCCCAGGACAGGTAGACGCTGCCGTTGGCGGACGGCTTGAACACCAGGCCGGCCTGGTAGGTATCGAAGCTGCTCTCGACGCGGGCACGCGAGGCCGGCGCGTTGCTCACGTTCAGTTCGCTCGAGAAGTCATCCCAGCGCGCACCCAGGTTCAGCATCCACTGCGGATTGAACTCGATGGTGTCGAAGCCGTAGACGGCGCGGGTGCGGGTTGCGATCTCGGTGACGGCCGGCGACAGCGTGCGCGTGCTCACCCACGGGTCGTAGGGATTCGGGTTGTTCAGCGGCGCGCAGTTGTAGCCGGTGGCCGCGCCCGAGGTCGCGCAGACGGTGTTGTTGGTCAGCGGGTTATTGGTGCCCGGCGTGAACACATAGCTGCCGCGCTCGGTCGTTTCGCGGTTGAATTCGACGCCGACGTTGTAGCTGTGCTTGATGCCGGCCGTGGTCAGCTTGCCCGACAGGCTGGTGGCGTTCGCCGCGGTCTCGGTGTCGGTGACGCGGGTGTTGGTACGGCGCCAGACGGTGCCGTACAACAGGACATTGCCCTTGGAGTCGTCGGGCTGGGTCCAGACGTAGTCGTTCTTCGTCTTGCCGTAGCGCGTGACGTTGCGCAGCACCAGGCCGTTGCCGAAGTCGTGGCGCAGGTCGACGGTGCCGATGTCGGTTTTCGTGTCGCGGAAGTCGCGGTTCACCAGGCCGTAGAAAGTCGAACGGTCGACATCGATCGGGGTGCCGTTGCCGTTCAGCGCCACGTTCGCGCCGCTGGCGAACGGGTTGTTGAATGGGATGCCGGTGTCCGGGATTTCGCTGGTCTTCAGGTGGTAGTAGCTGAGGATGGCCTTGGTAGGGCCGGTCAGGCCGAAGGTGACCGTCGGCGCGATACCCCAGCGGTCGCCGCCGACCACGTCGCGGCCGGCCACGTTGTTTTCGTGGGCCATCACGTTCAGGCGGAAGGCGATGTCGTTGTTCACCGTGCGGTTCAGGTCGCCGGTAACGCGGCGGTAGTCGTGGCTGCCCACGCCCACGCTGGCGTTCGAGAAATTATCCGCCTGGGCAGTCTTGCTGACCAGGTTGATGCCGCCACCGGCCGAGGAGCGCCCGCCGTAGGCCGAGTTCGGGCCTTTCACGACCTCCACCTGCTCCAGGTTGAAGATCTCGCGCGATTGCGAACCGGCGTCGCGGATGCCGTCGACATAAGTGTCGGTCTGGGCGTTGTAGCCGCGAATAAAGACGTTGTCGCCGACCGGGTTGCCGCCCTCGCCGGCGCCGATGGTGATGCCAGGCACGGTGCGCAGGGCATCGGCCAGCGTCACGGCGGCCGTTTGCGCGATCACTTCCTGGCCGATGACGGTGACCGACTTCGGCGTGTCCAGCAGCGGCGCGGTGAACTTGTCCGAGCTCGAGAGCACCGGGGCCTGGACGTCGCGGCGGTTGGCGCCGGTGACTTCGACCACCGGGACAGACGGGTCGATGTCTTTATGGCCGGTGTCGGCCTGGGCGGCGGGCACGCCCAGCGTGGCCAGCACGGCCAGGGCCGAACCGGTGACGAGAGGTGCGTTGCGAAGGTGCTTGCGGCTACGGATGAAAGAGGTGGTGGTCTGGCTTGCTGGCGCTGCGTGCTTGTTCATGTTGTCGGATCGTTTTTGTTATCGGTATGTCGCTGCGAGAGACGAATCATACGTAAATATAATGAGAACGATTCGCATTATGATTTTTATTGTCATGTTTGGCAAGGCGAGAGCACGCCCACCCCGTATTTCTACGGTAGCCACAGCACAGCAGCGTGCGCTTTTCGCCACAACTGTTGAGATAGAGCGCTGGCACGCCACGCTTGGCGGCGCCGAACCCTTGTGTTCATGGCATGTGGCCGAATCAACTACAATACCGGAGATATGGGTTTATCATGACCCCTTGGACTTTCGATCCTCGCCCCGAACTTTAGCCATTCACAAAGAGACTCCCTAGCGCCATGCGTCGTCCTTCCAAAGATTCATCCCACAAACTCTCCGCAGAAAGCCAGCGTCTCTCCAGCATTGCCCAGGCCATCGTACAGTCCGCCAGTCGCGTCGAAGAACGGGCATGGGAAAAGCAACTGGATACGCAACTGCAAAAACTGCTCAAGACCAATCACCAGGATAGCATCGACGCCGCACTCAACGCCTTGTTCAAGGAAGAACTTGCCGCCTACGACGTGCTGATGGATGGCGTCGAGGCGGTCAGCGAATCGTCGACGATGGTCGAACAGCAGGATGGCGCCGAGGTCACCTGGCAGGCCCTGCTCGTGGCCGCCCCGATCCTGGCCTGGACCCGCTTTTCCATCGGCTCGGGCACGATCCCGCCGGAACTGCTGAACACCCTGCAGGCGCACTTCTCGGCCCACCTGCTGGCCGAGGGCACGCGCGTGGCCATGGCGCCGACGCTGTACGCGATCGACCAGTTGCCGCGCACCCATGCCGAAACCTATGGGTTGACCCACAAGCTGGCCGCCGCCGCGCACAAGGGCGGCAGCGTCAAGCCGGCTGTGCGCGCGCCGGACACCGCGCCCTTCCTGGCCGACACGCGCTACCTGCTGGTGGCGATCGTCGCCCCGGCCGGCGCGCCGCTGTTCCGCTGGCAGGAACCCCAGCACCAGCTGAACTTCGCCACCGAGCGCAACAACGCCCTGACGGCCTGGCGCGACCAGGCCACCGCCAACGTCGCGCGCCTGCTGCCTGGCTGCGGCGTCGAGTTGCTGCTGCCGGAAGCGTATTACGTGGCCTGCCGCGAAGCCGACAAGCTGATCCGTCCGGTATCGATCCGCGCCGCCGTCCACTATCTGACCAACACCCTCGACGTCGAGCCGTCCGACCTGCGCGCCGTGATTGCCGGCTTCGGCGAGGAAGCGGCCGATGGTCAGGTCGACGAATACCGCGTCGGCTTCACCCTGCGCCAGAGCCCGGAAGTGGTATACGGAATCGTCTGGCCGCTGTATGGCCAGGAAGATGAAGAAGGCACGCCGATGGAAGGCGGCACCTTCGGCGGCGCCCTGCCCGCTCCGCTGACCCCGGTCAACGAGATCATCGCCTACCTGAACGAGGCCGGCGTCACCCACATCAAGCGCATCAACGAGCAGTACGTGGTCGAGTACTGCGACGACTGCGGTGCGCCGCTGTTCGCCGATCCGTCGGGCGAGCTGGTGCATGCCGAGATGCCGGACGATGCACCGGCGGGCAGGGAGCACTTCCACTAAAAGCTGGCGTGTAAAGAACATCGCCCGCTACTGCCTTTACGGCGGTAGCGGGCGATGTCGTTTCTGCGCTCCGTTTCGGCTTAGCGGATCGCGGCAATCACGCGCTTGGCAAACTCGGCCGGATTACCCGCATGCCAGCGCCACACCACCACCAGGTCGTGGTCCGGCGAGACGACGATCGTGTTGCTGCCCGCGCCGAGTGCCGCATAGGCATTCGCCGGCAGGCCCGGCAGGTTCTTGCCCTCCGTGTTCAACCACCACAAATAGCCGTAGTCGGGGCCGTTGGCGCTCGGCGCCAGGGCCTCCTTCACGTAGGCCGCCGGCAGCACGGCGCGGCCGTTCCACTGGCCGCCGCGCAGCCACAGGTAGCCGAAGCGCGCCATGTCCCAGGAGTTGATCCACATGCCGCCGCCCCAGCGCGTGCCGCCGCTGACCGATGGCGTCAGCTTGCCGTGCAGCTCGACGTAGCTGTTGGTGTAAGGCACCCACTTCCAGGTATGCGAGGCGCCGATCGGGTCCATCACCTGTTCCTGGAACACCTCAGGCACCGATTGATCGAACACGCGCAGCAGCGACAGGGCGAAGCGGTTGATGCGCACGTCGTTGTATTCGTAGTGCGTGCCCGGCGCCGCCAAGGCGCGCGGCTTGCGTTCGCCCGCGCCAAAGGCTTCCTTGCCGACGAAATCGGCGTTCTTGCCCCACAGGCTGCCTTCCCATTCGGTTTCCTGTTGCAGGTGCTGCTTCCACGTCACCTGGGCATTGCGCGGGGAGGCATAGCCGCCGTCGTTCACGCGCTTGCCCACCGGCTCGTCGAGCGGACCGATGCGGCCGTCGCGCACGGCGACGCCGGCCACCGTCGACAGCATGCTCTTCGCCACCGAATAAGTCGGGTCGACAAACTGCGTGTCGCCGAACTCGGCCACCACATAGCCCTTGTAGATCACCACGCCATTGGTGTGGGCACGGCGCGTCGGCATCGAACCCAGGCGCGTACCGAAGGTCTTGTCCTGGTCGGAAAAGTCGAGTGCGCGTTCGGTTTCGTGCGACTGCGCATACTGGACGGCGGCGGCAAGTGCAGCCGGATCCATGCCGAGTTCGGCAGGCGTCTTGTGCGCCCACTCGCCGGCTGGCGGGAAATAAACTGACAGATTAGCAGGCTTGTCGGCCGCTCCGGCAACCGCCGGCAACAACAACGCAAGTCCAAGGGCGAGCGCTGTGCGCCGGGTCAGCAGGGTCATGCCGGGTCCTTCCATTGCGAATAAGGATGGGAAATCAGTCGGGAATTGAAATAGCGCGCGTCGCCGGTGACTTCGCGGCCGATCCAGTCGGGCTGCTCGAAGGCTTCGTCTTCGGATACCAGCTCGATCTCGGCCACCACCAGGCCGGCATTCGCGCCCAGGAATTCGTCGACTTCCCAGGTATGCGGCCCATTAGCGATGCGGTGGCGCACTTTCTCGACCAGCGGCTGCTGGCACAGGGTGTCGAGCAGTTCGGCGGCATCAAGCACGGGAATCGGGTATTCCCACTCGCCGCGGCTGGCGCCCACGCTCTTGCCCTTGATGGTCAGGAAAGCGCGCTCGCCATCGATGCGCACGCGCACCGTGCGGTTGGGCTCAAGGCTCAGGTAGCCCTGGCGCAGCAGGGTCGACTCCCCCAGCGTGCGCCAGGCCTCGCCTTCGACCAGGAACTTGCGTTCGATCTCGACGCCCATCGGCTTAATCCAGCGTCTGCAGGATCGGTTGCAGGATCGCCGCGCCCAGCGCCGCGCTGCGCGCGCCGTTCCAGCCGGTGTGCGGGTTCGGCAGGTCGGCGTTGTCCTTGAACGGCATTTCCAGGGTCAGCGACAGGCACTTGAAAGTGTGGCCGATGTACTTCGAGGCCAGGGTCAGCAGTTCTTCGTTGTACTTGCTGGCGGCGTAGCCATACACGTTCTGGAAGTCCGGGCTGGCCGCCATGTAGCGCTGCACGAAAGCATCCTGGCGCGCCTGGCGCTCCGGTCCGAAGTCGGACAGCATCTCGTTGCCGGCCACGAAGTTGTACGGCAGTGCTTCGTCGCCATGGATGTCGAAGAACATGTCGACACCGATCTCGTGGATCTTGTTCTTCACGCACAGCACTTCCGGGCTGCGCTCCGGCGTCGGGGTCATCCACTCGCGGTTCAGGTTGGCGCCGGCGGCGTTCGTGCGCAGGTTGCCGCGCACCGAGCCGTCGGGGTTCATGTTCGGCACGATGTAGAACACGGCGCGCTGCAGCAGCTTGCGCGCGACCGGGTTGGCGTCGTCGAGCAGCGCATCCATCATGCCCTCCACGTACCACTCGGCCATGGTTTCGCCCGGGTGCTGGCGGGCGATGACCCAGATCTTTTTCTCGGCGTTCGGGTTGCCAATCACGACCAGGTTCATGTCGCGGCCGTCGACCGTGGTGCCGATATCGAGCACGCGCGCGATCGGGTTCTCGGCGACTTCGCCCAGCAGGCGCAGGTGGCGTTCCCAGGTGTAGGGCTCGAAGTAGGCGTAGTAGACGCTGTCGAGTTCAGGGGTGTGGTTGACGGTCATGACCTGGCCGTCGAAGCTGGTNGGCACGCGGAACCAGTTCTCGGTGTCGTAGCTGGCCGCCACCTGGTAATCCTCGAAGCCCTTCGGGTAGGTTGCCTGCCCGGCATTCAGGAAACGGATCGCGCAGGCCTGGCCGCGCGCGCCTTGCAGGCGGAAGTGGAACCACTGGTGGATGTCCGCGTTGTTGTCGCGGCGCAGGTTCAAATCGATCTGTTTCGCGTTCT
>JGI24770J26754_10002861_pt1 | contig 11726 bp, 12 predicted proteins | sample LakOneMetagenome_FD_26754 | JGI IMG/M metagenome (IMG submission 26754) | reverse complement strand
TCATCAACACCGGCACCACGATCATCACGTTCCTGATGGTGTTCCTGATCCAGAACACGCAGAACCGCGACTCGGAAGCGATGCACGTCAAGATGGACGAGCTGATCCGCGCGATGAAAGGCGCGCACAACGCGCTGCTTGACCTGGAAGAGCTGGGGGACGCGGAACTGGATGCGATGCGGGATCGCTATCGCAAGCTGGCCGAGAAGGCGCGCTCCGACATCGGCCACGGCGGCCGCGACATCGGTTGCAACGATGATGTCGAAGACGACGAGGCGGAGGCGCGTCCGCGGGCGCGCCCCGAGAGCTGAGCGCACGGGATATCGCGGCTGAAGTGGCTGCTTGCGTCGCCCACGGGGGAGCAACCGGCTACGACCGATCCCTGGCGCACGCCGGGCGTCGCGCCGACCGGCCTAGCGGGTGCGATCGACCGCGTAGTCCGCCAGCACTGCCAGCGCGTCGCGTGCGTCCGACGGTGGCAGCGGCGCGAGCGCGTCGCGCGCGGAGTCGGCATAGCGGTGCGCGCGTTCGCGCGACGCGGCGAGTGCATCCGTTGCATGGATCGCGGCGAGCACGTCGTCGAGGCGATCGAGGCCACCGGCGCGGATTGCGTCCTTGAGCATCCGTGCCTGCGCCGGGGCGCTGCGTTCGATCGCGACGATCAGCGGCAGGGTCGGCTTGCCCTCGGCGAGGTCGTCGCCGATGTTCTTGCCGAGCGTGTCCGCGTCGGAGGCATAGTCGAGCACGTCGTCGGCGATCTGGAATGCGTAGCCGAGATCGAGGCCGTAGCGCGCCAGCGCTTCCTCCTGCGCGGTCGATGCGCCGGCGATCACGCCACCAAGGCGCGTCGCCGCGGCGAACAGCACCGCGGTCTTGCGTTCGATCACGTCGAGGTAGGCCTGCTCGTGCGTGTCCGGGTTGCCGATGTTGAGCAACTGCAGCACCTCGCCTTCGGCGATGCGGTTGGTGGTGTCGGCGAGGATGCGCATCACGGGCATGCTGTCGAGCTCGACCATCATCTGGAACGAGCGCGAGTAGAGGAAATCCCCGACCAGCACGCTCGCCGCATTGCCCCATACCGCGTTCGCGGTCTTGCGGCCGCGGCGCAGGTCCGACTCGTCGACCACGTCGTCGTGCAACAGGGTCGAGGTGTGGATGAACTCGATCAGCGCGGCGAGTTGCAGGTGGTCGTGTCCGGCGTAACCGGCCGCGCGCGCGGCGATCAGGTGCAGCATCGGCCGCAGGCGCTTGCCGCCGTTGCCGATGATGTACTCGGCGATCTGGTTGATCAGAACCACGTCGGAGGCAAGCCGCGTGCGGATCAGCGTGTCGACCGCAGCCATATCGGCGGCGGCGAACGCCTGCACGTCGGTCAGGCGCGCGATGCGCGGCGGGGTATTCAACGGGGCGGCGGAACTCAAGGTCGGCGACGTCCGGACGGCAGGAGAACGGCGAGTATAACGGCGCGCGCGCTTTTGCCATGCGGTGCGCTGTTCAAGGGCTGGAAGCTGCATCCGTGCGCCGGCTGGAACCGTATACCCGGCAAGACAGCGGCGGAGACAGCCAGTGAACGCGGCAACCCGACTCGAACGCGCGGCGCATGGCGTGCTGGCCATTGCCGTGCTGCTATGCCTTCCGTGGTCGCCGCACGCGTCCGCCGCGGACCGTTACGAAGGCATCGCGTACGCGAAAGCGGATGGCGAACTGCTGTACCGTGAACTCCACCTGCGCTACGAGGAGAAGGGCGCGTCCGGACGGGTGGTCCTCTATCGCTGCCCCGATGGGACGCCATTCGCACGCAAGCGTTTGCGCGTTGCAAGCGACGCCTCGGCACCCGAATTCGAGTTCGTCGACGGTCGTGACGGCTATCGCGAAGGCGTGCGTGGCGACGGCGATCGGCGCGAGGTGTTCGTGCAGGCGGGCCGGGAGGAAGAAACGCAGCGGCGCATGGTGCGCATCGGGCCGGACGGCGTCGTCGACGCCGGCTTCGACGCGCTGATCAGGCNGCGCTGGGACGACCTGCTCGCCGGGAATCCGGTCACTGCCGCGTTCCTGCTGCCGAGCCGGTTCGATTTCCTCGGCGTCAGCATCAGCAGGGTAGCGTCCGCGGAAGGCGACGATTCGCTGCTGCGGCTGCGCATGAAACTCGATGCATGGTACGGCTTTGCAGTGCCGCAAACCGATCTCGCCTACCGCGCCAGCGACCGCTGGCTGCTGCGTTTCGAAGGCATCGGCAGCATCCGCGACGGGCGCGGGCGCAATCAGGCGGTGCGCATCGAGTTCCCACCGGAGCTGTACGCCGCAAGCGTCGATCGGGCCGAAGTGGATACGGCNCTCGCGCGGCCGCTGGATGGGCGGTGCAATGGCTGACGGCATGCAAGGGGGCTGCGCGGCACGGTCGCGTCAAGGGTCGGCCAACGCGCCGCTGTACCGCAGTGCCCGTGCATGGCATAACATCGCCTGCGGGCCGTGGCGGAAGCGCGGCTGCCGCGGCATGTACCGTCAAGGGCGCAGGATGACCGAACGAAGCGGAGCGGTGGAGAACGCGGATCGANTGCTGGCGCGCGTCGCGCTCGGCGACAGGCAGGCGTTCGAGTCGCTCTACCAGACCACATCCGCAACCTTGCTCGGCATCTGCATGCGCCTGCTTGCCGATCGCGCCGAGGCGGAAGACGTGCTGCAGGAAGTGTACGTCGCCGCCTGGGGCAAGGCCGCGCAGTTCGATGCCTCGCGCGCAAGCGCGCTGACCTGGCTCGGTACCATCGCCCGCCATCGCGCGATCGACCGGCTGCGCGCGCTGCCGGCGGCGGCGAACCGTGCGCCGATCGAAGCGATCGAGGCGACCCCGGACGATGCTCCATCGCCCGCGGCGCGTGCCGAGGCTGCCGGCGAGCATGCGCGCCTGGATGACTGCCTCGACCAGCTCGAGCCGCGCCGTCAGACGCTGATTCGCACCGCATTCTTCGACGGCGCGACCTACGAGGAACTCGCCGGGCGCTCGGGTTCGCCGCTCGGTTCGATCAAGAGCTGGATCCGCCGTGGCCTGGCGCAGCTGAAGGCGTGCCTCGAACAATGAACGCAGCCGACGATCGCCTCGACGACAGCGGCCACGGCGACGACCTCCGTGCCGGCGAGTATGTGCTCGGCGTGCTTGATGCCGCNGCCCGCCGGCAGGCGCAGGCGCGTATCGCGGCGGACCCCGCATTCGCACANCTCGTGCAGGCATGGGATGAGCGCCTCGCGCCNTGGCTCTTGCGAGTGGAGCCCGTCGTGGCCTCGGCGCACGTATGGCCCCGCATCCGCACGCAACTCGGCTGGCCTTCGGTCGGGGCGGCGCGACCGGGCCTGTGGAACAACATCGCGTTCTGGCGCGCGGCGACCGCTCTCGCCGCTGCCGCGGGCTTCGCGGCGGTCGTCATCGGCCTGCAACCGCGGAAGCCGCCGGCGCCGTTGCCGCCGGTCGCCGAGGAGCAGGCGGCGAAGCCGGTGACCGTGCTCGCGCACGACGACGGCAGCACCGGTTGGCTCGCATCAATCGACCTGTCGCACGGCAAGGTCCTGATGGTTCCGGTGCCGACTGCCGCCGACGCGAGCGGACGCGTGAACGAACTGTGGATCATTCCGGCGGGCAAGGCGCCGTTGTCGCTCGGGTTCGTCTCAAACGAGAAGGCGCACACGATCGCGGTGCCCGAACCGTTGCGNCGCGAGCTGGCCGTCGGTGCGACGCTCGCGATCACGCTCGAACCGTCGGTCGGATTGCCGCATGCCGCACCCAGCGGTCCGGTNGTCGCGAAGGGCGGCATCCGGCAGATTTGATCCACGACTGCATCCGTCCGCGCACTCGGTCCGTATAGACGGTACCGAGTGGAGTCACGGAGCGATGCATGTCCAGCGAATCCTGCACGAATGCCGACTGCGGCGCGCCGGCAGTCGGCGCGCCAGCGCCGGGTGCGCGCACTGCGATGGCCCGCCTGCGCCGCTGGGTCGACACCCGGGTCGACGACGACGCCGACCCGGAGCCTGCGGACGCCCAACGCATCGACTGGCTGCGTGCACTGCCGTTCCTCGCGATGCACGTCGCCTGCGCCGGCGTGCTCTGGGTCGGCGTGTCGGCGGTCGCGTTGTGGACCGCGGCCGCGCTGTATGCATTGCGCATGTTCGCGCTGACCGCGTTCTACCATCGCTATTTCTCGCACCGGACGTTCAGTGCCTCGCGCGGCGTGCAGTTCACCTTCGCGCTGATCGGTGCTTCGTGCGTGCAGCGCGGGCCGTTGTGGTGGGCCGCGCACCATCGCAATCACCATCGGCACGCCGACACTGCCCTTGATCCGCATTCGCCGACCCTGCGCGGGTTCCTGTGGAGCCATGCCGGGTGGTTCCTGACGCGCGCGGCGTTCCGCACGGACTGGGCACGCGTACCGGATTTCGCGAAGTATCCCGAGCTGCGCTGGCTCGACCGCTATGACACCGTCGTGCCGGTCGTGCTTGCCGTCCTGCTGTACGTGTTCGGCGCGTGGCTCGAGACAGCCGTGCCGGAGGCCGGCACCAGCGGAGCGCAGATGCTGGTATGGGGATTCTTCGTCTCGACCGTGGCGCTTTTCCATGCCACGGTCACGATCAACTCGCTCGCCCATCGCGTCGGTTCGCGTCGCTTCGATACCGCGGACGACAGCCGCAACAATGCGTGGCTGGCCCTGATCACGTTCGGCGAAGGCTGGCACAACAACCACCATTTCTTCCCGGGCACCGTCCGCCAGGGATTCCGCTGGTGGGAACTCGACATCACCTGGTACCTGCTGCGCGGGCTGGCCGCATTCGGGCTCGTGCGAAACCTCAAGCCGATTCCGGCATGGGTCGCGGCGAAGGGGCGCGGCTGACATGCGCATCGCGGTCGTCGGTTCCGGCATCTCCGGTCTTGCCAGTGCCTGGCTCCTCTCGAAGCGCCACGAGGTCGTGCTGTTCGAGGCGAACGACTACCTCGGCGGGCATACGCATACCCACGAGGTCGAACTGGATGGTCGATGCCATCGCGTCGACACCGGCTTCATCGTGCACAACCGGCAGCACTATCCGCTGCTGTCGCGCCTGTTCGACGAGCTCGGCGTCGAAACGAAACCGACCACGATGAGTTTTTCCGTACACAGCGAAGCGAGCGGCGTCGAGTACAGCGCGACCTCGCTGGATACGCTGTTCTGCCAGCGCTCCAACCTCGTCTCGCGCCGCTTCCTCGGCATGCTGGCCGACCTCGTGCGGTTTTACCGCCTCGCGCCACACCTTCTGGAAGGGCCCGACGCAGGTCCCACGCTGGGCGAGTTCCTCGCCGAGCATCGTTTCGGTACCGCGTTCCGCGACGAGCACCTGGTGCCGATGGCCTCGGCCCTCTGGTCGTCGCCGCCCGAGAGGATTCTCGAGTTTCCCGCGCGCTACCTTGCGCACTTCATGGCGAACCACCAGATGCTGCAGCTGCGCGGTCGCCCGCAGTGGCGCGTCGTCGTCGGCGGATCCTCCGCATACGTGCAGGCGATGCGTCACGCCTGGCGAGTCGACGAGCGTCCCGGCACGCCGGTCCTGCGCGTTGCCCGCGACGCCGAGGGCGTGGAGGTGTTCGCTGCAGGCACGGTCGAACGCTTTGACCAGCTCGTCCTCGCCTGCCACAGCGACCAGGCACTCGCGCTGCTGGCGGACGCGAACGAGAGCGAGCAGGAAGTGCTCGGCGCGATTCCCTACCAGTCCAACGAAGTCGTGCTGCATACGGACGCTTCGCTGCTGCCGCGCAACCGCAAGGCATGGGCCGCATGGAACGCGCACGTGCCGCGCGACCGCGACGCCGCATGCTCGGTCAGCTATTGCATGAACCTGCTGCAGGGCATCGACTCGCCGGTGCCGCTGGTGGTCAGCCTCAATCGCACGGCCGCCATCGATCCGGCACGCATCCTGCGTCGCCTCCATTACATGCACCCGGTCTACACGCGCGCCTCGGTCGCGGCGCAGGCGCGCAGGGCAGAACTGCAGGGCCATCGGCGCACCTGGTTCGCCGGTGCGTACTGGGGGTGGGGTTTCCACGAGGATGGCATGCGCAGTGCCGTCGAAGTGGCGCACGCGCTCGGCGTCCATTGGACTGCACCCGTGACAGCCACGGCCACCGGTACGCATTCGGCCGCAGCGCCGGCCTGGTCGCGCGCATGAGCACCGCCATGCCCCTGTGCAGTGCGATCTACGAAGGGTCGGTCCGGCATCGGCGGCGCATGCCGCACGCGCATCAATTCCATTACCGCATGGCGCAGCTCTACCTCGACCTCGACGAGCTCGATCGCGTGTTCAGCGGGCGCTGGTTGTGGTCGAACGGCCACCGCAACGTCGCCGAATTCCGCCGACGAGACTATCTCGGGCCCGACAACCTACCCCTGGCCGAAGCCGTGCGCGGGCGCATACGCGCCGCCGGCGCCGTGCCTGCCGACGGGCCGATCCGCGTGCTGACCCATCTGCGCTACTTCGGCCACGTGTTCAATCCGGTCACGTTCTATTACTGCTTCGAAGCGGACGGCACGACGCTCCGCCACGTCGTCGCGGAAATCACCAACACGCCCTGGAAGGAACGCCATGCCTACGTGCTGCCCGTGGCGGAAGCAGGACGCCGTGGACGTACATGGCGCTGGGAATTCGGCAAGGCGTTCCACGTGTCGCCGTTCATGGCGATGGAGCGCGACTACCGCTGGACGTTCACCGCTCCCGGCGAAGATCTGCACGTGCAGATGGACGTGCTGCGCGGCGNCGATCGCGAATTCGACGCGACCCTCACGCTGCAGCGCCGACCGCTCGATACCGCCGCGCTCGCGCGCGTGCTGTGGCGCTATCCGTTGATGACCGTGCAGGTCGTCGGCGCCATCCACTGGCAGGCGCTGCAGCTGTGGCTGAAGCGAACGCCCATCCACGACCACCCCCATCCGGTGCGGGAAGCCCCATGAACGAGATCGCCGACGAGTTCCGTCATTCCGATGCGCCCGCCTGGGGCCGCATCGATCGCGCATTGCGCGCACGCCTGCTTGCGCAGATGGACGCGCTTGGGGGCCGGCCATTGCGTCTGCGCGATGCGCTCGGCAAGAGCGAGCTCGGGCGCGGAACCGATCCCTTGACGATCGACGTGCATGATCCGGCGTTCTACCGAGCCATCGCGATGAACGGCAGCGTGGGCGCTGCCGAAGCCTACATCGACGGCGCCTGGGACTGCGATGATCTGGTCGGCCTCGTGCGCCTGCTCGTGCGCAATCGCGATCTCCTCGACGGAATGGAGTCCGGACTGGCAGGAGCGGGTTCGCTTGCACTTCGCGCCTGGCATGCGTTGCGTCGCAATACGCGCAGCGGCGCCCGCCGCAACATCGCCGCCCATTACGACCTCGGCAATGATTTCTTCCGCCTTTTCCTGTCCGACGACCTGATGTATTCCTCGGCGCTCTATGCAAGCGACGTGGATACGCTCGAGCAGGCGTCGACGCGCAAGCTTGAACGCATCTGCCGCAAGCTGCAGTTGCAGCCGGGCGACCGCGTGGTCGAGATCGGTACCGGCTGGGGCGGCTTCGCGCTGCATGCCGCCGCAGAATACGGTTGCCACGTCACCACCACGACGATTTCGCGTGAACAGCATGCGCTGGCCAGCGAACGGGTCGCGGCGGCCGGGCTGCAGGACCGCGTCACGCTGTTGCTGCAGGACTACCGCGATCTGCATGGACAGTTCGACAAGCTGGTGTCGATCGAGATGGTCGAAGCGATTGGCGCGCCGAATCTCGACGGCTATTTCGCCAAGCTGGGTGCGCTGCTCGCGCCCACCGGCCTCGCCCTGATCCAGGCGATCACGATCGAGGACCACCGCTACGCCCAGGCGCTGCGTTCGGTCGATTTCATCAAGCGTCATGTGTTCCCCGGTTCGTTCATCCCCTCGGTCGCGGCGCTGGTCGCGTCGAAGGCGCGCAGCTGCGACCTCGGACTGGTGCACATGGAGGACTTCGGGTCGTCGTATGCGCGCACCTTGCAGGCGTGGCGCGAGCGCTTCCTCGCGCGCCAGTCCGAGGTGCGCGCGCAGGGGTTCGATCGCCGCTTCATGCGCCTGTGGGAGTTCTACCTCGCCTATTGCGAAGGCGGCTTCCGCGAACGTTCGATCGGCGTCGCGCAGATGCTGCTGGCCAAGCCCGGCAGCCGCAACGCGGAATTCATCGCCGGTCTCGATCGCGTGGAGGCGTGACGTGGGCTTCTGGGCGAACCTTCTGGGCTACCAGGCCGTCTGGTTTGCGGCGGTGATCGGTGCGGCGCGCGACGCATCATGGGTCGGCGTCGCCGTGGCGGCGCTGTTCGTCGCGCTGCAATTGTCCGCCTCGACCGAGCGACGCAGCGACCTGCTTCTCGTGCTGTGTGCATTGCTCGTCGGCATCGTGCTGGATGGCACGCTGGCGGGCTTCGGCGTGCTGCACTACGCATCGCATGACGCGTTGCTGCCGGCACCGGCGTGGATCCTCGCCGTGTGGGCTGCGTTCGCAATGACCATCAACCACTCGTTCGCCTTCCTGCGCGGGCGGGTGGACTGGGCTGTCGTGCTCGGGGCCATCGGCGGTCCGCTGGCCTACCTCGGCGCGGCTCGCGGCTTCGGTGCGGTCGTGTTCGCGGCGCCGGCGTGGCACGCCGTCGCGATGCTCGCGTTCGGCTGGGCGATTGCGCTGCCATTGCTGGCGTTGCTGGCGCAGCGCTGGCATCGGCGCTCGCGTCCGGTCGGCCTGCAAGGAGCAGCGCGATGAGTGCGCCGGTCACCCTGGTTTCGATCTGGATCCTCGCGGCCGCCGCACAAACGGCTGGCTGGTCCTGGCAGCGACGCCGTCGCAACGCCGGCATCGTCGACGCGATCTGGGCGCTCGGCGTCGGCAGCGCGGCCATCGTGGCAGCGCTGTTCGGCGATGGCGCCGTCCTGCCGCGCTGCGTGCTCGCCGTGCTCGGTGGCGCATGGGGGATCCGGCTTGCGGCTCATCTGTGGCACCGCGTGCGCGGGGAACCCGAGGATGGGCGCTACGCCCATCTGCGCAGGCGCTGGGGCGAGGACCAGCGCGCATGGTTCGCGTTCTTCCAGTTCCAGGCCCTGCTCGTCGCCTTGTTCGCGCTTCCATTCGTCGCGACGGCGGCCAATCCGGTCGCGACGGTCACGCCGTCGCTGATCCTCGCGATCGTGCTCTGGATCGGATGCGTGGCCGGCGAGGCGCTCGCGGATGCACAGCTCGCGCGCTTCCGCGCAGACCCGGCCAACAAGGGACGTACCTGTCGCGAGGGACTCTGGCGCTATTCGCGCCACCCGAACTACTTCTTCGAATGGCTGCACTGGTTTGCCTACGTGTTGCTCGCGCTCGGTTCGCCGCTGGCCTGGCTGGCGTGGGCAGGACCGGTCGTGATGTTCGTCTTCCTGCGCTGGCTGAGCGGCATCCCGTTCACCGAGGCGCAGGCGTTGCGTACCCGCGGCGACGACTACCGTGCCTACCAGCGCACGACGCCGATGCTGTTTCCATGGTTTCCGAAAAAACCATCGACCGAGGACTTGCCATGACGACGCTTGTAACACGCTCGAACTCGACACCGACCATGCCGCACCCGGCCTGCTCGGTCTCGCCGAACGCGGCTGGCTGCCCGACAGCCTCCTGCGTGCCGGGATCCGCCGGCAATGCGCGCAGCGCCTGCGCGAGGAGGCCCTGGGCGGTCCCGAAGCCCAGTCGATGCGCTTCGCACTGCGCATCGCCTCGCTGCGCGAAAGCCCGCTGGCGATCCACACCGATGCGGCGAACCGGCAGCACTATGAATTGCCGCCGGCTTTCTTCGCCCATTGCCTCGGGCCGCGACTGAAGTACTCGTCGTGCTACTACCCGAACGGCAACGAGACGCTGGCCGAGGCGGAGGACGCGATGCTCGCTTTGTACGGCGAGCGTGCGCAGCTCGCCGATGGCCAGGACATCCTCGAACTCGGTTGCGGCTGGGGCTCGCTGACGCTGTGGATGGCCGCCCGGTACCCGAGCGCGCGCATCACGGCCATTTCCAATTCGCGGCCACAGCGCGAGTTCATCGAAGCGCGCTGCAGCGAGCTCGGCCTGCACAACGTGCAGGTGCTGACGCGCGACGTCAACCATCTCGACCTGCCGGCGGCACGTTTCGACCGCTGCGTATCCATCGAGATGTTCGAACACCTGCGCAACTACCAGGCGCTGTTCGAGCGCATACGCTCGTGGCTGCGCGCCGACGGCAAGCTGTTCGCGCACATCTTCTGCCATCGCACGCTGCTGTATCCGTTCGAGACGGAGGGCGACGGAAACTGGCTGGGTCGGCATTTCTTCACCGGCGGACTGATGCCCTCGGCCGATACCTTTGCCTGCTTCCAGCGCGACCTCGTACTCGAGCGTCGCTGGCTCGTCGACGGCCGTCACTACCAGCGCACGGCGAACCATTGGCTGCAAGGGCAGGACCGCAAGCGGGAGGTCCTGATGCCGATCCTGCGCCACGCCTACGGCGAAGCGGCGCCCCTGTGGTTCCAGCGCTGGCGCATGTTCTGGATGGCCTGCGCCGAATTGTTCGGTACGCCGACGGCAGTGAATGGATGGTCGCCCACTACCTGTTCGAGCGTCGCGCATGAACGCCCGGCGTCGGATCGGATTCATCGCGTGTGCCGGACTCATGTTCGCCATGGCCGGATGCGCGCACGACCGGCCTGCGATCCGACCGGTCGAGCAGGTCGACCTGGCGCGCTTCATGGGCGACTGGTACGTGATCGCACATATCCCGTCGCGTCCCGAACGCAATGCCTTCAACGCGATCGAGTCCTACGCATTGCAGGCGGACGGCACGATCCGCACGACCTTCCGCTACCGCAACGGATCGTTCGATGCTCCCCTGAAGACGATGCGCCCGCGCGGCTTCGTGCAGGCGGGAACCGGCAATGCGGTGTGGGGCATGCAGTTCATCTGGCCGATCCGGGCCGAGTACATCATCGCCGACCTCGATGCCGGGTACTCGCGGACCATCATTGCGCGCAATGCACGCGACTACGCCTGGATCATGGCGCGCACGCCGACGATCCCCGAGGCCGACTACGATGCGGCCGTGGCGCGCCTCGAGGCGCTCGGCTATGCCGTCGGGGACCTGCGCCGCGTGCCGCAGCGCTGGCCCGAGCCTGCGGGTGCCCGTCCCGCCGTGGACTAGGCAGCGACGCCGCGATTGCGGCGCCAGCCATGTGCCGACGTTCCGGGTCGGCGTCGGCTGACATGACTGCGCGCCGCAGGCGGACGCCCGCAGCGGCGATCCGTCCGCGGCCAGGAGGGCCGGGAATGTTATCCTGCGCGCCGCACAGCAGGACGAGACAGAGGAACTTTCATGGCACGCGGCATCAACAAGGTCATCCTGGTCGGCAACCTCGGCGCCGATCCCGAGACGCGCTACACCACCAGCGGCAGCGCGATCACCTCGATCCGCATCGCAACCTCGGAAAGCTGGAAGGACAAGCAGACCGGCGAGCAGCAGGAACGCACCGAATGGCACCGCGTGAAGTTCTTCGGCCGCCTTGCGGAGATCGCCGGCGAGTACCTCAAGAAGGGCAGCCAGGTCTACGTCGAAGGCAAGCTGCGCACCGACGAATACGAGAAGGACGGCATCAAGCGCTACTCGACCGACATCATTGCCGACGAGATGCAGATGCTCGGCAGCCGCGGCGG
>JGI24770J26754_10002859_pt1 | contig 11730 bp, 8 predicted proteins | sample LakOneMetagenome_FD_26754 | JGI IMG/M metagenome (IMG submission 26754) | reverse complement strand
ACCAGAAAGGAAGCCAGCTGGGTGTTGAGCCCAAAAGCTTTGCTAGCTGGACATATGTATCCGAGACCCGCCTATAGAGTTCGTCTTCCAATCGGGTCACGGCATTTGTAACAGTTGGCTTGTCCATTTCGCGCTCTCCGTCAGTGGTCAATTGAGAACAGGCTGAGGCACGTTCGAGGCGAAGTAAAGCCGATCACGTAATACGCGTTGTTAGTGCGATAATTCACAGAATTATTTACGGCCAAGGCTGCGCATGGCTTCAGGCGCTGGAAGTTCCCCATTCGCGTAATGAGCGGTTATGGAACGTTGCTCGTCCGCTGGGAGATGCAAAACCGACCAAAGCCGGAATGGTAAGACGTTATTTCTGCGTCAGGGCACAGGGCGCGGAACGCCCTTACACGATCGGGACGGAAGTTTCTGCGCGGGTACCGAGCGTCAGATTCTATCTACTAGCGTTCGCTGGCGTTGTGTTCGGTGCGAACGGGACGATGATCCGCACCGGCTCTTGACTTACGAGATATCTCGGAGGCTTGGTTGCTGCGATAGTAGGCGAGGGCTCGAACAATGAAAACGCACCCGCGACAGAAAGCAGCATGACCGCTGTCAATAAGCCCAGTCATATTCTGCTTCACGTTCCATAAATCTGAAACGCAGCGCTTCCGATTTTGTTCCTAGTGCAGAGTGCGATTGGGCGACACTTGGGTAATGGTGATTTTAATGTCGAGGCCGCTGTTTGCTGTCGTGCAACCGGGACAGACTTCATCAGTCAGCAAACAGATCCAAGCTTTTTCGCTGCACTGTTGCACGGCCATTGCATCGTTCGTCAATGCAACACTCGCGGTAGCACCATCACGATTCCAATCTTCCGCTTCAGGATTTCGGACGCGATAATTGAGATGTGGAGCGAATATGTCTCTTCCAGCTCCTCAGCCAGATCCGCTTCTGGCGCGTAGGCATAAAGAATATCGCCATCGACCTCTCCGAACTGGATACCCAAGAATAGCCGGTCAAACTCTTCTGCACCAACAACCATTGCCATGCGGGCAGTAATGGCTTGTTCTTCAATCAGCGAAATTCGCATCTTTTCCCTCGCTGCTGAGTAGATAGAGCGCAATAACCCCGATTCAAGGGTGAACGCGATTCCGTTTCGCTCGACCAACCCAAAAAGCGAGAATTTGATGTCCCTAAGATAAGCCGTGTTCGATATCTGGGACTGAGCGGCTTTTGTCTGGTGGCAATCATTGCAGGGTTTTACGCGCTCGTCGCCACAGCCGGTGAAAAAGCAGGGCGCCGGTTCTTATACCGGCAGCGATGACCGCGATACGTCGTGCGTTGTCCGAAGCTCGAAAGATTCGTCGAGCGGGTACTAGTCGTCGGCAAAACGAATATGCGAAATGGAGTCAGTTGGCTAACTGATAAGAAAATGGCCGAAACTTATCCATTCGCCGACTGATAAGGAAAGGTGAAAAAGCTTATCAGTTGTGTCGCCGCCGTTTAGAGAAGTCACGATTTGTGCGGTTAGAAATGTCACTCGATCGGGAGCAGGATAGCCGCATCTCTGTGGGTTAGAGGTTGGAATCTGCTGGTGAAGAGGGCGGCGCGTGAAGCCCTCATTTTGCGCAATGCGCCGCCCGGAGCTTCCATCGGATCTACCCGCGCTACACGCCGGCTGCCATCGACGGACTATTGAGGTTTGATACCCGCGGACTGGGCGACCTTGCCCCATTTCTCCGTTTCGCTGATGATAAACTTCTGAACCTCTTCAGGGGTGTTGCCGACGGGCTCGCCACCCAGCTTTCGGATCCGCTCGATACCATCGGGCGATCTGATGAACTTGATGATGCTCGCGTTGAGCCGCATCACGATTTCCTTCGGCATTTTGGCCGGCGCAGCGACGGTGAACCAGGCAGCAGCGTCATACCCCGGAACTCCCGCCTCGGAGATGCTCGGAATATTGGGCAGCAGCGGCCAGCGGGTCGAGGTGCTGACCGCGAGCGGACGCACATTGCCGTTCTGTGCGAATGGCAGCGCGGCAGGAAGGTTATCGATCATCAGATGAACCCGGCCTGCTACGAGGTCGGTTAGCGCGGGCACGCTGCCTTTGTAAGGAACATGGACGATGTCGATGCCGGTCATCGATTTGAAAAGCTCGGTGGCCATGTGGCCCGTAGTACCGAGCCCTGGGCTTGCATACATGTATTGACCGGGTTTTGCTTTTGCGAGCGCGATGAATTCCGCGACCGATTTAGCGGGCACATCCGGATTGACCGAGAATAGATTCGGCACGCGCGCGATCATGGTGATCGGCTGAATGTCGTTGATCGGATCATAGGGCATGTTCTTCTGAACATACTTGTTAATCGCGTGAATGCTCGTGGTTCCGATGATGAAGGTGTATCCATCCGGGTCCGACTTCGCGACGTAATCCGCTGCGATGTTGCCGCCCGCACCTGGCTTATTTTCGACGATGAACTGCTGACCGTATTCTTCCGACAGCTTATGTGCAACAAGGCGGCCCATAATATCCGTGGTACCGCCGGCGGCGAACGGAACGACAAATCTGACCGGATGCGATGGCCATGTATTGGCCCATGAACGGCGCATCAGAAACGGCGTTGCTCCGAATGCGGCGGCGCCACCAATGAGAACAGAGCGGCGGGTAGGTTGGGAGGAGGTAGGATTGCGCATTATTATCAACTCCTTTTATAAAGTTCGCTTACGAAGTGAGGAGCCGTCTTCAACGTCGTGCGACGTACCACCCAGACGGCGGAGCGATAAGCTGTGATCTTCTGGATTAGTGACCCATGCTGGCCTGGGCGGGGTGAACGGGTATTTTAAAGCGCTTGCCTGTATCCGTAATCTTGGTGCAGTTGACCTTGAGGATCGGGAATCATCATCGAGATAAATTCCGGCCAGCAGATACCTTCCATCTGGCGCGAACATTCCCGCTTCCGGTAATCGGCCGACCTTGATGTTCTGGTTCTTGGTCATCTCGTTGCCGTCGATGCGCAGTACGAAGACGCTGTCGTCGGAGGACCTTGTGTTGCCGTTATCTGCGATGAACGCGAGCTTGCCGCCAGGCGTGAAAAGTACCTGAGACACGCGGTCGCCCTTTGGAATGGTGTCGGTCACTTTCACGTCGGTGCCGTTCACTGACAGCACCGTGATTGGGTCGTCGCCGCGGTTCGCGATCAGCGCCATCTTGCCGCTGAAGCTCAGGCCTGACGGCTTCGTGCCGTCGGTGGCCGCGAGCTTCGGCGGATTGGCTTTCATGTCGATGACGTAGATTTTGTTATCGAGGGTCTGCTTGAGTGCGTCGCCGTCCTTGACGACATCGACCGAGGGCGCGACGAGTGCGACCGAGCCGGTGGGATCGATGTCCACATTAACCGGATGTCCGACCACAGAATTCTTGAGCGGCAAGGTGGCGAGGATCTTCATGCCTTCGGGGTTCGCGAGATCGGCGATCAGCACCGAATCCTTGTCCGCAGGTGAAAGCACTCCTTTACCGTCGGCATCCCGAAGAAGCTTTTCGTCGTTGTCGACGAGAAGGAATGGTTTCGCGCTCGCAGCATTAAGGGCGGACGCTCCGAGAAAATCGGCGGTTCCAAATAGCGGAACTATTGCGCAGTTGATCAACTTCAAGATGACGAACATAGCCTCCCGGGTAGTTACCGGCTTGTGCCGGATTCATATTTGGCCGGGAGCCTACGCGATCCTCGGTCATTTGGCCAGACCAATTTGATCTTACCGAAATTGTTGACCAATGGGTGTGAGAACGCAAGTTTGGAAAGGAGCTTTGGTCTTGCCGAACAAGAGGCTAAATGTGAAGGAGATCATGCTGCTGCTGCGCCAGATTAAAGTATCGATGTCGCAGGGTGACCTCACGGATATTTTAGACCGGCGGGCTACAGACTACTGCGTGGCCACGTTGCGATCCGATGGAGCATTTCTGGTGTTGATATTTGCGGTGCCGGCGGGCGGTAGCTCAAGAATGAGCGCGGTCTGATCGTATTGTAATGTTGCGCCATTGCTCGACAACGATAGTGGCCTCAGTCCCGCAGTAGAAGATTTCTCCGTTCAGGCATTCGTCGCGCAGCTTAGATAGCTGCGCACAATCTTGGCGGTTGTCTTCGCGTCGTTATCGGATCGAACGTGTTTCGGCGCGCCCCTGCTGAGCATGACTTTGGCGATAGTCTTGATGACGCCGAAGCTGTTGATGCGACCGGCCACCCGGATCGTCAGGCATTCCCGGGTGAACTCGTCGATCGCGGTCATCAGGCGGAGTTTACGTCATCACGGGTCCGCGGCTCGACGAAGTCGTAGCTCCAGACGTGGTTGCGAGGCTGCGGCCTCAAACGGATGTAGTATCCGTCGTTGAGCCACAGCCGGCCGCGCGATCGTTGTTTGCTGAGTACTTTTAGCCGCTCACGGTGCCAGATCCGCTGGACCCTATCTTAGCCGACCTGCCGACCGCCATCGACCAGCAGCGACGTAATCCGTCGATAGCCGGACCATCGTGGTGTATCGCTGGGTCCCGCACCCTGCGATATCAATACTGCAATCGCGCGCAGCAGCGCCACGATCCGCTCCGCATTGAACCTCTCTTGTTCGACAAGACCAAAGCTGCTTTCGAAGCTTATGTTCTCACAAAGCTTGGTTTTAAAAAAACAGGCCAGGTCACTATCATCTTTCAGGTATCTTTGGCTCTCCCAACAATGTCTGCCAGGTTTCTATGGTCTGGGACAGGTGCTCATTCATTCTTTGCTCGGCCTGACCGACGCGACGTCCCTCAATGGCATCAAGAATTTTGCAGTGATCTTCGTAAGAGCGGCGACCGCGACTGTGGTCGGAGAAATAGAGGCGACGACGTTGTCTGGAGAGTTCATAGAATGACTTTACTACTCGGAGCAGGATGTCATTCTTGGTGGCGGCAAAGATGGCTAGATGGAATGCTTCATCTTCGACTTCAATCGTCTGTTTCTTGGCGAGACGCTTCTCGGTATCGCTTAGGATTTTGCTAAGATCTCGGATATTATCGGGCGTCCTGCGGGTGCAGGCCAATCTAGCGGCTTGTACTTCGAGTATGCGCCGCACTTCAACGACATCGGCGATTTCTTCGGCCTGAAAAGGAAGGCCTGACTCGGCATGAAGGACGAGGGCTTCGATACTGCTTTCGTCCGAGTTTCGCAGATATATGCCGGAGTTGGGACGTCTCTCGATGATGCGCATGGCTTCAAGGGCAGCCAGTGCTTCGCGGACAGCGCCGCGGCTGGTGTCGAATTTCTCTGCGAAGTCTCGCTCAGATGGAAGACGTTCAGAAGGTTGATAGCGGCGCTCCCGGATGAACGAGAGGATTTTGCCAGTGGTGTTCGAGGGGGGCTCAGGCTTGTCGGTTCGATTTCGTCGTTCGGTCATATGTGTCTGCTCTTTCTGGCCTGGCCACGGAAGGTATGTCCTTAAGCACCGCGCACCTGCCAATAGTCACGAATCTGAGTGACGTTCACCCTATTCGATAGTTGGTGATATTGCAGGTGCTTTGGGCGCTGTCCCGGCTACCAGGATCGCTGCCTAACCCCAAATTGCGTCCTCGCATGGCTTATCGCTTGATTCTCGCGTGTCGGTTATATAGCGATGGCATACCAAATTGGTTTTACCATTTGGCGTGACCTGGTTGAGCGATGGCCTTCCATTGTGTCGTTAGCGCAATCGAATTGACAACTTTGAAGTGCTCGGAATCCTCCGGGCGAGCCCAAAGGAGCGCAGGCTGGCATGGCTGATTTTGACGTTGACCTGTTCGTGATTGGCGGTGGTTCAGGCGGCGTTCGCGCTGCGCGGATCGCGGCAAATCACGGCGCCAAGGTTATGCTTGCCGAAGAGTACCGTATGGGTGGCACCTGCGTGATCCGCGGCTGCGTGCCGAAGAAACTGATGGTCTATGCTTCTCACGTTCGTCACGAACTGGATGATGCCGCAGGCTTCGGCTGGAGTATTCCGGAAGCTACGTTTGACTGGTCGACTTTGATCGCCAATAAGGACAGGGAAATCGCACGACTGGAGGCTGCCTATACCTCCAACGTAGAGAAATCCGGCGTGCGCATCGTAAAGACCCGCGCCGTCTTTAAGGATGTCCACACCTTGCGCCTCGGCACTGGCGAAAGCGTCAGGGCGAAGTATGTTCTGATCGCAACTGGTGGCACGCCCAATCACGGCGAAGCCATCCCGGGAATGGAACATGTGATCTCGTCCAACGAAATATTTCACCTTCCGAAGTTTCCGGAACGCATTGTCATTCAGGGCGGCGGCTACATCGCCTTGGAATTTGCCTGCATCTTCTCCGGTCTCGGTGCCGAGGTGACAGTGGTTTATCGCGGCGAGAACATCCTGCGCGGCTTCGACGAGGATGTGGGCGCACATGTGCGTGAGGAGATGGAGAGTGCCGGCATCACGGTGCTAACCGGTTGCTTCGTTACCAAAGTCGACAAGCGCGGTCATGCCTTCACGACGCATCTGTCGAACGGTTCGAGCATCATGTCCGATCAGATAATGTTTGCCATAGGCCGCAACGCCAATGTCAAAGGTCTGGGATTGGAAAACGCGGGTGTTAAACTCGATCCAGCGAATGGCGGCATTGCGGTCGATGGATTCTCGCAGACCAACGTGCCGCATATCTACGCCGTCGGCGATGTCACGCACCGCGTGAACCTGACCCCAGTTGCGATCCGTGAGGGGCACGCCTTCGCTGATACGGTGTTCGGCGGGCGACCGGTCCGGATCGATCATGCCGATATTCCGACGGCCGTGTTCACCCGGCCTGAGGTGGGCACTGTGGGCCTGACAGAGGCCGAGGCCAGGGAGCAGTTCGCCCACGTCGATATCTACAAGACCGATTTCCGGTCGCTGAAATCGACCATGTCGGGCAGCAAATCCCGCGTCCTGATGAAGCTGATTGTCGATGCCTCCACCGACCGCATTCTCGGTTGCCATCTCGTTGGACCGGAGGTGGGCGAGCTAATCCAGTTGGTCGGCATTGCGGTGAAGATGAAAGCTACCAAGGCGGACTTCGATGCCACCATGGCGGTGCATCCGACCGCCGCGGAGGAATTGGTGACTTTACGGACCCGGAGCGCCCGGCACGTTCGCAAGGCGGCAGAATAACTGTCCCTGTGCCGGAGTTAACGGGTGCCAGAACACGCGAATTGCGTGCGGCCAACCAAAATATGCGCTTGACAGCGCGTTGCTGAGCCGACCAATGTGGTCCTACCAATATGACGTTCTGGCCTCAATTGCCGCGGTTGTCATGGCAGCTTTGGCTGCGCCGGGGGTATAGGTCCCCGGATTTCAGCAACGATCAAGAAAATGGGCTGATAGATGGATTTGTTGTCAAACCTGCCACCTCGCATTCACGGGATACTCGAGGAGGGCGCAAAGGGCGACGCTTCTCGCGTCGCGTTTACCGACGATCATGGTGTCGATTGGTCTTATCGTCGTTTGATCGATGCAGTCGAGCTTGCCGCCATTGAAATGGGTCGCCTCGGTATTCGTCCAGGCGATCGAGTTATGATCGTGTGCGAAAATTCAATTGCTGCGATCGTATTACTCTATGCGTCGAGTCGAACTGATGCTTGGGCGGTTGTCACAAATGCGCGGCTCAGTCAGCATGAACTGGATTTGATAGAAAGCGACTGCAAGCCGCGGCGTATATTCTATACTCATATTGCTTCACCTGAGGCAGATGCTCATGCATGTCGCCGGGATACTGACGTCGAGTCGTTTGCTGGAATAGGTGAGGTAAAAGTCGGAAAGCTTGATGAGGACTCCGTTCCCGAGAAAGTTCACCAGGATGCCTCCAAGCAGGTCGCTGTTGTTATCTACACGACGGGTACCACCGGACGCCCAAAGGGCGTGATGCTGAGTCATCGCAATCTCGCGTTCGTCGCATGCCGAGGAAAAAGGACCAATACAATTCGTTCGGACGACGTTTCGCTATGCGTTATGCCGATTTCCCATTCGTATGGGCTGACACTTATGCAGGGCATGCTGTTCGCGGGCGGTCATTTGAAAATCATGAAAAGGTTCTCGCTTGAGCAGGCGATTGAAGCCATCTCCGGCGGAGTTCTTACGATATTCACCGCTGTACCTGCGTTACTGTCTCGAATCGTGGCTTATGTCGATCGGGCGGGACTTAGGTTGACACCCAACAGGCTCCGATATGTTCACACTGGAACAGCGCCGCTCGATCTTTCGTTGCGTCAGAGTGTTGAACGCGTATTTGGCGTGGTTCTTCACAACGGCTATGGCCTCACTGAAACATCGCCATCGATCAGTCGCACACAATACGCAAAGGGCAGCGATGAAATCAATATCGGCCCTCCCATCTCAGGGATAGAGGTTAAGATCGTCGGAGCAGATGGCTGTGAGGTTGAGGAGGGCTTGCCTGGGGAGCTCCTTGTGCGCGGGCCAAATGTGATGCTCGGCTATTATGGTCAGCCGGAGCTCACTGCGGGAGTTATCGACGAGCACGGCTACTTGAAGACTGGCGATATTGTCAGTCGAAGCGCCGGTGGTGAACTAGTTATTCAAGGCCGATCGAAAGAGTTGATCATTCGCTCCGGGTTCAATGTGTACCCGCCTGAGATTGAAGCTATCCTCAATATGCATCCGGCGGTTCTTAATTCCGCAGTCGTCGGGCGATCGGTTGAAGGAAATGAGGAAATCATCGCTTTTGTGGAGCCTGTTCCCGGAGGCTCGGTCGAGACAAACGACTTATTTGCGTTTCTCGATGTACAACTGGTTCGATACAAGAAGCCTCAGCATATTATCGTGATGCAGCAATTGCCGGTCGCGCCGAACGGGAAGATTCGAAAGCACGAATTGAAGAAGTATGCCGAAACATACGCGCTGTTGGCGCAATGAACTCGAGTTATCTTCATTTTGAAATTGAAGGTCTGTGAACGCTGCAATGATGCAGAATAGAAATTACCCAAACGTCAAGATGTTCATCGAGGCACTTGGTGCGACGGGTCACAAGCTATATCGGAAACTGTATTGAAGCGGGCGACTGGATTGTCGATCGGAGCTGTTCCGCATGCATCGCTTCGCGATCTTGATCAAGCACCAGATGCCTCATTGTGCGGATTCAAGGTGTAGCGGAAGACTTCGGCTCCGAAGGGGAAGCCGAGGCGATGGACGCTTATTTGAACACAAAGTTCATAACGCAAATGAACGGCTAGTCCACGCCAGTAATCGCACAGCCTTGAAGGCGGCGTGAGAGTTCATAGAACGCTTCTGAAGATTCTTCGCGCCACATCTAAATGCGCGTTTGTCTGCGGTCATATTAAGGGCAGCAGCCCCTGCCTCCAGGTTCTTTAGGCAATCAAGAAATTCTTGGTTGGCGCCCGACATCCGCTTGACAAAGGGGAAGTCCGAGGGTTTCATTGGTAGTACCAATTTGGATGGTCCAGCTCATTACTGAGGATTTCTTCGTACCGGTGTTCGGACGAGTGAAATTCAACGCGGGCTGGCTTCCAGTTCAACGCGAACGAGGAGCGAAACGATGAATGCGCCTATGAACAAGCCAAAAGGGCAGCGGAGAAAGTTCTGGAGCTGGGGGTATGAGGGGCAAGATATCCCCGAATCCGAAGTGACATCAATGCACGAGCGCGTGGCAAAGCGTCTCGGAATGAGCGATTTTACAATCCTCAAGGACCCAACCCTTGACGAGATTGAGATTCGTGCACCGCGCATCACGCCGCCGGCATCGCTTGCGAGCTTTTGCACGACCGAGAAGTGGGATCGTGTTGCTCACACCTATGGCAAGAGCTTCCGCGACATAGCGATGATCTACAAGCGCAAGTATCCGAATCCGCCCGACGTGGTGGCTTATCCTCGTGACGAAAAGGACATTGCGGCGGTTCTCGATTGGTGTGGCGAGAATGGGTATGCAGCCGTGCCTTTCGGGGGGTGGGTCGAGTGTCACTGGTGGCATCAATCCGCCGGACGATGATCGTTATAAAGGCGTAGTTACAATCGACCTTGAGAATCTGAATCGTGTTCTGGAGGTCGATCCGACATCACGCGCGGCTCGAATTCAGGGGGGCACCTTCGGTCCTTCGCTTGAGGCACAGTTAAAGCCGCATGGTTTCACGCTGCGTCACATTCCTCAGTCATGGGAGTTCTCGACGCTCGGTGGATGGATTGCGACGCGCTCTTCTGGCCACTATGCGACTCATCTGACCCACATCGATGACATGGTGGAAAGTCTGCGTGTGGTGACCCCAACGGGGACGATCCAGAACCGGCGGCTGCCGGCATCTGGCGCTGGTCCAAGCCCTGATCGTGCATTTATCGGCTCGGAAGGTACGCTTGGTATCATCACCGAAGCGTGGATGCGTCTGCAGGGTCGAGTGAAGTTCCGCGCAAATGCGTCCGTTTCGTTCAAGGGCTTCTATGAGGGTGCGAAGGCCGTTCGACAAATCACTCAAGCTGGTCTCTACCCTGCAAACTGTCGTTATCTCGATGAAAAGGATGCGTTCTTCTATGGTGCTGGCGATGGCACCGAGTCAGTGTTGCTGATCGGCTATGAGTCGGCCGATCATCCGGTAGATGCTTGGCTGGATCGTTCTCTGGAGATCTGCGGAGACTTCGGCGGCGTCGTGAAGCAGAAAGCAGGCACAGGCAGCGATGCTCTTGAAACCAGCCGCTCGGGTGCACAAGGAAATTGGCGCAATCAGTTCCGTTACCTTCCCTATCTTATGCATGTCCGTGCGGCGATGGGTATCGTCAGCTTCACTTTCGAGACAGCCTATACGTGGGACAAGTTTGAAGCGATTGATACCGAGATCATGCGGCGGGTAGCCAAAGCTGAGAAGGAAATCTGCGGTGGAGGCATCCTCTGCCGTCGGTTCTCGTTTCTATACCCCGATGGACCGGCGCCGTACTACTCGATCATGGCTCCGTCTTCTCACGAAAAGAACATCGAACATTATGCGGCTTTGCATAAAGCCGCTTCGGATGCCTTGCTGGAGTTGGGGGCGACCATCACGCACCATCACGCCGTCGGACGCAGTTTCCGTCCTTGGTATGACAAAGAAATTGACCCTGGCTTCATCCGCATGATGCAGGCCGAGAAGCAGGCGGTCGATCCGAACTGGGTGCTCAATCCTGGCATTCTTTTCGACAGGCCTAAGGCTTAACTCGCGCGATCCTATCCGTTCGGTTGCTTTGCAGGAAGCTCGTATGATTGATCTCTACTTCTGGACCACGCCGAACGGATACAAAGTGACGATAATGCTGGCCGAACTTGGCCTGCATTATCGGATTCTTCCGATTGACATTACTGCGGGCGACCAATTTGGCGCCGAGTTTCTCAAGATCAGTCCGAACAACAAGATCCCTGCGATTGTGGATCATGATGGTCCGGACGGTAAGTCACTTCAGGTTTTCGAGTCGGGAGCGATCCTCCTGTACCTCGCAGAAAAGACCGGCAAGCTGCTCCCGTCGGGGAACCGTTCGCGAATGGAAGTCATACAATGGTTGATGTTTCAGATGGGCGGCGTCGGGCCGATGCTCGGTCAGGCTCATCATTTTCGGCGTTATGCGCCGGAGCAGATTCCATATGCCGTTGAGCGTTACACGAAGGAAGCTGCCAGACTGTATGGCGTGATCGACCGAAGATTGGCTGATCATGAGTACTTGGCAGGAGACTATTCAATCGCAGACATTTCCACC
>JGI24770J26754_10002854_pt1 | contig 11744 bp, 10 predicted proteins | sample LakOneMetagenome_FD_26754 | JGI IMG/M metagenome (IMG submission 26754) | reverse complement strand
CGAGCGCGCGCGTCGCCCGCCGCAGCAGCGTGGCCACGGGCTCCGGCGGGCGCGGTGCGCGCTTGCGCGTATGCGATAATCGGGCCATGAAAGTTCGACGCTTGCTGCCTTGGTTACTGCTCGCGGGCCTCGCCGGCGCGATGGCCGGCGCACTGCTCGCGCACATGCTGACACAAAGGAGCGTCGCGCTGCAGGGTGGCACCTGGCTCGCGCGCCCGCGGGCACTGGCACCCTTTTCGCTGACCGACACCGAAGGAAGGTCGGTCGGCAACGACGCGCTGCGCGGCCACGCGACGCTCGTCTACTTCGGATTCACCTCCTGTCCCGACGTCTGTCCGGCGACACTGGCGACGCTGCGCGAGTTGAGATCGCGCACACCGCTGGCCGACCTTCGCATGTGGTTCGTCACGGTCGATCCGGACCGCGACACGCCGCAAGCGCTGCGGGACTACCTCGGGGCATTCGGTCCGGGTTTCGTCGGATTGCGCGCCGCGCCAGCGGCGTTGCCCGCGCTGCTGCATGACTTCAGCGCCTTCGCCGGCAAGCGCGAGCAGCCCGGCGGCGCATACGGCGTCGATCACAGCGCGACGCTGTTCCTCGTCGACGGCCACGCACAGCTCATTGCCGTGTTCAGTCCACCGCTGCAGGCGCAGGTGATCGATGCCGACCTGCGGACGCTGGCCGCGGAACATCGCCTGTGAGCGATCCGCGGCCGGCGAGCGAGGCAGGCGCGGCGAGCGCTCCAGGCGCCAGCGGTGGGCGATGGTTTGCGCTGATGCAATACCTGCTGCCCCAGATCCTGCTGTCGCGGCTGGTCGGCGCCGTTGCCCGCAGCCGCATCGGGCTCATCCGCCGGCCGCTGATCGCGGCATTCATGCGCGGGTTCAAGCCCGACATGGGCGATGCGGTGCAACCCGATCCGCAGGCCTACGCCAGCTTCAACCTTTTCTTCACGCGCGCACTGCGTCCGCAGGCGCGGCCGCCCTCGCCCGCGAGCGATGCGATCGACAGCCCGGTCGATGGCACGATCAGCGCCGTCGGCCAGAGTTCGAGCGGGCGGTTGATCCAGGCGAAAGGCCGCGACTACAGCCTGCGCGCGCTGCTCGCGAACCACGACGCACTCGCCGACGCCATGGCCGGCGGCGAGTTCATGACCATCTATCTCGCGCCGTTCAACTACCATCGCATCCACATGGCGCTCGCGGGCACGCTGCGCGAAGCGTGGTATGTGCCGGGCCGGTTGTTCAGCGTCAACGACACGACCGCGCGCCACGTGCCGAACCTGTTCGCGCGCAACGAGCGTGTCGTGCTGCAATTCGACGGTCCGCGGGGCCCGCACGTGCTGGTGATGGTCGGCGCGCTGTTCGTCGGCAGCATGGGCACCGTATGGCACGGCGATATCGCGCCCACGCGCGCGCGGGGCGCGGTTCAATTGCGCGTTCCGGCCGGGGCACCACTCACCGCATCGACCCCGCTGGCGCGCGGCGCGGAGGTCGGTCGATTCAACATGGGCTCGACGGTGATCCTGCTGTTGCCGCCCGGCACGGCACGCTGGGACGCGTCGTTGGCTTACGGGTCGGTGCTGCGCATGGGCCAGCGGATCGGCTCACTGTCGTGAGCGGCATCGCGGACGATTGGCGCCCCGGGGCCAGCCCGGAACGGTTGCGCCAACGCGCGAAAAAGCTGGCGCAAGTGCGCGCTTTCTTCGCCGCGCGCGACGTGCTCGAGGTCGATACGCCGCAGCTGGTGAACCGCGCGGTGACCGACGCCAACATCCACTCGGCCGAAGTGCGCTGGCCGCGTGACGACGAGCGCCCCCGCTACCTGCACACTTCGCCGGAGTATGCGATGAAACGCCTGCTCGCGGCCGGGTGCGGCGACATCTACCAGATGTGCCACGTCTTCCGTGGCGAAGAACAGGGACCGCTGCACAACAGCGAGTTCATGATCGTCGAGTGGTACCGCCGCGGCTGGGCCCTGGCCGCGCTGATGGACGAAGTGGATTCACTCGTGCGGGCATTGATGGAACCGGCGTCGCTCGCGCCCGCGCGCCACCTCAGCTATGAGCAGGCGTTCATCGACGCGCTCGGCTGCAATCCGCTCAGCGACGATGACGCGTCACTGCTGGCGCGGGCGCGTCGCGCCGGCTTCGATGACGCGCTGTTGCTGCGCTGTGACCGCAATGAACTGCTCGACCTGCTGATGGGCGCCTGCGTCGGCCCGCAACTGGGGAAAGACGGGCCCGTGTTCATCCACCGGTACCCGGCCAGCCAGGCCGCGTTGGCGCGTCTCGATCCCGATGATGCGCGCGTGGCGTTGCGCTTCGAGCTCTACCTGCGCGGCGTGGAGCTGGCGAACGGTTTCGAGGAACTGGGCGACGCGGCGGAACAGCGCGCGCGGTTCGCGGCCGACCAGCGCACGCGCGCCGCGCGAAACCTGCCGGTGCCGGAAATGGATCAGTTGCTGCTGGCAGCGCTGAATGCGGGCTTGCCGTCCTGCTCCGGCGTGGCGCTGGGTCTCGATCGGCTGCTGATGCTCGCGCTTGGCGCCCAGCGCATCGGTGAAGTCATGGCGTTCACGAGCGAGCGCGCCTGAGCGCGACGCTGGCGCGGCGCCGGCGGCACGACGCCGCCCCGACCTAGCCTTTCGCGCGCGAGATGTACGCGCCGGTGCGCGTATCAACCCGGATCACTTCACCTTCGTTGAGGAACAGCGGCACGCGCACGACCGCGCCGGTCTCGAGCTTCGCGGGCTTCTGGCCGCCGGTGGCCGTATCGCCGCGCAGGCCCGGGTCGGTCTCGATGATCTTGAGCTCGACATGTGCCGGCGGCGTCACCACCAGCGGGGCGTTGTTCCACAGCGTGACCGTGCAGGACATGCCGTCCTTGAGCCAGATGGCGCTTTCGCCGACCAGGTCCTTGTCGGCCGCGTACTGTTCAAAGTTCTCCGGCACCATGAAATGCCAGAAACTGCCGTCGTTGTAGAGATACTGCATCTCTGAATCCATGACGTCGGCGGCCTCGAGCGACTCGCCGGAGCGGAAAGTGCGCTCGATGGTGCGGCCGTTCTTCAGGTTGCGCACCTTGATGCGGTTGAAGGCCTGGCCCTTGCCCGGCTTGACGAATTCGTTGTCGACGATGGCATAGGGGTCGCCCTCGAGGATGACCTTCATGCCCGCGCGGATTTCGCTGGTGGTATAGCTCGACATGTCATGTACGCCTGTGGAGGCCCTAAGCGCCGTAAAACCGGGCTTTTGCAGGGCCGCACATGATAACGGCATCACTCTTTTGCCGCCACCCGCGTCGGCGCCGGGCCCGATGCCGGCGCCTTTCGACGGGCCTTCCAAACCGCGGCATGGCGCACGGTGCGCCCGGGTCATAGTGCTAGAATTTTCCATATTCAGCGGCCACAGTGCGCCGCGCGCGGAGCAATTCTTGGGCGATTCGACGGCAGTGCCGGTGCTGGTGCAGAGCGTTTCCCGCGATCCGGTGGAAACGCTCAACAGCCTGCTGCGCAACAGCGGGCTGGCCGCGCATTGCACCTGGATTCCCGGCCTGCAGGACGTGCCCGACGCGCTCGAACAGCTCAATCCGGAAATGGTCGTCGTGTTCGCGCCGGCCCTCGAGCAGCTCGCCGGACTCGCGGCGGTGCGCGACCGGATGGCCCCCGGCGTGCCGCTGATCGTCATCCGCGACCAGCTCGACGGTACCGCCATCGGTGCGGACATGGCCCGCGGTGCGCGCGACACGATCTCGATCGCCCACCCGGAGCATGTGCAGGCCGTGATCCATCGCGAGCTGCGCGCATTCCGCATGGAGCGCACGCTGACCAACACGCTGCGCACGGCCCAGGATTACCGCCAGCAGCTCGAAACGGTGCTGCACCGCTCCAACGATGCGATCGCGCAGGTGCAGGAAGGCATCGTCGTGCAGGTCAACAGTTCCTGGCTCGAGCTGTTCGGCTACGCGGACGCGAGTGCGCTCGTGGGCCAACCGGTCATGGACCTGTTCGATGGCGAGACGCAGGCCCCGTTGAAGGGCGCGCTGTCGGCCTGCGCGCAGGGGCGCTGGAGCGACCACGTGCTGAAAGCCGGCGCGGTGCTGGCCGACGGCTCCGGCGTCGCGCTGGAACTCGTGCTGGCGGGCGGCGAATTCGACGGCGAGTCCTGCGTGCAGCTGATCGTGCCGGCCACGAAGCGCGATGAGCGCGCGCTCGCCACCGAACTCGCCGAGGCCGTGCTGCGCGATCCGGCCAGCGGACTCTGGCTGCGCCAGCACCTGTTGCGGTTGTGCACCGAGCGGCTGGCGAAGCCGCCTTCGGGCGGCGTGCGTTGCCTGGTGCTGGTGCGGCCCGACAAGTTCGCCGACGTCGCCAAGCAGGTCGGCGTCAACGCCACCGAGGAACTGATCGCGCAATTCGCCGCGCAGGTGCGCGCAATGCTCGGGCCCAACGACATCGCCGGCCACTTCGGCGCCGCGGGCCTGCTGCTGCTGCTCGAGCGCGGCAACACGCGCGACGCCGAGGCCTGGAGCGAAAGCCTGGTCGAGCGCGTGGCCAAGCACAATTTCGCGATGGGCGATCAATCGGTGCAGATCACCTGCTCGGCGGGCCTCGCGGCGCTGTCGAGCGCCGACGTCAGCCTCGATGACGGCGTGAAGGTGGCGCAGGCGGCGTTGCAGAAATGCTCCGACCGCGGCGGCAACCAGGTCATCGTCAACGAACGCGTCGACGCGGACACGCGCGTGCTCGCCTACGACCAGGTCTGGGTCAAGCACATCAAGGCGGCGCTGGCCGAGAATCGCTTCCATCTCGTGCAGCAACCGATCGCGAGCCTGAGCGGCGGAGCGCAGAAGATGTTCGATGTCGCCGTGCGCATGCTCGATACGCAGGCACGCGAAGTGCTGCCGTCCGAGTTCATGCCGGCGGCCGAGCGCAACGACCTGATGCGAAACATCGACCGCTGGGTGCTGCGTGCCGCGCTCGAGGTGATCGCCAAGCGGCAGCCCGACCAGATGTTCGTGCGATTGTCGCGCGACAGCGTGCTCGACACGACGCTCGCCGACTGGCTCGCGAGCCAAGTGAAGACGACCGGCGCAGACCCGCAACGCCTGTGCCTGCAGGTGACCGAAGCCGTCGCCGAGCGGCATCTGCAGCAGACGCAATCGCTGCTGGGCGAAATGCGCAAGCGGTCGATCCGGGTCGCGCTCGAGCATTTCGGCGCCGGCCGCGATTCGCACGGCCTGCTCAATTCGCTGGCCGTCGATTTCATCAAGATCGACGGTTCGCTGATGCAGGGCCTGGCGGCCAATCCCGAGACGCAGGAGCGCGTACGCACCCTCGTGGAGGCTTCGGCCAAGCGCGCCATCCAGACCGTGGCTGAGCGCATCGAAGACGCGAACACGATGGCCGTCGTCTGGCAGCTCGGCGTGCAGTACATCCAGGGCTACCTCGTGCACGCGCCCGAAGAGGTCGTGCTCAAGTCGTGAGCCGCCCGCGCACGCGCCAGGGGCTGGCACTGGCCTGGCGCGCGGCCGCAATTTCGGCAATCACGTTGGTCGCGCTCGCCGCCTGCGGCGCCCACGAGCCCGCGGCGGTTTCCAGCGTCGACAACACGCACGCAACCCAAGCGCTGGCGGCCACGCAGGTGCTGAATCGCGCCGTCGACGCTGGCGGCATGCGCAGCATCGATCCCTCGATTTCGACCGATGTGCCGGCGGCACACGTGCTCGATGACCTGTTCGAGGGCCTGACCCGCATCGGACAGGATGGCGAGCCGCAACCCGGCGTCGCGGAGCGTTGGGAGACAAGCGCCGACGGCCGCACCTGGACCTTCCACCTGCGCTCGGCGCGCTGGTCCAATGGCGAGCCGATCCGCGCCGCTGATTTCGTCTACGCGTGGCGCCGCACGGTCGACCCGCGCACGGCTTCCGACTATGCCGAATCCCTCGCGCCGGTGCGCAATGCGCTCGACATCGCGGCTGGCAAGCTGCCGGTAACGGCGCTCGGCATCAGCGCGCCGGACGATCGCACCGTGCGCGTCGAGCTGAACGCGCCGACTCCATTCCTGCTCAGCCTGCTGACCAAGTCATTCGCGCTGCCGCAATACGAGCCCGCCTACCGCGCGCATGGCGATGACTGGGTGCGCCCGGGGTTCATCGTCAGCAACGGCGCGTTCACGCTGCAGGAGCATGTGATCGGCGGCCGCGTCACGCTCGTGAAGAATCCACGGTACTGGAACGCCTCGCAGGTGCGGCTGGAAAAGGTCGTCTATTCGCAGCTCGACCGCGCCGCGCAGACGGATCGGTTCTTCGCGGGCGACATCGACTTTACCGATTCGTTTTCAGCCGAGCAGACAGCGTGGTTGCGCTCGCGGCTGGGTTCCCAGGTCGTCAGCTCGCCGTACCTCGGCAACTTCGTGCTGGGCATCAATGTGACGCGAGCGCCTTTCAAGGGCAATCGCGCGCTGCGCATGGCCCTCACGCTCGGCGTCGATCGCGAGACGCTGGTGCGCTACGTGCGACAGGGCTTGTACCAGCCCGCGTTCACGCCGACTCCGCCGCTGGCCGGTTATCGCTCGCCGGTGCCGGCGTGGGCGAGCCTGCCGGAAGCACAGCGGCACGCGCTGGCGCGCCAGTATTACGCGCAGGCCGGCTATTCCGCTTCGCATCCTTTCCGCATCGAATTGCATTACCCCACTGACTCGGACAATCGCCGCACGTACGACGCAGTGGCCGCAATGTGGCGCAGCAACCTCGGCGCGCTGGTCGAGCCGTACAACCAGGAGTTCAAGGTGCAGCTGAACGAGCGGCACATGAAGCAGCAGGAGCTGTTTCACTACGCGTGGATCGGCGATTATCCCGATCCGCTGACGTTCCTGCAGTTGTTCCAGACCGGGTTCGGCTACAACGACGGCGGCTATTCGAACGCACGCTACGACGCGCTGATGGCCGCGGCCGGAAACGAAGCCGACGCGGCACGGCGCCTGGAAGAATTGTCGCAGGCGGAATCGATCCTCAACGACGATGTCGCCTGCATCCCGCTCTATTACTATGCGACGCGGCACCTGATCCGCTCCTATTTGCGCGGCTGGACCAGCAATATCCAGGACCGCAACCCGTCGCAGTACATGTACTTCGTTGCACACGATCACTAGGCAGGCCACCGCGTGTTGCGCTTTTTCGCGAGACGACTGCTGACGGCGATACCGACGTTGTTCGTCGTCGCGACGCTGGCGTTCATGCTGCTGCACCTGACGCCCGGGGGTCCGTTCGACTCGGACCACGTGCTGGATCCGAAGATCCAGCACGCGATCGAGGCGCGCTATCACCTCGATGAGCCGGTGTGGACGCAGTACCGGCGCTATCTCGGTTCGTTGCTGCGCGGCGACCTGGGCCCATCGTTCCAGTACCGCAACACCTCCGTCAATGAGCTGATCGCGCAGGGCCTGCCGGTCAGCGCCACCATCGGCGCCACGGCCTTCCTGCTCGCGATACTGTTTGGCTGCGTCACGGGACTCTTCGCCGCCACGCGCCCTGGCGCCTGGCGCGACCAGCTGCCAATGGGCATCGCCATGCTCGGCATCTCGGTGCCCGTGTTCGTGACCGCGCCGCTGTTGATACTGGTGTTCGCGATGCGCCTGCACTGGCTGCCGGCCGGAGACTGGGTCGATGGCTCGTGGCGCCACGTGCTGCTGCCAGCCGTCGCGCTGGCGTTGCCCTACACCGCCTACATCTCGCGCATCGTGCGCTCGGCGGCGATCGAGGCGTTGAACCAGCCTTACATCCGCACGGCGCACGCGAAGGGCTTGCCTGCGCGCGACATCGTGCTGCGACATGCGCTGCGCCCAACGCTGCTCCCGCTGGTTTCGTTCCTGGGTCCGGCGATTGCCGGCGTACTGACCGGTTCCATCGTGGTCGAACAGGTGTTCGGACTGCCGGGCATCGGCCGCCTGTTCGTCACCGGCGCGCTGAACCGTGACTACACGGTGGTCACCGGCATTACCGTGCTGTACGGCGCCCTGGTCATCGTCTTCAACCTGCTCGTCGACCTGTGCTACGCGTGGCTCGATCCACGCGTGCGCTCGCGCACATGAGCGCCATCGCGATCAAGAGCAACGGCGGGCTGTGGCGCCAATGCTGGCGACGGCTGCGAGCGCGCCGGAGCGCCATCGCCGCAGCGACCCTGCTCGCGTTGATCGTCGCCGCTGCGCTGCTGGTGCCACTGTTGTCGCCCTACGATTTCGCGACGCCTTCGTGGACCGAGATCTTCAAGCCCCCGGCCCTCGCCGGCGGCCACCTGTTCGGCACCGACAGCCTGGGACGCGACCTGCTCGTGCGCGTCATGTGGGGATGCCGCATTTCGCTGCTGGTCGGCATCGCAGCGAGCCTGATCAGCGTCGCGATCGGCGTGACCTGGGGCGCGATCGCGGGTTACGTCGGCGGCCGGCTCGATGGGACGCTGATGCGCACCGTCGACGTGCTGTACACGATTCCGTTCATTCCGTTCGTCATCGTGCTCGAAGTGCTGTTCGGCCGTCATTTCATGATGGTGTTCATTGCGATCGGCGCGGTCTCATGGCTCGACATCGCGCGCATCGTGCGCGGCCAGACGCTGTCGATTCGCGAGCATGAATACATCGATGCCGCGCGTGCGCTCGGCGTGCGCACCGGCGCGATGATCTGGCGCCACATCGTGCCGAACCTGATCGGCATCGTGGCCGTCTACGCGACGCTGACCATTCCCGGCGTCATCCTGTTCGAGGCGCTGTTGAGCTTCCTGGGGCTTGGCGTGCACGCGCCGCTGGCTTCGCTGGGTTCGCTCGTGGCCGAAGGAGCGAATGAAATGCAGGCGAACCCGTACCTGCTGGTGCTTCCTGCGGCATTCCTCGCGACGATCATCCTGTGCCTCAATCGCCTCGGCGACGCGCTGCGCGATGCGCTCGACCCCCGGCACGAGCACGACCGCCATGGTTGACGCGCGCGCACCGCTCCTGCAGCTGCGCTCGCTGAGCGTCGCGTTGGGCCGCGACGGCCATGAGCTCCGGGCGGTCGATGCAGTGAACCTCGACCTCGGCAAACGCGAATGCGTCGGGGTCGTCGGCGAATCCGGCTCCGGCAAGACGCTGCTGCTGCTGTCGGTGCTGGGCCTTGCGCCGTCCGGTGCGCGCCTCGGCGGCAGCATCCGGTACCGGGGCGAGGAACTGCTGGGCGCAGGCACTGCGCGGCTCGAGTCGGTGCGGGGCCGGCGCATCGCGATCGTGTTCCAGGATGCATTGAGCGCGCTGAATCCCTACCTGACCATCGGCACGCAGCTGACCGAGGGTTCACGCCGCCAACTCGGATTGGGTCGACGTGCGGCGTTGTCGCGTGCCGCGGAACTGCTGGCCCTGGTGCAGATCGACGCGCCGGCCCAACGATTGCGCTGCTACCCGCACGAGCTGTCAGGCGGCATGCGTCAACGCGTGCTGATCGCCATGGCGTTGATGTGCGACCCGGAGATCCTGCTGCTCGACGAGCCGACGACGGCGCTCGACGTCACGGTGCAGGCGCAGGTGCTCGACGTGCTGCGCGGCGTGCGCGAGCGGAGCGGCGTCGCGATGCTCTTCGTCACGCATGACCTGGGCGCGCTGGCCTCGCTGGCCGACCGCGTCGCGGTCATGTATGGCGGTCGCATCGTCGAACTCTCGCCCGCGCCGCAGCTGTATGCGTCGCCGATGCATCCCTATACGGCCGGCCTGCTGCGCTCGCTCCCTCGACTGGACCGACCCCTGCCGCCACGACTCAGTTCAATCGCCGGCCAACCGCCGGACCCGGCCGCATTGCCGGTTGGCTGCGCCTTTTCCCCGCGCTGCCCGCTGGCGCATGAACGCTGCGTGACGGTGCCGCCGTTACGCGATGTGGGCGACGGGCGCAGCGTCGCCTGTCATTTCCCGGGGTCGAGCGCGCAAGTCGACGCCGCGTGGACGCAATCGTGACGACCTCGAAAGATGCGAATGGTTCGCAGTCGCTCTTGCAGGTGCGGTCGCTGCGTGTGCGGTATCGCAGTGGGCGAACGCCAGGCATTGCTGCAGTCGACGGCGTCAGCTTCGAGCTGGCCGCCGGCGAAAGCGTGGGACTCGTCGGCGAATCCGGCAGCGGCAAGTCGAGCATCGCCCGGGCACTGCTGCGGCTCATCCCAGCCACCGGCAGCGTGCTGTTCCGCGGAGACGACTTGCTTGATCTGCGGGGCGACGCGCTGCGCGCGGCGCGCGAACACTTGCAGATCGTGTTCCAGGATCCGATCGGCGCGCTTGATCCCCGCATGACGGTCGCGCAAATCTGCGCCGAACCGTTGCGCGAATTTCGCGCCGCCCAGCGGCCACGGCACCCGGAACTCGTGGTCGCGATGCTCGCGCGCGTCGGAATCGGCACGGAGCTCTTGTCGCGCTATCCGCACGAACTCTCGGGAGGACAGGCGCAGCGCGTGGGCCTGGCGCGCGCGCTGATGCTCAATCCACGGCTGCTGATCTGCGACGAACCGGTGGCCGCGCTCGATGTGTCGATCCGCTCGCAGATCGCCAACCTGCTGCGCGACATGCGCGCGGAACTGGGACTGACGCTGTTGTTCATCGCGCACGACCTGCCGACGGTTCGGTTCCTGTGCGATCGCGTGCTCGTGTTGTTTCGTGGCCGGATCGTCGAGCAGGCGCCGCGCGACGCGCTGTACAGCGCGCCGCAACATCCCTATACGCAATCGCTCCTGGCGGCCCATCCGGCGCCGGATCCCACGCGGCGTCCCACCAGCATGGCGCCAGCCCCGCCCGGCAACGCCGATGGCCTGTCGGGGGGCTGCGCCTATCGCCATCGCTGCCCATTGGCCATCGAGCGGTGCATGCAGGAAGCGCCGCAGCTGCGCCCGGTAGGTGACAATCTCGTAAGCTGCCATCGGGCGGGCGAATAAGGACAGCGGGTCACCCCGTGAAGCGCTAACATTGCGCGCGGGCGGGAAGTCGGCGACGCCGAAGGTGACCCGCCCCAAGAAACATAAATCCAGGAGCGAGATTGCCATGATCATGCGAAACAGGAAGACCGTTGGATTTCTGGCGGTTGCCGCCGCGCTGTTGTTCAGCGCCTGCGCAAACCAGATGGAACCGGCGCAGAAAGCCATTGCGGGCGTCGAGAGCGCCGTCAATGCCGCCGCTCCGGACGCGGGCAAGTACATTCCCGACCAGCTTGCCGCCGTGCAGAAGAAGCTGGGGGACCTGAAGGCCTCGTTCGACAAGAAGGACTACGCAGCCGTCGTGACGGGCGCGCCGGGCGTGCTGACCGATGCGCAGGGCCTGCTGGGCGCCGCGATGCTGAAGAAGGACGAAGTCGTCAAGGCGATGAGCGCGCAATGGCCCGCCCTCGCGGCGTCGCTCCCCGGCCTCGTGACGTCNGTGACGAACAAGGTGAACGCCTTGGCGAAGATGAAGCATGCGCCGGCGGGCGTTGATGTCGCCGCGGCCAAGGCCAGCATCGCCGATGCGGGCACGCTGTGGGGCAAGGCGCAGGCGGCGTTTGCCGCGAACAACGTCGAGGAAGCGGTCAGCACCGCGAACGACGTGAAGGCGAAAGTCGAAGCGGCCGCCGCGGCGATCAAGATGACGCTGCCGAAGCCGGCCGAGGCGCCCGCGAAGTAAGGCGAATCACATCCCACCGGCCGTTCGCCGGCTGGTGGGGCGAAACGCGCGGGGCGAAGCGTGACCGATCTCAGGTCCCGCTTCG
>JGI24770J26754_10002853_pt1 | contig 11749 bp, 10 predicted proteins | sample LakOneMetagenome_FD_26754 | JGI IMG/M metagenome (IMG submission 26754) | reverse complement strand
AAGGCCATCGAGGCCGGAGACGCCAGTCGGGCCAAGCGTCTCTCCCATGCGCACGTACAGCGCGCGATCGATCGCGTTGTTGCGCGACTTGAGCATCGCGCCGATGAACGGAAACTGGCGCTCGTCGAGAATGGAAGCTAACCATGCAATCTGCCAGTTTCTTTGAAGCGCTTGCCGCGCTGCTGCCACCGGAAAGTCTGAAGATCGCAGAAGAGGACATGCGTCCTTATGAATGCGACGGCCTCTCGATGTATCGCGCACTACCGAAGTGTGTGGCGCTGCCGGACGACGAAGCGCAGCTCGCTGCGGTCCTGAAAATATGCCACGCGCACCGGGTGCCGGTCGTCGCGCGCGGCGCGGGGACGGGCCTCTCGGGCGGCGCGATGCCGAGTCCGGATGCGCTGCTGCTGTCAACGGCGAAGATGATGCGCATTCTGGATATTGATGCGCTGGCCTGCACCGCACGGGTTCAGCCTGGCGTGCGCAATCTCGCAATCAGCGAAGCGGTGTCGCCCTATGGGCTTTACTACGCGCCGGATCCCTCGTCACAGATCGCCTGCTCGATCGGCGGCAACGTTGCCGAAAACTCGGGTGGCGTGCATTGCCTGAAATACGGGCTTACCGTGCACAACATCCGCAAACTTCGCGTGGTGTTAATGGATGGCGAGATTGTGGAGCTTGGTTCCGACTCGCTCGACGTCGCAGCACCGGGCGGTTACGACCTGCTTGCGCTCATGGTTGGCTCTGAAGGATTGCTCGGCATTGTGACCGAAGTCACCGTCAAACTCACACCAAAGCCACAGCTTGCCCAGGTTGCGATGGCCTCGTTCGCCAGCGTCGAAGCGGCAGGGGCTGCCGTGGGTCACATCATCGCAGCGGGCATCATCCCGGCCGGGCTAGAGATGATGGACAAGATTGCGACCGAGGCGGTGGAAGGCTTTGTGCATGCGGGTTATGACCTGAATGCTGCGGCGATTCTGCTGTGCGAAAGTGACGGTACACCGGAAGAAGTCGCTGATGAAATGGCGCGAATTGCCGAAGTGCTGCGCAATGCCGGAGCCACCGACATCAAGGTTTCGCAGAACGAAGGCGAGCGTCTGCGTTACTGGAGCGGACGCAAGAATGCCTTCCCGGCGACCGGTCGAATTTCGCCTGACTATTACTGCATGGATGGCACGATTCCGCGGGCGCAGTTGCCGCGCGTGCTTAATGAAATCGCGCGACTGTCGACCAGGTACAACCTGCGCTGCGCCAACGTGTTCCACGCGGGGGATGGCAATTTGCACCCGTTGATCATGTTTGACGCCAATGTTCCGGGCGAACTCGAACGCGCCGAAGAGTTCGGTGCCGAGATCCTTGAGTTGTGTGTCGAGGTCGGTGGCACTATCACCGGTGAGCACGGCGTCGGCGTCGAAAAAATAAACCAGATGTGTGTGCAGTTCTCACCGAAAGAATTGACGCGCATGCATGAGATCAAACACGCATTCGATGAACACGGATTGCTGAACCCGGGCAAGGCGGTGCCGACGCTGCATCGGTGCGCCGAGTTCGGCAAGATGCGCGTCGGGCAGGGCAAGCCGATGCCGTTTGCCGATTTGCCACGATTCTGAGGATTGAAAGAACCATGAACGTACTCACCTTCGAACGCCCCTCAGACACCGCGATCGCCGAAGCCGTGGACAACCTTCGTGTGGCCTACGGCGAGCGGACGGTTACTACGCATTCAGTGCGCGAACACCATAGTCACGGTGAAGGCATGCAGGACGCAGGCCTGCCCGACGTCGTCGTATTTCCGGAAAGCAACGAGGAAATCNCCAGCATCCTGAAGCTCTGCAATCAGGCGCGTATCCCGGTGATCGCGTATGGCACCGGCACTTCGCTGGAAGGGCATCTGAAGGCCCTCTACGGCGGCGTGTGTCTCGATCTTTCGCGCATGACAAAAGTGCTGGAAATCAATAGCGAAGACCTAGACTGCCGCGTGCAGGCTGGCGTCACGCGTGAGCAGTTGAATGCAGACGTCCGGCATACGGGACTTTTTTTCCCGATTGATCCAGGTGCTAACGCAAGCATCGGCGGCATGAGCGCCACGCGCGCAAGTGGCACCAACGCTGTGCGTTACGGCACGATGCGTGACAACATCCTCGGTCTCACGGTGGTCACGCCGGATGGTCGCATCATCAAGACCGGCACCCGAGCGCGCAAGTCAAGCGCAGGCTACGACCTCACGCGACTCTATGTTGGCAGTGAGGGCACGCTCGGCATCATTACCGAGATTCAGCTCAAGCTCTACGGTGTGCCCGAACGCATCAGTGCAGCGGTCTGCCAGTTTGATGATCTGCATGGTGCGGTGAACGCCGTGATCATGGCGATGCAACTGAGCATCCCGATGGCGCGTATTGAACTGCTCGATGATGTTCAGATGCAAGCCAGCATCCAGTACAGCAAACTTGAAGGCTTCGAGCCCAAACCCACGCTGTTCATGGAGTTTCACGGCACCGATGCCTACGTTGCCGAACAGATTGAGCAGATGAAGTCGATCACAGCCGACTTCGGCGGCAACGATTATCGTTTCGCCGACAAGCAGGAAGATCGTACGAGACTGTGGAAAGCGCGACACGATGCGTACTGGGCCGGCATGAATTACATCCCGGGCAAGCAGGCCTTCTCGACCGATACCTGTGTACCGATATCGCGACTTGCCGACTGCGTCAGCGCCGCGAAGGAGGAGGTCGCAAAAAGCGGTCTTGTGTGCATGATCGTCGGCCACGTCGGTGACGGCAATTTTCATGTACTCATCACCTTTGACCCGANCAGCGCGGATGAGCGAAATCGCGCCGAACTTGCNGCGGACCGTATCGCACATATCGCGATCGGCATGGGCGGAACCTGCACTGGCGAACACGGTATCGGCATTCACAAGCTGGACGCCTTGAAGGCTGAGCATGGCGAGGCGGTGGACGTCATGCGAACCATCAAGCAGGCGCTCGACCCGAACAACATCATGAATCCGGGCAAAACGATTCCGATGCNATAGAGACTTCATGGAGCTCGGTCTAGCCCGAGCATTGCTCAAACATGATGCCCGGGCAGCCAATACAGTAGTCGCCCCGATCATCCAGGAAAAATTGTCATGGCCTACACCCTTCTCATCGGCAACAAAAACTACTCGTCATGGTCGCTCCGCCCCTGGTTGCTGCTGCACGCTTTTGGAATTCCGTTCACCGAGGAGCTGCACGTCTTCGAAACGCCGGAATTTGCGTCGGAAATATCGTCACGCAAACGCTCGCCCAATGCGCGGGTTCCTGTTCTCGTTGATGGTGATGTCAAGGTCTGGGATTCGCTTGCGATTGCGGAATATCTCGCCGAGCGTCATGCCGGTTTGTGGCCGACGGATGCGGTCGCTCGCGCCCACGCACGCTGCGCCTGCGCGGAAATGCACTCCGGGTTTCAAGCGTTGCGCAACTGGATGCCGATGAATGTGCGCCGCAGTTATGCGATCGCAGTACCGCGTGAAGATGTACAGAAGGACATTGACCGCATGCAGATGCTGTGGACGGAGGCACGCGGCAAATTTGGCACCAGTGGTCCGTTTTTGTACGGCAAATTCAGTATCGCTGACGCCTATTTCGCACCCGTCGTGTTCCGTTTCAACACGTATGCCGTGAAGCTTGATCCCGCGGTCACTGAATACGCGAAAGCGATGCTCGCGCATCCATCGATGCAGCAGTGGGTTGCCGATTCGAAGGCCGAGAAAGAAGTCGTAGATCACGAAGAGCCTGAGCACATCTATGCGACAAAGTAGCGCGGGATAGACCATGATTGAAGAGTGGCAGACGCAGATCAAGGCCGCCGCCGCAAAGGGCGCAGCGCTCGTCGTACGCGGCAGCGGCAGCAAGGCGTTCTGCTCCCCCGCCGGCGTGGGCGCGGTCATTGACACGAGGCAGCACGGTGGAATCGTCGAGTACGAACCGAACGAACTCGTGATCGTCGTCCGTTGCGGCGCCCGAATTGCGGACGTCGAGAAGACGATGGCCGAAGCGGGGCAGATGCTGGCCTTTGAGCCGCCGCATTTCGGCGACGGTGCGACGATAGGCGGCGTAGTCGCGTCCGGCCTCTCCGGCCCGCGCCGCCCGTATGCGGGCGCAGTTCGTGATTTCGTGCTCGGCTGCAAGGTGCTGGACGGCAAGGGGGATCATCTGAGTTTCGGCGGCAAGGTAATGAAGAACGTCGCTGGTTTTGACGTGTCGCGACTGCTTGCCGGTTCACTGGGCACGTTGGGAGTCATCACCGATGTCGCATTCAAATGTCTGCCTTTGCCGAAAGCACAGCAGACACGCGTCTTCGAGCTTGATGCGCCGACTGCGATTGAGCGCATGAACCGCTGGTACGCCGAAGCAAACCCCGCCACCGCGACGGCGTGGGTACAGGGCAAACTCTATGTGCGTCTGGCAGGCGCGGAGCCCGCCGTCAATTCAGCAGTGACAAAACTTGGTGGCGAGTCGCTTGCCAACGATGCCGACTGGTGGCGTGACTGGCGCGAGCAGACGCACGGATTTTTTGCAGGCGATGGCCCGTTGATCCGCGTTTCCTGCAAGTCCACTGCGCCGTGGGGTGATCTCGCCAACGACGCTGACAAACAGGCAATTGAATGGGGCGGTGCGCTGCGCTGGCTTCGCACGCCGTCCATTGCGCTGCCGGCAATCCGCGAATGGGCACGCGCCGAAGGCGGATACGCCAGCGTGTTCCGTGGCGCCACAACCGATGCCGAACGTTGCGAGCCCCTGCCGACGGCAGTAGCGGATGTTCAGGCGAAGGTGAAGGCGGGCTTTGATCCGTACAACGTGTTTCCGGCGCTTTTCAAATAATGCAAACCAACCTCGCCGACTTCATCAAGGACACGCCCGAAGGTATTGAGGCCGACGCCATCCTGCGCACCTGTGTGCATTGCGGCTTTTGTACCGCCACCTGCCCGACGTATCAGGTGCTGGGTGATGAGCTGGACGGTCCGCGTGGCAGGATCTACCTCATCAAGCAGGTGCTTGAAGGCACAGAACCAACCATCAAGACGCAGCAGCATCTGGACCGTTGCCTGACCTGCCGCAATTGTGAAAGCGCCTGTCCTAGCGGTGTCGAGTACGGACGCCTGGTTGATATCGGCCGGTCTGTTGTCGAGAAGAAAGTCGGTCGTACGATGCGTGAGTCGTTTCAGCGCAATGTGCTGCGCAAGGGCCTGCTCAGCAAGAAGACGTTTGCTGCTGCGCTTGCTCTGGGGCGCGCGGCGCGGCCTCTGCTTCCGGCCGCGCTCAAGGCAAAAGTTCAACCCCGCCGCAAGCCTGGCATGTGGCCGACGGCACGGCGCGAGCGCTCGATGTTGCTGCTCGACAACTGCGTTCAGGACGCGCTGGCACCGTCGATCGATGCCGCCGCCGCCCGCGTGCTCGACGTCGCCGGCATCACGCTCAAGCGAGTGTCTGCGGGTGGCTGCTGTGGTGCGCTGAGCCACCACCTCAATGCGCATGACGAAGCCGTAGCCATCGTTCGCGCCAACATCGACGCGTGGTGGCCACTCGTTGAGTCGGGGGCCGAAGCCATCGTGGTGACTGCGTCAGGATGCTCGGTGATGGTCAAGGACTACGGCCACTTCATGAAGCACGATACGGCCTACGCAGTAAAGGCGGAGCGGATCGCGGCGCTGGCAAGGGACGTCTCGGAAGTCATTGCGGCGGAGTGGCCGAAGCTCAAGGGCAAGGTGAAGTTGTCCGGAGAAAAGATTGCCTATCACCCGCCGTGCACGCTGCAGCATGGCATGAAGCTCAAGGGGGGCGTTGAAGGATTGCTCAAGGATATGGGGTTCGGCCTGACGCCTGTGGCCGACAGTCACCTTTGTTGTGGCTCGGCGGGAACCTATTCGGTGTTGCAGGCGCAGATCAGCAACGAACTCAAGTCGCGAAAACTCAGGTCGCTTACTGCAGGCGCACCGACGCAGATCGCGACGGCAAATATAGGCTGCATGACGCATCTGCAAAGTGGCACGCCGCTGCAGGTGAAACACTGGATCGAATTGCTCGACGAACGGCTCGCTTAGGCGCGGGTTGTCGCGATTGTCCCGCGCGAACATGCCCGCCTTGGTCGCTGCACGCCGCTTTTACAATTAGGCAATGACCCGCACCGACTTCAAGCACTTCCTCACGATTCCCACCCGCTGGATGGATAACGACGTCTATGGCCATGTCAACAACGTCGTGTACTACAGCTGGTTCGATACCGTCATCAATGAGTACCTGATTCGCGTCGGTGGCCTCGATATTCACAATGCACCGGTCGTTGGCTTCGCCGTTGATTCCGGTTGCACTTACCGACAGAGTTTTGCGTTTCCGGAGCCTGTGCAGGCAGGCTTGCGTGTTACGAAACTCGGCAACAGCTCGGTGCGCTATGAGGTCGGACTGTTTGGCGAGGGCGATGAAGAGCCGCGCGCAACCGGGTTCTTCGTGCACGTATTCGTGGATCGCGAAGCGGGAAAAAGTGTGCCGATACCGACGCCGATTCGAGGTGCGCTTGAGGCCATCGGCGTGGGGCNNGGATCGTGATTGATGCGGCTGCCGTGGTTCAGGTTCGGCGAGAAACGTATGGGAAAGGTGCAGCCTAGCGGCCCTCATGCGGCATCCAGCTCCGCCACCATGCGCGCCACACGCTGTTCAATCTGCTCCGTCGTCAGTTTTTCACGCAACCGCTCGACCATGAGCGGAAACGAAAACGGCGTCGGGCGATCGCATTTCATGAGCAGCGCCTTGCTGCCACGCAGACGTAGCAGCGCAGATGCAAGCCGTGAAGCTTCAAGTTGCCGCTCCAGAACCTCACGAACGGCCTGCTTGAGCAGCAGATTGTCGCTGTCGTAGGTCGTGAAGACTTCATAGAGCAGTCCGCTCGACGCCTGCAGCTGTTTGCTCGATTTGTTCTGCCCAGGATAGCCCTGATCGATCAGGCCAGCGACGCGCGCAATCTCGCGGAACTGGCGCTTGCCGAGTTCCGCTGCATTCAGGCCCCCAAGGATGTCCGCCTCCACGTGACGCGAATCGAGCAGATCGCGCAGTTCCTTCGCATTGATCGTTACTTCGGTTGGCGAAAGCAGTTCGAAACCGTAGTCATTGATGGCAATCGAAAACGTCTTGCCCAGTTCCGGGTGCGCTTTGGCGAGCCGATAGCTGAACAACGTCGCTAGCCCGAGGTGCACCAGCCGCCCCTCGAATGGATAGAAAAACAGATGCCAGCCCTCGCTGCTCTTGAGCGACTCGACCAGCCATTCCTTGTTGTCAGGCAACTCCGAGAGCCTTGCCTGCAGTGCAAATAGCGGCGCACAGAGCTTCATCTCCGGCGTCGAGTAAACACCGTGCTTCGCCTCGGCGATCAGGTCACGTGTTGCGTTCGCAAGCTGTGTGGACAAAGGCATCTTGCCGCCCGCCCAGCGTGGCACGAGATTGCGCCGTTTTGCCGCCCGGCGCACGTAAGCGGTCATTTCGCGTACGCGGATGAACTCAACGATACGTCCGGCAAAGATGAAGGCATCGCCCGGATTCAGTCGTGCGATGAAATCTTCCTCAACATGCCCCAGTCGTGCACCACCGAGAAACTGCACTGTGATCGACGCTTCGGAAACGATCGTGCCGATATTGGTTCGATGGCGGGTGGCGATGCGGCGGTCTGTGACAACGTGAAGACCCGTTTCCGCATCAATAACGACCTTGTGGTAGTCGGGATACGCCGAAAGCGACGCACCCCCCCGCGTCACGAAATCGAGACACCACCGCCATTCCGCGTCGGTGAGCTGCATGTAAGTGAAGCTCTTCTCGACCTCCGCGCGCAGTTCATCCGGATCGAAGCCACCGCCCAGCGCAGCGCTCACCATATGCTGCGTCAGCACATCGAGCGGTCGCCACTTCAAGCCGCCGAGCGGTGATCGCGACTCGATGTGTTTCGCCTCGGCCGCCTGCCGCGCCGCCGCTGCTTCAACCAGCTCCAGCGCATGGGTCGGCACAACCGTAACGCGGCTCTTCGCGCCCGGCTGATGCCCGCTGCGCCCGGCGCGTTGCAGAAGGCGCGCGATGCCCTTGGGCGAGCCGATCTGCAACACCTGTTCGACCGGGCGAAAGTCCACGCCCAGATCGAGCGAACTCGTGCACACGACAGCCTGAAGCAGGCCGCTGCGAATGCCTTCCTCGACGTATTCGCGCGTTGCCTTGTCGAGCGAACCATGATGCAGCGCGATGAGCCCGGCCAGTTCGGGTTTCGCATTCAATAACGCCTGATACCAGAGCTCGGTTTGCGAGCGCGTGTTGGTGAAGATCAGCGTGCTTTTGCACTGCTCGATCTTCGCGATGACTTCCGGCAAGAGCTTCAAACCCAAGTGCCCGCCCCATGGAAAACGCTCGATGGTTTCGGGCATCAGCGAATCGATCACAATGTCCTTCTCGATCTTGCCGCTGATCANCACGCCATCACCCGCAAGCGCCGCGTCCGGCCCGATTAGCACACGCATGGCTTCATCGAGATTGCCCAGCGTCGCGCTCATGCCCCAGGTTCGTAGTTTCCGGTTCACGCCGCGCACCCGCGACAGCGTGAGTTCCAGCAGCGTGCCGCGCTTGGAGGACATCAGCTCGTGCCACTCGTCCACCACGACACAACGCAGGCTCGACAAGCGCTCGCGCCAGTCGGTCTTGGTAAGCATTAGTGCGAGCGACTCCGGTGTAGTGACGAGCACGGTTGGCAGCCGCCTATCCTGCTTCGCGCGTTCGCTCGTGGATACGTCACCGGTGCGCAGGCCGACAGTCCACGTGGGCTGCATCGCCGCCGCGGCATCTTTCAAACTTAGTGTGGTGTCCGCGGCGAGCGCCTTTAGCGGCGTGACCCAGAGCACCGTGATGGGTGGTGCAAGTTTTTCGGTGCCGGAAGGACCGAGCGCACAGGCGGCGCAAAACGCTGCGTACGTCTTGCCGAATCCCGTCGGCGCGTGGATCAGGCCACTCTTGCCCGCAGCGTAAGCGGCCCATGCTTCACGCTGAAATGCAAACGGTGTCCACCCGCGCGACGCGAAAAAGGCCTCCGCGACTAAGACTCGCGAGGGTTTGACGCTCATCCGCGCAGACCGATGCAATTGCCCCAGGGGTCGCGCACCTGGCACATGCGCATGCCATCTTCAATTTCTCCGGGGCCACGGTAAAGCGTGGCGCCGATAGACTGGAAGTAACTCAAGGCGGCGTCGAAGTCATCGACAGCCCAGTACACGACGCTACCCGCTGCACCGGAGGCGACTTTTTCGTCGGCGGGGACGATTTCGATCTGGATGCCATCGAGCTCCAGGCATTCGAAATCATTGTCATGCGAAGCGATGATTTTGCGCCGCGCGGTCGGAAAGGCGCGCGAATACCAGCCGAGCGCTGCATCGACATCGGACGCGTGGATCATGACGGCGCGGATGGTTTTCATGGAGGTCAAAGGTCCGCAGACGACGAGCGAAATGTAGCCCGGATGCGGGCATCCGGCATAAACGATGTCTACACAGCCACCGGCGCCTTGATAGCCGCATGACTCTGGTAATCCGCAATCTCAAAATCTTCAAACTCGTAGTCGAAAATCGACGCCGGTTTGCGCTTGATGATGAGGCGTGGCGGCGATAGGGGCGGGCGTGACAGTTGCGTCGCGACCTGTTCGGTGTGGTTGTCGTAGATGTGACAGTCGCCGCCAGTCCAGATGAAATCGCCTACGTCGAGGTCGCATTGCTGGGCGATCATGTGGGTGAGCAGCGCGTAGCTCGCGATGTTGAACGGCACGCCGAGGAAGAGGTCGGCGCTGCGCTGGTAGAGCTGGCAGGACAGGCGTGGCTTCGGCAGCGTGTCGGCGAGACCTTCTTCCTTCGCGCGCGCGCGGTCGCCCGGCGACACCGGATCGGCGACGTAAAACTGGAAGAACGCGTGACAAGGCATCAGCGCCATCTTCGGCAGGTCCGCCACGTTCCAGGCGCTCACGATGATGCGTCGGGAATTCGGATCACGCTTGATGAGATCAACGGCCTGCTGGATCTGATCAATCGTGCCACCGCCGTCCTCGGTCCGCTTCGGCCACGAACGCCACTGCACGCCGTAAACGGGCCCCAAATCACCGTCCTCTTTCGCCCATTCGTTCCAGATGGTGACGCCGCGTTCCTGCAGCCAATTGGCATTACCGTCGCCGCGCAAAAACCACAGCAGTTCGTAGGCGATGCTTTTCCAGTGAACTTTTTTCGTCGTCAGCAGCGGAAAGCCGCGCTGCAGGTCAAAGCGCAGTTGCGCGCCGAAGATCGAGCGCGTGCCGGTGCCCGTACGGTCGCCCTTGATGGCGCCCTGCGTGCGCGTGAGTTCGAGCAAATCGAGGTAAGGCTGCTCCAGCGCGGGCAGCGAATCGCGGGAGGGGGAAGACATTGCCAGAGAGGCGGAAGCGGCAGATTGCATGACCGCAGTTTAGCGATTTGGCATCTGCGTCCGGATGCCAGTGCCTCCGGATTGCGGCAAGCAGCTTTCGCATGAAACAACACTTGCATCGGCGCTGCAAGCAGAAAAGTGCATTAGTCGACTTCAGCCGATTATTCAATGTAGCCCATATCAAGTAAGGGCTACATGAAAAAGCTGCTACCCAGCGACAGTGCAAATCAGGTCAATCCGATCGCCACGATCTGGCGGAAATCATGCATCTCGTTCAGCTGCGCGTACCAGCGGTCCACGTTCTCCATCGGCACGCGATGGTGCTCGAGGCCCGCCTTGGCGAGCGGCATTTCAAACCAGGTGTAGGCGAGGATGGCAAGCGGGATGTCGCCGACTGTGAAATCGTCGCCGGTGAGCCACTTGGTTTTGCCGAGTTGCCGGTCTACGATCTTCCAGTTCTGTGCCACTTTCGGAACGTTGCCCGAAATCATTTTCATGTCCCACTCCGCCTGCGGCGAACGCACCAGTTGCATGAACGTCGGGCCGAGCGGAGGGCCGAACGTCGTCAGCTGCCAGTCCATCCAGCGATCGGCCGAGGCGCGCGTTTGCAGTTTTTCCGGCCAGAAAGGTGCTTTCGGGTGCTTGGCGCAGAGGTAGCGCATGATGGCATTTGATTCCCACAGGATGAAGCCGTCGTCATCGATCACCGGGATCATGCCGTTCGGATTCTTCTCGCGGAATTCGTCGGTGGTGGTGATGCCGTAATGGAGGCCCGCATCGATGCGGTCGTATGGCACGCCGAGCACGGCACAGGTCCACATGACCTTCTTGACGTTGGATGAATTTTTGCGGCCCCAGAGTTTCAGCATGACAGGCTTTCCGAGAGACTGATGGGCACGCGGGCACACCCCGCAAGCCCGACAATCGGGTTAAATGTGGAGCAATCGTAAACCGAATCCCGCCATGAATCGCCTGCTTGTTCTGATCCTTCTCGTCATTGCATCGCTTCTCGCCTCCTGTCGCCAGACCGATCTTGGCGAAGGCGGCAGCAAAGTGTCTGGCTCTGCCGGCCCGGCGGGCGCGAAGGATGCAGCGAAAGAACTGGTGACCTGCGAGCAGCCGATCGCGACGATTGCGCTGGCTGAAAATCCGAATGGCTACACCGTGCTGTCGAGCTACCAGTTACCGCCGACACCGTTGCCGCTGATCCGTGTGATGGCGCAGCAGAGCAACTGCTTCCGCATCGTCGACCGCTCGGCCGGATTGCGTGGCACGATTCAGGAACAGGAACTCAAGGA
>JGI24770J26754_10002850_pt1 | contig 11752 bp, 12 predicted proteins | sample LakOneMetagenome_FD_26754 | JGI IMG/M metagenome (IMG submission 26754) | reverse complement strand
CCGTCGACTTCGAGCGGCCGCTCCTCAGTAAATTTCCAATACTGGATCGCAGTTCCTTTCTCGCCACCGCGTACCTGGGCATCCATGCCCTGCGCCTGCCGGTAGGTCAGCCAGCGCGGGTCGCTGCGCCCCTCGCTCATCAGCTGTAAGGCATTGATGCCCCGGTAGCGCTTGCCGCTGACAGGGTTCATCGGCAAGTCCGCGCCAGGCTCCCACGGTTTCTGCCAGGGCGCAGTCCCTTGCTCCAGCTGCCCGATCAGCTTCTCCGCAACGATTACGTGGAATGGCTTTCTTTGTTCGCTCGTATCCATGTCTGTTCGCTCCTCATATTCCGGTGCGTCGTCGGATTAGGGTTTAGGGAGCAGCAGGGCAGCACGGAACCGCGTCCATGCTGCGTCGGTCTCGCGTGCGTCCGCTTCACCAAGCGCGTCTTCCTGGAAGGCGCCGGCAGCCTCGGCCTCGTGCGGACTGAACTCCGGCTCGAAACCGGCGACCTGCGCATCGCGCAGTTTTTCAGCGGTATGCGCGGAATCGTCCGGCTTTTGGTCGAGCAAGCGGTGTCCGTCTGGATCTCCGTTCGCGTTGGCCTCGGCCGAGGCAATGAGTGCTTGAATCGTCGGGTCAATCATGGTGTTGCTCCTTTAGGAGGGTGAGATAGCAAACGTTGGGCAGCGCGTGGCCATCGTCAGGCCTGGGCAGCCTGGCGGCGTCATTCAAAAAGGGGAGCGCTGCAGCTAAGTGGAAGCTGGAATGTGGTGAGGTGCAGGTTTGATGGGTCCTCCTACCATGTGAGAACCGGGACGATGACGGTCCTGACCTGCGTGCGGCCGACTGGCCCGAAGTAGCGGCCGTCGAAGGAGGTACTACTTACGTCCGATAGCAGCAGCACCTCGGCGGCGCCCAGCACGTAGCGGTCGGCCCGGAAGCGCGGCATGGGGCGGCCCGCTAGGTCGGCTGGCAACGGTGCACTGTGCGGCAGCAGCAGGCCGTTCACGCGCACCCCGCTGGCGCCCATCGTCACGCTGTCGCCGCCTGCGGCGAGGATGCGTTTCATCATGTAGCCGTAGCCGCCAGGGCAGAAGCCCGTAGCCAGATAACCGCGCCGGCGTGCTTCTTCGATGACGCCAACTGGAGGAGGGCAGAGCAAGACATATTCTCCCTTCTGCATCGGCCTGTCGCTGGTCCAGTACAGGCCCAGCGCGATGCTCTTGGTGGTGTTGACCCGGGCGCCAGCCAGGCCAAGCAGACCAACAGCGCCCAGCATGCACGCGGCGGCGGCAAGCGTTCGCGCCAGGTACCTGCTGGCGAGCCGGGGCAGGGCGTTTCGTCCGGAGGTGATCTTCATAGTGAAATCCGCGGGACATCCAGGCTTATCGCATTAGGCCGCAGAACGTCGCTGCATGCCGGTTCCGGAATCGCGGCGCGCGCGCTGAATATTTCGTCCTGGAAGAACAGCGGCTGTCTGCCGTAGATGGCGGGAAAACCGCTGACCGATACGATCATGTCGCCCGCTTCCACGATCAGGTCGCCTTCCTTCTTCGGCCCAGGCATGCGCAGGCATTCGTCCAGCGTCAGCAGGGGACGCTGCGTCTCCTGGTAGGTGCGCGATACCTGACCAAGCAGGGCGCTGGTGCGCCGACCGCTGGTCGTAATCTGTTCCTTGACGACGGTGGTGATGCCAGTGAGCTTCGATAAGTGTTCCGCGGTTTCCAGTCGATTCGGAGGGTAGGCGTTCTGGACGTGGCAGTTGGACGTGATGGTCTCGTCCGGACCGTAGCCGGTTTCTCGGCTTCGCAGCTGCGTGAGGTCCTGGCAGATGAGGTAGAACTTGATCCCGTAGGTGGCGACGAACGCAAGCGACTCCTGCAAGATCTCGAGTTTGCCGAGACTGGGAAATTCGTCGATCATGCCCAGCAGCCGGTGCTTGTACTTGCGCTTCGCGCGCACGTGGGCGTGCGCTGCCCGGAGCAGCCCGATCTTGGCCAACACACGGCGCCAGGGTGGCAGGTCCGGCACCAACCGCTCGTATTCCATCTTGTTGGCGAGGAGCCGCACGATCAGGTTCAAGACAATGCGCACCAGGGGGCGCAAGCGTGTCTTGTCATCCGGCTGGGTCACGATGTACAGGCTGACCGGATAGTCGTGGTTCGTCAGGTCCCTTGCGATCGAAAACGTCGACCGGCTTGTGTTAGCCGCGATGACCGGATCGCGCCACAGGGCGAGATAGGATTTCGCGGTCGACAGCACCGAACCTGCTTCCTCCTCGGGACGGTCCATCATGTCGCGCGCTGCGGCGCCGACCACGGGATGCGTTTTCCCGTCGATGTGCTGATAGGTCACCATCTCCATCCACAGCTCCGCCACACCGCGGTTCGGATCTGCCAGCATGAAGTCCACGTGGGCCAGGTTGGCGGGCGTACCCTCCATCCTGGTCTTGTACAGGCCATGCAGGATAACCCCGACAAGCAGGGCCTGGCTGGTCTTCTGCCAGTGGGTCTCCAGTCCACGGCCGTCCGGATCGACGATCAGCGTGGCCAGGTTCTGGACGTCCCCAACCTCGTACGCGGTCCCAAAACGGATTTCGTCCATTGGATTGATATGGACATCGCAGTCCGGATTCGCCGGTTCGAAGCGCAGCACCTTGTTGTTTGCATGGGCCTGACGCCATCCCGCCGTCATGGCCCACAGCTCTCCTTTCAGGTCGGTGATGACCGCGCTGTCGGGCCAGGACAGCAGGGTAGGCACGACCAGCCCGACGCCCTTGCCCGAGCGGGTCGGCGCGCAGGTCAGCACATGTTCGGGGCCGTCATGGCGCAGGTAATGCAGCTTGCCCCTGTCGTCCTGCCATGCCCCGACATACACTCCACGGCCGGCGACAGGCTGCAGTCCGCGCAGGATCTCATGCCATTTGCGCGGCCGTGGCAGCAGGCCGGCTTCCTCGATATCTTTCTTCTCGGCCCAGCGCGCCGAACCGTGCAGGTAGTCGCTCGGCTTGGCCGTGTTTGCCGCAACCATCTTGGATATGAGTACTCCAATGAGCCCGACACTGGCAACCGTGACGCCGAGTCCGCCGGCGCGCATGAGGGCATCCGGATAGGACGGGTACCACTTGAACGCCCACTCCACGATCGCCCATGGCGCGTAGAGATCGTGGCCAAGGTGGTTGCCGAGTACGGCTTGGTAGCGCATGTCCCTGGCGAAGAACTGCGTTGCCGCCTGCAGGCCGGCGCCCAGGGACAGTGCCGCAAGCGCAGGGAGAAGCTTGCGACAAGGCGCCTTGCGCTCGCGCACCTGTGGGCCGACTGCGTTGTTGAACCCGGCTTTCATCTGCTGCGTCCTTTCGCCTTGACTGCACCGCGGGCGTTCACCTCCACCCGCACCCCCAACGGCAGGCGTTTTAGGCGCTGCGCCGTCGCGTCATCGACCTCGAGAACCATTACCCGCTCGCCCTGCCTGAGCAATGCCAGCGCTTGGTCGTCCACCCGGCGGATGCCGGCATACGAGGCTGTGCCGGCGTCAAAAGGAGTATATCGAGCGTGCTTCGGTATATCGAACCCATTGAGCCTTTTTTGTTCTCGCTCAGCGATGTACTTGCCGCTCGGACTTTGAGTGATGCGATCGTCTCCGCACGTGGCGTTGCCGCGCCGACTTTCGGCAGGAGCGGAGATGTGCAGCGTCTGGTCGTGCCTTGTCGTAGAGGCGTGGAGGAGGTGTAAGCGGCGCTGGTCCAGTTCTGCGTCGGCGAAGGTGATGCGCAGATCAGCGGCAACTGCCGCCATGAGAATTCCCTCCCGGAAGGCGTCAGACCCGTTGACGGCAATGCGCTCGCCAAAGCGCGCGGTTGCCATCTGGAGCGCGGACAGCAACGCTGCCTGATCAGCCCCAAGCGAGACCTGCAGGCTGTCCCCGTCGTCACGGATTGCGCTGCCGCCAACGTGGTAAATGATCGTTCCCTTTCGGGTAACGCTGTCGTGGCCACTGGGCCGCGCCGGCCGTGGTGGCTGCGTGTCGCCGTTGACGGCATTGCCCATCTGGGCGCCCCCTTGACGCCTTTCTCGTAGTGCGGCCAGCGCCTCCAGGTCTCCCGTTCCCGCCTCGCGGCGCAGCCAGTCCGCCCATTGGCATCGCCGCTGCCGTTGATCGATCGCCTGGCGCTCGCGCCGGTACATCAACTTGATCGCCGCGATCTCCTCGCTGCGGGCACGTGAGAGGGCGGCGTACATCAGCTTCTTCGCAGGGCGCGGCATCGACACCAGCTTGAGCGCGGCACGTTTGAGGTTCACGGCGCGCTTCGCTGCGTCGATGCGCCGCTCCTTGCGTGCGCGTGCCTGGTTCCAGTCACGCACCCTGCGTTCCGCCGCTTCTATTTGGGTCGCCCGATAGCGCGCATACAGTTCGACGGTGTCCACGCTCGACGCGAGCGGCTTCTTCTCGTATCGCCGCGCCGGCCTGGGTCTCGCCTGATCGGGCCCGGCCTTAAAGGGCCCGAGACGCTGCTCCAGCTGTGGTTTTGAAAACCCGCGCCCCACCGAGCTTGCCTTGACGGTGGTCCCGTCGGCGGCAGTGATCACAAGACCGTTTCCCTGTGGGTGCAGGCGCAGGCCGTTGTCAAGCATCAGGGCGTGCAGTTCGTCCCACGATTGCGCACCGCGCATCCGTTCCTTGCACTCGTGCTTGATCCAGCCAAGCAGGCTCTCAGTACCCGTCTGGTGTTCCATGTCCGCAGCACGGTTTTCCGACGCTGTTTTCCCTGGCGTGTGATTGTCCTTCTGCAGGGCGTAATCATCCTCGAGCTTGTCGCACAGCTTTGCCAGGATCCGGTAGGCCTGGAACGGCTCGTGGATCGTGCAGCGCGTGGGATGGATCTTGTTGATGGCAACGTGCAGGTGCAGGTTGTCCGTGTCATCGTGCACGACGCTGACCCGTTGATGCCCCGCGAATCCGAGGGCATCGCACAGGCGGTCTTCGATTGCCGCCAGGGTGGCCACGCCAGGATCTTCGCCCGGACGGAAACTGACAATCAGATGATAGGTCTTGTCGGCCGCGGACCTGGTGTTCATCGCCTGGGTATTCAGGATCTCCAGCACCGCGACTTCCGCAGCGTCGTTCATGCAATTGGTGATCCGGACGGCAGCAATGCGTACTGCTTTTCCCTGCGAATCCGCCAGGTAGCGTACCAGCCTAGGGAAGCTGCTCTTGGTCGCAGCGTTCATGGCGATGTGCTTGGCGATCATGGCTGGGCGCATCCGCTTTAGCGGCTAAAATCCGTCGCGGTCGGCGCGCGGGATCAGCACCTCGCGCGCGACGGCGAGCAAGGTGTCCTGCGTCGCCTCGATCTTCGACAACAGAGCGCGGATAGTCGACGCACCGAAGGTGGCGGTCCGTTCGTCGTTGGTCAGCCAAAGCTTGAGCAGGCCGCCAAGACGGCCCAGGTCCGCATTGATGCGCAAGAGTTCTTCGACGCGCATGGCGTCCAGGACGCCACGCACCTCGTACCCCAGGCCGACATTTAGCAAATAGGTGGACACGGTCTTGCGGGCCGCCCGTGCGTTGGCCTGCAGCTGCGCACGCTCGTCCGGCAGACAGTACACCTTCACTGGTGGCGTGCCCTTGCGCGTGCACTTTTCGCTCATTGTCCACCTCCGAATTTGCCGGCGGCAGCCGGCTGGCCTCGCAGAGCAGGATTCCCGTTGAGCACGAAGTGCGAATAAGGGGAGTGAAGGAGGAACACACGCTACGCGGGTGGGCCTACTTCACCTATCCTGCCCGACTCTGCGAGTCGATTACGCCAGGGCAGGATACCGACCGGACTTTCGGTCGCACCTCGATTGGATCAATAAGACACATCGTTTATATCGAAACTGCACGCGGCTCTCCTATACTGGTTTCAGGCCGGCGGACAGGCGGCGCGACCATGATTTTTGACGGCAACCGTAACGTCGGACACAGACCAGCGCGATGGCCAAGTCCTATACCGAGCAGCTAGCCGAGTGGGTCAGGCAGAGGGGCCAAGCGGCCAGGCCTGACAGGAATCGTGTCGCATTTCTTGCAGTGAAAAACGACGTTAGGGAGGCGCTGGAGGAGGGCTGGCCGGTGAAAACGATTTGGTCTCACATGGTCGAGCAACAGCGTATCGGCTTTGGTTACGACACGTTTCTAGCCTACGTGAAACGCCATGTGAAAGGCGATGTAGACACTCCTCGCGCGGACAGGTCTAGCGTCCTCCCGCGACCATCGCTAGCTCGGAAAGCGCGTGCCTTGAACCCTCCGAAAGGAGAGAACACGCCAAGCAGACCGGATCAAAATGAGCATGCAACAGAACCGATGTCGGGCTTTACCTTCAACGCGGCACCCAACCGAGAGGAGTTAATATAATGGCAAGGGCACATTTAATCCTGCAGGGCAGGGGCGGCGTCGGCAAGACATTGGTTGCGGTGATGCTAACGCAAGCCCTTGCCAGCGTGGGGCGCGATCCGACCAACATCGACACCGACCCCGTCAACGCCACCTTCTCGGGCTACGCCGCGCTAAACGTGCAGCGCCTCGAAATCATGGAGGATGACGAGATCAATCCGCGCAGTTTCGACCGCCTGGTCGAGATGATCGACGGGGCCAAGGGCGATGTCGTCATCGACAACGGCGCCAGTTCCTTCGTCCCCCTGTCGCACTTCCTGATCAGTAACGCAGTGCCCGCGCTCCTCACGGAAATGGGTCACCAGCTGGTCGTGCACGTCGTGATTGCAGGAGCGCAGTCGCTGCTCGACACGATTCACGGCTTCGCCCAGCTGGCGAAGCAGTTTCCTCTCGATGCAGCCTTCGTCGTCTGGCTCAACCCCTACTACGGCCCGATCGAACACGAAGGCAAGGGCTTCGAGCAGATGAAGGCCTATGTCGCTAACAAGGACCGGGTGGCGGCCATCGTCAGGCTTCCCGTCCTGAAGCAGGAAACCTACGGACGCGACCTGGCGGACATGCTGCAGGCCCGCCTTACCTTCGACGAGGCGCTGGCGCGGGACTCCCTGACGATCATGACCCGGCAGCGCTTGAAGATCATCCGCGACCAGGTATTCGGGCAAATTGCCAGCGCCGCCGTGATCTGAGGGAGAAGTACATGAGCGACAGGCAGGGCGACCAAATCGAGGCGCTGATTCGCGAGATCGCCCAGAAACATGGCATTGTCGTCGGGCGCGACGATCCGATTTTAATCCTGCAGACGATCAATAACAGGCTGATGCAGGACAGTGCGAAGGCACAGCAGGCCCAGCTCGAGAAGTTGAAGGAAGAGCTGGAAGCGTTGGCCCAGCGCTGGAGTCTGGACGCCAAGGAAAAGGCCGAACGCATCCTCAACGCGTCGCTCAAAGCGGGAAAGCAGGCGATGGGCGAGCTGATGGAAGAGGGGACCAAGGCAACGGCACGCCTGCTGGCCGAAGAAACGGAATCATTGCTCACCAAGCTCGGGCAGCCGGTCCGCGACGCGCACCGACTGGCAGTCTTTAACACCGTCGCATCGTGTATGACACTGCTCGCCGCCGCAATCGCGTTGTGGGTAGCGTTGCGCTGACGGACCGCCTAGTGCACGACAGGCTGGATGACGAACGTCGATTCAGGGTTTCTCGAAGATGCGGCACACCGGAGAAATCAAGAAATTCCGTGCTTGTGGCGGCGGCCAGATGTCAGCTGAGTCGCGTGCGCAATGCCTGAAGCGTAACTGATGTTGGCATTGGTTCCGGTGTCGGGAACCTTGTCGAAATCGGCGACCGCGTACTTCACGAACGACTTGCCAACCTGTTGGTAGATGCGGCCCTGCTCTACATAAAGGATGATGCCCTCGTGCGCTTTGGCCTTGTCGGCATCCACTGCAAGGTAGATGTTGTAGATGCCAGGCTTGATGTTGGCCGCCTTCTCCACTTTCTCCGTCGCCCATTGACCGTCCCGCTCCACTTGAACAAGGCACTGCCCGTTCATTACAAGAAGACGCTGCTTCATAGAGACTCTCCTGTGATTGCCTCAAGCACGGTACGCGGTGGAGTATTCGCCAAAGTCGGCTATTTATTTTAACTGATCCGTTCAAGCAAGATTTCCAGCAGTCCTTCACTGGGCAGCCGTCCAGGCCAAGTCGGCAGAATACTGCAAGACCCACTTTGTCCACCACGATCCTCGTTTAGCCATTGAAGCGCCATTTTCAAGGATATGGTTTGCGCAGGAACTCGCGCTCGCGTTCTTCAGGTCGAGGAAGTGAAAGTATCGTCTAATGCTACCGGCCGGCTCACTCGGTGAACCCTGGGGCGACTAGACTGGGGAGCATGCGTGCTACGACCAAAAGGTTTTCCACTACCCAAAGTGTTCGATCACAAGCTGATGCTTATCCCGTAGCCCTATACCTCGCGGATGGCTACCAGTCGAACGTCAGCCAGGGCAACATCGCCTTCCTTCCCGTCGTCTTCGAACTTCAACCAAGCTCGTCCTTCAGACCGTGGACGTTTTGTCAGGAGCAAATATGCGATACGCCCCCCATGTTCCACCTGGATCCTAGCCTTCTTTAACCGTTGCGAATTTACCGGCCGCTCCGTCGCCGAGTCCGGCGCGGCATCCTGTTCGTCCGCCGCCACTGCGTCATCGAACTGTCGCTCCTCGTCGTCCTTCGAGGTAGCGGCGCGCCGCTTCTCGGCCAGGAATTCGCGCAGGTGCCTGATCTCGCCGCGCGTCATCTCCTGGCTCGGATTGTTCAACCAGTGGGCCACCTCGGCCGGGTTGGCCTTGAACGCAGACACAAGTTCGTTTAGTACCGTCACGTCCGTCACTCGTCCACTGCGGAAAACGGTAGCGACAGGCTCAGGAAGGTCGAGTAAGGTCACGTGTTGCGAAACGAAGGATGGCGACTTGCCGATGCGCGCTGCAATCTCTTTCTTTTTCCTGCCTTTGGCGAGCTCGCGCCCGATGTAGTCCGCGATTTCCCGCGGAGTCATGTTCTCACGCTGCAGATTCTCGATGACCTGGTCAGCATCGTCGTAATCGTTATCGATAAACGCCGGCAGCGCGCTCAGTCCCTTGACCTTCCCGGCGCGATAGCGCCGGTGCCCATGGTTGATGATGTAGCGACCGGGCGAGTCGGGGTTGAGGCGTAGGGAGAGGGGAGTCTTCGGGCCTTTCGGTCCGTAGCTCGCGGCAAGTTCGGCGATGCTATCCGGCCGAAAGCCAGGGTTGTTCCGGCTACGTGGTTGTGCCGGGTCCTCGTCGATGAGTCCTATGTCAATCATCAAGGGGCCGCCGTTACTCGTCGGCACGGACGGCACAGCCCCGACGGCCCCTGCCAGATTGTGTGTGGGTGTGGTGCCCCGATTTGCCGCTGCGTTGGCCTTCATCGCGACGTGACCCATTTCGCCGCGCTGCGCTTAACCACCAACATGTGTTTTGCTGGCGCAGTCCTACTAGCTCCTGACGAATTTTTTACTTGGGTGACCGAGCTGGCATCATTGCTCGCTGATTCCATGACATCGTCCCGTTGCGTATCGGATTGAACTCATGTGGCCAAAAAGTAGAGGTTTTCGTCAGCCAAGGTGAATGCGACACGACTTACGCGTGTCCATCGTTCTCGTAGTTTACGCGGAAACGGCTGCGTAGCGTTCGATATATCCCCTGCTTTACTTTTTTGTCACTGTGATTTGTCGCCGGTGTTTGAGCCGAACCACACTAAGGCACGAGCTCAACCATCATTGCGATCTTTCTCAAGTTGCTGACGGTGGTCGAGTGAGCAGACGCACCAAGAGCATGTCCTGCGGTGGCGGGCGAAGCAAACGATCGGCGCGGGCGCAGCTTTAAGAGTCGATCTAGCCTGCGAAGCAAGAGCGTTATCGAACGGCTACGAGCTCTGCGGTTCACAAGCGCGCGGACGTTGCCACGGTCTCGGTCGTGCCGTGCTCTCCGGCTTGAAACGGCGTCACGGGCTTGAACACACCCGTTGAGGTCATGGTGCGACGCAATTCGAAACGCGTGAATGCCTCTACCGGGTCGATCTGGTCGAGCGTCAGGAAGTTCAGTGCGCTCCATTGCTCTCGGCTGATTCGAGCCGAGTACAGGTACTCGTCGTTCACATGGCCGCTGGCACGGTCCAGTCGCTGGGAATAGCCTGAAAGCACAACGGTACGCACAGTTGGCAAGGCGGCGAAAGCCTCGCCGACAATGCGAAAGCCGAGCGCGTGGATGTGCCCTTGGTAGAGCTTGCGCGTGGCAACGTCTCCGGCGTCGCGTAGGGACAGGTCCCAGCTGCGCGCGCCAAGCATTGCCCGCTTGGTGGGCATGTGCTCGATCTCGGGGAGGTCGACGTCAATCGCCAGCGCACTTCCATCGTCTGGGCAATCTGCCGCCCAGCGTCTATGAACGCATAATGGCAGAGAAAGAACCTATCGCCGTGTCCGAAATTACTTGACCACTATACGGCCGTGGAAACCGTCAGGCGGCCAAATGTGACCTCACCACGTATTACGCCAAACAAAGGCCACCGTCGGGTATACTTACGGCTTCCGATAATTTCGATTTCTGTTGATTCGAAGTGGCACTCGGGCTTGCGTCCTCACTTGCATTGAACTCCTCTATAAACCACTATCCAAACGCCGCAGTTCAACTCATGCTTGCCGCTGAACGCCTGTTCGGGCTGCATAGCGTGGAAGGGGTGACGGTCAAAGAGCTGCTGAATGCCGCAGGGCAGGGCAACAAGTCAGCGGTTCAGCACTATTTCGGCTCCAAGGAAGGATTGCTTGAAGCGGTGCGCGACATGCGGCTGCCCGAACTGGAATTGGCTCGGGCGGGCTGGGCCGATCGATTGCCGAGTCCTGCCACGAGCGTGGTCACCGAATATCTGGCTGCGCTTTTTTTGCCTGTGCTGCAAGTCATGAGCGACGACGAGCTCGCCTCGTATTCGCAATTCAACCTGCGTTTGCTCTATACGGGCATCCCCGACCAATCGTTCAAGCGTATGGCTGCGAGATCGCCGGTCACGCGCCGCCTTGTCGCTGGATTGAATGAATGCGTGCCCGACTTGCCTGGTCCGGTTTTCAGCGAGCGCCTGCGGCTTGCGACCGCGGTATTGCTTGGCGCCGTGTCCGAGTGGCAGCGATTGAAAGGGGCATCGAGCCCGAATCCCTACCCGTCGGAAGCGGTATTCTGGACTGACATGCTCGCTGCTGCGTCGTCCATCTTGACAACACCGTTAGCTACCACTGTGCTGCCGTTCACCGCTGACCTGGTACGGCCACTACCCGGTCCGCCTCTGGACACCATGCCTGTTCAGCGAACCCGGGGTTCGCGTCGTTCATCCGCAGCGGAGTAGGGCGGGCGGCGGCGCGCCGATTGGCATTCTCTCCATTCCTATTTTCGCTCGCGCCGTGTGCGAGCGGCGCTGTCAAGCGTACAAAAATGCACAAAAAATAAATTAAGGAAGATTCCTTAAGGATGTTGACTTAATTTTCTTGGGTGGTTAGTCTACCTATTCCAGACAGCTTTTGCCGCCAGTAATTCGAGCTGACAGTCATAGCATCAAGAATAACCACAAGGAGACAAACCCATGGGTAAGCCCCAAGAAAATACCGTCAGTGCCGTCCTCACACTGTTTCACAGTGCCAAGGTGCCGAATATGGATCAGGTTGGTGCCCTATTTGCCGACGGCGCCGTTTATCAGCCCCTCGTGCCGCGCGGCACGCCGAAAAACGGCCGCGCCGCCATCGTCGCCGAGCTGAGCAGTCAGTTCAGTCGTTAC
>JGI24770J26754_10002849_pt1 | contig 11752 bp, 8 predicted proteins | sample LakOneMetagenome_FD_26754 | JGI IMG/M metagenome (IMG submission 26754) | reverse complement strand
TGGCTCGAACGCGAACGCCCGGTTGCCGTCGGCGAATGCGGCCTCGATTTCTTCGTCGAAGGCCTCGACCCCGACCAGCAGCGGCTGTACTTCCTGCGCCAACTCGAACTCGCGCGCGAATTCGACCTGCCGCTTATCCTGCACGCGCGCCGGGCAGTCGATGAGGTCATCGCCACGCTGCGCCGCGTCGGCGGACTGCGTGGCGTCGTGCACAGTTTTTCCGGCAGCGAAGAACAGGCGCGCCAACTGTGGAAGCTCGGCTTCCTGATCGGACTGGGCGGCCCGATCACCTACGAACGCGCGAACAAGCTGCGCGGCCTCGTCGCGACCATGCCGCTGGAGTTCCTGCTGCTGGAAACCGATGCGCCCGACCAGCCGCTGGCGACGCATCGCGGCGAGCGCAACGAGCCGGCGTACTTGTCCGAAGTGCTGGCCACGGTCGCGACCTTGCGCCGCGAAGATCCGCAAGCGATCGCACGGGCGACCACGCACAACGCCCGCAATCTGTTCGGCCTGCCGTAGGGCGGGTCGAGCCGCACAGCGGCGAGTCCCGCCGCACCCCTGCCCCGGACGTTCGCGCGCAAGCGGCGGCGGCATGCGCTTTGCGCGTACCGCCTTACGCCACCTTCAGCAGCCTGGCCAGACCCCGCGACACCGCCGCGAACGCGAACGCCGCGGTAACGTGTGTCGCCGCACCGAGGCCGCCGCCGCAATCGAGCTTCATCGAATCGCTACTCTCAGGCCGCGTGCCGCAGACGCTGCCGTCGGCCTGCGGATAGCGCACGTTCTCGCGCGAATAGACCGCCTGCACACCGAAGTAGCGCTTGGGCCCGCGCGGGAAGTTGAATTCCTCACGCAGCTTCTTGCGCACCAGCGCCAGCATCGCATCATGTTCGGTCTTCGACAGGTCGCGCACGTTGACGAGCGTGGGATCGGTACGACCACCGGCCGAACCGATCGTGATCAACGGCAACTTGCGCCGCCGGCACCAGGCAATCATCTCGACCTTGACGCGGAATGCGTCGCAGGCGTCGATGACGAGGTCGTATCCACGGTCGAGCAGCGTGGGGAGATTGGCCGGCGTGAGGAACTGCCCGATCGCGTCGATGGTGATCGCCGGATTGATCGCGCGCGCGCGATCGGCCATCACCGCAACCTTGGCCTTGCCGTACTCGCCGTCGAGCGCGTGCAGCTGGCGGTTCGTGTTGCTGACGCAGACTTCGTCGGCATCGATGAGGGTGAGGCGACCGACGCCACTGCGTGCGAGCGCCTCGACCGCCCACGAACCGACTCCGCCGATGCCGACGATGCACACGTGCGCCTGCGCGAGGCGCTCGATGCTGCCGGCACCGTAGAGGCGGTCGATTCCGCGGAAGCGTTCAGCGTGGGTCGGGGTATCCATGCGGCGCGCAGCGTATCATCGCCACGCGCCGTTGCACCGGGCGCGATCAGGAGACACACGATGGCGAACCCGCTGACGCGACCGCTGCTGCGCTGGGCCGAGGGTCTGCGCTTCCCGCGCCTGGCGATGATCACGGCCGTCCTGTTCTTCGTCGACCTGCTGATTCCGGATTTCATTCCCTTCATCGACGAGATCCTGCTTGGCCTTGGCACCCTGCTGCTGGCGAACCTCAAGCGACGCAAGCAGGACGGCCCGGCCTGACATGCGCTATCTCGTCTGCCTGGTCGTCGGCGCCGTCATCGGTGGCCTGTTCGCGATGACGCTCGCGAACGCGTTGCAGCGGCGCAATGCGTGGCCGCGCGCGCTGATGAACGTGATGCAGCACGAACTCGGCGATGCACGCAACGCGGCGAAGGGCGGAACGTGCCCGTCGCCCGTGCTGCAGCGGGCATCGGAGCATCTGCGCCTGCTCGCCGGCGACCTCGAACCGGCCCTGCTCGCTACCGGCAGCAGGGACCGCGTGCTGAGCCAGTACATGCGCGATTTCGGCAAGGTGGTCACCGCCTGGGAGCCAGGCGCGGACTGCATGCGCCAGGCCGAGGCGCTGACCACGATCACGAACGCCTGCGAGGCGTGCCACCGCGACTATCGCTGACTCCTCCATCACCGCGGCGGGCGCGAAAACCGAGTGGAGACAAATACAGAACTGTCTGGTATTGTTTTAGGACAGGCCGCGCAATCGCCTGCAGCGCCACGNCAGCGGCGCAATGCCCTCAACGTACCCAGCAACGTGGATNCAATGGCCGCACCCGCCCGCCGCCTCATGCTCGTCGCCGCCTGCGTTGTTGCGCTGGCGGCTTGCTCGATTCCCCCGAAGCCGGATCGTCCGGCCCTGCGCGACGAAGCGCCGCTCGCCGGCGTGTCCGTGCCTGACAATGGCACATGGCCGGATGCNCAGTGGTGGAAACGCTACGCCGACCCGCAACTTGATCGCCTCGTCGAACAGGCGCTGGCCGGTGCACCGACGCTCGACGAAGCGCACAAGCGCCTGACGGTTGCATTGAGCGCGGTCGAAATCGCGCGCGCCCAGGGCGGCCTCTCGTCGCAGGCGAATGGGCAGGTGCAACGCCAGCGCCTGAGCGAGAACGGCCTGATTCCACCGCGCTTCCTCGGTTTCACCTGGTACAACCAGGGCGACCTGAGCCTGCAGTTCCAGTACGACTTCGATTTCTGGGGCAAGACGCGCGCGGCGGTCGCCGCCGCCGTCGACGAAGCGCGCGCAGCACAAGCCGAGCGCAGCGCGGCGAGCCTCATGCTGACCAGCGCGATCGCCGACACCTATTTCGGCTGGCAATCCGACCAGGCGCACCTCGCACTCGCCGGCGACTCGATCGTCGTGCTGCAGCGCTATCGCGCGCTGTCGGTCAAGCGCGTGGACCGTGGCATCGACCAGCCCGATCTGGTGCACCAGGCCGATGCGCGCCTCGCTGGCGCGCGCGAAATGCAGGCGGGTTACGCCGGCGCCGCGAAAATTCGCCTCGCCGCGCTCGCGGGACTCCTCGGCGTCGCCCCGGCCGACCTGCCGAAACTTGAAGCACGCCCATTGCCCGCCGTCGACGCGGCACTGCCCGGCAGCGTCGGTCTCGACCTGCTCGCGCGCCGCCCCGACATCGCGGCGAGTCGCTGGCGGGTGGAAGCCGCAATGCGTCGCGTCGACCAGGCGCGTGCGCAGTTCTACCCCGACATCAGCCTCGGCGCGATGGTCGGCCTGCAGTCGGTCGATCTCGACAAGCTGCTCACTGCCGGCAGCCGCATGGGCGGCATCGGCCCGGCCGTTCACCTGCCGATCTTCGGCCGAGGACAGCTCAAGGCGAACTACGCCGTTTCGCAGGCACAGCTCGATGCCGCTGCCTCGCAATACGATGCAACCGTCGTCGATGCCGCGCGCGATGTCGCGACACAGGCGCTGAGTCTTGCGCAGATCGACGCGCGCAGGCGCGAACGCCAAGGCCAGATCGGCGCCACGCGCGCGCTCGAAGGCAGCGCAGCCGCGCGCGTGCGCCAGGGCGTCGCCGACGACCGCAGCGTGCTCGCCGCGCAGGCGCAGGTGATCGAGCAACGTGACGCCGCGATCACCCTCGACGCACAGGCCATCTCGACCCAGATCGCCTTGACCAAGGCGCTCGGCGGCGGCTACCACGTCGACGCCGATCCGCTCGCAGCCGATGCGAACTCACTCTCCCCGATCCAATCCGAACGAGCCGACGCACGATGAGCGCTTCCACCCCTCTTACCGCCGACACGCAGGACGGCGCAACGAACGGCAATGGCAAGCGGCGCGCCATCCTTTTCGTCATCGCGCTGGTGTTCGTGCTGGCCGGCATCGCCTGGTACCTTCTGTGGCTATTCATCTGGTCGCAACGTGAAGTCACCGACGACGCCTATGTCAGCGGCAACCAGGTGATCCTTTCCGCGCAGGTACCGGGGACCGTCGTCGCAGTGCTCGTCGACGACACCCAGCGCGTCGAGGCCGGCCAGGCACTGGTCAAACTCGATCCGACCGATGCCGACGTGGCTCTCGCGAAGGCGAAGAGCGCGCTCGCGAGCGCGGTCCGCCAGGTGCGCCAGCAGACCGCGATGGCCTCGCAGTACGACGCCGCGATCGACGCGCGACGACTCGACCTGTCGCGCGCGCAGGCGGACCTGCAACGTCGCCAGCCGCTGCTCGCCGACAAGGCGATCGCGACGGAGGAAGTCGCGCATGCGCGCGAGGCCGTCGAGACCGCCAAGACCGCACTCGATCTCGCCACGCGCCAATCGGCCGCCTCGCATGCACTGGTCGACGGCACCGATGTCGCCCGCAACGCATCCGTGATGCAGGCGAAGGCTGCGTTTCGCGAGGCGTGGATCAATGCCGAGCGCAACGCGATCGTCGCGCCGATCGGAGGCTACGTCGCGCAGCGCAGCGTGCAGGTCGGCAGCCGCGTGCAGCCCGGCCAGTCGTTGCTGACGATCATCCCGCTGCACGACCTGTGGGTCGATGCGAACTTCAAGGAAAGCCAGCTCGCGCATATCCGCATCGGCCAGCCGGCAAAGGTGGAGAGCGACCTGTACGGCGGCGCGGTGGAGTTCGAAGGCAAGGTCGTCGGTCTCGCTGCCGGCACCGGTTCCGCGTTCGCGCTGCTGCCGCCGCAGAACGCGTCCGGCAACTGGATAAAGGTGGTGCAACGCGTGCCTGTGCGCATCTCGATCGATCCGAAGCAACTGGAGAAGACGCCGTTGCGCATCGGCCTGTCGACATCGGTCAAGGTCGACACGCACGAACGCTCCGGGCGCATGCTCGCCGATACCGGCAACAGTGCCGCGGTTGCGCANACCGACGTCTACGCGCGCGACATCGCCAAGGCCGACGCCGAAGCCGACGCGATCGTCGCCGCGAACCTTCCCGGCGCGCACTGAGGAACGCCCCGATGGCTGCCTCCCCGGAGCAGCGCACGCCGTTGCCGCCCCTGCACGGCGCGCCACTCGCGCTGCTGACCGTNGCGATTGCGTTCGCGACGTTCATGGAAGTGCTCGACATCACGATCGTCAACGTGTCGGTGCCGCACATCGCCGGCAGCCTCGGCGTGAGTCCGCAGGAAGGCACCTGGGCGATCAGTTCGTANTCGCTCGCCAGCGCGATCATGCAACCGGTCAGCGGCTGGATCGGNCGCCAGTTCGGCGAGGTGCGCGCGTTCTGCGTGTCGGCATTGCTGTTCGTGCTGTGCTCGACCCTGTGCGGCATGGCGACCAGCATGCCGATGCTGGTGGTAGGCCGCCTGTTGCAGGGTGCCGGTTCCGGTCCGATGGTCGCGCTCAGCCTGAGCCTGCTGCTCAACAATTATCCGATCGACAAGAAGGGTCTCGCGCTCGCGCTGTGGGCGATGACGGTGGTGGTTGCGCCGATTTTCGGCCCGATCCTCGGCGGCTACCTCACCGACAATTTCTCGTGGCCGTGGATCTTCTACATCAACGTGCCGGTAGGCCTGCTCGCGATCGCGATCACCTGGACCCTGTTGCACAAGCGCGAGTCGGTGATCGTGAAGACGCCGGTCGACACGGTCGGCCTGGTGCTGCTGGTGATCGGCGTCGGCTGCCTGCAGTTCATGCTCGACAACGGCAACGACAAGGACTGGTTCTCCTCGCAGCTGATCGTCGCACTCGCGATCATCGCGGTGGTCTGCATCACGTTCTTCATCGCCTGGGAGCTGACCGACAAGCATCCGGTGGTCGACCTGTCNTTGTTCAGGAAGCGCAACTTCCTGGTCGGCGTCGCCGCGATGTCGTTCGGCATGTTCGGCTTCTTCGGCATCAACGTGGTCTACCCGCTGTGGCTGCAGACCGTGCTCGGCTATACCGCGTCGTGGGCCGGCCTCGCGACCGCGCCGGTCGGNATCCTCGCGTTTCTCGTCTCGCCGATCATCGGCAAGAACATCCAGAAGCTCGAGTTGCGCTCGGTCGTCACGTTCGCGTTCATCGTGTTCGCGGTCAGCTCGTACTGGTTCGCGACCTTCCCGGACAATGCCGCGTTCAACCAGCTGCTTTGGCCGCGCTTCATCATGGGCATCGGCATCCCGTGCTTCTTCATCCCGCTGAACCAGATCTTCCTGTCGGGACTGGAACCGCACCAGATCGCCTCGGCGTCAGGACTGGCGAACTTCTCGCGCACGATCGCGGCAAGCATCTCGACCGCCGTTTCGGTCACGCTGTGGCAGCATCGCGGCGANTACCACCACGCCCAGCTCGCCGAACACATCAACAGCGCCAGCCCTGCGGCGATGGATTACCTCAACGGCCTGAGTGCACTCGGCGTTCCCGCCGCGCGCAGCTGGAGCATCATCGAAGCGGTCGTCACGCGGCAGGCGTTCACGCTTGGCGTCAACGACGTGTTCCTGNTGTGCACCGCACTGTTCCTCGCGATGATTCCGGTCGTCTGGTTCGCCAAGCCGCCGTTCGGCAATGTCGCGGCGGGCGCGGGGCACTGATCGCTGCGGAGGACCGCGGGCCGAACAGCGCCTGCGTATCCCCATCCCGCTCTTCCGGGGGATCGCCCCGGTGCGTGACCGATGCCGGCGGGCGGGACGCGGTCGCGCAGCGACGCGCCCCGCCACCAGGCAAACTCAGTCGCGCTCCCAAGGCGCGTGCGCCTCGACCTGCGATGGACTGGTCAGCGATTGCGCCACCGGCACATCGGTCGGCACCTTGATCTCGGGCAGCTTGCCTTCGCGCAGCTTTGCGTTGGTCGTGGCGAGTTGGCCATTCTGCAGACCGGCGAACTGTTTCTCGACGTCACCGAGTTCGCTCTCGAGCGCGTCGATGCGCGCGAGCTGGTAGTCGGTCGGCTTCCCGTCCCAGGACGTGATCGCGCCGTACAGCGTGTCCATGTGCTCGCGCAGGCGTTCCTCGCCGGTAATCGCACCACCCTCCTTGGTCGCGACGATCTTCTTGCGGATCGTGTCGGCCTGGTCCGAGAGCGCCGCGAGTTGCTTGCGCGTGGCGTCGCCGGCGGGCAATTTCGCCGCGCTCGCATCGGCCTGCGCACGCACCGCGTTGATCCGATACACGAGATCGGTCATCTTGCCGAACAGGCCGCTCACGCGCATTGCGGCGTCGAATTGCGCGCGATGGTCAGCCACCGAATAGGTCGCACGACGATCGAGTGCGACGTCGATCTTCGTCTCGTAGACTTCCTTGCCCTTGGTCATGCGCACCGTGTACGTGCCGGGCGGGACGCGCGGCCCCTGGGTCGAGTTGAAAGCGACCTGCGCCGCCGATGGCACGCGCGGCGGCTTCGCGCGCATCTGCCAGCTGACGCGATTGATGCCACGACGCACGCTCGCCGGAATCGTGTCGAGCACCAAGCCCTTGTCGTCGAGCACCTCGATCTTCAGCTTGCCGAACAGGTGGCGGCTCTTCTGGTAATAGGTGATCTCGGCGCCATTCGGCGGATTCGGTCCGCTGAAGGCCGCATCGCCTTCGGACCAGCCACCGAATGCGTTGATGCGCTGCTGCACCGGCCGCGTGGCGAGGAAACCGGCCTCGCGCGCCAGCATAGTGTCGTCGAGCGCGCGCAGCGGCGTGAGGTCGTCGATGATCCAGATGCCGCGTCCATGCGTGGCCAGTGCGAGCGAGGCGTCGCGCTGCTGGAACGCGAGATCGCGCACCGCGACCGCGGGGAAATCGGCGCCCTTGAACGCGGCCCACTCGCGTCCGCCGTCGGGCGATATCCACAGTCCGAACTCGGTGCCGAGGTAGAGCAGGCCCTGCTTGTGCGGGTCTTCCTTGATCACGTGCGCGTAGCCGCGCACGCCCTTGTCGGCCTTCGGCGCCAGCAGCGCGGTCCAGCTGCGACCATAGTCGCGCGTCTGGTAGACGTACGGCGCCATGTCGCCGAACGTGTGGCGATCGAACGCGACCAGTGCGGAGCCGGGGTCGAAGCCGCTCGCCTGCACCCACGACACCCACGAATTCGCCGGCACGCCCTTGATGTTCGCACCGACATTGCTCCAGCTCTTGCCATCGTCGCGGGTCAGCTGAACGTTGCCGTCATCGGTGCCGACCCAGATCGTGCCGGCCGCCTTCGGCGATTCGCTGATCGAGTAGATCGTCGTGTGCATCTCGGCGGCGGAGTTGTCGACCGTGATGCCGCCCGATTCTTCCTGCTTCTGCTTGGCGGGATCGTTGCTCGTGAGATCGGGGGAAATGCGGTCCCAGCTCTGGCCGTGGTCGCGCGAACGGAACAGNAACTGCGCGCCAACGTATAGCGTGCCCTTCTCGTTCGGACTCAGCGCGATCGGCGTGTTCCAGTTCCANCGCAGCTTCTCGCCCTTGCCGGCCAATGGCTGGATCGAGCGGACCTCATGCGTGTGACGGTTGATGCGCCCGATCGTTCCGCCCTGCGCCTCCGCATANAGGTAGTCGGCATCGGACGGATCCTCCCACACCCAGAAGCCGTCGCCGCCGTACATGTTTTCCCAGCGCTGGTTGGTGATGCCGCCNGGATACGCGCTGTCGCCGACCCACGCACTGTTGTCCTGCAGGCCGCCGTACACATGGAATGGATCGGAGCTGTCGACGCTGACATGGTAGAACTGCGACACCGGCAGGTTGTTCTGCTTCCACCACTTGTTGCCGCCATCGTACGACTGCCAGAGGCCACCGTCGTCACCGCTGATGACNTGCTGCACGTCGGTCGGATCGATCCAGATCGCGTGGTGGTCGCCATGCGTGCCGCCGCCGACATTGGCGAAGCTCTTGCCGCCGTCCTGGCTCTGGATCAACGCGAGATCCGGCTTGAACAGGCGNTCCGGGTTGGTCGGATCGACGACCAGGTTGGCGAAATAGAACGGACGCCACACCATCATCTGGCTCTTGTCGCGCTTGTCCCAGGTCTTGCCGCCGTCATCCGAGCGATACAACGCCGAGTCGGTCGATTCGACCANTGCGTAGACGATGTTCGATGCCGACGGCGCCACCGCGACCGCGATGCGGCCGTATGGCTTCTTCGGGAAACCCTTGTTCGCCNCATCGGTGGTTTCGGTCCAGCTGCGACCGCCATCGGTGGAGCGGAACAGGCCGCTGCCGGATTCGGCCGTCGCCGACTCGCCGCCGGAACGGAACGTCCAGGCCTTGCGGCGGAAATCCCACAGGCCGGCGAACACGACGTCGGGGTTCTTCGGATCGAGGCTGATCGAGGAGCAGCCGGTCGAGAGGTTGCGCCCCTTCAACAANAGCTGCCAGCTCTTGCCGCCGTCGCTGGTCTTGTACAGGCCGCGATCGCTCGAATCGCTCCACAGTTTGCCCGGCACGCACGCATAAACGACGCTGCCGTTGCGCGGATCGACGATCAGCTTGGCGATGCGTTCGGAAGCGTCGAGACCCATGTGCGTCCACGTCTCGCCGCCGTCGGTCGACTTGTAGATGCCATTGCCGATCGACACCGAATTGCGCGTCCACGATTCGCCCGTGCCGACCCAGATCGTGTCGTGGTGGGATGGATCGATCGCGATCGCGCCGATCGACTGCACCGGCTGCTTGTCGAACACCGGTTTGAACGTGGTGCCGCCATCGGTAGACTTCCACACGCCGCCGGAGGCTGCACCGACGAACAACGTGGTCTTGCCGTCCTTGCCCGGCACCGCGTCGAGCGCGGCGATGCGACCGCTCATCTGGGCAGAACCGATGTTGCGTGCACCGAGGCCGGAAATGACGCCGGCATCGAAGCGCGGCGCGCTCGCCGCGGGAGGGTTGGCGGCCATGGCGCTGCCACCGACAACCGTGGCGAGTGTGACCGCGGCCACCCGCGCGGATTGCTTGCTGGAATGCCTCATTGGCCTGCTCCCTTGGCGGCGACCGCAGCCGGGAACGCGAACAACGCGTCGTCCAGCGGCACGTTCGCCTCCATCTTTTCGATCGTTACCTGCTGGTTGCTGCCGTCGGCCTTGTTGACCGTCGAAATCGAGAACGGGAAATACACGCCCGCGACTTCCTCGTAGTCGCCGTAGTCGCTGCTGCTCTCGACCTGCGTGCCGCGCACCATGCGTTGCGCGACGACGCGGATTTCCAGCCAGTGGTCCGGGTCGAGATAGACGTAGTCGACGTCGCCGTTCTTCAGGGTGACCTTGAGCTTGTGCGCCTCGGTGCCGTCGACGTCCTCGCTGCCGAGGTATTCGACCTTGCTGCCGCGCGCTTGCCAGTCGAACAGCGGACCGCCGATCGGGGCGTCGTCGGCGAACGCCTTGGCGTCGTCGGGCGTCATCTTCTCGGGATCCTTGCGGCCCTGGAACGGCGAGATCTGCCAACCGTCCTTGCCATCCCACGCCTGCACCGCGGTGAGGCCCTGCAGGCTCGCCTCGTTGCGGATGGACTCGGGCGCCTTCTGGTATTGCGCGAGGCCGAGCTCGAACTGGCCGCCGAACAGCAACTTGCCTTCGGCCTTTAGCGTCCTGATCGCCTGCAGGCGGGCAACGCCGCCGCGGGCTTCGAGGTTCTTCGCGACAAGTTCGTCGACGCTTGCCGCCTGCGCGCCTGCGCAAGCCAGCATCAACGCGAACAGCGCACCCTTCGTTCGCACGATCATGCAGTCCTCCTGGTCGTGCCGGCCCGCGCGATCGCAGGTGCGGCGATGGCAACAAGACCAGCTTAGCGCTTCGACCTCATCCCCGGGATGGGCTGGAAGTCATTCGAAGGACCGATATCGGCATGCCTCCGCTCAGGGTGCTGCGTTCGCGCAACCCAGCGCGCGGCACGGCGACCGAGTTCGATGCCGGGGCGTTCGACGAAGCGGTACACGAGCGTCGCGAGTGCCGCGGTGATCAGCGCATTCACGAGCAGGTAGACGCCAAGATGCTGCGCTCGCAACGCCGACTGCGGCGGCAGCCGCTGCAGGGCCCAGAGCAGCAGCATGAAGACGACCGGATGGAACAGGTAGATCGAGTAGCTGATGCGACCCAGCCAGTCGGTCACGCGCGAGCGGATCTGCACGAAGCTGACCCCGACGACGAACACCAGCAGCCCGAGCGCATACGGGATGGTCGCATTCCCGGCAAACCCGATCGCGAGGGTCGCGCCGAGCGGAAGGATCAGAAGATGCCACGCCAACAGCCCGTACACGCCGTTGCGCAGCCATCGGTCGCCACGACCGCGCTCTTCCACCAGCGCTTGGCGATACAACGCACCGAGCAGCATCAGCGACAGATTCAGCAAACCGAACGCGGTCGCCGAACCGATGGTCGACCGTCCGGTCAGCCAGTGCACGAACATCTCCGCCGAATGGACAAGAGTGAATGCGACCGCGAGCAGCAGCCACCGGCGCGGTTTGTCGAAACTGCGAAACACGAGCAGCAGCACGCACAACAGGTAAAACGCCCACTCGACCAACAAGGTCCAGTACAGCCCGAGCGCACTGCGCGCACCGAGGAAATCCTGCAACAGCGTCAGCCCGATGAGAAAATCACGCACGCCGAACGGCAGGCCCCAGATCCAGCAGGTCGCGAACGCACCGAGCGGTATCGACAGCCAGTACGCCGGGTAGATGCGGAAGAAGCGCCGGATCAGGAAGGTGCCGATCGGCGCGGGCCGCTCGGGGTGAATGCTGAACGGAATCACGTAGCCGCTGACGAGGAAGAACGTGACGACGCCGATACGCCCGAAATCGAGCGCGGCGCTCCACTCGACCATCCAGTGCCCGGACACGCCAGCGCCAAGGCCCACGAACGCATCGGCGACGTGACGCCAGAGCACGAGCAGCGCCGCGATCGCGCGCAAGGCATCGATGTGGCGCAGGCGATGATCGCCCGCCGCCGAATCGTC
>JGI24770J26754_10002848_pt1 | contig 11755 bp, 10 predicted proteins | sample LakOneMetagenome_FD_26754 | JGI IMG/M metagenome (IMG submission 26754) | reverse complement strand
AATGCCGCCTATGAGATTGCGCAAGCGCGTCGCCATGCCGCGCTTCCAGCCAGACTTTCAACACCAGGGTGAGCAGGGATAACCCTGCCAGCAGGGAGGCCACTGCAAATGCAGCCGTGGCATCAAATTCGTTGTAGAGAATCTCGATATGCAGCGGCAAGGTGTTGGTCATGCCACGGATATGGCCCGACACCACCGACACCGCACCAAACTCGCCCATCGCCCGGGCGGCACACAGCAGCACGCCGTACAACAAACCCCATTTGATCTTCGGCAGGGTGACGCGGAGGAACATCGTCCATGCACTAGCCCCAAGCGAGCGCGCAGCCAGCTCCTCATCGGCGCCTTGTTGCTGCATCAACGGCACCAGCTCGCGCACCACAAACGGAAAGGTGACAAACAACGTCGCCAAAACAATGCCGGGACGTGCAAACAGCACTTTGATGTCATGCGCCTGCAACCATGCATGAAACCAACCTGCACTGCCAAATAACAGCACCAGGCAAAGGCCAGCCACCACCGGCGATACCGCGAATGGCAAATCGATCAGCGCCAGCAACACGCGTTTGCCGCGGAACGAAAACCGCGTGAGTGCCCACGCCGCCAGCACACCAAACACGGCGTTGACTGGTATCACGATGGCCGCGGTGAACAGGGTCAATGCCAATGCACTGCGCGCGTCAGGCGCCACCAGTGCCTGCCACCAGGCATGAAAGCCCTTGCCAAAGGCCGCCCCCAGTACCATGACCAACGGCAGCAGCACCAGCAAGCCAATCGCCGCAACCGCAGTCAGGATCAGCAACCAGCGCAACCATCCGGGTTCGCGCAGTGGGTCATCGTTACATCGAGGCCCCTCAGTCATGTCCGCCCCCGCGCTGGAATAACAGTGGCAGCAGGTTGATCAGCAGCAGGCTCAAGAAGGAAGCGACCAGCAACAACGCGGCAATCGCTACCGCGCCGTTGTAGTCGTACTCTTCCAAGCGGATGGTAATCAGCAGCGGCGCAATTTCGGTCTTGTAGGGCAGGTTCCCGGCAATGAAGATGACCGAACCGTACTCGCCCAGACCTCGCGCAAATGCCAGCGAAAACCCTGTCAACCATGCCGGCAATAACTCGGGGATGATGACACGCCGAAACGTGGTGACCCGATTGGCCCCCAGCGACGCCGCAGCTTCCTCCGGCTCGCGCCCCAATGCTTCCAACACCGGCTGCAGGGTACGTACCGCAAATGGCAAACCAATGAACACCAGGGCCAGCACGATACCGGGTGTGGCATAGGCAATTTTGAAGTTGCAGGCCGCCAACAACTTGCCGACCCAGCCGGTGGGGGCATAAATCGCAGTCAGCGCAATCCCCGCCACGGCGGTTGGCAATGCAAACGGTAAGTCCACCAGTGCATCCAGCAAACGCCGCCCGGGAAAGCGATAACGCACGATGACCCAGGTGATCAGCACACCCACCAGCGATGCCACCACAGCCGCACAGAATGCAGTGGAAAAGCTCAGCTTGAGTGCTGCCTGCACCCGTGCATCGTTGATTGCGCGTAGCCACGCGTGCGCGCCCATCCCCGTCGCACGCACCGCCAGTGCAGCCAATGGCAGCAGCACCACCACACCCAGCCAAGCCATGCCCAACCCAAGACTCAGGCCAAAGCCCGGTAACGGATTGCGGCCACGCGCGGCTGCCGCTGATTGGTTCAATGCCATCATCACCTTGCGTCGGTCAGGGTCGATAGATTCGATCGAAGAAACCGCCGTCACCGAAATGCTCGGCCTGCGCTTTCTTCCATCCACCAAACGCATCATTGATGGTGACCAGCTTGATTGGTGCAAACGGCTTCAATAACGCGGCTGGCACATTGGCAGGCTCGGTTGGGCGATAGTAATGGCGGGCTGCGATTTGTTGCCCTGTGGGTGAATACAGAAACCGCAGATACGCTTCTGCCTGCTTGCCGGTACCATGCTTGGTGGTGTTTTTGTCCAACCACGCCACCGGTGGTTCGGCCTTGATGCTGACCGAAGGCACCACCAGCTCAAACTTGCCACGCAGCTGTGGGTCGTTGACGGTCAACAACGCCTCATTTTCCCAAGCGATCAACACATCACCAATTCCGCGTTCCACGAACGTCGTGGTTGCGCCGCGTGCTCCCGTATCCAGTACCGGCACGTTGCGGAACAATTTCCCCATGTACTCCAGCACCTTGCTGCCACTGCGATACTGGCGTGAGGCCCATACCCAAGCCGCCAGATAATTCCAGCGCGCACCGCCTGAAGTCTTCGGATTAGGCGTGATCACCCCGATCCCCGGCTTGACCAGATCACCCCAGTCCTGGATGCCCTTGGGGTTGCCTTTGCGCACCAAAAACACGATGGCCGATGTGTAAGGCGCACTGTTATGCGGCAACCGGGTTTGCCAGTTGATGGGTAACAACTTGCCTTGCTCGGCCAGCACATCGATGTCGGCCGCCAGCGCCAACGTCACCACATCGGCGTCCAGGCCATCCAGCACGGCACGCGCCTGTTTGCCAGAGCCGCCGTGCGAGGCGCGCAGTGTCAGCGACTCACCTGTCTGCCGCTTCCAGTCCACGGCGAAGGCCTGGTTGATATCGGCATACAGCTCACGGGTGGGGTCATAAGAAACATTCAGCAACTCCTTGTCCTTCGCTGCCGCATAGGAAGCTGCCGGCAGCAAAGCCAGCAATGTAAACAGCAGGACACCTGCCACGTTGTATCCGAATTTGTTCATCGTCGTATTTCCCGGGATGTCATCAGGCCACTGGATAGCCAGTGCTCAGGTTGCGAACGAATGCTTCAGAAAGTCAGCTGTGCGCGGGTGAACAGCACCCGCTCTTGCGGGCGGCGACCGCCGGCGGCGGCACCCCCATCGAATTTGGTCATGGTGTAGTTGGCCATCAGTTTGAGGTTGCCGGTCAAGTACCAATTGAGTGCCACCCCCCAGCCATGCGCCGCCTGTGCCGATGTCGCGCCATTGGCGAAATAAGGAAATGCAGCAGCATCCATCTGCAGCTGGCCATAGCGTACGGTCGCCTCCAATGCCCCCCATCCGGGTTGTCCGATCGCAAATGGAGACGCCGGTGCCACCACACCCCGATAGCCCGCGTCCTCGCCAGTCAACACCCAGCCCGCCGCGATCTGCCAAGCGTGGTTATCCAACGTGGCACGTGACCCTGCACCGGCTCCACTGATCACGCGTAGCGTCTGCGCACTACTGACCCATTCACCCAGCAACCCCAACGGCCCGCGATACCAATACCCCTGCACGGTCTTGCGTAACCGTTGGCCATCGGCAGCCACATTGCTGCCATAGCCAAAAAATTGCGCCTGCCCCGGCGTGCGATAACGCGGCAAGAAGTTGCTTCCATTGCCATGGGTATTACCAACAGTAGCGGCCACACCCAACCCCAGGCTGCCCCACTCACCGCGTGCGTGCTTGCGTGGCTGCCAGAACAACCGGCCTGCATATTCGAATTCGCCGTCGGGATTGCCGGCAACAGCATCGCGCCCATCAACCGTGCCATTGAATGCCCCGATCCCGTAATCCAGGGCACCACCCAGTACGCTGCCCTGCAATTGCACCCCGATGTCACGGCCTGGTGCAAGTTCCGACGGCAGCCCCAGCTCCACTTGTGCAGTACTTGTACTCGACTGCAAACGCTCCAACCCGAAGGGTGGTTTGGATTTGCCAATCCGCACTGTGGCACGCGGATCAAATTTCAAATCGATATACGCCTCATTAAGGGTGACCCTGTCACCAGCGAACTGTGGATTAACCCGGAACCCCAGCCATGTGCCCCAATTGCCCTCAATGCTGGGCTCCAGCCGTCGCCACAAGAATCCATCGTTTTTTGCGGCGTCATTCATGAAGCTACGGGTATCGGCCTGTACCAATCCGCGCAGCTTGATCTCACCTGCGTGCCCCAGCGATGGGGCCAAGGCAAGGGTAATGACAAGCGCAACCAGACGCGGATGCGGAGATTGGGGTGGCCGCGATAGGAAGTGAAACGGCATGACTTCGATTCCTGCTATTGAAGGTGGAAGACATGCCTCCGGTGGTCCGGTCGGCAGAGTTGGGACGCGGCGCTCAGCGTGGGTCGTGCTGCGGTGAATCGAAACGGAGCTTCTCACTGCGGGTGATCTGGACAATTCGCGACTGATGAACGACCACCTCAACCGTGCCGTAAGCGGTGTCGCGGATCGCACGCAGCACTTCCGCTTCGAGTGGCGAATGCAGCGCACCCATCGGTATCCGGGTGGCATCGGACTGGATTGATTTCATGGCAAGCCCCCCAATTGACGCATCCATGCTTCGTTGCCTGCACGTCGACTCAATACCGCCAAGCTGCGCCGATCCAGCACACTGCACAACGCTTGCCGGGTTTCCCACATCAATGCCCGAATCGCGCAGGTGTCCGGATCGGCACAATCCGTGCAAGGCGCATAAGCGGTCATGCTGGCACAGCGCACCGGCGCCAGTGGCCCATCGATGGCACGAATCAGATCACCCACCATGATGTCTTGCGCCGGTTTGGCCAGTGCATGCCCGCCCTGCGCGCCACGCCGACTGGCAACAAAACCGGCACGCCGCAGATCCAACAAGATAGCCTCCAGAAATTTGGCCGGGATGTTGGCGCGCTCGGCCAGCACATGCGCCTGCATGCGCTCGCCTGCAGGCAGTGCAGCCAGCGCACACATTGCGCGAAGTCCGTATTTGGCTTTGTTTGTCAGCATTTCCTATATTTTTTATAGGAAATCATTTCGGCTTGTCAATATCCCGATTGGCATGCGCTTATGCCTTGCACGAAAAGCTGCGCGTACCCACCGGCCAACGGACAGAGATCTGTTCTCACCAAATCCGGATGACAACCGCCGCTCGTCGTACAAACACGGCCGATCATCGTTCACTGCTTTGCACGGCGCACGTAATGGCGCAGCGTCAAAGCGTGCAAACGGTGGCGTNCNAACCCCATTGCACATGCTCGCCCGTTGCATGGTTTGTGTACAGCGTACGTCCACCTGCACAGGAGATCGACCATGGTTCGCGCACCTGCCTTTGCCCTATCCCGCGCCACCGGTTTTGCACTGTTGAACCCAGCTGCAAAACCCAAGCTGGATCCGTCCCGCATTTTCACCATGAGTGGAACGTTGACGTTCAATCTCATCCTGTTCGGCCTGCTGATGGTGCCGATGTCAATTCCACTGACCCCGGCGCAGGATCCTCCCAGTCACAACCCTGTGGTGCGCAGCATCGTCAAGCCACCGGAACCGGTGATTGTGGAGATCACCCCGATCACGCGCCCGCAACCGCCGCAGCCGATCAACCCACCGGCTCATCCCAGCGTGACGCGCAGCCCGGACACCACGCCGGCGGCTCAGGTAATCAGTGATACCGGCAACACTCAGATCACCACGCTAACAGCCGATGACGGGGACTCGCATGGCGATAGCCTCATTCCGCCCAACGTCCCCCCCACACCCATGCAACTGGCGTATCGCAATGCCCCGCCACCGGTGTATCCGCGNGCGGCCTTGCAGCGTCAGCTGAGCGGCACGGTGTTATTGCAGGTGCTGGTGGATATCAANGGCCAGCCGATCGAGGTCAGCATTTCNCGCAGCAGTGGCCACCGTGAATTGGACGAAGCGGCGCGGCTGCAAGTGCTGAGGCGCTGGAGCTTCCAGCCNGCGACCCANAACGGCAAGGCCGTGCANGCACTGGGGTTGGTGCCGATCGAATTCAATCTGCGCCGCTGACACGGCAACGCGCCTGACCCACTGCGGTCAGGCGCGTCCGGGCTTGCCTTGCCGGGTGCTGTTCCCTGCAGATCCCAGCAGCGGAGCACGCCAGTGTTCAGCGCCGCGCCACCGGCTTGGGCTGCGCGCTGGCCACTTGTTGCGGACGGCTGGCGGTGGCTGCCGAGCGTGCCGGCGTGGCACCGCCCAAACTGATGCGGTCGCGGTTTTTTTCCACCGTCTTCAGGCCCACGCCTTTGACTTCGGCCAGTTGCTCGGCGCTGCGGAATGCACCGTGGGCCTTGCGGTACTCCACGATGGCCTGCGCTTTGGATGGCCCGATATTGACCAGCACGCGGTCGAGGGTGGCGGCATCGGCGCTATTGATATTGACGGTTTCGCCAGCGATGGCGGCGCCGGCCAGCGCCAGCGACAACACCAGGGTGGACAGCAATGTGTTCAGAAATTTCATGACGGATTCCTTGCAGGTTGTAGTGCGGTTTGGGTGATCCGGCGGCGCGGGGTGCGGGCCGGCAGGGACAGCATCGCGCCTTGCCCGCAGCAATGGGATCGGCGAAGCCCGCACGCCGCTGCCCGCGTTTTGCCCGCCAGTGCGTAGGAAAACCACACCGCAACGCGCGTGCGCGCGGGCCATGCATGCCAGATTCCATGTCGGCATAACCAGCCCTCCTTTCCCCTGCGGCAAGCCAGCGCCTAGCCTGCATCGGCATCCTTCACGCCCTACCGCCATGTCGCACGCCACTGCCGCCCCACTACCCACGCCGTTGACCGGCGATCAAGCCCGATTGCTTTCGCAATTTGCCGCCGATGCCGACCGCAGCGCCCTGCTGTGGGCCTCTGGCTATTTGGCCGGAATGGCGCGGGCACTCACACCCACCGGCCTGGCGCTGGCGACCGCTGCGGCACAGCCCGCGCCGCTTGCGGTGCAGCCCGCCACGATTGTGTATGGCAGCCAGACCGGCAATGCCAAGCGCGCCGCCGAAGCACTGCATGCACAATTGGAATCCGCCGGCCTGCCTGTGCGGCTGCTGCNTGCCGATGCATTTGCTACCCGCGAATTGGCCAACGAAAGCCTGCTTTATCTCGTCATCAGCACCCAAGGTGAAGGCGATCCGCCGGATGACGCGATTGGTTTCACCGAATTCCTGCTGGGCAAGCGCGCACCACAATTACCGCAGCTCAGATTTGCAGTGCTGGGTCTGGGTGATTCCAGTTATGCCGATTTTTGCGGCATCGCACGCAAGCTGGATGCGCGTTTGGCCGAACTCGGCGCCAGCCGCGTGCAGCCGTTGGGCGAAGCCGATTTGGACATCGACAGCATCGCCGTGCCGTGGCGCGGACACGCGCTGGCGCATGCCAAGGAACACCTGAAACCCGCAGCACCCGCGCATCTTGCAACGGTGACACCGCTGCGCCCGCATGCGGCGCCCACATGGACACAGGACGCCCCGTTTGCCGCCAGCGTGCTGGCCAATCAACGCATCACCGGGCGCGAATTCAAAGGCACCGGGTTCCGTCGATATGCATTGGTGGACAAGGATGTGCGCCATCTCGAACTGTCACTGGAAGGCTCGGGCTTGAGCTATGAACCCGGCGACGCGCTGGGCATCCGCCACTGCAATCCGGACGTGTTGGTCGCCAACGTGCTCACCGCGACCGGGCTGGATGGTGATGCCAAGGTGACGCATGACGGCCACAGCCTGCCGCTGGCGCAATGGCTCGCCGAGAAGCGCGAACTCACGCGCCTGTCGCGCCCATTGCTCACAACGGTTGCCGAACGCGCCGGCGTGCAAGCGCTGACCCAATTGCTGGAACCGGGCCATGCCGGGCTGGCCGCACTGCTGGCCGATCATCAATTGATTGATGTGTTGCGCCGCTGGCCTGCCGCGTGGGATGCCGAGAGTCTGGTGGCCGCCCTGCGTCCGCAAGCGCAACGTTTGTATTCCATCGCATCCAGCCGCAAGCGCGTGGGCGAAGAGGCGCATGTGACCCTCGATGTACTGCGCTATTCGGCACACGGTACTGATCACCTCGGCGCGGCCAGCAGCTTCCTCGCTGCGCTGGATGAAGATGCCAGCGTACCGGTGTTTATCGAGCCCAACGAGCGCTTTCGCGTCCCTGCCGACAGCAGCCGCGACATCCTGATGATTGGCCCTGGCACCGGCGTGGCACCGTTCCGCGGCTTCGTGCAGGAACGCGCCGAAACCGGCGCCAGTGGCCGCAATTGGCTGTTCTTCGGGGCGCGCCATTTCAATACCGAATTTTTGTATCAAACCGAATGGCAGGACGCATTGGCCAAGGGTGAATTGCACCGGCTGGATCTGGCGTTTTCGCGCGACCAAGCCGAGCGCATCCATGTGCAGCAGCGTCTGCGCGAACACAGCCGGGACGTGTACGACTGGCTGCAAAACGGCGCGCATCTGTATGTCTGTGGTGCGATCAAGATGGGCAAAGACGTCCATGCCGCCCTGCTCGACATTCTCACCACCCACAACGGAGGTGATGCCGATGCCGCCACCGACTTCCTCAGCCAATTGCAGCGCGATGGGCGTTATGCCCGCGATGTGTATTGAGCCGCCACGAGAACACGACCATGTCGCACCCATCCGTTGAAAAAATCAAACTGGAAAGTCGCCACCTGCGTGGCGGCATGGTCGCGGGCTTGCAAGATGCCAGCACCGGCTCGCTNAGTTTTGAAGACCAGCGCACCATCAAGTTCCACGGCAGCTACCAGCAAGACGACCGCGACCTGCGCGACGAACGCCGNCGCCAGAAACTGGAACCCGCGCATCAATTCATGATCCGCATCCGCGCACCTGGCGGTGTGTTCACACCTGCGCAATGGTTGGGGCTGGACGCCATCGCCACCACATATGCCAATCATTCGCTGCGCGCCACAACGCGCCAGACCTTTCAGATCCATGGCGTGATCAAGCGGGATCTGAAAACCACCATGCAGGCCATCAATGCCGCAGCGATGGACACCATTTCCGCCTGCGGCGATGTCAACCGTAATGTGCTGGGCGCCAGCAATCCATTGCAATCGCAACTGCATGCGCAGGTGCACGACTGGGCACAACGGTTGTCCGCGCACTTCAAGCCAGCCACCCGCGCCTATTACGAAATCTGGTTGGACGAAGACAAGGTCGCGGAAAGCGGCGTCGAGCATGAACCGATTTATGGCGATGCCTACTTGCCGCGCAAATTCAAAATCGCCATTGCAGTGCCGCCGCTCAACGATGTGGACGTGTTTGCCAATGATCTTGGCCTGATTGCCATCGTCGATGGCGAAGGCGGACTGGCCGGTTTCAACGTGGCCATTGGCGGCAGCATGGGCGCCAGCCATGGCATCCCCAGCCACTACCCGCGGGTGGCCAATGTGATCGGGTTTGTGTCCCCGCAACAGGTGTTTGCGATTGCCGAAGCCGCGATCACCGTGCAGCGCGATCTGGGTGACCGCGAGGACCGCAAGCACGCCCGTTTCAAATACACCATCGACGATCACGGCAGCGACAAGATCGTGGCGATGATGCAAGCACGCGCCGGCTTCACCCTGCAAGCCGCACGCCCGTATCACTTCGACCACAACGGCGACCGCTTTGGTTGGGTGGAAGGCGAAAACGGGCTGTGGCACCTCACCCTGTCACTGCCGTCCGGGCGCATTGCCGACTTTGAAGACGGTCGTCCACTGCTCACCGGCCTGCGTGAAATCGCCAAGATACATACCGGGCAATTCCGCATGACCTGCAACCAGAACGTGATCATCGCCGGCGTCCCCGAGGCCCGGCGTGCACAGATCGACGCCTTGGTTCAACACTACGCATTGGATCGCGAAAACAACGCAGTCACCGCGCTGGCACGTAGCGCCGTGGCCTGCGTGGCACTGCCCACTTGCGCACTGGCGATGGCCGAAGCCGAACGCTACCTGCCCACCTTCCTCGCCGTGATGGAGCCGCTGTTGGTCAAACACGGTTTGCGCGATACGCCCATCCTGCTGCGCATATCCGGCTGCCCCAATGGCTGCTCGCGCCCGTATCTGGCGGAGATTGCCTTGATTGGGCGTGCTCCTGGCCGCTACAACCTGCTGCTGGGCGGCGACCATCGCGGCATGCGCATGAACACGCTGTACCGCGACAACGTCAGCGAGGCGCAAATCGTGGAAGCGCTGGATCCGCTGTTTGCGCGCTATGCCAGTGAGCGCCATGCGGGTGAACACTTTGGTGACTTCCTGCACCGCGCCGGCATCGTTGCGCTGCCGGCCTACCCCACCCATGTGCAGGTTGCCCCGCAGGAGGGCCAATGAACGCACGGCCTGCCCTTGCACGCACCCCTTCGCGCACGCCGTGGCCGGCCACGCTGGACGCGGCCACGTTGTCGGCAGCAGCATTGGCCGATCTCAATTACCAGCTCAGCAACCTCAGTGCGCAGCAGCGTATTGCGTGGGCGCTGGCGCACCTGCCGGGCACGCATGCGCTGTCCACCAGTTTTGGTGTGCAGGCGGCGGTCTCGCTGCATCTTTTTGCAACGACTGCGCCAGACATCCCCGTGATCATGGTGGATACCGGCTATCTGTTTGCGGAAACCTATCGCTATGCCGACCAACTGACTGAATTGCTCGGCCTGCAATTGCACGTCTATCACGCCCGCATCAGCAATGCGTGGATGGAAGCGCGTCTGGGCAAGCTGTGGGAANCCGGCAGCGATGGCATCGNCCNCTACAACCAGTTGCGCAAAGTGGAACCGATGCAGCGTGCGCTGGACGAANTGGGCGTGGGCTGCTGGCACGCGGGGCTGCGCCGCGAGCAATCGGCATCGCGCAAACACATCGCCATTCTTGAAATCAAGGATGGCCGCTTCAAATTCCACCCGATTGCAGACTGGTCGGATATCGATATCGGCGCNTACATCCTGCAACACGACCTGCCCGAACACCCGCTACTGCAACAAGGCTACGTCTCGGTAGGAGACGTGCACACCACTCGCCCATTGCAACCGGGCATGGACGCCTCCAGCACCCGCTTCTTCGGCCTGCGCCGCGAATGCGGGCTGCATTTTGATTTGTGAGGGCGCTATGACTGTTCTGCCTGCCAACGCGGCAACTCCGGCCACTCCGGCGGCTGGTTGCCTTCCAGAATACGGCGCAAGTCATGCCGATCCATGTGCGGGGCCAGGCCATGCAGCAGCTCCAGCGCGTATTCGCGCAGTACGCGGCCACGCGGCACCACCGCCCAGGTGATGCACTCGGGGAGTTCCAGCGGCGCGTCGATCACCCGCAGGTCATCGTCTTCACGCTCGCCCACCGCCATTTCAGCCAGCAAGCCCGCGCCTAATCCGGTGCGTACGTACGCCTTGATCAGGTTGGCATCACGTGCGGTCATCGCAATCTGGGGCTGCGCGCCTACCGCCGCAAACGCACGCTGCAAGGATGACTCCGGCAAGGTCGAAGATTCATACGAAATCAACGGATAGCGCGCCAATTCCAGCAAGGTGGGCACCCGCTTCCTGGTCACCAACGGGTGTGTTTTCTGCACCAGCAACACACGCCGCCAGCGGAACAACGGCACCGCTACGCCATTGGTTTGCGGGGTACTGCCGGCGGTGCTGATCAGGCCGAAATCGGCTTCGTCCAATTTCTCCAACACCTCGGCATCACCGGCGGCAAACAAGTCCACGCTGACCTGCGGGTAGCGACGCGTCACATCGGCAATCACCTTCGGCAACACATAGCGCGCTTGCGTGTGGGTGGTGGCCAGCAACAGCCGGCCGCGAAATTCGCCGCGCTCGTTGGACGCATAGCTGCGGATATTGGCGGCCTCGGCGAGGATCTTGCGCGCACTGTCGATGATCTTGATGCCCGCCGGCGCCACCCCTTCCAAGCTGCGGCCCTTGCGCAAGAACAATTGGAAACCCAACTCATCTTCCAGCTGCTTGAGCTGCTTGGACAGCCCCGGCTGGGTAGCGTGCACGCGCTCGGCCGCCTGGGTGAT